>Ga0307518_10000045_pt1 | contig 82241 bp, 133 predicted proteins | sample 25_EM_MG_FD_203889 | JGI IMG/M metagenome (GOLD analysis project Ga0307518, IMG submission 203889) | Populus trichocarpa ectomycorrhiza microbial communities from riparian zone in the Pacific Northwest, United States - 25_EM | ecosystem: Host-associated > Plants > Roots > Unclassified | place...
CGATCACGCTTGACTCGACTCAAGATTTTCACCGCTTCGCTTACTTCATAGACTTCCGACTTGGTACGTTTCCCCTGAACAGAACTCGCTGACTGTTGTTCTACGACAGAACGACGTCAACATTACAGATAGCTGTTCCGTACAATCTACGTCGTCCACCGAACAGATTTTCACGCACGGTGTCGCCATCCAAGGGAAAAGAAGAGTCAGCTGCTCCAACAGATCTCATTGGTCACTCATTCCAAGTGCAAGAACAGGTTAAAGTTGGTCAGATGGGATGATCGAAGAAGGGCTGGTCATGGGGTTCAAATTGCTATTTTCCATAACTATCAAACAATGCAATGTCATCTGCAATGTAGCACAGAAATGGTTGCATTGGACTAATACTTACATTGGGCAATCGATTTACCCGCCAATGCAGCTGCAGACATCGGTGCATTATGTTGGGGAAAGATTAACTGAATACAGAACGACGAGTGCGCATGAAAGCAGAGAAGATAACTTGACCAAGAGAAGTACAGCCAACGAAAACGTGTGGAGTGACAATGAAGAGTTGAGGTGTCGAGGGAAACTAAAACGACAAGGATAAAATACAGCCAACGTAGCAGAAAAACGAGTCATTATACTTGCAGACCGCCAGATGTAAGTTTATCGACTGCTACGCGTGGTAGGTGTCTTGAAGCGAACGATGATGACGGTGACATTATCATTTGTCTGGCGCGATAATGCGTGTTGTACGAGCGTCCGACTGGCTTCTTGGGCGTCGGCGATATGGCGTACAAGGTCAATGGCTCCCTGATCACCGGTAATGTCCCACAACTATCTCAAGGTCAGTTTTATATATGCCACACGAGGTGATGAACCTACCCCGTCACATGCGAGGATCAGAAATTCATCTTCGTCACATAATTGAGTTTCTGTCGTATAAGGGGATCCGACAACAAACTCTTTCATCGACGAATCACCCAAGCTTCTCGTCACTGCTAGCACGCCGTTGACACGGCCACTCATGACGAAACCACCTGCGTCGGTGATGCGTTTCGCTTCCTGCTTATCCGACCCCTTGTGATCGTAAGTCAGACGCACAGCCTTGCCGGCACGACAAAGCACTCCCCGAGCGTCGCCGGCATTGGCGGTATAAAGAACGCGTCTACAAGAAACTGGTGGGGTGACAACAGGAGGGGTTGGTGGGGGGGAAGATGTAGGAGGGCTGGATGATGTGGTAGAGCCAGTGCCACCGAGATTCTTAAGTGCGCGAGCAATCCGATTGCTCGATGGTGCGCTTTTTGGTTTCTTTGACTTGGTGGCAGCCGAAGCACCTGCTTCTTCACCAGACTCCCCACTGTGCGAGTCGGATGCACTCGAATGGCTTCTGCTATTTTCGGGAGTGAATGGTGGGGAGTTGAGGAAAGACTGCCTGCCACGATCGTCCTCGGCGCGAAGGAAGGCAGTGACCACTGTACAACCGGAATGGATTTTTCCGTCTGATTCTTCGCAAAGATAAGAGAGACGTCTGTCGACATTATGGAATGTTTCATTGAGAATGTCTGGAACCGTAGTGGATGGCGAAGTACGCAGTGCATCAAGGAGGTACTGAGGGGGCAATATATCAAGGGTTTAGGGCACCGTGTATATGAGATACGGGATCCCTACGGAACGAGACGTACCTCGTGGAAATGCTGGCCACACCACTCGGCTGCGTGTTTGCCAGCATGGCCGTCAAAGACGGCGAAGAAACCCTGGCCTCTGACGCCAGCATAGTCGACGACGAAGGAGTGAGCGTCTTCCATGTACCTACGCGTGCCCTTGTCCTCGGACACGCCGACTTGGAACGCGGTGTTGCCAACAGAATGTTGGTTTAGGGTCTGATGGATCGCGCGTCAAACATCGATGGGAGGTAGGGAGAGAACGAAACGCACGCCATGAGTGTCGCGGCCCACTGCAGTGGTGATGGACTTGGAGCGGGCGTTTGGAGAGTCAGTAAAACAGGGGGGAGGAACGCGCATGTCTGAATTATCTGCGTCTGGGCTGTGGAGAGGGTGATGACGGTGGTAAGACAAGATGGGGCAAGTCGTGCGGGAGTGGTCAGTGGACAGACCTTGATGCTGCTTAATATTAGACGTCATCATCTGGAAGAGATTCGGCCGGATGGAAAAGCAGTGCTCACTGGGTGGAATGATGACTTCCGACATTCCGACAGTGCAAAAATATACGACTGTTCCAAGTTGTCCTGCGGGGAGAGTTTCAAACGGATGGGGACGCGATTGGAAGGTGCCGTATGTTTTTTAAAAAGTCACGTGCCTCTGTGTCTTTCTCTCGTCCTTCCATAGTCTCGACAACTGTGGATGTCTCAGCAATCAACCACTGTAAAGCCTTCGCTCCAGGGGGTTAGAATCAAAGCACGAAAGGGTGCAGTCAAAGCTCAGGCAAAGCACGAACCAGCAGGCATGCATTTGTCTCCTCCGTCTTCCCCGAATGCTCATCGAATCTGACTTTGTCACCAGTCTTCAGAGATCAGCTATACAAGCATCTTGAAACCACCCCCGACAACGATTTCGACGCGATCGCAAATAAACTTTTGCAAGCAGGATCCACTCTAGACTACTTGAAATATGCAGACGCCCTTTTCGAAATCCTTCTTGTTGGCGGCCTCATTCAGCCGGGTGGATCTTATGTCGACGACGGTGCACCCATGTCGCCCTTCTCCATCTTCAAGGCAAACGATCCTGCATCCGTCGACGACCTAAGGAACTACGTCCAGGTCCTCATCAAACTCATCAGAAGGCGAGCTGCCTCCGTGCCGGTGAGATCCCGCTCATTCTCTCCTCAGATACAAGTATCTTCAGAAGCCCCTCGAAGAGCGTGCATTCCCAACGCTTCTCCAGTACTTCAATCGGTGGTCACCCGACCAGTGGAACAAGTTTGCCACGACAGTCGGACTCCTTATCGCTCAAGGCATTGTCACCGCAGCTTGTTTACAGAGTCTCACAAAGGACCATCTGGTCAAGAATGGTGTGCACTGTTGACCACTAACCGAACACTCACCCCACATTAAATATCTATCTTATCTTCCCAGACGCATCGGCCATAATGCTTGCAATCGTCTTCCGCGCCTACTTGGCAGAGCAGTCCATGGAGCACCTCGCTACTGCGTTGAGGCGCGGAAACATCAAGGACCTTCTCGCATTTTTCCCACCCAACCGCCGTGACGGAAAAATTCTCGACGAACACTTCCGCAAGGAAAACCTTCCTCAGGTCGCAGATTGGTATACCAAGAGGCAGCAAGTTCTTGCCAAAGAAAGCATCATGTCCGAGCTCAAAGAACTATACAACCACGAGGAGCCCGAGGAAGCAGTGTGTACGAGTTAGTTCTTCATAGAACCTATGACTGATGAGATCGCACTAAATAGGTCGTCACTGCTATCCAGAACAAGCTAGAGGAAAATCCACTGCCCGATGCCGACCTAATACAGTGTCTCTGGCAGGGTCTCATAGCAACTGTTGACTGGAGCGCTCGTGCGGACCAGATTGAGGGTCTGGCACTGCGCGAAGTTGGGGTGCGTTAGAACTCTATCAGGCAAACATGTTAATCACATTTGATCAGAAATTCGCACCTGTCTTGGAGGCCTTCTGCAAGGGTCCCAAGGTTGAAGTTGCATTAATAAATGCCGTGCAGGTGTATTGCTACGATGATACTCGTTTCATGAAAACCTTCACCCCAATTCTTAAGGTATTTCCTTCCCTTCTTTGTACCTTCACCCGAATTAAAATTCTCAGGTCCTGTATAACAAAGATTGTATCTCTGACCAAGCTATCATTTATTGGCACCAGAAAGGCTCCAAACCTCAAGGTAGACAGCACTTTATCAAGGCCACTGAGGCACTTGTCAAGGTACTGATTTTGCCTGTGGGTCTCGTACAAACTTACATAATTACAATTTCAGTTCCTTCAGGAACAGGAAGATAGTGAAGAGGAGTAGTTGGATGTAGTTGGATAAAACGGACTTTTTTGCCCTCTTTTTCCGTTCTTGCCATGGCTTTACTGTCCTGGATAATCGCAGTATGAACGAGATCGATGTATTTTGCATTTCCAAGGATATAGACATGTTTGACATACGCAACTTATGAAGTATAATGCCAATATTCAAGATTAGACAAGGACAGCGCACGACTACAAATGAACTCAAAATGGCAGGAGAAAGAAGATGTGACATAATTGGACAGCGAGGTGATGTCGCGGAAAGGAAACAGGCAAGAGAGAGAATAATATGGATCGTAACGTCCATTCTGCGGCGCCTTTAGTAAACAAACGAAACGTGTATGGTCAAAACGATAGCGTAAATGGCTCATGTATTACCAGGCCTCGGGCATCGGTGTAAAGTCTCCGCACCATCCGTTCATGGCACTCATTTTCAGAAAAATACCATCCGATCCGTTTACCGGTAAGCCGAGGTCGTTGAGGCTCTGCCAAATGTAACAGGGAGCGAGGGTGAAAAAACGGGAGATCTGGAAGGGAAGGAAATCCGACGGACCTGTTCCTGCAACCATAGCGGAATTGCGGACGGTTTCAATGTCCCGAGGTCATTTATTTGAACGGCGATGCCATGTTCCTCCGTGGTCAACGGAGTGGGGACACCTTGTTGTACCTGCGGATCAATACAAGGTGATACCCCCTCCCCCATAGGCGCAAGCATGTTCGAGACAGCGGGCATCATTCCTAGCTTACAACGCAAGTTTGTCAGCATGAGGCGTAACGTAAGTGCATAACTGGTCCAAACAAGATTAGCATTGTTAACAGGCATATCTCATAGCAAACACAAACCGTTCCGCAGCAACCCCAGACAACAGATGGGCTAGCTGCTCAACTTGTGTCATGATCGCCGCTAGGTCCACCTCGGTGTGGAAGAGGTTGGCAACTTTTAGCAAGAAAAGACCCGAGAAAGCGAGCATCACAAGAACATCGTGTACCGCGTAGCGAAGGGCAGCTCTGCGATGTCCATGAATTCAAAGAACACTCTCAACTGGCATTACGTACCTGTACTCCGTCGAGTCCAAGAAAACGGACAGGCAGTTATAAGCAGCATCTTTGGCCTGGAATGCCAATTCGCGCTGTTCAAACGGCATCTTGTCCCATGACACACCGCGCAACGCGACGCAAACGAGCCATAACTTGGCATAGTGAAGCTCGCTTGCGAGGATCTTGCGGAGCAAAATGTCTGCCTCCGTTACCTGGCCTGCGAGGCACGTTAGTCCGTTGCTATCACAGCAACACCGCGACACATACGATGAAGTTCATCACAGTCTATATACCATTTATCAAGAGCCACGTTGGCTCTACGGATGAAGGCAAGAGTATTATGATTGACCTGACCGTTGAGCGTTGCAAGAGTCTCATATATCTGGGCTAAGAAGCAACTTTAAATTCCCGTTTAGAGCTGTGACGTTAACACGAACTTTTCTGGCCGATAAGTTCAACCAGTGATATCAGGCGGACGTCCGTTGGGGATGTCATAGGGTGTGTTAGCAGGGCCCGACAGTGCTTGACTGAACTTTCATCTCGTAAAAGAATGGGCCGGCCTGCGCCCAAGCTCATTCTATTCAGAGGATATTCAGCCAATCAATATAGGTGATCTTGCTAAAAACGCACTGGTGATCAAACCAGTAGAGGCACAGCCAGATCCTGGCGGAAACCACTGAATCGATGTTAGCATTTGGAGAAAGCCTACTGTGTAAAGTATACCTAAATCTCTCTCCTCTTCGTCGGAACGATTCTTCGCACTTTCATCAACCAGTCTGTCAAGAGCACGGTGCAAACCCAGGTCAAGTGCCATGCGCATCGCATGGCCACTGGGAAGCCAACCGTTGGTGCTCCATGCAGCAAGTAATAGCATGCCTTCGTTCCAGAAAGATTGAATCGATCGAGAAAGATGGGGCCACGATCGGAACTCACCCATCACAGCTTCCTTTCTAACCACTGGTCCAAACAGTGTAGATCTCGCAATCCCCTGAGCCTCCTCCAAACATTTATAAAAGGTAGGAGTTAGAGGTCCGTTTCCACTTTTGATCTTAGATGAGATGGTAAGGATAGAGTCAAACGTCCAAGGAGTACGCTCCATAAGACTTTCGAAAGTGTCGTGGCTTTGATCGAACAGAGGGATGAACAAATGACAACCTGTGAAAAAACTGCAAGGGGTGAGTACAGTAGAAGTATAACGGATCGATGTACCTACATGCTGAAAAGTTGCCTGGCTTCATCTTCAGAGATCAAACCCTGTCCATGCACGTGAATTAACTGTAGCACCCAAACATGATGAACAATTACCTTTTCTATCACGTGAGGGAACGCATTACCTGGGGCAGGCTCAGGACGCGGCCGTTTCCTCACTCTGTTAGTGAGATGAGTAATACCTCGAGTCCTGGAGTTGAACCACTCACACCGGAGAGGAGGAACACGGAGCCGCTGCTGCTTCCGCGGCAGCGTTTGCTAGACCCCGGAGGGCTTCGATGGGGGTACCTATGGTGGCCCGGGGTAATGTATCTTCCGATTCGTCCTCGGACGACGGTGTCGTACTAGGCACGATACCGTACGTCGCATATTTGTGTGGCTGCAGACATATAATCAGCCCGTTTCCAAAAGATTCATCGAACTGCCTCACGCACCGGCGGAGCAAACCCGGGGAGCTGGGGAAATCTGGCAATGATGTGAAATCCTCTGTGGTGACAGTCAGCGGTGTAAACCAACCTAGGACACTGTTGATAGGCCGGATCTCCATCACGGCTAGATCCTGGTTCTACAGGTGATGCATAGACTTGTTGGCCGGCAGGTTGACCTTGGACTTGGACGGCGGACAAAATGCGGTCCAAGGAAGACTGCATACCAATCATTTGGCTTTGCATGACCTTCCATTCAGACAAATAAGGCCTGGGTACACGAGGGCTTGGAGAAACTTACCATATACTGGCTTTCAAGGCGGGATAGGCGCCTACAGAGACTATGAGTGAAGGATGAGAAAATGGGCGAATAGTTGCAAACATACTCAACACTGGCTACTGGTAACGGCTGGATATTTTTCTTCTCTGGCTTCTCGAAGATGCACGGCGTGCCAGTCATTTTGCAACGACGGCAGGGGGGCTGATATGACAAGGTGACGCCGGGCCGGGGCGGGACATCGGGCCAGTGAGCAGAAGCCAAGGGAAGACGAAAACGACGCAAGGAAGCCTCACCTCGCCCTCGCATCTGTTTTTTCCCTTCCTGCAGGCGGTGCAGGCTCTTGCCCCTCGTTTGGGAATGTGTGTCGCCGGCTGCGAGGAAGATGCGGGAACAGGTTGTTGTGCAGATCCCTCGGCCAAAATCTGGGTGACTTGTTGGTTCATACCGTTCGCGTTGGTGATGCTGGCCGTCCGACGTCGTTTGGAAGGGACTTCTGAAGGGTTTGAGGCCATAGTAGTTGAAGATGAAGACATACTTATGACTGCTGTAGGGGCGGCTGTAACACGACAAGTAGTATGTACTATGTCATCAAGCTTTCTGGGAGTTGGGTGTCCGTATTGACAACCAACCTTTATTTGTGTAGACAAAGTACTCATCCACTACGCAACCCTGGAAATGGGCACGCCTGAGCCCGATGGCTCGTCGTGTCCCCGGCTGGAAGGGACCGGCTCCAATTCACAAAGCGCCTTACCGTCGGGCCGACCAGCGTCACCTTGACACCGACTCAAGGCGAAGGTATTACACTGCGCTGATTCGGGACCGAAGCCCATTCACTGGAAGGACCCTTCGAGAGCGTCCAAGTCATACCATTGGTGCGGAAAGACACAAAAGACAGGTGTGGAGTCATTTCAAGCCGCAGCATCATATTGATGTTTGAATGTGCTAACAGCTTTAACCCACCAGGTCCCATGTAAGAGCAACACTGAGTTGCGCGCAAACTGTGAGGAGCATCCGGGCGCAGAGACTGAGATTTCCTGGTTCGAATAAATGGCCCATGCTCCGTACATGACGCTAACTCTCTTTCGCCAAGCCACCATCTGCGCCCTTGAACTGGGAAGCAACCCCTCAAATGCTGACACCAAAGCCCTTGTTCTCGAAGTAAAGCGAAGCCCGATCACGACCTCTGGCTAAAATGCATCGTATCAAAGATGGTTGCGACATCACTCTGAAAGAAGCCTGGTGAATACAGGACGCCTCTCTCGAAGCACATCTTTATATGAAAAAGGAGGGTGCACTTGGGATTTTGAACTTCAAATATTCCTGATGAACGGTAGAACGGTGGATATGACTAGGGTCATCTTATCCTCCGTGGAAGGTACAAAGAATTTTCAGAAAAGCTGTGGTCCTAGCGATTTATGAGCTCGTATTGTTGCGACTTCTTGAATAGTTCTTCGAGTACTAACTGATGGAAACAGGTGGAACTTGTTGCCATGCGCATCGAGAAAGGCTATGATGCAATCCCGGTCGCGTAACAGGATACATACATGTGGTAGGTTAAATGTGCCCAAGAGCTAGCAAACTACTACGCCACTGTAAATCTCCCGAGATAAAGATACTTATCACTCTCCGTTTTCTTCACACTCCGTAAGTCATGAATATCTCCATGTGCGGATGGACATGGAAGGATCAAACAATTCCGTGAGCGAGCCGGTGGTGAAAAGGGCCATATTAATCACATTTTCGACTCGTTGCTTGAGTATTTCGTCAACACATTTCACAACCTGAAAAAAGGCAGTTGTCAATGTCTCCATCTTTACGCTGAACGAAACATGCCATGGAATTGGTATCAATGTATGCAACCACATCATTGTAATGAATAGTCAAAGTTGAGATATCTTGGTCTGTGTCCTGGCTTGTATGCGGGTCCACTTCTCCAAAATGAGCTTCGAGAAACCAGACGACACGTTGTAGTCGGGAGAGCGAATCATTCGCATGAAGAGGCACTAAAAGAATGAGTGAAATCGTGAGTGTGCATCTATCACGAAAAGCGCTCACGCTGGAAAGATTCTAGACCTTGATCAGTGCCGCAAACAACTGCCAATACAGAATCTGCTATCATGTCATTGATTGCACTCGATCCCCACTCGATAATCAATTCGTGCTCTGTGTGTTTCACGTCGATGACGCCCATAATCTGTGAAATAAAATAAGAACGGAAGTTGGGGAAAGTGTACGCGGAACGAGGCATCCACGTACGCGTAAGATTTGTCCATCATTTTGATCCAATCTTTCCTCTACGCTCCCAAACATGCCTTGTAGAGACCGTCGTGTCAAATCCAAATGGGCATTTAATGCGACTCTTGGTCGTTGTCTTAAAACACAAGTCGAAAGCCCAGTATCGAGGGGAAGATCCCGAAGATCCAGCAGGCTGTGTGAGTGATCTTTTGTGACAAGCAAGCCTGAAACGATGCTCCCCTGTTGAGGAAACCTTTTTGCCAATGTCCCGAGTACCTAGTGCAGTATGAGGAAGTGAGACTCTATCAAGACAAGCTTCACCTTTATAATGCGTTTCGGGCGAAACGATAACTCCAGTACTTCAAGATTCTGTGGCGTATGGATATTGACGTTTTTCCACAGAAAATCCAGTGACGATGACGCCGTTGCGAGGATCTGGGGCCCATAAGTCAAGTAACTTACGACTTGCGCCAAACTGCATGAAGCCTGGGCTTGCGAGGACCACACATGGAGGGCCGCCAGCTATCTTGCGTTCCCAGCCCCGCTCACCGGATATGCTGGAGATGTGTCTGTAACTGCTGGTCAGACTAGTCTTCCTAGAAACAAAGCAGAGAGCGCACTTGAACAAAAATGGATTATCTCACTGTGCCAACCTCGAGCGAACATTGGCATCCATGGCGTGTATCTGCTGAGAAACTAACATGCACTTCTTTGCCAGACTCGAAGCATAGTACACCGGAACACCAGATAACTCGGGATGCGCAGACCAGTACTCTTCAAGCACCAGAAGGAGTTCCTGGGCCGTTCCCAGCGCAAAAACAGGAAGCAATACATGTCCACCGCGTTTCACGATGGAGTGAACGAGGCTGGTGAACTGCCGTTCTTTCTCTTGTTCGCCTTCGAGGGTCTGTACACCAAACGTACTCTCAATGATTAGGACGTCAGGTCTTACTGGAGGGACTTCCGCTTTGACGAGGTGACGGTTCTCAGTGCGAGAGTAGTCACCAGTATATAAAATCTTGATTCCGGCAATATCAATGAGGTACATACAGGCACCTAAGACGTGGCCAGCGTGGAGAGGCATGAAAGATACTCCTGAACATGGTGTGATGTGCTGGTGCACGGAGACGGGAATGATTGACGCAAGGGACGCTGTGAGCTCCTGGGGGGTGAATAGAGCATCTGTAGAAGACGGACTAGCAGGACATTCAGAAGAGCGGCGGTAATTAATGTCGCACTGGTCAAACCAACCTCATGCGAAGATGGTCTTGCATCATAAGTTTGTGCAGGGACTTTGTGGGATGAGTCATATGCACACTTTTCCATTCCCTTCCCGGAAGTTGGTCTAAGGTGCAACGGAGATGGGCTGGTACACATGAAGACAGCGATCGACTGACCTTTTCTGTGATGTAAGTCAGTGTACCGGCATGATCAAGGTGGAAGCTACAACAGAACAGAATACAAAATGCGTGCATCAGGGAAGCACGCCAGTGGCCAACTGAGGACATACTGGGTGATAAGAATTGCATCGACGATGCTCCAGTCGAGCTCGTCCACGAAAGGGAGAGATGATATTCCTCTGTAGGCAGGATGAATGCCTGCATCACACACGACCGTCTTTCCTTTGCATTGAAGCACACAACAGGACCTGCCGACCTCCTGGCCAGCGCCGAGGAGGGTCACTCGAAGTGAATCTGAATCGATTGACATATTCATCGATGCGAATGTGATTGCGTGTACTGAAGACTCGATGAGTTACCAACTTGTACCAGTTCGGTAATCGCCACAGACACGCCAGTGAACGCGTCAGTCATCCCTTGCACGTATACTTTCACCTCCAACCATGGTAAGCTTACTGCGTGACCCCGTTGGCCTGCATGGACTGATTGACCTTGCGCTCAACAGGCTAGAAGATATGACAGTGCGTACTAGTTCTTATGTGCAGTGTGCTTTGGAACGGTCGACCAACGGGTTCATCTAGGTCGTACAACTATATTTTCGCCCGAAGGTAAGTCATACAATCCCCCCCAGCTGGTTGATCTATTCATGCAATTCTCCCCAAGGGCGATTGTACCAAAGTACGTATAGCATCATAACAAGTCATGTATACATTCGCATGATGACCAACAGTCGAATATGCGATGGAGGCCATCTCACACGCAGGCACCGTCCTTGGTGTCCTAGCCAAGGATGGCGTCGTACTTGCCGCCGAGAAACGCGTGACGGGAAAACTGCTCGATCTGTCCACGAAGGAAGGGGGTGGATATGGTGGTAGCGGCGAGAAGATGTTCTTACTTAACTCGTGCGTCGATCGTGTCCGTCTCACCTATACCACTGACCTGGACATCGCGACATGACAGGAATGTGATCGGCGGGGTAGCAGGTATAACGTCGGATGCCAACTCATTGGTAAACTACGCGCGGACGGTTGCCCAACGGCATCTTCTGCGATACAACGAAGATATCCCTGTAGAGCTTCTCGCACAACGACTGTGTGATCTCAAACAAGGATATACGCAGTATGGTGGTCCGTTCACATTCCCTTAGTTCCCTCTCTTTGTCCTGGCTTAAGCAATGATGTCAGGTCTCCGACCTTTTGGTGTCTCTATTCTTTACGCGGGCTTTGACCCACACTACCGCTTCCAGCTTTACCACTCCGATCCCTCAGGCAACTATTCGGGATGGAAGGCGACCTGTATTGGTGCTAACAGTGGGACGGCGCAAAGCTTGCTCAAGCAAGAATACAAGGACGACATCAGCATCGAGGAAGCAATCGGCCTAGTGTTGAGGGTCATGAGCAAGACAATGGATAGCACCACGCTTGGGAGCGAAAAATGTATGACGTAGTGCAGTTATTCCTCCAGGTTGCTGATTCCTTTCCAACAGTGGAATTTGCTGTATTGACGTATGACGACGCTGCAAAGCAACCAAAGGCCAAGATATACAGGCCTTCTGAAATCGACGCATTACTCGTCGCTCAGGGCCTTGCGAAGAAGGATGAAGATACGGAAATGAAATCGTAGATGATCTCTGTAGCTATTGGTTGTGTCGTGGCTTCTCATCACTGGGAAAACATGCACAGTGAAGATAAGCTATTTAAATTGTGTGCTTATTGCATATAAACATGGTCGTTATGACCAACGAAAGGCATGATAATTGTATGCAAACTCCTAGCTAGTGGCACGCCATACCCTTCCTCTCTGTGTTATTCACCTCGAGGTGCCCACCGAAGACATAATGGCCGATTGCAGCACCAACCACCACCGCAAAGATAAGGTATGCCTATGAAAGTGAGCTAGCGACACTCGACAGGATGAAAGGCACACGCACATTGTATGTCATGAAGACCAGCATGAGAAAAAACGAGAGGAAGACCCCAGCAGCGTACAAGGCAGCTCGCAAGGCCCGGAAATGTGTGGGCACAGAAACCCTGCAAGGACTATGCATCAGCGATGGAACAATCACCCAGACGATATGAATCTACCCGAGGCTTCTCACTCTCCTGCCGTTAAGCAGGCTGACGGCCTCGTCAGCACGGGCGCCTCTCTCGGGCGTGCTCCTGCCGCTGCCGCCGGGGGGGCTTGCGGACCTCTTTCCCTTGCCATACTTTGTCATGATGTAATCATCGACGCGGCGTTGGAAGACACGAATGTACTCGTAGAAGACACCGAGAAGGACGATGGCGAGGAGGGAGAGGACAAACTGGAAATATGTGTGGATATGCCAGGATTTGAAGATGACGCAGGTGTCGATGACTTGGGTGTTCCAAAGCATGTGCATTGCGCACATGGGCATTTCCTGGCCGTCGTGTCCGCCGTGGTCCATGGTTCGAAGTCAAGTAGTTGTGGTATGAGAAGGGTGGTATGTAGTTATATTACAGTAATTCAGCGTCTACATAACATCTACGTCCAAATTCCTCGTGATATACTGCACCTGTTCCTCCGTGGACCACCCCATTGGCACGGTGACAATTCCTGGCTCACCATCCGGACACTCCAAGGTGGCCAGCTGGCTCTCGAGCATCTGAGCCTTCATGAAATGACCCGTGCGTTGCTGCATGCGTTCCATGAGGGGATCTTTATTCCCCTTGAGAAACACAAAGTACGTCGACACTGCCAATTCAGCCGGGTCGACTGGCCCACTCGAGCACGGGTCTCGTCCACGCAAGATTTCGCGATACGCTTTCTTGAGCGCCGAACAAGCAACGATGATGCCTGTTCTATGCCCTTGATCAGGCAGGGGCCCGCTCTCTACTGTCGCATGAATGCGTCCGACAGCGGTCTTGCGGATACTGTCGAGCCACGGATGGCGATCATTGTCTGTGAGTGGTATCCCGCGAGACATCTTGGCGATGTTAGGTGGAGGATGGAGGTCATCGCCGTCGACAAAGGGAAGGCACAGCGCCTCGGCGAGAGCTGCACCGAGGGTGGATTTGCCTGTGCCTGATACGCCCTGTGCCAAAACCTGTGCACGTCTGTGGGATACTAATCGAGCAGAAAGGCTCACCATTACGACGATGAAGATTGGTTTGTCCATGCTTTGCGAACCTGACTCCCTCGGGGACAAGTTTGTACCGAACGGAGACAAAGTCACACCGACGACCACATGCGCGCTCGCAGTTCGGCAGCTGCAATACCCTTTTAATACAAACGTCTATATATTCGAGCACATATATCTTTGATGCTACCGACTTCCCAAGTGAAACAACAAGAAATTACGACAGAGTAACGAAAGGGTGACATCAATGTGATGGGAATCGAATGAGAGGGAAAGGCTATTACTAGTGTCAAAACATTAAAAAAAAGTGCGTTGTATATTGATTGTGGATGTCAAGAGAGAAGAACAGAATGGTGAACAAACAACAATGTGGATCGGGACGTTGTCCCCTGCCTAGCTTGCAAAATTAAACAAATGACTGTCCAGTCGCACAGTTAGAAACAGGAGGGAATAAACAAGCTACGTCACTGCAGACAGTCATTCGCTTCTGGGGGTGACCGGGCCTGCGGTGGAGTCGAAAAATCAATCGCATTGTATGCAGGAGGTGGAGCTTCGTAGAGCGTTTCGTCTGTACCGGTTTGTCTGTCTTCCTCGTTCTCGAGAACCTGTCGATGATGTAAACGGCTGATATTCCGCATCAAGTCGATTAGCTCGCGAGGGTCCTTTTCATGTCGCGGGACCCTGCCCCGCTCCCCTCGCTCGCCACTCGGCTGGTCCGTTGCCGTGCGAGGCCGCGGCACCCGCGAATGCGGCAATGTGGGCGCCGTCTGCGAATACGATTGCACTTGGCGGTGTCCTCCCCCAAGCGGTAACGACTGCGGAGTAGATCCTGGCGTCGGCGGTAACATCCGCTGTGATACTCGCCTCACTACAAGTGGGGGTGTCTGAGGCGGATGCTGGGGAGGGGGAATAGTGGGCAACTGTCGTCTCTTCAGGCTCGCCGAGGGCGACGCACTAACGTACCGCCCCAGAACTGGGTCTCCGTCATCCAGGAGGGCCGCCGTACCAGACGAACCTCTATCTTCACTTCCCCATTGTCTCCGTTCTGTCGTAGAGGACCCTGGCGAAAGCCGCGGCGACGACCTTGACCGATGGAGCCACGGCTGCATCGAAGGTGGCGGGTGATACGCTGAGGGTGGGTGTGGTAACTCGCGTCTAGTGGTTGCCCGCGGAGATGACGACGTTGGGGACGAGAAGGGGACGAAGTCCGAAGAGGGGATAGGCGATATTGCTGTAGGTGATAACGACTGCGGCGAAGCGATATATTGGCGATCGGTATTGATAGGTGGGACATCATGGACAGGAGGGTCTGACTCATCGAACGACGATGTGTCATAAAAACCTGTTGATGGAGCCGAAGATGGCGTTGCTGGGTATGCCGAATCGGATGAGATACTGGCATTGTCCCACGCGGTACGTGGGCGCCGAGGCAGATCAAGGCTGTCAGCGCTGCGAGGGCGGAGCGAAGGATAAAGCGGTTCGCCGTAGACAATCTTGCGCCATTGGCGTACTGAGGTCGACTGGTTAAGAATTTCACTGAGATCGGCGGTACTCTTGTCCACAGCGGGAGTCTTGAGGGTCGGATAAAGCGGTTCGCCATACATGATTTTGCGCCATTGCCGGGTAGAGGCTGGTGTTCTGAGAGTTGCAGATTTAGGGGGTAGGATGGCATCTGTGGAGGCATTCTCAAAGGATGTGGGATGGCGGGCGACGGTCATCCAATCTTCTGGTTCCGTGACGAGGAGAAGAGCTGTGACGAAAAGATGGTCCAAAAAAGAGAGGGATATACCCTCGTGGTCTAGCTGTGGAACCGATGAGTCGGTACTTCCGAGGTTCTCGAATACCTTGAGCTTGGGTGCCATGTCGTCACCAAAGGACTCTAAGGCTGCTACGGGACTCTTGGAAATGGGGGTCCAGCACTGAGGGAAAGGAGTGAGATACCCGAGCCCCCATTGGTCGCTGGTTGACAGGACACGTACCTGATAAGTGTTTCCGGCGCGCTTCCACTTAAGCCCATGGGGATGGTGAGGGATGTAGAATTTCCGAGAGCTGATGGGGGTCAGGACGAATGGTAGATGAGAGGGAGACCACGGACCTCCCGAGGGAGCCATATTTGAGAAAACTGGTGGTATCCTTCCAAGTAGCGCCATTCATCTGAACGCGGGCACCATGAGTGCTGGCTTTGTGTTTTCCTTTGAGGGGGAGGTCCTTCGGCCAGCGAATGTCAGCGATCTTTGCGGAGCCATCCCAAGGATCAGAGCGCCATATGGTCGTGGATGATCCAACTGTCTCGACAGAATAGAGTGGTTTTTCTGTATTGGCGTCGGTAGCGATAGCGTCGAGGAAGGAAGGGGAGGAAAGGCTGAGTAGCAGTAAAGGGAGCTTTCTATTGCGAGCGGTCATTGCGTCGCCAATCTCTAAACGTGGAAGATAAGGGAAGATGTTGGATGGCTTTGATGAGCTTGCTGTGGAGGGACCAGGGTGAGAGGAAACAAGCGCCTTGCATGCACCAGTAAAGGTACCCCAAGACGCCTGGGAAGAGGACAGGGATGGGATGATAGACTCAGAGGCAGAGATGGATTTAGCCACCGCAGGGAGGGAAAGTCTTTGTACTGGTGGAGGGACGATGCGATCGGAGTCGAGTAGCGAAACAGACGCGGGCTGTAGCATGACGTAGAGTGGAGACCGGGCCGTTCAGGATAGAAGAGCTGTGAAACGGGATTGTTGCAGCCGTCCAAGAGGACACGCCGAAGAGTGGGGAGGGGGGGGGGGGGGGGGGACAGGACTACTATTAGGACGAGGACAAGGTGGAAACGGACGAGCTTGACTACCAACTACGGTCATCAGTATCAGATAAGCTTCAATTGTCCCACCCGCGTGTGAAACCCAGGTCAACACAAAACATACATGTCCTCTCCCTCTCGGTGAGTGGCCTCGTTTGTCGTTGGCATTGGAACAACATTCGACTGGTCATTGGATAGTTCTACGGATAAAAAACCAGCCAGCAAGGCCGGTTCCCCAATCAAAGGCAAGGGGAAAGGGTCTGCCACCCACGAAGAGGTGCCAAGTAAGTGGGAAGATGTAGAAGATGACGAGTCCGACGGGGATGAAGAAATGGAGGAAGAAGAGGAGGAGGAGGAGGAGGAGGAGGAGGAGGAGGTACGCAAAAACCTGTTCTCATTTTCTGTACTGATCGTCACGCTTAACCAGGACGACTTGGATGAGATTGATCCAAGGGCAATTACAGGTCGGCGCACGCGAGGGGTAAGAGTCGACTATACCTCTAAAGAAGCCCTTGAAAAGGCGGGTCTCGTCGAGAAGGACGACAGTGACGACGAGGAGGACAGTGAGATGAAGGACTAGTAAAAAAAAAGTCCTAGATGCTTTGTACCTATAGTTTCTACTCGAATGATGTTTATCATGGCAGGGCAGCTTGGTGAGCTGTTTGCATTGGAATTCTTTGTTCTGCGTAGGGCAAACTTCAAATGTTTTCAAATCAATCAGACTATCGCATTCGCAGACCTGTACCGAGCTTACACCAAGAGTAAGAGGGAAAGAGGGGACCCAACCAAATGCACCAGCCCAAGCGCTCACCACACACTCCGCCCGTCCATTTCATCAACCCATACGGGGAGAAACGAACGGTAGAAATGGTAGGAGACAGCATCAGAACCGGAAGCACCAGGTGTGGTGTGCGACGGGGAGGGATTGGGTTAGCGAGCCAGGATACGTAGGAAAGCAGAGATGCAAAGAATCCTGAAAGGCGAAAAGAAAAAAAAAGAGGAAATGCGAGTAAGTCGATAAATAGCGAGCCAGAATGGCGAAAGCGAGGCGATATAGATATAAACGAGACGAAACATATCCAATGAACAGACCACCGTAAAGGACAAGCGCTGCAAGGAATAGTGCGTTTTGAGGGAACGTCGAAAAGGACACATGCGTCACGAAACGCTGACCCCGTCCCAAGCGACCATGTTCGAAAAGTCCATGTCGACGTCACAGCTCAGCCCATCATGCATATCTGGTATCAACTTGAGCAATCTGTCCATCTCTTGGACCGGTTCCATCCAGTCAACATTATCCACCACACTCTTGCCAAATCCAAACCCATCCTCAAGAGAGAGGTGCCCGCTCGGACTCAGCGTCTCCGCGGAGAGAGTCTCCTCTGTCGCAGCGCTATCACTCGAAAGAGCGCCAACGCCACAGGCGGGAGACGCGATAATCTCCGAGAGCAGACACGCGATGATGTCGTCCGAGGTCGTGTCAGAATCCGACTGTGGAATGTGGGTGTCAGAAAAAATACTCTCGAGGCAAGGTAAAATGCTAACCTCGATTGCACTACTGGTGTACCCTTGGCTGGTCTTTGTGATCTCATCTGTGCGCGTGCGCTTCCCACCCGCTGCAGGGCCACAGCCGGAGAACCGGGAGTGGTCACCACCCGTGCTAGGTGGCGAGTGGGAGCGTCGCTAGACAGCGTAAGATCAAAAGAATGCTTTGGGGAGTCCAGTAGCGATGAGTTTGATGATAGTGATGAAAATGCAGGTGTAAAGGGCAAGTCCAGCGAATCAGGTGCCAGAGTGAGTGGACTGTCTGCAAGAGTAGAATGTGTTGGGGCAGGCGAAAGTGGAAAAGTGAGATCAGGAGACATGGGGGCTGAATGTCGGGGAGATGCTGCGGAGGGTGATGAATCCTCTGCTGGAGTGGGAGAGAGTCTTGACGAAGACGGTGATGATGGCGTAAGTGGTAGAGGAGATGACGAGGGTGATGTAGAAGGGAGAGATTTCCCCTGGTCTGCGAGAGCCCGTAGGACAGTTTGATAACCAATCTCCAGAGATCGTATGCGCTCTCTTAGTTGCTCGTTTTCTCGTTCACGCTGTTCCTCAGCCTGCTTTCGTTTCTCCTCACGCTCGTGCTCAATACTGACGACATCAGGTTCTGAGATAGCAGAGCAGGAAGAAGATGGGCCAACGGGGAGACCTGCGCGGAGACGTCTGTTCTCCTCCTCTAGCTCTGCCACTCTACGTTCAAGGTTAGTAAAGTGGGCTTTCCGTCTATCGCGGGAGTTCTGTGCTGCGATGCGGTTTCTGTGTGCACGGGCCTCTTTGCGCTCCTCTGGGGACATGGCAGAGCGGGGGCGTTTGCGGGGAGGTTCAGACATGGCGGGGAGAGAGAGAGAGGTGGGGTCAACAAACATGGACCAAACAAAGGCCACGTCTCTGTTTTTTATTTGTGTTTGTATTTGCAATTGTTTGCAATATGTTGAATTGAATATCATAAATAAATAAAAATATTTCTCTATTTCCATTTTCTCGTCAACTTGAAACATGTCCGCTACCTCTGAGTCATTGCGACCCATTCTGCTCCGTTCAAGCACTCCTGGTCAGTGTTGCATCTACCTTTGTGTCTGTTCGTCACTCACTTACTCGCACAGCACCGAACGAGAAGGGTCTGTCGTCTCATTCTACCACTCTTATTGTCCTCACACTTGCACAGTCCTCCTCTATCTCGAGGGCCTCCGAGAGTCACAGAACTACGGATCTCCGGTCTCCTCTCCTCTCCCCCCACTTACGTCTCCATTCGAAAAGCGTGGAGTCCTTGGAATCGAAGTCGAAATCGATGACATCCATTCCAACATCCAGGATGGTCGAAAGACCGAGCTTTCCGTTGATCATCGCTCAGAAATGGTAATCCACCTCCCTCCCCCGCTTCCGGTGATTAAAACGCTCCCTGTAGCGCGAACCTGGACCACAGGATCCTCCTGGACCTCGATACGAGTCCTTCGACTCTGGCCCCTCCTTTGGAAACTTTGGTCCTTTGCCAGATAATGCAAGCCACAATGGCGAACCTCCCTGGGGTAAACAGTGGGAGGTGCGTTCCTTATTTTCACTTCCCTGCTTGTTTCTCACTCCCAATCCCCTAGCAGACACCTCTAACTGGCGCCAGAGTACCCCTTCCCAATTCGGTTGCATCTCCAGCATCTATTCCCATTGCCATTAACGTGGAACCCCCTTCATCATCATCCGCATCCAAATCTCATTCTCGCCGTGTACAATCACAGCTCAGTGGAACTCCCTCTAAACATCAGAAGTCCGTTGTCTCCGCTGTCGAAAGTGAGTCCCGCAACACCGTCACCGCCCGTGCAGTGCGTCTTTCATGTACCTGCTCCACCTGCCCTTCCGTACTAACAGGATAATAGCAACACAAGACGCACAGTAAAGCCCCCTCCACACGTAGTCCCGCATCGGAAGACCAGCCAGTGTCGCCCACCCGTCGTTCCCGCACTGGATCTAAGTCTCGTACGGGTACTGAATACCCACCACTCCCTCCCAGTACTTTCCTCAGTCCCTCTGGACGCACATCACAACTCCCTACCTCACCTCGCTCACACCGTCGTGCGCCCAGCATCTCTCCCTCTGATTCACCCAGTCAGGCACCATTCAAGGCGGAACGTTGGGCAGCAGAAAGGGAAAAGGAACGAGAGCGCGCGCAGTCTGTAGTTAGTGCAGTTCCTGAAGCGGAGGGCACAGCTTCGAGACGTGGCCCAGTGAGTGCAGCAGGTTCACCCATGTCACCCTCACATCAAACCCGTCCGTTCTCGCCCTATCGTTGCGCTGCAACTCAGGAGGACCTATTCGCTGGTGCTGCCCAGGTTCAAGCAATTTCTCAGGTGGCATCACAAGTCAACGGCGGAGGGAGTAAACTCTCACTTGTCTCTCGTCAATCACAGAAGACACACCAATCTCGATATACCCATCATTCGTACCCACAGCCTTTTCCCCCTCCGCGCTCACATGTCGAAGAAGAGGGCGATGCGACTCCCACCCCTTCGCGTCCACACTCGCCTACATTTTCCCTCGACGCAGAGGAGGAGAAGTTAGTCGCTCAGACTCTTGCAGCTGGTGGTGCAGGCAACCGGACATCATATGCTCCAAGCATACTCGAGACAGAAATCGTCAACTCGCATTTCCATGACATGGATCTTTGCATTCTCCTTCACCAGATGGATGATACTACTACCCATGAAGTAGTAAAGAAGGCTCTCCGTAAGGCGGTCAGACAAAGAGTCAAGAAACTGGGCATGAAATATGATGCCGAGGTATGGCAATCTAAGCATGAAGGACCCGAAACAATGTTGACATCACGCAGTCGATCAAACAATATCGCAAGTCATTCCACGATCATGACCCAACCGTTCATCTCGATACAGACTTTGAACCTCCGCATTCGGTAAGCATACTGACCTGCTACTTGACGTCGTTGATGGACTCACCACCTTCTCGCAGCAAGAACCCCCTCAATGGGCTAAGGAACTCATCAGTGGCATGCATCGCGTGCAGGAACGCTTAGATGTCTTGAGCCCGCAATCGATCGGTGCATCAATGCCTGCACGCAGTGTGCAGTCATATGCAGAATCCTCGGATTCCCGCCAGCAGCTGAGGGGCGAGGGCACCGAATATACAGAAGGCCCCGATCCATATGGCCAGACCCCGCGTACACAAACTGTGAACATCAACACTCAAGTCACCGGTACTATGGCAGAGTCGATGTATCGCAATGGCACAGAGGACATAGGTCCGTACCCCGCAATTAATAGTGGTATCATGTGTTCTGATTACCAAGTTCAGACGATGAGTATGGCGATACCGAGGAGGTCACCCAACGTTTCGCGGCCACTACCCTCACTCACACCCAGACGCGGGGTGTAAGTGAGTTCTTGACTGGTGACCGCGACGACTCGCCTGGTCAGCAGTTTTTGGAGGAAGAGTTGTACAAATTGAGGGTCAAACCTGGTGGTAGCCAGTCGGGAGTTACTCATAAGACATGGGAGGTTGCGAGAGACGACCAAGACGAGTACGAAGAGGGACATGGTGCATTCACCGAATCAGGACTCCCTGAAATCCCAGACGGAGGAAACTACACTGACCGCCGGCCAAGCTCCCCTCCTTTACCCCCTCTACCGCATGAAAGTAGCCGAGGAGGTAACTCCCAAGTCTGGAATCCTTCAGGGGATGGTTTCCATGATCTTGCGCCGCCACCCTGGCAACGTATTCACCAACGACTCCTTAGTTGGGCAATCATTTGGCCCATGAGTGAACTCGATGCAGCGCACGGCAGTACGACTCGCGGACACCAAGTTGATGAGGTTGCCCTGAGCATATGGTCTACGCAAACATACAAGCGCTACGTCAGGAGCCGCATGACCGATTTGCCCGGAGGCAAAGTAGACCGGTTGTTTGTTCCTCCTAACATGGCCGATGCTATCAGCACAGCTGTTTTCAATGGACGTCACGGAGATGCATCTGCAATGTTGAGAGACCTTTGGACTCCGTTTGGGTTCGAGAGCGCACCCCGCTTGATTGTCGTTCTGGCCAAGCACCGGTCAGACGTAAATCATTGGGTCGTGCACAGGTATGCGGTATCTTATGACGACGATGCCATCGGTACTGATTTCTTATCTAGGTTCTCACTTCCTGACGGCGCGCTGACAACTTACGATTCGTACCCTGAGCGAACGCTCCCTGACGGACGAGTATGTGCTACATTCTAACGAGTACTACATGCTTACACCACCTTTTGTAGCCCCTGGGCTGGTGGTTCGCGATTCGACTTGCATGGCCCGGTGCCATATACGCGAATCCGGATCACCTGATGCAAAAGATGGTTCGGCTCCATCGCCCAATGCAACTCAACATCGATAACTCCGTAGCCGCTGCTGGCATCTGGCGAAATGTACTCATGGGATCGCGGGCAGAGCGAAGCCTCGATTTGGAACGCCTGCGCGATCTGATAAACACCGAAGTGAAAAATCTGAGACAGCGGAAGCTGCAGGGCAAATTGTCAATAAGCTCTCCCAAGCCACACTATGACGACATGTGATGGTTCTTCGATGAGGCTGGAATTGTGCCATAGTACTGACCTCTTCTGGATTCCTATTTTTCCTTGCTTGGATTTACATGTACTGTATGAGTGATGATATCTTTATGTTGGTTTTGATTCAAGTAGCGAAATATGGAGTACTATGATGATGTACGTAGATAAGTCGAATGCATGATACCTTCAATGTGAGATTGTTAGGTGAATGATGGAATGATGTGAAAGGGGGGAGAGCTTGGAAAACAAAGTTAACAAGGGGAACAATGTCAGATGGTGGAATGATATCCCTATCCATCTCTTGCACCTTCTCCCTCGCCAACGGATGGATCTTTGGAGAGGCTGGGGGGTTACGACGTGTTGCCCATCTTTCGGCGATCAAGATCACATTGGTGATAATGTCGAAATAACACATCTTCTTGTGGAGATCATCTTCTATCTGTTTCACAATACGGCCAAGTGCCGCAGGATCAGGTGTGGTAGGGAATGGGCGCTCTGAGCCATTCCATACTGTGATTACTTCCAAGATTTTCACCAAGGCGGCGAACGTGGTGTTCCAAAAACCAGTAGCTAGCGGGGAGCAAGAAAGATGAGACCAGGAGATCGTAGTCCGAGTTGTCGATTCCCTCCGCGGGTCTCATCCTCGTCCTCCCATTAGTCCGTGAAATCAGTTCCATCTCTCAGCTCAGCCCCCCACGTCACTGGAACGTCCTGTGCCTGTTATTGAAGGTGACCAAAGGAGAGGGAATTTGCTTAGTAAGCAGACTTCATTCTCGACTTCCGGGAATTCAAGTTGTAAGTAATGGCCGACTCCCCGACACTCAGCATCACCTTGCTTGGTGCTGGTCAAGAGGTCGGAAGGTCATGCTGTGTCTTGCGATACAGAGGAAAAACGATCGTCTGTGATGCCGGTGTTCACCCTGCCTACAGTGGGATGGCATCGCTCCCTTTCATAGACGAGCTGGACTGGAGCACAGTCGATGCCATTCTCATCACGCAGTACGTTCTTTTAACCCCATTACCATTCATCATGTAAATTTGGCTATCTTGCAGTTTTCACCTTGACCACGCTGCTGCTCTGACTTACATTATGGAGAAGGTCCGGCTGATTGTCTCAAGCGGTTGATCCTGCGCTCAGATGTTTTAGACCAATTTCAGAGATGGCAAAGGCAAGGTATATATGACGCATCCGACAAAAGCCGTCCACAAGTTCATGATGCAGGATTTTGTTCGTATGAGGTGAGTCGAAGTGTCCGTTTACCTGTTCTTGAGCTGACCTGCTGTACTAGCTCCTCCTCCTCGGATGCTCTTTTCACTCCGCTTGAGATGTCCATGTCATTATCTTCCATTATCCCGGTTTCTGCTCACCAACTCATCTCACCATGCCCGGGGGTATCATTCACACCTTACCATGCAGGTCATGTTCTCGGAGCGTGCATGTATCTCATTGACATTGCTGGGCTGAAAATCCTTTACACCGGCGACTATTCCCGCGAAGAAGATCGGCATCTTGTAAAGGCCGAGGTTCCACCTGTTCGACCTGACGTCCTCATTGTCGAAAGTACGTATGGTGTACAGAGTTTGGAAGGTAGGGAAGAGAAGGAGCTGCGTTTCACAAGCCTCGTCCACTCGATCATCAGGCGTGGGGGTCATGTCTTACTGCCGGCATTTGCACTCGGTAGAGCTCAAGAATTACTGCTTATTCTGGATGAGTACTGGAAGAAACATCCGGATTTGCACAACGTCCCCATTTATTACGCCTCGAACCTCGCAAGGAAGTGCATGGCCGTCTATCAAACCTACATCCATACGATGAACGGCAACATCCGCTCAAGGTTTGCTAAACGGGACAACCCTTTCGTCTTCAAGTACGTTGTTACTGCAGCCCTCCACAATTATTTACCTTTTCTTCCAGACACATTTCAAATCTTCCACAGCCGCGCGGTTGGGAGCGGAAGATTGCGGAAGGGCCACCATGTGTGGTGCTCGCGAGTCCGGGTTTCTTGCAGACTGGACCCAGTCGTGAATTACTCGAACTATGGGCACCAGATCCTCGGAATGGTCTTATCATCACAGGTTATTCTATTGAGGGCACTTTAGCTCGGGTGAGTTATATTTGGAATTGGAGACCTTCTTCGAGGTGGTCGTATATTCACCGTGTAACATGTCTCGAAATGTGCATTGCTGTTCATCTCGTTCGAACATGTCTTCTGAGTGAATTGGGCTCATCACCTTATGGCGCTGTGCAGGACATTATGAACGAACCTGAAGAAATTACATCACTGAAGGGACACTCGATACCTCGAAAAATTTCGGTTGATTACATCTCTTTCAGTGCCCACGTTGATTTTTCACAAAACTCTGAATTCATTGAACTAGTCAAGGCCCAGCATGTCGTAAGTAGTATCGCTTTCTTGCATGACTCGGTCTGCTTAGTGGTGGATGCCAGGTTCTTGTCCATGGTGAAGCAACAGCCATGGGTCGTCTACGAGCTGCCATGGCAGGCCGGTTCAGAGACCGGGATGAGGACGTTAAAATTCACACACCTCGAAATCTCGAGACGTTGGAGCTATCTTTCCGTGGAGAACGTGTTGCCAAAGTAAATTCTTGCGTTCTGGTCTCTCCCACTTCTGCTCACGAATTGTCAGGCAATTGGCACTCTGGCTAATAAACCAGCTCAGGAGGGAGACATTATTTCTGGCCTGCTAGTTGCAAAAGACTACTCATACACGCTACTTGATCCCCGAGACCTCCGTGACTTTGCTGGACTCTCAACATGCACAGTGACACAGATGCAAAAAATTGCTCTTGGTGTCGGTTGGGACCTGGTACTCTGGCATCTGGAAGGCATGTTTGGGAGAGTGGAAGAAGGACTCGATAAAGATGGTGTACCAACACTACGGGTAGGGTGATCATGATCTCTCTGAGATGAAGTCTATTGATCCTTGACCGGATAGGTTATGGGCATGGTAGACGTCAAACACACTGCAGGGTGCGAGCTGACGCTGGAATGGGATTCAAGCGCAAGTAGCGATATGATTGCAGATTCGACATTAGCCCTCATCACCGGGATCGACAAAAGCCCAGCCTCTGTCAAGCGTATGCTTTCCACGGAATGATTTTCATGATTTTATGGGCCCTCATGCTCGCTTAGTGACCACTCAGCCGTGCACGCATGTGCATCCTCATGCGGACTCGAAAAACGAATCGTCATATATGCGAATACAGGTCCTCGCCGAGTTCCTTGAGAACCATTTTGGCGAAGTGGAGCTACACATGCCTGATGAAGCCGGTGAGGATCAACATGAACAAGACGAAGAATCGAACCGGGATCCCGCTTTGATCCTTCGGGTGGATGAGGCCGACGCATACATCAACTTGGTTACGCTGGTCAGCTACCATTTTTTTTATGTAGCTGGGTTTGTGCTCATGGGATTATTCTCACTAGACCGTGACTTGTGCGAACGAGGTGCTCAGAAAACGCATCGAAGCTGTACTTGAGATGGCTGTCTCCACCATCAGCTCACTCACCGAATTGTTCAAAACTGGTGCATCTATGATCAATGAGGAGGATGGCTTAGAGAAGGATGCGGACAAGGGTTCTTCTCGGCCACTTGGGGATGAACCTCCAGCAAACACAGAGTTGGAGGTGAAGCCAACATGCAAAGCGACCTAAATTTATAGTCGAGTGGAAGCATGACACTGTACACTGTTCAGTGAGTAGGTTGCTTCAAGCATAAGTGTATCATTCCTTCCGATCCATACAAGAAGAAACCAAAATATTGTACATAAATATCTGGGTTCTAAGTGGGAGTAATATACGTTTTCCAAATGGTCATAAACAATATTAAGATGGGGTGAAGTACCTACTGCCCACATTCGGCAGTTTCTCGTCGATGATGGAAGGGAGAGGGACTGGGTATTTGGTTTGGTTGCTGTCCGTCACCTTCGGAGGCCGTTTCTGAACCATCGGGGTGGCCGTCGAGACTATCAACAGCACCCGTCGGATCGCCCGGAGAGGCGTTCACGAGTGCCCGCTCTAATGCCTTTTCGCCCCTCTTCTTCAGCCGAAGAGTCATGGCGTCCTTCAAAGAGTCGATGTAGGACTCGTATTTTACAATTTCGGTCAGCAGATATTGAGACTTCTTCTCCCAATTGCTATGTGCTTTTATGTAATTTGCAGATCGGGGGGGATACTGAAAAGTGAAATCGTGAGTAAACAAACGCAAGTGAACACAATCGCCTTACTAGTGCAACCATGGGTTCACGTAGTTCATTGTGGCGTTTGAGGTCTCTCTTCAATGTCCCAACATATTTCTGGAGAGCTTCCAATTGTGTCTCTTCATCGTTGATGCTGGATATGGATGGAGGAATCGGGGGTTTCCAGTCGTTAATGGAGACCCTGTCCGTCCAAGGGGAATGTGAGGCACGGAGTGTCTGTGTTGCATCTCGCCAACCGAACTTGCTGCGGTTGCTCCGACCGCTACGCACACTGAGGGTATCGGTGCGGTCAAGCTCACGGGTCGCATCGTTATCAGTGACTGAGCGCGTATACAAGGCGTCAGATACACGACTCCACCCGTACTCCATGTTGGAAACGCCTCCTGCCAAGGGTTCCTTGCTGGTTCTTGCAGCCCAGTAGTTGCACGTAGATACCCATTCGTTGACGAGTTCTTCCGTGCCTGCTTGGAAGAAGTAGACACCACCGTTCGCAAGGGTCAGAACCATACAATGCGGTCGCTGCTTGCTATAACCTGGAGGGGGCAATGCATGTGCCAACGAATGGGCGAGATGCACGGTTCCGACGGACTGGGCATTTTCCTGAGTGAATATGCATGAGCAAAGTCAGACTAATCGAATGGAAAAAAAGGCGCACAAGCCAGTTTCCACCCCCAACAATGTTGGTCATACCACCGGCATGAGAGCCGAAAATGAACATGTTCAGTTCACCCCTTTGTATCACCACGAAGACATCCATCCAACCCTTGGATTTCGCCCTCTTTCCAGCAGATTCCCAATACTGCTTGCGACAGAGCATTCCTTCTTTGGCCCAAGGGGGACCTAGCAGCGCAAGCTCCTCGTCAGAAATGCTGATGTTCGTTGAATCGGACGCGTTGCTAGTGAAGCTACGGTCCTCATCCTCCTGTTCTCGAATGATAGTATGCGACAAATTTGACGCGAAGCCAAGGGCAGGAGTGAGGAAGGCAGTCACAGAACTGGCACCCTATTGTACCGGTCAGCATATTTCTTACTTATCGACAGAAACACTCACTTCGTGTGTCGAGGTCGCAAAGCTGGGCGACGGACTAACCCTGCCGTCAATACTGCTGTTACTGCTATATGGACTGTAGGGTGAACCGAGGATGTTTTGTATGCCCCGAAAACTTCCACGCTTCAAATTGGCAAGCCGGTCAGGTGCCCCACGATAACTTCGGTTTCGCCCAATGAGTCCATGGGCCGCACCTGGACTCAACGAAGACGTGGAAAAACGGGCGGCGAAAGTACTACCAAGAGGCTGCAGTATTTGATGACTCTTGATAGCATTATACATGTCCTGGTCAAGTTTGGATGAGCCAAATGGGTAAAGGAACAGCAGGTGGGTCAACCTTGAGCAAGCCTTCCATCTCCATTTCCCAGCTACGGTCAAAAATGACTTGAAAATTGGGCGATTTAGGTTCGTACCCCGGCGAATGCTGGAAGGACGTGGTACTGCTATTTTGCGAGGGCTGAGCTGAAGGATGTACGGAGGAGATGGTTCCCGATGACGTAAAGGTATCCTTGGAGATGCTGTTCCAGCTCGCGATACTGCCGCTCCTCTTTGAGCGCGCCAAGGACTGAGTCTCGGTTCCCTCCGAGCCCGTCCCTGGACCACTACTGCTGTCCTCGTGGTCGAGCTCGGTCATAGAACCATATCGGCTCGGGTGAACTTGCATCTGGATCGCCGTCATGGTGTTGCGAACGAACTGATTTCGTGACATGCGGTTGGCAATATCAGCCACATGAAGATCAGTGTTGAGCAATAACAAGGAATACGTGACTGCATGGACAACACCTGCAAAGAGAGTTCAATATAACATTTAACTAGGCAATTATGCTTGGGTTACGCACTGGCACTGCCGTATAGACGACTAGAGTTGCAATCCCAGAAACGTCTACTGAATTCCTCGAGAATACGGTCTACTTGCTGGGTCTCAGCTTTGAGGAACAATTTAGCGCAAAGCCGTCTAGGAGCCACAGTCAGGAATGATCACAAGGGCAGACTGTCCCCCTACCTGAAGGCATTATCGAGTCTCAGGCCAGTAAAGTCGTAGTAATCCATGTAGTAGCGCACCGCGACCTTGTTCATTTGTCCACTGAAATGGGTTATATTCCCACAAGACGGACACTGGGGGAAAGGGTACTCACTGGCCACCCAACCATTCCGCAATCTTATCCTTGGCCAAGAATTCCTCGTCTTCTTGGAAACACCGCGCTGCGAGCTCCTTCCCACGTTCTTCCGCATCAGCTATCTCCTCTGGTATGGAGAACGAAGGATTCGAGGCAAAACGGTTGATGACGAGGTCCGCAGTGGTCAGTTCCTGATGCGAAGACGCTGCGAACAAAAAAAGAAAAGTAAGCCGTCAGCCAAAGCCCCGACGATACAGAAAAACAGCTGTCTCACGTGAAAGGCCGTCTTCACCTGTGGGGAGGAGTGAGGGTTCAGAACTGGAAGCGGCCGAACGATGATGCGCACGTAGTCGAGACATGTCACGATAGGAAGACTGCATATGACCACCGTACGATTTGGTTTTCAACGGGCTGGAGCCGTAGCGAAGAGCGGTGACACGGGGCGAGCCTACTGTGCCGCCCACATTCGACCCCGACCGCGAGCGAGCGGGGGTCAGCAGCGAAGAGGAGCGAGGTGGCACGACGGTATCCATGCGTATGGAGAGACCCTCGCTGGCAGACGAATCGGTTGGCAGGGAAACGATGGGCGTCGAGGGTGGGGCAGATGACGACACCGGGGACTTGGCATCCGTCGACGGGGGAGTGTTCAAGGCACGAGTACCCGAAGAACCAGGGCGGGAATAGGTCGTGCGTCGAACTGGCGTGCACGGATCCCGAAGGTCGAGGGAAGAACTCGGATCGGGATCCAGCTTGGATAAGACCCCTTTAAAATCGCTCAGGATGCCGCTGAGCGAAGAGGTGGACTCCCAGGCTTGGCCGTTTGTAGTTGTGTGCATGTCATAATCCTTGGGCGGCAACGTTGGAGCGGGCGACGACTGCAAATTCATTTTCTGGAGGTCGATATCGCTCACGCTCATGCTCCGGCGCTTTCCATGGCTAATGAATCTACTGTCGGTGCCCGTGCGATCGATAGAGTGGTTCTCAGGAGACGGCGACATCTGGGAGATGGGATCGATCACGACGAGTGAACTGGCGTTGGATTCATGGCTCGCTCGGTCTACCAGTGCACCGCGTATAGGTGGCAGAGGTTTGCTGTCTTTGGGATTCGTGAGAGGACTCGTAAAAACGTCAACTGGTGCTACAGCTGGCATGCGTTGGGCATCGTCGGGCAAAGGGGGCACAGGGGGCACGGAGGAATCCGTAAAGGTGGATCCCCAATGAGAGGACCCTTGTAATGCGGCATCGGTACGCTAGGAGAGCAAATTGATGAGAAAACATAAAGTAGCACACGAAGGTAGTTGACGTACGGATCGCTCACGCGTCATCGACTGGCCGAGCATCCTACCCAAAAACGCGCTGGTCTTAGCCCTGACGGAGTTTTTCGACACCTGGGGGAGAAAACTGCGTTTCAGTAAAAAGGCAAAAAGGAACCTGGGCACATGGAGCTAGTAGAAAACCACGGACCTTGTCTGACCCCGCTTTGGAGGACGTCCGTGAGCGCGGACTCGGCATGACCCAGTCGGAGCCGTTGGGACTCGTTGGATCCTTGCCAGACCTTGCAGACGACCTGCACGGTGCGGGGGTGATGGACAGTTTTGGGGGCGGCGGGCAGCCCGACCCCGCAGCCCCGGACGTCGACGACCTCGGACGCGTGCTGCCCCGGAGCGTGCTGGAAGCAGCGGGAGAAGCCCGTGCATGGCCATTGCCATTGCTAGTAGTAGGCAGCGGGGGCGGTGGCGGCTGCGTCGGACGCTTCTCCTTCTGGCTCTGGACGAGCTTAGCCGGGACGACGGTGCCGCGCTCTTTTGCCCTTCGGGCGAGGGTGGCCAGATCGGGACTGCTCGAGGTTCCCGGGGACCGATAGATGGAGCGTCGCTTGGATGGCATGTTGTCAGTGTCTTCAGCGTCATAGAACACTTCGTTGGACGAAGAGGAAGAGGGCGAGGGCGTAGGGGGCACGACAACAGGCGTGGCGGGTGCCTGCGGGACTCGAGGCGTCCGCATTTCTTTCTGCGGAGGAGTGGGGGAGGCAAACTCGTGTGCAGAACGAGAAAGCTGGTTCTTGGAATGAGATCTGGGAGTGTCCACTGCGCCCAGCGAGTTTACATCAACGCTTTCCTTCAGCACCACGGTTCCGCCCGCGCGTAACGCCTGCTCAAAATCAAGCTCCGTTCGGGAGACACGTCGGCTAACTTTTATGTCCTTCGATGCGACGGGCAGGAGCCCATTCAGAAGCGAGGAAGAGGGGTTCGCCGGCGTACGCGACTGCTGGGTTCCTGCGACATTCTTGAAAAAGGACGCCAGCTTGCCAACGAGCGGAGGGGGAGTGCAGAGGGAACGGAGGTCGTACTAGAAGCGTCCGTCGACGTGAGGGGACGAACAAAGTCGTACGTTATGATGTCGACGAGAAACTTATCCGAGATCACGAGCAATTGATTTTTTGTGCACCAGCTTGGGGGAACAATAATCAAATTATACTAGTAGAAGCAACAACATCATAGTAGCTTGCAGGAAACAGTCATACACCTATATGCATGCTAAGTCGGAAAAGAGAGAAAAGGGGAGAGAGATAATAATCTATGGGCATATCATCCTACAATCCAGACAAGAAAAAAATATACGTGGAACAAATGCGATGAATACAACAGGGGTACTAAGAGAAGAATCACGATTGCACATTGGGCTCAGTTCCCCTACGGACGACCGGCGTCGACGGGTCTAGAAGAGCTGTCGATGTTCGCCGCTGTCTCTTCAAGGACGCTTCAGGCGGGGTCGGACCAATTCCTGGTCGACTATTACTACTGCTGCTGTTGGGTGTCCCGCGAGCGCCCGCCAAGCCAGTGGGGAGCGTGCTCACGGTGGAGGCGCGTGGGCGCGAAGAGGAGGACGCAAGCTTGGGCAACCCTGAGCCACCTTTGCGTGCGTTGCCATTTGGCGCACCCGAAGCGCGGTTCCTGTGTGATAAGCCCCCCGTGACGGTGAGATTTGACTGTCAGCGAAAAAAAAAAAAAAAGGGACAAATAAATACTAACCTTTTCTTAATGACATCTGTCTTCAACGATAACGGACGCACCACCCCATGCAATTTCTAAACGAGTAGGTTAGCGTTCGGTCCACAAAACACTCGCGGAACTCCTACAAAGAATAGTCCACAGGCGTTACCTGAGGAAAAAAAAAAAAGAACATCCAATCAGCTTGGCATCTCGGGACAAAACCAAATCCCGCCTTACATAACGGCTGCCCTTCAGGATCGCGTCTCCACAGTGGGGTGTTCGTCGTTTGACAGTTTGTACAGGACGTAGGTGCCTGTTCGCCGTCGTCGCTGCTGCCCTTGGCAGGCGCACCGCTACAACCTTCTAGTGTCAGGTCAGGTGTACTTGTGGATGACCGGGAATCTGCAGCAGTATTACCAGGCCCGGACACCGATTTCTTCCGTTGCAGATCCTGTGCCACCCGCTTCGTCGACGCGATTCTACGGCTCTGCGTGCGTGCATTGGAGCTGGAGACACCTTCGAAAGATGGCGGAGACGATGCGCTGGACGTGGTGTAGGGCTCAGGTGAAGCCGTGGTTGAGGTCGGCACACCATTCCCCCAGTCGCTCGACGGACTGGCGTGGTAGCTCTGCAAGAGGACATCGCCACCGTGTTCCACGGGAAGGATGTGTGTTGGATCAACGGTATATGTACCCTGAGCAAGACCCACGCTGGGATCAAGCGTGGAGAAGGGAAGGCCGAGGATGTGGTGACACTCGAGGTCGTCAGTGATGTAATTGCCTGCATTGGGATGGGCATAACCAGCCACAGCCACAGACAGACCGTCGTTGACGCCCGAAGGAGAGCCTACGGAGGGCGTATAAGCCACACCATTGAGTGAGTGTGGGGCAGAATCGTGGAAAGATGGCTGGCCGTCGTCGGAAGGGTGCAGCATGTGGCAGAACTCATTATGCGCGATGGAATTGCCGTGCGCTGGCAGGTCGAACATCCCCTCAAACGGCGCACAGCTGAAATTGAACGTCGTCGAGGGAAAAGAACCATTGGTGACGTACTGATCCGCATCTTGGGGCTGGGATGGCCGCGGATCGTGACCCACGATGTTGGAGGGATCAGCACGCAACAGGCTCTCAGCGTGAGGTGTTTCAGCAGGTCGCTTCTGCCCCAGGAGGCTATCCGGCGACAAGGGCTTGCCATTCACCTGGTGTCTGCCACTCGGTCCGACAAATATTCCCTCCCTCTCCACGGTGTGGTCAAAGCTCGTCTTGCGCACGTGCCTCGGGAACACACGGGGTTTGGGTTGTTGCTCCTCCATGGGAAACTTGGACAAACCATGGAGCCCGAACGACGGGAGAGAAGAAGGATGGAAGGCGGGAGTATTGAGAGCGGACAGCGAATGTGTCATTTGATGGACAGGCGCGTTGTGGCGACTGTATTGCACCGGCACAGGGCCTTCTTGGACGGCGGATAATGCGGACTGTAGCGACGACGAAGGGTGACGATTAGCAGGCAGGGCGGACGTACCCGGGATGGGTATGCTTGAAGAGGTTCTCGTGTCGCCGGTATTACGACGCATATATCCACTCGAGGGGAAAGGTATCTGACCATCGAATTGAGCGGACATGATACCTTGATCGTAGCCCATGGCCAGCGGTGGCCGTGAGCGGGAGCGACTTTGGGGCCTCCAATCCATGGAGATCCGTGAGCGTGATCTACTTACAGCCCGCCAGTCCATGGGGATGACACTGCAGACGGGGGTCTTGAATGAAGACAAAAAAAAAGGGGGGGAGGAAAGGTGGACACTCACTCGTCATCCTCGGTGCCGTCCTGGTTGGTGCCATCGAATCCAACGACTCGCACCTTTCCCTTATTCTTGGCGATGGGCCTGCCCCTCTGCTCGCCAGAGACGGTTTCGGTTGGGGGAGTCAGAGTCGATGGGGTCGAGACTTCGTCCTTGATCCTGACGTTGTCGGTGGAGGCATCGGCAAGCTTTCCCTCCTCTTCCTCATCCCGCTTTTTCCGGAGCGCCAAAGCCATCATTCGCCAGGTGAGGTTCTCCATGCGTTGAGCGTGAGGGAGATGAGCCTTCGTCCTTGCGAACATCTTCCAAACCTGCGTTGCGAGGGGATCTTGTTTGGCTAGTTTGTCGGGGTCAGTTTCCAAGGGTGGGAGAGTAGAGGACTGAAGATCGGGGGAGCCCGACAACAACCTAGGAGAGGTAAACGAGCTCGGGCCAGCCTCGTTGCTTGGTGAGTTGAAGAAATGATCGGACAGTATGTCTTTGAGAATGGCATTTTTGGAGTCGAGGGAGAGCGATCCGGTAGTGGATGGTGGTGAGGGTTTGGGAGCAGGAAGAGGGGAAGGGTCCTGGGTAGGAATGCCATTCTGGAGCTGGGCTACAGGCGAATACCAGGGTGACGAAGGGCTAGCTTGGGATGACATCCACGATGAGGGTGGAATGCCCACGTTTGGCCGGTTCACGGGGACGTTATACCCTGAATAGTTGACAGGAGGCATGGGTAGGAAATTCGGGTGCACCATGGACGGAAGGGGGTTCGTGCTTCGGTTCTGGTGGGCGCTCGCTGTGGCCGCATCGGAATTCTGCGGTGGAAAGGAGTTATGCATCAAACGAGAGATGGGGGTGGGTGTCTGGACTCACTAGTATGCGCCTGGCATCGACGATCTTGGGCGGTCTCGAGGAGTTGATGTGCTGGGGTTGTGTGGGGGAGGGCACGACATCGTGGGCCGATGGGGTCCTGTCGATCGAAGGGCCTGGGATGGAGGGTCTGGGATGTTGATGTACAGGAGAAGCAGAAAATGGAGAGATGGTGTTGGACCAGGAAGAGGGATGGGAGTGGTCGCTAGTCTTGATCGCGGCGTGGGGTCTAGTATTTGAGAGGACATGACGGTGGTCATGGTTGGTAGCGGTGTTTGGGGCGACGCCCTGTGGTGGGAGGCCAGCGAAGAACGAGGGATGTGGGGGCGAGAAAACGGTGTTCCAGTCGGTGGGAGGGACGGGGTGCATGGAGGAGTGGTGGTGGTGGTGGTGATCCGAGGTATTGCTGGAGAGATGTGAGGCAGGGATGGGCTGATGGAGCATGTAGGGAGGGTTGGGGTGAAGGTGGGAGGGAGGATGGCTGGACCAGGAAGGGGGGGAGAGCAGGGACGGGGATATGGCGGAGTGTGGACTGTGTTCAGCAGAATATGCAGAAGAGGAAAAGGAGGTGTCGACGGAGGGGCGTTCGCTGGACGTGCAGGGACGGGGGGCAAGGGGGGCGTGGAGAGCAGGCGTAGTCGCAGACAAGAGGCCCATGGGACTGCGAGTACTACTAGGATGTGGGTACAGACCAGGGAAGGCGTCACAGAGTGGGTCGAAGAGAAGGGCTTCAATCTCATCTACGGACCGTGGCCGACACTCGCTCGACCCCCCGAACACCCCCAATTCACATGTCAGCTACGTAGACTTATTCGCCCTAGTGTCGTCTACCAACGCATGTCTGGCAAACTGTCGTCTCTCGTCGTCCCAACAGAGCAACTCGACGCCGCCAACTCTCTCTCTCGTCCAATGCGTCCTCATTGTTAGTCTGGATGCCTATTCCGCACTTTTGAGTTCACCTCCAGGCACGGCCACTAATGGCTCATATCCCTCCGTGCTGCCTTTGGAATACCCATCCCCCGTTCTAACATCGCCCATCCCTATGTCTCTCGCCTCCCCTCCTCTTTCTCGGCTTCGTCTCCCCCTCTGCATCCTCCCCACCCGTGTCTTCTTTGGGTACGTCGACGCCCTGGGACATCGGAGGCGCCGAATCTAGCGTGCTTGCTCCAACGGGACTAGTCTCCTCAGGGTCATCTGACCAGCCCCATGCATCTCGGAATTCTCCACGAATGAATGCCGTAACAAGGAAGGAGAAAACACATGCAGGGCTGGAGCCGAGTTGTTGATGTGTTTGATGTTGATCCAGACGTGGATGACACGCGTAATGTGTGCACACCCAGACAGACACGCGAGCATGTTGACAAGCACGTCAGTAGGCTGACCCTGACCACCACCACCAGCATAACGAGCGAACCACACAGAGAACACTTCGCTCCCGCAGTACCACTTACCTCAGGTACAGCAAAGCAGGCTGCGCTCGGCCGAACACGTGCATGACCACCATCGTGCTCACCAGACCGGCGACGTAGGACGTTAATGTGACCGTGAAATAAGGCTTCGTGAACTTGGCATTTTGGGAACGAACGTAGTCATAACGAAGTGCCAGGGCGATGAATGTGCCAGGTATGACGATATCGCCGAGTCCAAGCATAGTGGCCCCTCTTTCCCAAGTGAACCAGAGGGATTTCGGCCATAGGATCTTGATGGGAACATCCAGTGACGTGGCAACTTCCACCATCTGACAGATGACTCAGCACCTGTCCCATCTTTCAGCCTCAGTCAGCTCACCACTTCGGTACCAAATACCCAGCCAATATCATAAATGAATAGCCCAGACAGCAGGATACAGCCTGTCCGGAAAGAGTCCAGTTTCATCATGGTCAGTGCATTATGGGAAAGTGCGAGCGCCAGAATGTTCGTCAACAAAATAGACTTCCGATGGCTGCCACTCGATATGTACAGGATGGAAGGCACCAGACATACCGGTAACAATAGTACCGTTGGAGTCCTCAAAGACAACGAGGATACTTCTGCAACTTGTCGTTAGTCACTACACATGCTTGACAGCACCTTGCTAACCTCGCGGTCCTTTGAGTATGAAAACACGGACTCTGTCGAACTTCTTCCAGCGTTCGTTCCCCACAACCAATCTGGAAAAGGATACAGCACTCTGGGTGTGTGAATGAAGTTGCGGTTGGAAATATATAAGGCTGTACCCGCACTCTCACCTTCCAGACGCATAATGCTCCTATAAATGAGAAATACCAAGCCAAGAACCAGTTTAACCATTCCTTCCCAAAATGCTTGACAATGAGATATATTCCAAACAGCGCGACAGACCCAATCTTCGAGGAACACCATCATAAGATCGCGCCAGTCTCCACTCAAGTGCACGTACAATTGGGAATATCCACGCGTCATTAGATGAGACTCGCTCTGGTATGTCCTCGAGTTCGTCGTCGTCGTCGGGGCTGAGGAGACTCTTCGGCAACTTTGTACCACGGGCCTATCAACGTCAACGCGGTGAGTATTCCCTCGGACGGATTGGCACGTACTGGAAGAGAACCGAACGCTCCTGCAAAAATGGAGAGGCTCGCTAGGGTGAGAAGCCCAACGTCCGCAGCCACGAGATCCCAGTCCACATTATCCATGGAAACACCGGATCTATGTCAGTGTTGGCAGCACAAATGCAAATCGTCTGTAAAGTATACGTGTATGTGTTGTACTACGTGTACATACAATAAAGGTGTTGGTGGGCCGGTGTCCGCTTCAGGTTTCAAACTCCGATAAGAACGGACCCCACCAGTTTACCAAAAACATTTCGTAGTTCATGCAAGAGCTTGATCCAAAAAAAAAAAATCATTCATATAACAAAGTAGTTATTACCTCAAGTATCATAACCGGAACGCTTCTTTGCTGGTGGTGCATCAATTGATCTCAGCCTTCCACGAGGACATCTCATGCTCCAATGCAAACAACTTCCCCGTTTTTCATATAAACCAATACTAGCTACCTTCCAGCCAGAACCTGATATCCACTTGTTTGGTGGTTAATAACCTGCGGCAATACCGTTCTTCCTCGAATCACTCGCCGCTTTATCGACCGTCATCAGCATTTGGAAGGGGCTAGAGGTTAATGGGCGTATCACGTACCGTAAATAACGCCATCCCTTCGTAGGACAGTCTGAACCACACCATCGATTTCTTTAACTGCAGAAATGATGCCAGGATCAGTCATTTCCACGTCCTGCGGGATATAAAGAAAACTCGCCAGTAACATTGTGTCCCCTGTCTCTTAGGGAGTCAAGGAGGTCATCCGCAACGAAATAATCCGCTTTGACCTCTGCTGGTAGCAGCTGATCATGCACACGACCATACTCGATTGCTTGGCTGGCGTCTAGGCCCCAGTCCAAGTTTAGGATAACCTGGAACACTGAAGTCAGAATTCGGGGTCCCCCCGAACCGCCGATGGCAAGGTAGAATGATCCGTTTTCATATTCCATTATCGTGGGTGTTACTGAGGACAGGGGTCTCTTCCCTGGTTCTGGGTAGTTGTCTGACCCTATGGTCAACCCAGGAACATGTCCTATGGCAAGCGACTTACATGGTGACGGCCATAGGCCGAAGCCATTAGGCACCCCAGGGATAGCAAAGTCGTCCATCTAGCACCCGTTAGTACGCACGAATGGTAGTCTATGAGCGACATTACCTCGTCGTTGAAGATAATGCCCGTCTCTGGATCCATCAGTCGGGAGCCAAACACCAGGTTGATCGTGGTGGTCAGGGAAACGGCCATGCCATCCTTGTCTATTGTTGATGTATGGCTCTGGAGATATCAGGTGTGTCAATCACTCGAGTAGCAAAAGAAATGGCGTACGGTGCCGTGGTCCGTCTGAATATCGAACTCGGGATTGTAATACTCTATAGGATGTGTACGATCCTGAGAGAGTAAGGAAATCTAGTAAGCGACGGCCGTAGGACTCACATCTGTCAAGTTAGCTGCTATTATATCTGCGTATTTCTTGGTAGGTATTTCAGCGATGCGGGCAGTGTTATTGAGCAAATATGCCATGTCTCCTATTTTCGTCCTGGTATTCTAGTGAGTCGACCTACTAAGCACTCTTTGATAAGCCTCACCTTGCTGCGAAGCCAACTACGCCATGACTCGGGGTAAGTAAGAGAAGGGCGACTAAACTTGCGCTCACATTTTTGTGCTTCAACAAGACGATGGAAATTCAATTCTGTTCTACCTTCTTCGGCGAGATTGTACCGCTCCATTAAGTTGAGCATATGAAGTAGCACCGGTCCAGATGTAGGTGCATGGGTTGTATAGACTTTCTTATCGTGATACGTGCCCTCGAGCGCCCGTTCGACTTTGACACTATAGCCCTCTAAGTCTGCATGTGTAAGAATTCCTCCAGATCCTTGAACCCTACGAACTATTGCATCGGCAATAAAGCCCTGCGAACCGCCCTCAACACGCGCATTAGGAATCGAAACTGCTATACATACACTGTAGAATGTATCCGGGCCATCAGATGCAATACTCGCGAGGGTGCGAGAGTAGTTTGTTCTTCGAATGGTCTCTCCTTGCAAGAGAAGTCTTCCTTCCGGTGCGAATATACCTCTCCAGTCTTCATCCTTCAATATGAAGTCCGAGTACTTCTATAAAACCATCAGATAATCGTAATGCGGAATTGCAAGCACTTACTTGCGTGTGAATGCGTCGAGCTAGTGTCACATCGACCGTCCATTCCTTCGCCAAGTCCACACTAGGCTGGACAAGCCTGCTCCAAGGGAGAAAGCCCCACCGCTTATGCGCCTCGGCGAACCCACGGAGTTCGCTTGGTACAGCTACAGATAATCCGCCATATTTGGCGGCAGATAGGTTCCCGGCATACATCGTCGTATTCGCAAGGGCTGGAGCAGTTTCACGGAAATCGACCGTATAGACATCGGACACTCCGCTAGGCTCCTTTGGAGGTATACGAACTGTCATAAATCCCCCGCCGCCAATACCTGACCTTTCAGTTGATGAGATGGGGGGAGGCATTTCTGTGGATAAGAGGGGGGACTCACGAGAACATGTTGACGACGCCAACGCAAAATGCAGAGCTAATAGCAGCATCGACGGCATTCCCTCCGTCTTTCATCACCTCGACGCCGATCTGCGAGCAGCGTCCATTTTCAGATGCGACTGCACCGTGTTTCGCAGAGATTAGATGTGCAGGGTTCCGGGTCAGTGAAGGAGTTGGGTGCGGTGAATTACGGTGTTGGTGACTGTTTTGGAGAAAGACGACCAACAGGACGGCCACGGCCAGCGTGAGCAAGCGTATCTTCCATCCATTTGCGTATCCTCGTTTCGAGACGTGCGATGTGTATAGCGGCAGTTCTTCAGAAGAATACAGCGGATCAAATTTGTTCAACAGCCATGCATGTTCTTTTCTCAGAGATGACCTAGTAGGGCCTCTGGGCGTCATAGTAATGCGAGAGGACGATATTACTCGGGTGCTGCAAAGGAGTGAAAGAGGTAGACCGAGCAGCTGCGATAAACTCTTGGTGCTCCGTCCGAGTTTTACATAAAACGGCCTAGTCTTACTATACAAGACGTGCTGGGGTAACCAGACAAAGCTTAGGGGTTATTTATGTAATTTTATTCGGTTTCCTAGAGTGGTTGCAGGTGGCGGCCCGCTGAGTTGCCTTCCCTTCGACATCCTACGTCTGCCTGGGGGAGGCACCTACTACTACTGCGACATAGCCGTATGTTCGCAGTGGAAAGCAAACGAAAACACCGGCTGTCTTCTACAGCGTTTCTACACTTCGATGAAGGTCACTCCTCGTCAGGGGCACGCACTAGGCCAAGGTAAAGTACCTTAGTTTGCTCTCGCGAATCTTTTCCAGAATCCACTTCCCTTAACCTTCATCAGTAGAAAAGGTTACCCACAAACCACCTTTACTCATTAATTAAATGAAAGGTCTTTTTTTATGTAGCCAAGCTGGATAAACCGACGCCAAAGCGCTATAAGCTTGGCTTGAATACGTGTTTCGATCGCATGGTGGCCACGATGAATACCATATGCGACCAGGGACAATTTGGAACGGGACGATCGCGACGCCAGGCACGATATTCCAGCACTGCTGGGAGCCGTGGTGTCCCGAACACCACGCCCCACAGTACCGAAAAGGATATCTCGGTACTGAAAATGTGATGGTCTTGGAATATCGATCTGATGTCTTTCTTCCGTGGACAGGCTGGTTTCGACCGTGCTGTGGTACGGATACATGCATGTTCCCTGGTAAATCTGATCCCTTTATAATTGCACATTAGGCTTCCTCAGGAGCGCAGGCCAGCACTGTTCCTGACTGGTTGGCGAGTACTTTCGATGATTTAGAGACACATGACCTGCCACAAACACCAGTGTTTTCCTCAAACACCCCCAGGGATTCTGTGCCTGCTTCTAAAGAACTATTCTCTGCGCCACAAGAAGAGCGTGTTTTTGCCTTCTCTCCTCCCGCGGAGGCCGTTTCAATTGACATTCTGGCCGATGGTGACGAGGCATTATTAATGTTGCATGATTTCCGAAGCTCCTGTATCTCTGATAATCCACGCATTGTGGCGCAGACCGCGGAAATGGTTGGATATAGAGGGCTACCGGACTCGAACCATAGCGACTTCGCAGCCACCTGCAAACCGCACCATGATGTCCCTGCATGTGCTACTGTACCAAGGGTTGGGTTTCAACTTACCCATGTCCAAACAGCAAAGCCTCCTATGCACGCAGAACTTTCTGTCTCCTCCGATGCTCCTGATTCTTATCTTCACACCTCCGGAAATTCAGCAATCGCTCATATATACTATTTTCCTGTTCCGAGTGCCAGTAATATCAACCAAGAGCGTTGGACTGCAAGATTTGCTACTTCTCATAAACCGACCCTTTCTGAAGAACCTGTCGTCTATGCAACGCCTGGACCCACTTTCGCCTGTTCTCGCTCCTCATTCGAATCTCCGATCAAGGACACTCTGTCACCTGGTATGGCAGCTTTTGATTGCACGCTCTTGCATTGCGAGCCGTTCAACACGAGAGGGCCTATTATTCGTAAGTGTGAAGACTCCACAATACCTAGACAGGGTCCATCACTTGTGTCTCTTGAAGAGTACCCGCTTTCCAGTGTATTCGACCCCCAGTCTCCAGTTAGCAGTGCACCACGATATTGTGACAACTGTTCCGTGTCTTCAAAGGGGTTTGGCCCACGCTATCAACGTGGCCTTGACGTTAATGCCTATCTGGCCGGTGGGCATGCGCAAGTTATTGAGCACTCGGACTTTTGCCTGACCCTGGACAACTTCATATCAGTGCTGCACCATCCGTCTTCCACTCCGGACGAATCCAGATGTGTAATGAACTCATGCCGAGGATATACTTTTGGCACACACACCGAGGTACGTGCAGAGTCAGCAATATCTAGTTTTGCTGATTTAAAATTTCCGGAGGAATCGGCATGAGCAAGATATCTTTCAAAACGCGGTGGCATTCGCGCAAACCAAATTCCAAGGAAAGGGTCGCTCGGGTCACCCCCATCACGCCTTTCGACGCCATCGCTCCACCGTCTGCAACCTTTGCGCAATCTTGCACCACGATCGCCTGGAATCCGAGGCGATGAATAAACTTAGTAATACAGCCTGGATACAGTGCAGGTTCACTCTTCGTCTGCCTGTGCAACCCCTGGTAGCGTTTAGCCGTGTGGTGGGCAATAGCTCGTGTCATAATACATTATGGTATAAACTATGAGATGTTCTATCAGGGCACATGGAACAGCGTAAGCACGAAAACACAACAGAAGAGCAAAACGGGAATGATAAAACTCGCGTCTCTACCAGCCAACTTCCATTCCATCAAAATCTGTGACCAGTATGCCAGGCTTCCCCTTCCCCTTTGATAGCTGGTATCTCTCTAACTTGTATATTTCGTATGATATAGCAGCGAGCTTCATCGCGCGGATGTGACTGGGGCGTGAATTAGCTGTAATAGCATGCCTTCGGGATTGCCAGATACAAGTAGCAAGGTTCAATCCCGTTTGCGGGTCTGGCACACCGTACCAGTACATGATGAGCTTTAGAAACCATCCTTAGCACGAGTCGGAAAACGATTATTCCAGAGAATGCGCACCCCACCGTTCGAAACAGCTTCCTCGTGAGCCTTTCTGTCGGCCTCGTATAGGGCTAAACTCAAAACCAATTGAGATACTAATGAGGTGGTACCTCGAAATGATACTAACGGCCACTATCACTTCCCGGTTTTCGCTTGCTGCGGAACACCACCGCGTACCATTCCCGCTCTTCATCCAATGGAAGGTCCAGCTCTAACCAATTGAATGCTTCTGCATATGGCGAGGTAGCATACCCGCTGGATAGCGGGCGGAAGTGGTGAAGTGCTTTATGTAGGGACAAGGACACTGGGTCGATGTCAGGCAAGTGGGTCTCAGTAACCAATGGTGGGGAATCTGTCGAAACTGAGGGTACCTCCACACCTGGGGGTAATGAGGACAACAAAGGGGGAAGGTAAAGCACGGTAGATGTTGGCTGTGTCAAACTCGTCGAGTCGAACCTCGGTGGTTCATGAGGGTCTCGCTTTTGGTGGGTATTCGCCGGCGCAAGGGTGTCATCGAACGAGTCCTCGTGAGGTTCATGAGTAGATGAGTGCAGTAGGATGGCCATAATATGAGTATGCAAGTTGCTGACCCAGCACATTTATATTTGCACGGCACATCGCGTAACTGGACACAGCTCTTGCGACGAAGACGCTATACAGTAAGTAGTGCGGACTGGATCCGCAGAAGCTGGTATGGCGCAATAAACCACATTGCGCGATATTACGTCGTTTCAATAAAATCTACAGCCATGATTGACCTCGGTGATACAGAAACCAAGGAAACAGCTGGTGAGACATGTCAGACTCGGAATAGGCTCGGAACAGACGAGTGGATCATAGTGGAAAAGAGCACCTCCTTGGAAAAGTTCCACACCCAGGGTCCACCTCAACCGCTATACAAATTCTCCTGGAAATCAAGTCAGTAATTTTTGAATTGAATATGAATGATTCAGCATACTCATCATTGGCAACTGATGGACTTGCTTACGTTAAGCAGAGTGATAAGTCAGCCAGTTTTAGCAAGCTTTCCAGTTACTTCAAGTTGACAAATGGCGACAAGGAAAGCAGCTGAATCGACCCTCTACCATGTCCACCCCAAGGGCTTCTGGAAGAAGTTTCGTGCGTACAAGTTCCCAGCACATTGAATTGTTCGCCAATAATGTGAGCACAGGCGATGCGGTGGTTGTGAACCCAGAAATCTCTTCTGGTATCCCGATCGCTGGACTCAATAGGTATCCACCTCCTGGTTCCCGACCAGAGAAATATTCGACGCCAGCAACGAAAGGTTTATGCACCGCTATCGATTTTACCGGCTACTGACTTCAGTTAGCTTCCGACCCCGCTGGAAATCCTTACTGGAAACGCGATGTTCGCCGTGCCTATCCCCAGCTTTCCGTTGTTACCCAGACAGACTTGACCACCCTCCTAATCCAGCACTCTGAAACCAATGCGTACGTTTTTGTGGTGATATTTTCTCGTCGTGACTCTTCATCTACCTTTAGTGTCACCGCTCCGTCTGAATCCGAGGGTAATGACAAGGGTGCAGTTCCCACTGAGAAGCAGGAGTTTACAGATCTGGCCAATGCCATTACTGCTATCACCGCTGAAAGGAGAGTTTATGACGAGTCCAAGCTTCCCCCAAGGATCCCCACGGCGTTCAGAAGGTGGATACCTGAACGTGCCCCAGACGCACCACACGATCCCGATTCGTATTTCCCAATGGTGCTATACAAGTAATTTGTACTACTGCGGCGCTTTATATATTTGCTACACATGTCATTGAAGGCATGCGCTAGAATATTTTCTCACATAGTCCAGCTCCCCGACTTGGTTCCTTCACGCAGGGAAGGATGGCCTTTCTCTCACTTAGTGGATTCTCCTGTCAGACACTCCGTTAAGCGTAACAATATTGGTTTTCTTGCCGCATCTGGTAACTAGAAAATAACGTCGTTGTAGACGGCGGGCGCCTTGTTTACTGAACTCGCTTGAAAACAAGCCATTCGTCACCAGTACTGCTGAAAGCGACAAGCTCAGGTGGTCATCGAAGATAGTACGATGCGCGGATGTCGAAAAAGTGTACAGTCCAGTGGCCTTAAGCTGTAAACAAGGTAAAATATTGTCAGAGTTGCTGAGACAACACCCGAGCCTCGGGAGCTCGTTTGAAACCATGATGTGACGAAAAAAAGCGAACAATTTTCAGTGCGAATGACCTTGTCCAACAAGGTGATTTGGATTGCGCCGCACAAGCCTGAGCGCAGAGGTTTGGTGGCGGTGCATGTAGGATCACATTCGAACATACACAGCTACATGCATTGTTCAATTTTTTGCACCTAAATAATGAATAACGAGACGCTCTATTTCACAAAAATATATACCTGGAAAATATGCTTTATATTTCCCATCATAATACTCCAGCCAGCGAATCAGCATCCAGGCCTAAAAAATCAAAAATCAAAAATCATTAAATTAATGTTTTCAAGAAAATTATTTCTAATAAAACATTATGGAATGCTTGCATTGATATGTCTGCCAGTGAAAATGTCGAATGAGCCGTCATCCACAACAACACTTGGTATACAGGAACAATCGCTTGCTTTTGCTGCTGACGAGCGCATCCACTTCTCCAAAGAGACTGGCACGTGGAGGCTCGAACAAGAGGATGGTACAGAGCTCGAGTATGACGCTGCTAAGGATTCGTGGGTGGCAGTGGTGAGCATAGTGGTGTAACCCATACGCATATGTTGTTCACGACTATGACAGGTCGACGATGATTTGGTGAAGAAACAGCAAGCGGCGTATTCAGTACCTGGGATAGACGAAGAAGTACGTCAGTTTTCATTCACTGCGCTTTCGTTTTCAGGATACCTCGTCAGACTCCAGCTGCGCCGGTCCTGAAACGCGCGAACAAGAAGCGGAAAGAACCAGAAGATGCTCTGGCTGCTTCGTCGACGGCAGGTCCATCCACCAAGCGAGGAAAGAATGACAAGGACAAACCGCCGAGATCGAAGAATACCGCTGTATTTGTAACAGGACTACCCTCTGATACTCAAATGGATGAAATCATGGACAAGTTCAGCAAATTTGGTGTCATCGAGGAGGATGATCAAGGCGAACCCAAAGTCAAACTATACGCCAACGATGATGGGACATTCAGTGGTGAGGCGCTCGTGGTGTATTTCAAGGAAGAATCCGTGTCACTTGCCATCAACATTTTGGATGACGCCGAGCTAAGGATAGGCGATCCATCAACCATAATGAGAGTTCAAAAAGCAGAGTTTAAAAACACCGGAGGTGCAGCTGGCGGTGAAGCACCCCGAAGAACCGTGGACAAGAAAAGGGCGAGTAGACGAATAGGTAAAATGCAGAAGTAAGTCCAACCTGTAGCGATCACGTTGCGATACATTCCTAACTCTACACAAGAAAGATACAGGAGTGGGACGATGAAGATGGCTTTGGCCCTGCGAAGACTGAGGAGGATTCCTCGAACATTCCGAACAGAAACAACAGAGTTGTAGTTCTGAAGTACATGTTCACCTTAAAAGAGCTCGAAGAAGACCCTACTTTACTGCTTGACCTCAAGGAGGACGTACGCGCGGAATCCTCGAAATTGGGGGAGGTAACCAATGTTGTCTTATACGATGTGAGTTCTCGTAGTCTCATGTATCCATTTGACTAACCTGCATCAACCACAGAAAGAGTCGGATGGCATCATGACCGTTAAATACAGAGACCCCCTGAGTGCTCAGGCATGTGTACTCGTACGTCTCATGAAGTATATTATAGACAGTGCCTGGTCTAATTGCCTGTGGACAGAGAATGAATGGTCGTTTTTTTGCTGGTCAACGTATTGAGGCATCACTCTATACTGGGAAACAGCGATTCAAGCGAAGCGGCACCAACGATGACTTCGAGGGCGAGATCGATGAGGCCGAGCAAAGTCGCTTGGATCAATTTGCCAATTGGCTCTTGACGGAGGGTGATTAGTTGGGCAACATTCTGCTTTCGTGGAACTTTTCTCTATCGATATGGATATGATACGATAATTACAACATTTCCTCGTGCACCATGGAATCACTTGTTGGAAATTAGGTACCTGCCATCCGGGTGATGAGCCAACCAAGTATGAAAGAGTGTATTGTAAAATGACCGGATGGAAACGAAGCGAGTGTAACAAATCAAACGAGGGAATTGGATCGACAAAGCAGATTTGCATCCGCGGCGTACAGACGCGAAGAACGACCACAAGTTCATCATAAAACGATGGCTTCACTTTCGCGCTGTACTTCATCAGATATGGTATATACGTCGCCATCAACTGGCTCGGGTTCTTCTTCTATGGAAGTAGGGGAGCTGACGACAAGTTCTGGTAGGACAGGTGGTTCACTTGAGATGACTGGCCTGATTTCGTCATCGTCACATGTTATTTCTGAGAAGGCAGATGAAACACGCGGAACGCCGTCGGTGGAAGCCTTGGGAGTAGCCACTGTTGTAGAAAGACGTGTGGTCAGTGTAATTGCGTTGGCAGCAACAGGAAGTGGTTGAGCGGTAGTGGACCGCGCCTCTGATTGCGGGGATGGGTCCTGGAAATCCCATGGGCGGGGAACAAGTGCTGCGGGCATGAGCCTAAGATATGAAGGTCAGATCATGCACCGTCCCAATAGAAAGACATTACCATGTTGCAAAGCACACAACGCCCTTCCCCTCATCCGCCGCCCGTATTAAATGCCATTCCATTTGCACAAACTGGGCAAAATAGCGGATGAAAGGCAAGACCTCTCGCACACCATCATTGAGCACAGCCATGGCGGTTAGCAGGCCAAGTAACGCGGAACCAGGCGAGGCAACTGCCTGTATATGGGCAATAGTAGCGGGAGGTAGACATATTTCGAATCCCCACCAGTCTATTCATACGAAGCAATGAGCTTGAGCGTTCCCAACCCGAAATACTGAGTTCACTTACAGGTGAGAACAGATATCCGGTCAGTAGGGACAGTCACGCCTTTATGATCCGGCAGGACAGCTTTGCCGGTTGCATATCCTAAAGCAAGAAGTTGCGGGGTAATCTGCTGTAGACCCTCTAGGATTACCTCTGCAGTCGGGACTGCGCCCGCAAAGAGACCTGGCGCATCAGCAGAAGCACCGAAACCCATATTGGGTGCCATCAGGAGGTCAACGATGTGGATGTTGGCGAGAGTGGCAGCAAGCGCCTCAATGGAAGCAAAAACAACAGGACCCAGCTTTGAGAAGTACCGTTCGTACGCCTCGTCATCAGTGACATCGAGACAAACCGCACGAATAGGTATATTGGGGCCCGTAGGGACATCGGTTGGTTGAGGGGAAAGAGCCTTTAGCTGAGCAACCACCTTAGTTGCAGCCTTGGGTTTCAATAACTGTGACTTGACACGCGCAACCGCAGACCTAGAGAACGCCTTGGCCTTGACAGGCTTCGCATCCGAAGGAACATTGTGATGACCAACAATAATCGAGCGAATGATAACGGCGCTCTCCTTGGCACGTTTCTCAGTGCTCGCGGTACGGAGAGAGTACACTGTGAATGATCTACTGGCTCGGGATTTCTTCCCTGTGAACCTGACTCCGGAGGATATTGTAGGGAGCGAGCGAGTAGAGGATTTTCGCCTAGGTTGTTCAACCAGCTTCGTGTCGGAACGGAAGAAAGGTAAGGAAAGAAACGAGAAACGACCATGATCTTTGTTTCCTGGAGTAGAGTATGGTTGTTCCATCTTACTTAGCCCCAGCGGCTCACTGTGGACCACAGATGCGGCATCTGGTCCGTGAGTGAATGCCGGTGGTGTCAGTGAAGCAGCGGGATTCGGAGAATCGGGGAGAGGGATAGACTTTGGGTCGGGTATGGTCTGAGACGTCTCTTCCTCGCAAGAAAAAACACAGACAGTTGGTGGAGAATTAGCGGACCCGGAGACTGTCGCGGTGGAAGTGGAAAGTCTCCCACTTTCAACTGGCGCAGATCCCTGCGTAACCTGGACCGATGCAGGCTCGGCGTTCTCGTCATCAGCAGGCTTCGAGGCCCGCGCTGGAGCAGACTTGAAGAAGCTGAGCACGGCTGGCATCACTGGGGTAAGAAAGGACAGAAGGAGAGAAAGAGGGAGATACGGAATGGGCTGAAAAGTAATCTGGACTTGTTACTTATACTGACGGCACATCCCTCGTGAGAAATGCGCTCTTGCTCTCGCTTGGTTGGCGAGCAGGGGGAAGCAGAAACGGCTGATCGCGCCGTTGGTAGGCTAGGCCCACCACGGCCCACGCCACTGTCCTCAAGGGATATAGCATCTGAGGGTCCGGCGAGTGAGCCCGACATATTTAGGGAGTGCTGTCCGGACAACAAAGTGGCTTTCTGCGTTGCACCTGATGAGTCTGTTAGACGACTCGAGACACTACATACTTGTAAAGTCCAGATTGGGTTTACGCTTAGTCATCTTTCGACACCGTGGGAATGTACTCGATCTGCTCCAGCTCCAAGCTGCCCCGACGTGTCTGGCCAGCTCTGAATGGCGCTGACTACCATGTCACTCGGTATTCTGAATACATCAGGTGAGTCCACCAGTTCACTGTGGAATTAAAGCTCACGAATATTTATTTCTAGCTACAAATTCCTGCCGACGTGTAGGCCTTAGGCTCGCTGTCGGAATTTGTTGTGAGCCACATTCGCATTGCTTGTCGCGTTATCACTAACGCATTGTGGCAAGCCTTCCGTTCGGTACATACCTCCAAACTTGTTCGAGCACCGGAGACCACCTCAACTCCAGTTACTTCCCAAGAACCCATCACCTCGATTGCCAGTCGTGGTTCCAATCAGTACAGCCTAGAACACCCCCGGAACAAGGCTGGTACGGCCCTCCTTCCCTCTGTGACATTCTTCTTACTTCTTTCACAATTAGAGTATGTCCTTTCAACCGCCGACAAGATTGTCAACTGGGCACGTCAGGGTTCGATTTGGCCCATGACATTTGGTCTCGCATGTTGTGCGGTGGAAATGATGCATATGGCTGCTGCACGGTACGACCAAGATCGTCTGGGTGTCGTCTTCCGTGCCAGTCCCCGCCAAAGCGATGTCATGATTGTCGCCGGGACACTCACCAACAAGATGGCTCCAGCCCTTAGGAAGGTTTACGATCAGATGCCTGAGCCACGGTGGGTCGTCTCCATGGGATCATGCGCCAATGGTGGCGGGTATTATCATTATTCGTATTCGGTCGTCAGGGGTTGCGATCGTAAGACCTCCGGTGGATAGATTGCTATACTCCCGCTCATGCCATTGCACAATAGGTATCGTTCCGGTGGATATTTACGTCCCTGGATGCCCACCAACTGCGGAGGCATTGCTTTATGGAATGCTCCAGCTTCAGCGCAAAATGAGGAGAAACAGGAAGAGCGTACTATGGTGGGTACACGGCTATTATTAAGTCTGCAGACTGATTGTTTCGTGTCCAGGTATCGCAAATAGATCAAGTGGGATGGATCGCTGTTAGTTCGCGGCCAGATTTATCTTCTTATTCTCGATCTACTTTGATAACTGGCGACCCTTGTAACCTGTCCAGTTACTCCTCTCTTTAACACTATCTGAAGTCATTCTCATTGGAAACTACATTTGTTATTTCCAGGCTTGAGACAGGTGGTCAGTGGTCGAGAACGCTGCCCATGATGGTCTGCTTATTAGTTTGATGATGGTTTGTCATACCAACGGTACTTCTGTGCGGGTAAGAACGGCCGCAGGATTGTGGGAAATGCCTTCTATAAATGGTGGAACGACTTGCACTGCCATATGTAATGTGCGCTCATCCAACTTGCTTCCCCACCTCGAACACCCGATTCGTTATCATTGCCCTTGGGGTGGGTTCTTCGAGTCGCTGTTAGCAGCGCTTGACTGAACGCCCTCAACCACACTCTTCCTAACGACGTCCACTAGTTTCATTCTTCTGCAAGTCCTCTTTACACCAGCGACCTTGCCTGGAGTGCTTTGTGCCATATCTCTTCACAGTAAACACCTCCCTTCTCTTGGTTAGCTTTTCAGCACATTACCATCGGCATGGCTGCGGTCTCTGCAATCCAACCAGCACGACCCGATACTGTTCCCCCTGCCCTTTCCTCGGGCCTTGAGCTCAACTTCTTTCAGCGTGGCCTTGCAATTTCGGAGATGGAGACCAAGGACTCCAGGTATCCTTCTCTTTTCTCCGATAAGACGTCACCGTGGTCTGCCTCCGGTACTACCCAATCTCGGGTATCCCAAGCTCAGATGGACTCCCCCCCTCGAACTGAAGTTCCTAAAGCACAAACAGAGGACGAACAACAGCGGAGTGATGGGGATCGTAGGGCGGACCTGGATTGTGGTCAACATTCTTCCTATCCAAAGACAGCCTCTCAGGGCGTTTCCAGTGGTGGCGCCCGCCATATGACTGGGAGAAATGGCCTAGATGATGGTGGAAATACTTTTCCTCCCATGAATGGCAACCTCATCGATTCAAGGTTCCTGAACGAATCTTTCAAGTCCCTTGGTGAATCGCTCACAGTTTCTCAACTCCCCGCATCGCCGCTGCAGATACAGGCTTTCCGAGACGTCCCACTATCCCTGCAGCCCTCTGGCAATCGACAGACCTCCCATTCTACACCCGATGGTTCAGGTCCTTCGAGGCTGTCCCCGAAGCCTCTGTCGATAGCGAGGGCATACAGTCCAGCAATGGGCATTCCTATTCCCATATCCACGAATCCCCGGGCATACGCTCAGCATCCCACTTTTATCACACCTGCTACTGCCCCGGACCCAATGAATCCCATTCTTTCTCCGACACCATTGCAACCACCGGAAGAGGTGTGTATTGAATGCGCCATGCGTGACCAAGATATGGCGGATGTTATTGTCACAGGTCCTGGCGTTTGGGATCGTGACAGCGACGTTCTTTATGAAGAGTTGCTAAAGAGAGAGGAAGATGAGGAAGCTGCGGGTATATTGCACTCGGAGTGTTCTTCTCGACCCCGAGCTAGAGGTGGGCGCCTCACTGAGCAAAATCTCAAGCTATGGAACGCAATGGCAAGTCTGCGTTTATTTATGTTTTCTTTCTTTCTACAACGACATTAAAACAACATACAGAACCCTCGAGAACCAATGGCAAGGCAGCAAACATTGAATCAATATGTCAAAGCCCAGCGGTCTTTACTTGAAGCTGAAGCTTTGGCGCATACTCAGGCGATGCAAGAATCTAAGCAACTTGAGAATTCAATGAAGGATACGATTGCTCATATTCGTCGTTCTGTATACGAGCTGGATGGCGGGGACGACGGTGCCTTCAAGCTCAAGCGTTCTACCGCAGTTCCAAACGGAAGTGGGGCACATCATATCCGAAATGCATCCCGTGACATCACCCTTCTTCAGAATGGACTCATTGTGGAGCACGTTGATGTTCGCCGCGAGGAAAAGGAAGAGAGAGAACGTCGTCGTAGACAGGGAAAACGCGAACGCAGTCGTCCACGCAAGTCTTCCCGCAGCTCGGCCATCGACGTCACCTCGTTGTACTCTTCTCATAGCATGGTTCCTCTCACCGACAATGGCTTTAGTGTGCTGCAGAGCCCACGGTTTTCTGGAGTTAGCACTCGGCCTACCAGTTCCCTCACTGCCCCACTTGACAGGCAGTCGAGCATTGGTCAAGTATGTTCGCAGGCTTCGTTCTCAGATACCCATAGCCCAGCTTCTGCATCGCCAAGACGCTCTCGCTTCTTCAGTTTTAGGAACATGAGTGGAGTATGGCGAAGTCAAGACAGTCTGGCCCCGTCAGGGATGTCGGGGAGCATGGTTGACATGCAGTATGTTTTGCTACCCATTAAGATCCGGTAGTTATCTGATCCGATTCCGTTATTAGTGTGGCCCTGCAGCGCGAAACTGACGCGGCTCATCTTCGCCCGCCAGTGGATAGACTTAACATCCCTCCGCAGAGACAAAGTCAAATCTGGCCCACCCCGGAAAACGGTCACGAACCACTTGCTGTTACTGATGAGGTACCGAAAAAGAAAAAGAAGCACGGCTTTGCCAAAATTTGGAAGTTGGTTAAAGGGTCGTCGAGTAAGGATGATGTCCACGTTGGAAGTTACGACTTTGTGCGACCATCGGATCGCCATGACGATGATTTCCCTCTTACCCCACCCCCGCCACTATCTTATCTAGTGGAGCGCGGACCTGGAGAGCATTTTGGCGCTGGTGGACGCCATGCATCTACGCCATCACTTCTTTCCACATCGTCCCCATGGGGCGGTTTTTCTTCGCCCGGTATGTCACCTCCCACGGCTCCATCCAGTCTTCTCCCATCACCTACTTCTTCCCGTCCGTCAGGCGGAAATGGTGAGGCAGTTGATAAGAGGATTGGGGTGCACACCGATGACAATGAAGTGTCTCCAGGGGAAAATCCCGGACTCAAGCAGGTTCATCCGGTCACCTCTGAGCCAGATATCCGACAGAAACTGCAACCAGCGCCAAATACCATGACGCTTCCAAAGGCAACCGCGAGACAACATGTCATGTTGTCTCGAGAGAAATCGCTACCACCCCTACCGGGAGAGGCGAAGCCCCGGCTGCAGACTGTTGGAGGCGAATCCCGACCGCAAACGCTTTACACATACGATCTTCGTCACAACAGCCAGAACCCACAGGATCTTGCCCTTCCTCATGCACCTTTCCGTAACGAAACCAGACGCCAGTCATTTAGCGGTATAACATCACGTCCCACCCTCGGAATTCAAACTATGCCGCTAGGTGGTCATGACCATCGAAGTCCGATTGGTTTGTACAATGAATTCGGCATTTCTCGGAGGTCCCTCGGCCGCCTGGGCAACATCGAGGAGAACCCTCCGGCTCCACCGACCCCCAAGCGCAAGAGCAAATTCAGTTTTACTTCATTGCTGGGGAAAAAATCTGGTACCGCTTCCGACGCCAACGCTTGTAGCTTTCATGAGTTTCCTCGCCTGTCAACGCCAGGGTACGATGGCAATGAAGAGAGTCTATATTCTGCGTATACTGCATATACCAGTTCCCGGCAGAGCACAGGTCCTCGAATGTCTATCATGTCCCGAAAAGCCATCGATGAACTCGTTGAGCAGGATCGTGACTTTGTGGCTTACCGATATCCATCTCAAAGCCAGCCACCTGTAGACCTCATCCGGTGATGCTCGGACTTCATTCATCCTACCGGTTCTCCGTGTTTCTCCTTACGAAAACCATACCCTTGACACCTCTCTATGACGAAAGTACGTAGCGGTGATATCACCATTTATTGGCACATTGAGTTTCAATTCACTATGGACCTGGCACGACTGATACTTCGTGTTGTACATTGTCCTAAACCACTCTTTACTATGTTACTTTCAACGCAAATATACTCAGTTACATAAGGACAACCTCGTGCGGCATTATTACACCAGACTGTTTCCTTTGCTATAACCTCACCAATGGTGTGAACACGTTTAAACAGGTGCCGTCTCCGACGTGTTCTGGTTCAAGTGGCTGTGTATGATAATCATTTGGATCTTACATAAGCGGAGTTGAGGGGTTTATAATCGCATCATTCTACAGTTGATTATCTCATAGTGTATATCATCGGGCTGGGAAAAAACCTATGCATTGCAGCGGTTATACGAGAGTGACATGTCACACCTAGTGTGACAGTCATTACTAATATGTGACACTAAGGCTGCTGCGATCAGAAATTGGTACAATCAACTACTATTTTACTTCACCCAGAATGATTACAACGTTGTTTGCTTTGCACTTTTCATCTCCATCCGCCTAAGAAAGCCACGGAAGCCACACAACTCTTGTGGCAAAGCAAGACCAGTCCCTGAATAATCGAACCTTCGGCATGCACATTCAAGTTTCCTGCACACCTGGGTCACATTGGACAGAGTCAGCCCTGCAGATGTGTCACCGTCACCTTTCTCTTCACTGTCATCAACATCAATGATTTCTCCGTTCACGACCACAATGAGATTTTTGACGTGTGTAATGATTTCCACCCTCAAACTTGTCTGCCTCCATTTGAACCTTGCACCCCTCCTCTGGTTCCACAAGCTCATCCACAGATGGAACACGCTTTGGGGTCCCTTTCAAAGCTCTTTGCCGTAGTAACAAGATCTTGCTCAACTGTAAGGCGGCCGTTGCTCACGAGTTGGGGCATATTGGGACAGGTTTGGTCATGGTTTTTTTCGGTGGTAGATTGGCTCAGACAGGTGGTGCGATCGCTGAAAATGACAAGACAACACGAAAATTTTCAGCATGCTGTTCATTAATGAAAGGTGGCTACATAGAGGAGATGGATTGGGAAGTACTAATAAATTTTAATCACATCTGCCTTCTAAATAGTAGGAAATTAACCCATTTCATACTGTATATCAGTAGATTTCCAGTATGCAGTATTCGGTATACATATTCCACCCAAATCGCCCGTGCCCCAACTCAGGCTGACAAAAAATCCATACAGTATGACAATTATACGGATCGACTGTATACGTTATGAGATAATCAACTGTACCACTGGGTTCAACGTGCCACACCAGAAGACAGGTAAAGTTGTTTTGTTTCATATGTAGTTCGCCATCCTAATTATTGCAGATATGCCTTGGTCAGATGCAATCATCGAACAATTTGAGCTTATCGATCGCTTCACAAAGGACGAGACGGAATACTATGGCCCATACAACACGCTCCTCCACGATCTCTTCCCTTATGAGGAACACTTCCAAGTTATTCCTCAGTTTAAGGGTTCCATAATTCCTGGATCCATCGACTTCTCCACCATATTCATTGTCCGAAAGCGAAAGTGTCCTGTGTTTTTCATCGGGATCAAGCCGTTCACACATCTCGATACGCTTTCTACTCGCGAGAAAGCGGATACTCAGATGCGCCAAACATTCTTTTCCCTTGTTAACAGAAACCTCGTTATCCCAAAGTTGTATGGCGTTGGCGCGATGGGGACCTGCTTGGCCATCTATGAATATTCAAAGGAATCGAATCGGCTCACCCCACGCACCATTGTACGTGATCCAAAATATGTGACTGACGTTGCTCCAGCTGATCGCTGGACCCATGAGTTGTTGGAACCGGCTGGGGAGGTCAAGCTGAAAGAGTTGGTTACATTGATCAAAGCAATGTGTGCTGATATTGCTTGTGTGTTGTGTTCGTCCACATATTTTTAGTGACTTTTTGATTTGACCTTTCAGAGCTTGTGATATCTGGACCCCATTTCCATTGTATTACTTTCAAAATTGATTTGTCTGTATTCTTTGAAGGGTGTGTGGTTCAATGTATATCTATTTGTGTATAGACTGTGTTTATTAATAGGCTAATGGGTGAATGAGATGGATTAGCAGTGTAATAGTTGGGACCCCTGCCTCTGTGCAAGTTTGATTAGGGGATACCTGAGCCCCCCCCCCCTTTTTTTTTTGAATCTGCATTTATGGTCCTCAGGGTGGAGCCCTATGGTAGACCCTTACATGAGTGGTGCATGGTATGAGCATGTAAACTATAGGTGGCCTGTAATAGTGTATTCTAGTACTAGATCTAGCAGGTGCTAGCCAGATGCTGCTAGGGACTCTGGATTCTTCCAAGGCTTGCTAAGTTGTGCTAGGTTTGGGTGTGTTTGCTGATCAGTGATGAAAATTTCATGCCATAAACCCCTGATAGTCTTGCATCATTCTACCAGGTTTAACACCACACCAGCAGCAGACAGGTAAAGTTGTTTTGTTTCATATGCTTTTCACCATCCTAATTATTGCAGATATGCCTTGGCCAGATGCAATCATTGAACAATTTGAGCTTATTGATCGCTTGGAGGATGAGACAGAATACTATGGCCCATATAACACACTCCTGAACAATCTCTTCCCCTATACGGAACACTTCCAAGTTGTTCCTCAGTATAAGGGTTCCATAACTCCTGGATCCATCGACTTTACCACTACATACGTTGTCCGAAAGCAAAAGTGCCCCGTGTTTTTCATCGAGATGAACCCCTTCACGCATCTCGATAGGCTTTTTACTCGCGAGAAAGCGGATGCTCAGATGCGCGCAAAATTCTTTGCCCTCATCGACAGAAACCTTGTTATCCCAAAGTTATATGGCGTTAGCGCGATAGGGACCCGCTTGGCCATCTATGAATATTTAAAGGAATCAAATCAGCTCACCCCGCCCACCATTTCACGTGATCCAAAATACATGATTGACGTCGCTCCAGCTGATCGCTGGACCCATGAGTTGTTGGAACCGGCTGGAGAGGCCAAGCTGAAAGAGTTGGTTGCGTCGATCAAAGCGATGTGTGCTGATATTGCTTGTGCGTTGTCGTCGTCCACCTTTTTTTGATGGCTTTCCGATCTGACCTTCCAGAGCTGGTAATATCTGCACCTCATTTCTATCGTATTACTTTCAAAATTGATTTGTCTGTGTTCTTTGATTGTGTACAGTTCAATACAGAAACGATTTGTAGTCGATTAGTAAGCCGAGTGCTTTTGGATGGCAACGTTTCCCCTACGGGTTTCAACTTTCATTAAGGACCATGCTGCGGGCTCCCCCCTCGACGTCGTTATCCTCCCAACAATTGTGACTCTACTGTTAACCCAGATCCCACTAGAACCCGAGGCTCTTGCAATATGCCAGCTGGCTATGAGGCACTACCTCAGTCAGAAGACGAACTAGATGTCAATGGACAGAATGACGTTGTCAAGTCCAAGCGTGGAGAACTACAATGTTCCCAGAAACCTGGGCATATAGATTTGAGAAAGTTAGATAATGCATTCAAGAGGTAACGTCGTCCGAATTAACGTCGTACAGTTACCAACGAGACTTCTCAGGTGGACCGAGTCCATTGCTCAGAAAATGAAGCGCCGGAAGAAAGTAGAAGATCATTCACGTAGGGAAATATGGCAAAGCGTGTTCGATCCGTCCCCCTCCATGGGTGAAAGTGCATCTTATATGGTACGTCTGGGTACTCTTTCGAGCTTTGCATCAAGCACATCTTGTATTTTGCAGGTCAAGACACTTGACCACAAACTTCCCATGACGCAGGTTGCATATGACAAGTATGTTCCAATCCATCCACCCGTATTTCGCCTGATATTTATATCTGTAGCCTTGCGCAGTCAGTACGCAATGCAATTTCCGCAGGAATCCACCCGAAGATGATCGTGAAAGGATCTTCTGGTTCTTACTTTGCACGTGCGAAGGTGGATGGCAAAGTGCAAACGGTCGCGTAAGTCAACTCTCAGAATTGTCGAAACGTTGCTGAATTTCGAACAGGGTGTTTAAACCGAAAGATGAGGAGCCCTATGGTCGTCTCAATCCTAAAGTAAGCATTCAAACACGTTGCCTTGTTCGAGTTGTTTGAAATGTTTCGTTTGCTTCAGACCACCAAGTGGTTGCATCGTCAGTTTAGGTGGATCATCCCCTTCGGTCGGTCTTGTTTAATACCAAACCTGAGGTATTTCCTGTGGTCCAGAACATTTCCTTTATGATTTCTGACATCATTCTAGCTATATATCCGAAGCAGCTGCGTCGCTCCTCGATGACCGCCTTCTTCTCAATATTGTGCCTCGCACTCAGCTTGTTTCGCTTTCGAGTCCAGTGAGTGTACAGGGGTATTCGCAATCGCATCGAATGCAATATCTTGTAGGCGTTTTTCTACGACTGGCTGGACAGGAGTGCGGCAGCGAAGGGAAAACCACTACCCCAAAAGATTGGCAGTATGCAGCTTTTCCTTCATGGTTATACCGGTATGCATATTGGCGCACACAATGTTAAATTTCCACCTAGCTTCTTCTAGATGCTTCAGATTTTCTCCGGAGGAACCCGTGGCCAGGCCGTTCGATAGCCGATACATACGATGACTCATCACACAGGCAAGGGATGTTGACGAAAAAACATTTGTCAGCTCTTAAGATTATCTGTGGAAGGACTGGTGTAGATGGTATCGATGATGAGGACCCAGAGGAAGAGCGTGCCTTGTTTGATGCCGCTGGAGATGACGCCACGTGCCGTTCCTTCTCTTGGTCTCGAACTCTCCAACAGAATTTCAGGGAAGAGCTTGAGAAGTAAGTTGTTTTGCGCGTATCTACTCGATTACACGCTAATTTCTCTCTCTTCACTAAGACTTGTGATCTTAGGTATGTTGCGTGCTGCGTGGTTGTCCTTGTTTCCTTTAACCTTTGGCCTAGACTACCTCATGCTTAATACTGACCGAGGAGCCGATAACTGGATGGTTAAATATTGTGAAGGAGACCACGAGGGGTCCCATGTTGACACCGCTCCTGGAGCCTCTGCAAATCCACGCATGCCATCGATGAGCGAATTGCGCTCTTCTAACCCGGCTTCGTCATCACATGCGACGGTTACCTTCGCCAATGCAGTTCCGCCGTCCCAGACATCGTCAATGCCCTCGGACTATACTCACTATCCGCATATTCACGTTGCTGCAATTGATAATTCTCTGTCCTTCCCTCATGAACATCCCCAGGGCTGGAGGTCGTACACTTACGGTTGGCTTTATCTCCCCGTTAGTCTTATAGGGCGACCGTTTAGCGAAAGGACGCGGGCGCACTTCTTACCTCTTCTTACTAGCAAGACCTGGTGGGAAGAAACAACCTTCCAGTTACGCAAATTGTTCGCGGTAGATCCAGATTTTCATCCAAAGATGTTCAGGGTACGTCTCCTTCCGAGGGTCCAGAATAGTGTGCTCAATGCATTTCAAAGAGACAACTTGCGGTCATCAAAGGTCAAGCATATAATATTGTGGAGTCGTTGAAGCATACGGTACGAAGTTGATTCAATCTTCTGGTTTGCGATTATTATTAAGACAGAACGTCATCTACTTCTCTTTCAGGACGAAGGTATGGGTTGATCTTCTGGCTTATCGACATTTCTGATAAACTTGAAGGCCCTCTCGAGTTGACCCGCCGGAAAAGAGCACTTATATGGGACGACGAGATTGATGTTGTAGATGTTGTGCCTCGCCCTCCTGGTGTTGGCCCATTGAGCGCTTCTCCTCGACCTTCAATAAGTACTATGCCTCTCCCACGGCGTGCACGGAGCCACAGTCGCTCTAGTGAATTCCCTCCACCCGTACGGAGGCGTTCTTCGGAGGCCAATAGACCGGTGCCCTTTTCTGGGAAAATCCAAAAGGTACATCCAGGCATCACAGGAGTCACGGTGCTCGAGCATCTCGAGCGATTGGATGCGGTTGAGGCTGGTCTACAGAGGCTTGGGGTGGACGAACCCCTGATGGAAGTGGACGAAGTGGACGTTGGTGAATCCTCGTATTTACGTCCACAGGCATTGTTGATACGTACCGAGGGTCCCCACGAAGCGCCCCAAGACGTGTCGGCTTCTCAGCAATTTACCCCTCCTGGAAGCCCTGGAGGACTGACCTCGGTGCCAGAGGACTGTTCGTTAGCGAATTCAGCTACAGAGGAGGACTTGGCAGCAATGTCGAAGTCTATGTCCCATGTGGAGTCACCATTTCCGTTTAGTCACACGCGCTGCAAAAGTCACGTAGGTTCTTCTGGGAAACAGCCCAATCGCAACTTGGACTGGATGGATTTCGATGAAAACGAACAGCGAAAACGAACAGTGGTAGTCGAGGTCGGTCCTGGTTTGTGATCCCAGGTATCAAATTGTTGATTTTAATTTTGCAGCGGCTAGAATTTGTGGAAGCAAAGCCATTCCTAAATTGCTGGTAGCCCGGATAGAGCTTAGACAAGTCAGGCATTACAGCTGTACAGCTGGCTCCTGTCTTGTTGATGCTTTGCATTGTTCTTTGAAAGTGCTGCCACGTGGGACGTCATCACTACTACACACTGCTACATACATACATACATACATACCTAGGCCTACTACTGTAGCAGCTGTGGAAATCTCATTCATCTCGCATCGCTCGATGTCTGTCCCACCACCCACAGTGAACGTACACACACCCAGGACGTCATTCGTCATCATCCACTCATGTAAGTGCCAGTGACATATATCATCCCATCCCATCAATCTCATCGTAGTCAGCGACGAGGCTTTGCAGCAACTCTGTGATAAGCTCACTCGAAAAACTCGCACCGAATTTCGCAACAAGCGCGTAGGCCCCGGGTGGATTAAATATTTCTGGAACGACACAATATGGAATCTGGATGATGGTACTGCTTCGAGTTTTACGGTCAGACTCTTGATATTCAGTGGTTCACAGACAATGATTACACGATTCTCGGCTGGCGACAAAAATCTGCATTGAATAACATTTCAAGCGGCAGTGTAACCGAGCAAGCTACTTTGCACATTCACGATCCGTCCGGGCAGATGCCAGAGTCCTCGGAATATCGAAATCCATCGTTCTACCTCTTTCAGCCGTCTAAGGTCCCCTCGCCTTCCGTACACGTAGACAATGACAATAGTGGCAAACCTCGAAAGACGAAAGGTAGTAATCCCGGCGCTGAAGGTACTGGCGTTGCTAAGCATCGAAGGGACTTTGAGAAGTTTCATGATGAAAATGGTGTGCGGACCGTCATGGGAAGCATTGGTCCAGTTAATGACGGTGTGTGCACATACATCACGGGAAGTGCCCCACTCATGACCTGTACAGTGCGAATGTTGCTAAGGAAAGGATATCGACACGTGTATATGTCACGGAAGTTCGCCCTGAAACATGGATTTATACCTGCAGACGCAGCTCCAGGACATTACGGGTACGGCGGCCTTGTCAATCTGGGGAAGTGGCCCATCACTCTTCAAGTTTCTGAGCCTTTCCCATCACCTGGTGAGGTTTTTCCGTCGGATCTGTCCGGTGCACTGAGGTCGACCACTGAAGATGTGTCACGGTCGCACAAATCTAAGGCTGTTTCCATTCCAGTATACCTCTCTGAGGAGCCCCATTTTGACGTTGTACTTGGACGGTCGTTTTTCGACTGTAGACAGATAAAAACGTCTCCTGTTGACCCGACTGAGGTTATTTGTTTGGACACGGGGGAGAAGATTGAGTGTGAGTTAGTCGTGTTGAAGGATGGCAGGGGCGAGATTGTCTTGGTGACTTGAGGTGCCAACTCATGTTTGTGTGTAGTAGCATGTCATTACCCTGTACTATTTAGGTTTGGTCGCAATAAACTGGTACTAGTGCACCGCTGTGCTCCTGAAGTACTATACTTCCTAGCAGGTGAGTCATGTTCCATCGTTCAATTATTAGTCACCTCCCATAAATTCTGGCATTCAGCAGGTCCAGTGTCCAGCCTTGCTCAGATGCCAGTGACTCGATCAGCTACACGCGCAACTCCTGCGATAATTGGAGCTCTAACATCCGCCTCTGCTAAACGAAAAGCAATCGCTTCTTCGCCTTCTTCGACTTCCAAGGCAAAGAAGCCAAAACATTCCATTCCGGAGCAACCTGTTGTTGAGGGCGCGCTTGATTCAGTTCTACCCAAAGCTCCCTTATCGGATAGGGACAATGACCAGCCAATGGTTGACCTGGTGCTTGACTTTTCGTTCGAAGATGCCAAAGCACACCTCATCAATGTTGACCCACGGTTTGCGGAATTGTTCAAGCGGCTGAAGTGTAAGCCATTCCAACACCTCGAACAGGTTCACCCATTCCGGTGCGTATTCGGTCGTAGACAGTCGTAGGTCGACTCAGTTGTTGAATTTAAAGTTCTCTTGTGCAATCGATCCTGTGAGCTTCATCCTGATAAAAATACGTACACCATTTGAAGATTTTTTCTTTGCCAGCGGGCAACAGATTTCCTGGCTCGCCGCCAGGTCAATCAATCACAGATTTCTGCGCCTTTATGATCCCACCTTACCGGAGAAGCCAGGGGATTACTCGTGCGCACTGTTACTGACTCTTCTCGGCCGCCACTATCCTCATCTCTCTCTTTTGTATCTATCATGGATAGCCGCGTTAAGTCACCTGCATCGTTCTTCCCCAGTCCTCACCAGGTAGCACAAACTGATATTGCGATGCTCAAGTCAGCGGGGTTGAGCACACGCAAAGCTGAGTATGGTATGAAGTCCTAGTTTCTCATTCATATTTTGTGTAGACCGTTTTTGACGTCATTCGCAACTTTGCGGCCGTTATTCCGCTTTGTAGTTAAAGACCTAGCTACTAGGTTTGCTGATGGGCGGCTTTCTTCGGCTAAGCTCCTCGATGCGAACGACGAAGAACTACTTCAGATGTTGACCGAAGTTAGGGGCATAGGAAAGGTGAGCCAGATGTATTCCCGTTCTTCCCCATCCTTTGCTAGGCCGCGCTTCCTCTCATGCCCATTCCTCATGAATTCGCTCTGTTACCGTTTGGACACAGTGGACGGTCGATATGTTTGCCATCTTCACCCTCCGTCGACAAAATATATTACCTGTGGGTGATCTTGGTGTCCAGAGAGGTATGGTACGGTGGTTTGGAGGTGCTGGGTTCAAAATCAAGTCGGATAAAGCGGAGGGAGATGGTGGTTCACAAGAAGGCTTCAAGTCGGCTGATAATCCAGGGCCTGCCGATCACGGCGATTCAAAGACGAATTATTCCGGCGTAGGGACGGTGAATACCACTCTGAGGAGCGATGAAGCTTCTGGAGATCCCTCGCCGCAAGGTCTTTTCATGTCGATGGCCTCATTGCGTAATAACGAGGAAGCTGATACCCTTCCTACTTTCACCAATCGTGCTGAGGTATCCCCTCTCTTCTCCTCTTCTCCGTTCTGGCATAACCGGTTGCAGACTACTTCCAACACCCCATCGGGCCACGCTTCTCGCTTTCCGATATCCCCCCTTCCACAGCCTTTCACACCGTCGATAAATAAGATATTAGAAGGTGGTTTTTCCGAAGGGGACTCGAAGCGTTCGAGTACCAAGCCTTGGGAGAAACAGCTCCCCAATGGTCTTACAACTACCATGTTGAAGAATAGACTGACCAGCAAGAAAGTCAAGTATGTAACTCGTTCTGGCTAGTTGCATCGCAATGATAATTATGTGATGACTGAACTCGATCACTCCACAGAGGCGCCCTCCTGACACCACAAGAGATGGAGGCTCTTGCTGCAGCATGGGTGCCTTACCGAAGTTTGGGTGCGTTCGAGTTCTAATCGTGGTTGACCGCAAGTTGATTTGTGCATTTCAAAAGCGGTCTATTATATGTGGGCACTTGTTGATAAGGATTGAGATCTAGTTAGTCAGATAATGGACATCATCAATTACCTTTCTTGTCTAGTTCTCATACCATGTTGCATGTGCTCCCTAAAATTTTTCATTATACGTCAGGGTATGGTAGGTTCTCACAAGTGACTCCAGAAACCTCATACGTATGTAGACACATTGTGGTCACTGTAACGAAGTGTAAATTAAATTGGAAGCTCTTAGAGCAGTTCATCTTTCGTCTTGAGAAAAAGAATCTGTAATGAGAAGGTCCTAGATCGTGAAGCAGTATGTCAATAATATATACAAAGGAGTATACATTACCACCGGAAAGTAAGTGGAATGAGTCCACAAAGTGGGAAATAGAGGCACAAGGGACTCACCTCGGGTGCAAAAGGCCATGCATCGAAGGCGCGCACGACAGCTGCCCAGTCTTTGACCTCCATCTTGCGCACCAACTTCTGAACATCAGCATGGGTAGGATGGTCCACTGGTAGAGAAGGATCTGTGAGGCGGGAAAGAAGGACAGAGGAACCAGGTGCTAAGTGGCTAAGTGGTGCAAGCACGGACGTAAATAGGTGAAAGGCATACAAACAGAGCAACAAACCCAATAGCACGTTTCAAATTAGTGGACTTTAGGACAAATAGTTTGCGCAAACAGTAGTCCCACTTGTCAAGCATTCCTTTCTCAATAATCTATTCCCGACTTCCATGAAACTCTCGATCAGCGCACAGAAATGAAACCATACCTGTTCCGCCAACGGACTCATAGTCACAGCAGTCATGGGGGGAACCTTCAATGATCTGTCATTGGGAGTGCTCGAGGGCCAGAAATGTTTGTCGCATGGGAGTAATGTATCCGGTGAGAGAGGTTCAGCAAAAGATGCTACAGCTTGAGCAATGACAGAAAGTTTGCAACGATTAAATGATTCTGTTGAGGCTGACACACGCTGGGAAGGATATGAAAACCGCAAAAGTAATGACGCTCGAAATTTTACCTCCCATAGCCAGTCATGCATCACGTAACTCATTGGAACGCGCCCATACTGAAACAACCAGCTACCATCTGGAATAAGTCGCAGGAGCTGCGCAAGGAGCTGCTCTCCGTATACAGAAGTTGGCAGATGCGCGATAAAGTGCAGATGTGGATGGACTAACAACAGACATCAGAAGATCTGCAATGCATCATCATAAAGGAACACGCCATACGCTTATCCCATGGAACAATGTCAATGCCATTCAGGGAGCCGCGGCATTCCAGGTCTTGATAACTATCCCAGGAGAAACCGTCTAGTGGGAGAACTTCTACTCGGGGATCTGCTTCTTGTAGTGGCTAAAATACTCATGTAAATTTTTAAAAGACAGGAATGCGATATCACGTACTCGGAGAAATTCGAGGTATGGTTCCAGATGTTCCAAAACAATTATTTTGCGGACGCGTTCCTTGGGCAAATTCATCAACGCACGCGTTAGTACACCGGGGCCTGACAGGTGAAAATAAATTACACTAGAATATCGATGTAAAGAAGTGTCATACCTGCAAATGCCTCCACAATCACTTTATCCTTGCATCCCGCCGGAATGAAGGCCTCGGCAACACGCGCAGCTGATTCATGGTTGCGCAACAACACTCGGTGCTTGAAAGCTGCCCCGGTTGTTGGGAAAGCAACCCTCCACTCATGTTCCGCTGGAAGATGGAACTTGTCTTCAGAAGCGTAAGTCGGCTTGCAGTGTCTTCGATGCGTTCTCGATGGGATTATTATAGAACTACACTCGACGTTGTTGCTGGACGATGTTGAGGGCGTTGAATGGCCAACCGCAAATTTCTGAGGAGCTTGCCTAGATGTACTCTTCATCTTGCTACAGAATTTTGCTGTTGACGAAAATCGACGGCAGACAGACATACTAAGTTGGGAGTAACCAAGAAAACCACATTTATTACTATTACATAAGTACCATAATTGTTCCAAGTGGCTGTGCACAATAATCATCGGATCGAAGTTGATCAAAAGGGGTCTACATACATAAAACAAAACCTCGCAATGCGCATCGTTCCAGGTTCAATGCGTCCCACCAGCAGACAGGGCGGGTTGTTTTGTTTCATAATATTGTGGTTCGCAATCCTAATTATTGCAGATATGCCTTGCCCAGATACAATCATCAAACAATTTGAGCTTGTCGATCGCTTCACAAAGGACGAGTGGGAATACTGGCCCATACGCCTCGCTGATCCATCTCTTCCCCCATGAGGAATACTTCCAAGTTGCTGCTCATTTTAAGGACCCTGAATCCATCGACATCGTATACATTATATCCAAAGTTGTTCGAAAGCCGATTCCGAGATGCGCGAAAAATTCTTTTCCCTCGCTGACAGAAGCCTTAGCGGGCCATTATTGCATACTCTTTGCTACCGTGGAAGATCTGCCAATGCCACCCAGCCATTTTGTGAATTAAACACCCAAATGGAACCCGCGAAAGATATGCATTCCAGTGTCGGACAAGATGCGTGCAATGCTCCAACCAGACTAGTAAGCACGGTTTGATCCGAAAATGCTCCCTCGGGCGTGCGAGACATGAGCGTGATAGAACGCAAGTACTCAAATCCGGACACAAAAGCAGTCAAATTTCGAAGGAAGTCCTGAAATATGAGTAAGTTTCTTAGTGGATCACCAATGGGAAATGGCCTACAAGAGTGAATGAACCTTGTCCGCCGTAAAGCACGAACGAATCCAACCTGGATATATTTTGGGGAATAGTAATGAGTGCACTCAGCAACTTGATCGGATTCGAAACATCGACGATCATTTGCACTGAAGACACTGGTCCAGTCGAAAAGGATAATATCCGGAATATAGTCCACACAACGTCGTCATCCATGATTTCTGGTTGCAAGAGGGGAATTTCTACTCCTTGAACAGCACGAAGCGGAACCACCGCAGCCAATATAAGCGATGTCGCGGATATTTGGGAAATTTTACAAAGTGCGCTAGGAGGAAGGACAGTACCCTTGACGAAGGGACCTCCAAACATAGCGTTTCGAAGTTCGCTTTGTTCCTCCATCCACTTGACGAGGTCTGCGTCCCAGTGAAGCGTCGTATTAAGGGAACGCAGTCTGAACGGGCATCCATGAAAATATTTCGCATAGGGACCATCGAGTAGTAGAGTCAAGTCTTTCAGTGCTAGCATACTGTGGAGCGCGCGACTTAAGACGGAAAGATAATTGCTGCACATGTCGAAAATGCGTGTCAGATCGCAGATGGTCAGTCGACATGTGATTGAAGAGAGATTGGGATAGGCAACAAGCATTTTGAGGCAGGGTATGACTTGCAGCGGGGGCGGCTCGGGATCCTTGTACAGCACCCTCTCAGCAACAAGATGCACCGTTCTGTTGGTCCTCAAAATGCTTGCAAGGTCAGAAGGACCAAGGAATGTCATGATTTCAAATACGAGTTCCGTTGGAAGACGCGTTACTGGATCGTCATGAAAAACGAGGGCGACTAGATGACAAGGAAAAGGCACCTTACAAGGGAAAGAGTCACAGTCTGGACTCGTATGAGACGGACTTCTCGACGGTGATGTAGTATCAGGAGTCGTGTTCGCAGGTAAATCTTTACCTACACAATCACATTCCCCATAGGTGAGGTACATGAGCGCGTAAGAGTAGTCTTCCGCAAGCGCATCGCCAAGCGTAGACATTTACAGTCGTTCCTTGTCTTCCTTGGAGTCTGCCTAGTACTAGGAGCTATCATAGTAGGACTACATCTGACTACATATGTACAACCATACCATTACATAATCATTAGCAGTTGCACCCACGTACATGGTACATTGAAGTGTCATGCCTATGTCACCACGACGGTCTCGCCGTCGCTTCTCCTCTGCATCAGTTGGTCCAACCTGGAATCCCTCACATCCTTCAGTTTCGACATCGATGGTCGGGACCCGTGGTCGACGGGGAAGGTCGTCTTCTGTTGGAGCGCACACAATGGAAGATGCATTGGATACCAAGACGAGCCATGAATACAGTCGCAGTTCTGCTGAATTCAGCGACCACGACTCAACTGCACAACGTGCTATCTCAGAGGAAGTCAGTGTGCGACATCTCGCTTACGCGTCACTTCCGCCGACACCGATTCTTCCGTCCCCTCCTGCATCTCCGCCTCCAATAGACCGGAGGACATTGCAGGAACCACTGGTGAACCAGATGGACGACCCTCTGTTTTCTCTATGGGACTATCTTCGTGAGGAGCTACTAGCAACCGATTTTGACTCTCACCAAGAACTCAAATGGGAAAGAGTCAGTAACTTCTTGAGTATCCCATACGCGATCGAAAAGGCATGTGCTCACCCCTTAGTTATGCCGTCTATTTTGTTGACTTATTCAGATCGTTGGCTTTGGATTTATTCTGTGCTTGGACTCATTCCTTTACACATTCACCATCCTTCCGATCCGATTCACCCTTGCCATATTCCGTCTGTTTGATAATATGTTCTCTTTATCTACTAAGTCGCGCCTTCCTCCTTCTCAGAAAGCCGACATCCTACGCACATTACTAGTCGTGGTGTCCGTCACTGTATTGCTACCGCTGACAGACGCTAGCAAGATTTATCACTCTATTCGTGGCCAGGACACCATAAAGTTATATGTTATTTTCAACTCCTTGGAAGTGCGCAATTCTCTTTCAAGTTGTCAATCAATGCTACTGACTTTAAATGGGAAAAAAGATTGCTGACAGGCTCTGTGCATCGATCGGCCAGGACATCCTTGATTGCTTGTTTTCGCGTTCCACTCTGGAAACGGTTTCTCGTGGGACACCAGTGACATCCCACATACTTCGCCCATATGTTTATTTCGTCTTAGCGACGCTGTATGTTGGTAAGTGCGTTGGCCATGGTTTTACCATGCCTTTTGACCATCTGCTAGCATGCCATACGCTCGTTATGCTGTACCAACTTCTTTCGCTGAACGTTGCTGTGAACTCGTATGACCACGCTCTTCTTACTCTTCTGATGTCGAACCAATTTGTCGAGATCAAAGGCTGTGTCTTCAAGAAATTCGAAAAGGACAACCTTTTCCAGATCACTTGTGCAGATATTGTGGAACGCTTCACATTGTCCTTAATGCTTCTTGTTGTCGCGTTCCGCAATCTGATCGAACTCAGCGGATCAGAGTTTGATTTCTCTGGCGGCTTCGTAATGCCCAAAAGCTTTGGTTGGTTCAGAGGGAACAATGTATTATGGACAATATCCTACGTGCGTTCTTTTATGCTGACAACAATCTTGGCATGCCAAATCATCTTCAGCCGGTGTTGACAGTTTTAGTGTCCGAAATGCTGGTCGACTGGCTGAAACATGCATTCATCACCAAGTTTAATCATATTCGTCCTTCGGTATACGAACGGTATATCGATGTTCTGTGTCGTGACTTAGCGAGTGGAAGCGCGGTTGGTAGATTAGGCGCACGCAAGGTTTTCCTTCAGTTGTTTCTGCATTTTTGTGAAATTCAATTGGAATACTAGCATTCATATGTCGATCAATCTCCTTTGGTCGCGCGTCGTCTGGGGTTTGCCTCAGTCCCTCTGGCTGTTCTTGCGATCCTCATCGGATTTCAATCGCTTAACCTTGTACTCTCTCACCACCTTTACGGCGAATGGAGATTGCATACTCTGGGTCAAATGTCATCCGCGGAAGCCCTTTATCTCGTCAAATGCTTTGCAATAGGTCTAGCGTTTTGGTTATGGTGCGTGTATCTTCGGTTGCGATGACATAGTGCACTAGAATGCCGCCTGAGCTAGCTCCCTCGCATTTAAAGTGCTCTTGGGAGTAAACCTGATATGCTATGCCACTCAGCGAAGGGGAGGAATGGAAACTCGTGCCGCTGCTGATGCGGTCAATGATTTCGGGCGTAATCCTATCGGGGAGGGTAAAGAGGAACGAGAGTACAATAAGCAACTCAAGAAAATGATAGATGACTGGCGGGACGACGCCACACGTGTTGGTGAGATGGGTGAAGGGCAGGTTGATGGTCCCAAAAGACGCCCAGCATTGGAAGATCTCACCCGATTTACGATGGTAAAGCGTATTTGGTAGATTCAGATGTACAATTAATACTCGAATGGAATCACCCATCGGGGATTTGCATTTGCAGGCAATGCCAGTCAATCTGCCACAGATGCAGCCGTTAACATACCGAACCCCAAGTTGCACCACTTTCGGAATCCATGTGCCCGCATCTCGCAACCAGTGTACTTCCTGTGGCCTGTGCATCCAGCTCAACAACAGTCACAAGATCAGCTTCTATGGAGACAGTGTACGTATCCTCGGGTGTTGAGCGTTGGAAGGGAATTCGGCCATACTGTCACGGTGATATTACTGTCCTCGACCTGCACTGGAAACTTGGGTGCGGGATTGAAGTGAAATGCTAGAGGGTTTGCCCAATTTTGACCGACAGCCTTGGGCAGCCGGATGGGTAAAGGAAGGGTTGAGGTGGTTCTTGCAGGGCCGATGTCTCTGTAGAACTGCTGGAGAATGGGCTGGGTCATGTGATTGGGAAAGGAATCTCCGCGAACGACGAGGTGTGACACTGCCAAGGACAGGCGGCTTTTCCTGAAGCCCTGATTCCTGTTCTTCGTCAATGGCGACTGGACCTGTGGGGAATTCGTGGCATCGCCGACTGCGAGGCTGATTCAGTGACTTATATGCAATTGAAGTCGGGTAGGAGAAGGATGACGCAGACGCAGAGCGTTGCAGAGCGGCCTCCCGACCGGCAGGAGGACAGTGAGTCGGATGATCAACGACGTAGGTGGTAGTGTCACTGTTATTAACTGTCAATGATCTCAATGGATTTTGGGGTGGCACTGGCAGTGAGCTTGGCGGAGAAGGAAACCGGTCGAGGAGATCCAGGTATGAACTATGGAAGCCAGGACGAGAGGGATTTGCATAGGTACTACGATCGATATCCAATATTCCTGGAATCTGTTCAACGTAAACCAAATCGCTGGTTTTGAGGGGTCTCCTGCCGCGGTAAACGGGTTTTTGGTGTTCACCCTCTTGTTCGACAGACTTGGGGCCAGGCCGGAGGGGCATAGACTTAGCGTGCTTGAGCGGCGGAGTGCCACTAGCCTGACCAGACCTGCATAGTCGTGCCATTTTAACCTGTAAAAATTGCAATGTTTTGATTAGGACTTACAACTTGAAAATTTTGCGGAATTGATCCATCGAAAAGGAGTGGCGGAATTTGCACAGAAGGAAAGTCGTGGAGCAGCTAGGGGAGGCATTGGGGACGGTGCAGGTAGCTCTTTTATGTCCCTACTTGTCGAGCACAAGCATTGGTTGTCAATTATGGGATCCTAAGCAGTAGTTCCACCATGCCACAAGGGACAATGGAGTTCGCAGTGTGACATGACCACCTTCCACTCCCCGTGCCACTGGAGGTTTTCGAGAGCCATGGGAGTCCTGTGATCAATGCTCGTTCACCTTCCGAAAAGACAAGCCTCAGACGTGCATGAAAAGCTGGGTCATCTGAAACAATTGTCAACCCGACAGACAGTATCTATACTCATTCAGCCAAAAGATCTCTGAAATGCTCGGATGCAAATGCTGAAAATGCATACCTTGAATTTCATCGAATCATGAAGCTGTATCTAGGTGTATTTCTTTTTAGCGATCTCTGAAATCTTCGGTATGGTTTTGAAATATAACGGCAAGCGAGGGTTCGAGGCTCGGGATACCGCCAGTGCATGGGTGACAAAGGATTCGGAAGTAGTGACTTCCACCATTGAGTCAATAACCCTGCATAAAGTCAGACGAATATACTCGAAGGTGAATGAGTAATACATAGCTTCTCTGATTGGAGCTCGTGCTGCGAATGAGTCACGTTGACAATCGCTTCATATCATTGAATTTCAGAAAAAATGAGGAGTACGGATGGCACATGCACACGCAATATCAGCACACATTGCTTTGATCGACGCAACCAATTCTTTCACCTTGGCCTCCCAGCCGGGTCCAACAACAGGTTTCCGGGTTCGGACAATGTACATGGTGGTGAAGTCGATGGATTCATGATATACGAGACCCTTAAACTGAGGAACAACTTGGAAGTGTTCCTCATGGGGGAAGAGATCGTGCAGGAGCGTGTTGTATGGACCATAGTATTCCATCTCGTCCTCTGTGAAACGATCAAGAGGCTCAAATTGTCCGATATGATTGCATCTGACCAAGGCATACCTGCAATAATTAGGATGGCGAACCACATGGAAAATAAAATAAAAATAAAAACAACCTTCCCTGTCTGCTGGTGGGGGGCGTTGAACCTGGAATTCATGTCGAATTGCGATTCTGTAAACCCCTTTTGATCTAATAAAGATCCGACTGTCGCCAACGACCTTTTTTTGGTTACTTAAAAATCTTTATCGACTCGCATCGTGTGATACAAAAAAGTTACGACCACTTACATGTCTATAAGCATTGAACTGTACACGCCTTCAAAGAATACAGACAAAATAATTTTGAAAGTAATACTACAATGGAAATGAGGTGCAGATACTATCACCAGCTGTGAAGGTCAAATCAGAAAGCCATCAAAAAAGATGTGGACGAACACAACGCACAAGCAATATCAGCACACATTACTTTGATCGACGCAACCAACTCTTTCACCTTGGCCTCCCCAGCCAGTTCCAACAGTTCATAAGTCCAGCGATCAGCTGGAGCGACGTCAGTCACATATTTCGGATCACGTGCAATGGTGCGTGGGGTGAGCTGATTCGTTTCCTTTGAATATTCATAGATGGCCAAGCGGGTCCCCATCGCGCTAATGACATATAACTTTGAGATTTGAATGAGGTTTCTGTCAACGAGGGAAAATAATCTTTCGCGCATCTCAAAATCCGTTTTCCCGCGAGTAGAAAACCCATCGAGATGCATGAAGGGGTTCATCTCGATGAAAAACACGGGATACTTTCGCTTTCGGACAACTTTGTTACGATGTCGGTGGATTCAGGATCCTTAAGATGAGGAGAAACTTGGAAGTCTTCCTCAAAGGGGAAGAGATGGATCAGGAGCAAGCTGTGTATGGACCATAGTATTCCCACTCGTCCTTTGTGAAGCGATCAACAAGCTCAAATTATTTGATGATTGTATCTGGCATATCTGCAATAATTAGGGAAACAAAACAACCTGCCCTGTCTGCTGGCGGGGCGCGTTGAGCCTGGAACGATGCGAATTGGGAGGTTTTGTTTTCTGTAAACCCCTAATATGATCATCATCGTGCTGCTTCATTCAGACTCAGACGAGAAGCTACAAATAGCCGCCTGGCGTGAATAAACCACCTGGAGAGCCCTACAGCCCATGCGAGATACATTGGTAACGGAGACGACTTGAGTATACGCATGAAAATAAAAATAAAGATAGTGGATGGTAGCGCAAAAACGAGCCTGGCGAAACGACGAGAAACGGATCAGGGAGAGGACAACAAGAATAACCTACCTGGTGAAACGAAGGGAAACGGTCAGAGAGAGGGTTAGACAACTGAGATTTCAGTATCTTAGGCTACCAACTCAGTGCCTCAACTTGTTGAAATTGGCAAGTCGTCCGTAGTTGACTCTTGCTAGTTGACGCGTTTGTTTTAGTCCCGAGAGCCAAATACCATCCGCGGAATAATTACCTAACACACGCTCCGTCATACATATGATACGACTCGGAGCGCGGTTCGTTTTCTTTAGTCTTACTTGTCTCTTGTGTCGTGTCTAGGATACTCTTGTACTGTCCAACACAGTGTCTCGTGTTGTACAGCGCGGATCCAACATCCGCGCCTTGTTATTGTCTCATTCTTTGTTCTGTCAGCTCGTATGTAGTCTCGTACTGTAGAGCCCCTCACCTCAGACGTTTGTCGCTGTATCGCGCGCGACTGAGTTTCCCGCACTCGTATAGATCTTTTACAACTTGGGTCGTCGAGTCGTATGATATGTACATTTCAACCTTGATGCATAATGACTACTAATTTGGTTTCGGTGAGTGCGCTTCTTCCAGATAGAACTGCCACTTGACTGGGACTCATCTAGATGTACAGTATTTGAAGAGATTTGAGGACACTTTGGCGATTGTAATTTGAGATCATGATGCAGATTGACCCAAACGCGGGCCTTCTTTCGACAGGTTTTCCTGCACAGGCTTATGATCATGCACGCCACTGACCATGTACTCGCGGATACAGCATGTCCATCTCGCGTCATGCACATGCGTCGTGTAACTCGACCACTGTAAAGCTGGTTCATTTTTCAACAACTGTCGACACCCTTTTCCTCCATTCGTTCAGTGTACGACTGAGCGACCACAGGCTAGGGTAATCGCTTCGGTTACCTTTGCAGTTGGAACCATGGACAACAATCTTGCCTTCCCCTCCCCAGTGGGAGGAGTAGCCCTGGACGGAGACCTTGGCCCTTCCATTGTTTTTGCTATCCTTTACGCCTCGCTTCTCCCCATCTTCTTTGTCCGCCTCGCCAACAAGCAATCGAGGGCCATATTGAGCGTCAACGCAGTGCTTACCACTATAGAGAGGTGAGTTCTTGTGACTGCAATGTGACGTTGTCGGATGTCTCCCTGACATTCACCCATGTGTGATAGGGTTGTGGTCTTCTCCCTAAGGGCAAAGCAAAGTCAAACTCCAGCACAACAAAGCTCAAAAACGCTGGCGACCTACATGCAGGTCACCATCGGCCTCGCCTACATAGCTATCGCGCAAGATACCATCTCCCTTCTTCGTTGTCTGTACGTGAACTCTACCAAGGGGCCTACACTCGACCACGCGGGTGGCGCAGAATCACCAGTTGGAACCACCTCTTCGTCGCAGATCCCGCTGTCGCCCTCTCGAAGCAACAGATCTTCTCTAATTGATGGCGGGGAAGTGCAGTTCGATCAACCTCGTAAAAGAGCCTTTTATCGCCGCTGGACGGATATTTTAAAGCTGATGCTTCTGGTTGCTACTATCCCTGGTATCATTGGAAACACTCACTATAAAGGAGGGATAAGCAACGCTGGCACTGCCAACGAAGTCATGATAACAAGGTAACAAACGTCCGACAACGCATTGGAATTTGTTTTCTGACAATTACCCTCAGATATTTGAGTTCCGGTATTTCACTCGTTCTCTTCATTCTTGTCGCTGTTTTGGTCTTTCGGGCGCGTCAGCTTCCGAGAGTTCGACCTGTGCACGTCGCTCTCATCCTCGTCATATTGGCGTGTAATGTATGCTTGCGCCAGCAAAACTCCGACATATGCTAACTTCTTTCATGCTAGGTGTCATCTGCTGTCTTCCGTCTTGCATTCATGTACCACCGGACCACTTCCTTGACGTCTACTGCCCCTGGTTCGGGAAATACTCTTTCTGAGAAAACTACATTTTATGTTTTCCACATGTTCAGCGACTGGTTCGCATGCTTCATGCTCCTTGTTCCGAACATTAGGGCCATTTTTAACACCGGTATGTGGGGCGATTGGCGCTCGAAAGATCCTCCCCCTGAGAGCAGCGAGTCGTCGAGGAAGAGGAGGGAAGCGGTATTTAAGAGAGATGGCGGAATACTAGTATGAGAAATCTTGGCACCTATAGGTCACTTACACGAACAGTTTCCAGTCAATTTTGATTACCAGATGACACTTACATAAGTGGCATAACTTACTTATAACTTCCCGCAATCATAGCATCCATTACGACCGAAGCTCGAGCTACTTGTTACAGTGCGCGCTACCAGTGAGACACAGGAAGATGGCTATCGACTACTCGTTATATCTCGTTACTGGACGAGATCTGCTCCCTGAGGGAACGGTTAGGCATTCGCAATAGAATCTCCTTCACTCAAATGAATTGTTTACAGACTTATCTCGACTCTTTGGAAGAAGTTGGTTCCCTCTTCTTCATCCCGGAGTACGAGAGGATTGACCATTCCATACCAGTCCTTGCGGGGAGGTGTAACCATTGTCCAGATCCGAGAGAAAAGGGCAGATACATTGGAAGTACGTTAAACCCGCCTCTCAGATTGTGTATCCCTATATTTCAATCCCAGTTTTTCAAGATAGCTCGGCAGTCTAAAATGTTGTGTGACAAGTACAAAGTCCCGCTTATCATCAATGACAGAGTCGATATCGCTCTAGCCGTTCATGCCGATGGAGTACACCTCGGTCAGACAGATATGCCAGTCCACGTTGCACGAACTCTCCTTCCAAAAAACGCGATCATTGGTGTCTCCTGCAACAATCTGGATCACTTGAAGAAGGCGGTGGAGGATCGTGCCGATTATATTGGCATCGGCGCTGTCTGGACAACTCATACCAAGGAGCTCACAAATCCAGTGATAGGAGTACGAGGGGTAGGAAGCTTCCTCTCCGCGTTGGACGGAACCGATGTGAAAGCAGTAGCAATTGGTATGAAGCATTCCACCGTGGTCGTTATGAAGGACACTAGCTGAACTCGCCTGGGTAACCAGGAGGAATCAAGTCAGACAATTTGCTGAGAACGCTGCATGGAAGCGTCTCTCCTTCAGGCCATCGGTTGGACGGGATCGCCGTCGTTTCTGAGATCGTAGCATCCCGGGATCCCTATAGAAGTGCACGAACGCTTCGAGAAGCGTACACAAGCTGGTCTGCTCAACTCGGGCAGCAAGAGAAGGCATGGTCTTCGCCTATGTATACTGCTGATTCCGTCAAAGCGGGCGTGATCGGCCTGATCCGTGCCATTCGTGCCCACAACCCTCTTGTCCACCAGGTTGGTGTCTTTCTCTTTCTCCCTCCTGTTTTCTCAGTTACATAGATTACGAACGTTGTCGTCACAAACCAATCTGCAAATGTCACCCTAGCATTAGGCGCAAGTCCCATCATGGCCACTGCCTCAGAGGAAATGGAGGACCTTAGTCGCGTATTGGGTGCACTACTCATCAACTTCGGTACAGTCACAGACAAGGAAGGCATGATGCTTGCAGGGAAGTACGCTAATCGGGAAAGTAAACCCGTCGTCTTCGATCCCGTTGGTGTAGGAGCGACCCACTTCCGACGGCGGACAGCAGCCCATTTATTGGATCACTGGCAAGCCAGTGTCATCAAAGGCAACGCAGCAGAACTTGCCGCATTGGCTGAATCCGAGGAGGTCAATGTCGCACCTACATGTACTTGATAGCAACGATCCGTTAATGATCTGTATAGGTTCAGGCTAAAGGTGTGAATAGTGTAGGCTCTGGGTTCGTAGATCCTGCAAAGTTCGTGAAAGAGCTGGCGCTCAGGGAACGTATGTCACCCTTTCGTAAAAAAACCTTTTAGGCTTCATGTCTACCTTATTTTCTAGGTTGTGTGATTGCTTTAACTGGCCCAACAGATTGGGTATCAGACGGTGTGACCGTTATCAAGCTCGATAATGGGCACAAGCTACTTGGTAACATAACGGGATCTGGGTGTATGGTAGGCACATGCATTGCTACGTTCTGTGCCGGTGCCTGGACACAGGCAAGTATTGAAGACGGTTTTGGAAAACTAGTAAGAGGAGATATGTTACTAGGGGCAGTTGGAGGGTAAGTGACAACCTCGTGAGGATCATGCTAGATTTTCATGGCACATTGTTCACAGCATTTTAGTACTCACCATAGCAGCAGAGATCGCAGCATCACGACCAGAAGTACGAGGTTCAGGATCCTTTTTCTCAGCACTCATGGATGAGCTGTACAACCTGACGCCAGATACTGTACTTGAGAGGGCGAGAGTACAAGTATTCTAGATACAGCGGTAAGATAAAGAAAGCAGCAACCATGCTGGTATTAGCATTTGTACACCAAGATACACCATTCAGTTTCAAAATTCGCATACTGAAATTGTTTCTTCGTTTGGGGCATCAAGTACCTTTGGAAAGGGCCCCATAGTAGGTTGGAGCCAGTTTCTCTCATCATACTCGGCATGAGGAGGCGAATCGATCATGTGAAAAGTATACGCATAACGAGTCCGAGAACTTGTGTTTCTCTCGGATTTATGCAAGACGCTGCCGTGAATGATGATCAAGTCCCCTGCAATACCCAGTTTTGTAAATGGGAAGTCAATAGCATTTGCTAGGCTCTTACCCGGCTCACACGTTTCTAATACGTATTTCCCTTCCGCAGCTGAGCTCTGGGTGGTGTGCTTTGCTGTATGACTTGTGTTTGATTTTGGCAGCACCGGAGACGTGATCGACTCAAATCCAGTTCCACCACCAGGGAGCCGCATGAAACGCTTGGTAATCGGGGTGAAAAGATGAGACCCGGGTAGAAATGACAGAGCTCCGTTTACTTCTGTGCACCGCTCTAAAGCTATCCAGAAGCCCAGGGCAGTAGGCGGAGACGTATACTATAAACGGTCCATGTCAGACGAAACCAAGCGGAGCGTGCACGGTCATCCCACCAGAAATGTCCTTTGCCGTCGCAGATATGGCGACCTGGATGAGTAGGAGGGATCCATGCACCGAGGACAACTCACGAGTCATTGTGTTCAGGGACTAGGACCCATTGGTTTAATCATTGCACGAACCCGACAATGACGTGTGGCCACACACCTGCACCTCCAATTTCTGGTTGTTTAAAGATCAGCATGGATTGGAGTGCTTGTATGCGATACGTGATACGTCCAAATTGAACACCGTCACTGTCCGCTGGTGTTATGGATAAAATAGCTCACCGACAGGGTCGTGATGGAAACGAAGGTCTTTCGCCACTAATTTAAGCCCCTTGTTTTCCAGCGTGACTTTGCGGAAGACAGGATCTAGGAGGTGTAACCCTATGGATCTAGTTTAGATCTGTGTATTCAAGTCCCTGGTGCAGAGATCTCAACATACCATGGCCAATTTTGTTGATAGCTTTCGCCTTCTCTTTGGTGAGATGTCCATCCTTGTCCACTGCGCCCTCTTCTAGGAAGTAGCGAATCTTATCTCCGGAGTTGAGGAAGTACTCGTCCCCGACATGGTTATCGTCGGAAGTTGTAAACTTTGTCTATGCAGAGCGATACACTAACTTCAATCGGATTAGAAGGACAGTCCTCACAAGAGGGTGGTCTTCTGGATTGAACTGGTCCAACAATTCCCTTGACCGCAAAAGTAATGAATTGACTTCGTCCTTGGACAAAAATGCTGTAATTCTAATATAACTGGGCAACCAACCATGTTAGTGTGGCCTACACAGCAGACTGGCGAAGAACCAGTATACCCGTTTCGATAGAACTGGAGATATGTGGGAGAAAATGCGTCGGCGTTGGTTATTATGCAGGTCTGAGGATTTTACTGACTAGGTGCACTTGCTCCTGGGAGAGATACTCGAGTGTATGATGGACCATGATGGAGGTGTTTACAATCACTTAAAGTAGTAGGATATATTCAAATTTCAAAAGACATAAATTTCCAGTCGCAGTGACCTTGTAAACTGGAGGCTAGCATCGCAGAACACAGCTACTAGAGTCGCCCACGCTCCTATACATAGCCCTTCCTTGAAGTAAGTAACCGCTGGGGAGGAGCGTGCTAGTCGCCGTAGTTTGGTCACCCTCCATACTATGTACGTCAAGTAAATAAAACGACTTTGCAAGAGTCTCAAGAGAGAGCAGCCACTGATCCGAAATACAGACAAGTTTGCTAATACATCGCCCTTCCCTTTGTCGAATGGACTAGCAATCGCAAGAGGGATTTGAATGGTACGCATCAGGTCGCAATAGTCAGGCCTGTTGGAGATCTGGTCTGTGTCTTCTCATACTGTTTCAGGGGGCAATTCCAGAAGGTAGAAAGGATGGGCCACCCGAGCTTCACATTTGTTGATACGATGTCCAGTGATTGCCACGGGGATATCCCTAAATTGTCAGCTGGACAATATGCTTTGTCGTCGTGAAGCAATGCAATTAGAATGAATATTTACCAGTCAAGCAACATCAAATAATTCCTACATACTGCAGCACGAAAAGTAACGAAATCATGTGAGGCAATTAACGCAAGGGGTCCCATTCGGACAGCCTGGATGGGGAATGTAAGTAGCGCGATAAAAGGTTTGCTATGATCAAAACCCTTACATCTATTCTGAACATGGCAAGTTAAGCACCTTAGCTGCAGCACTGTCCACTGTCGCAGCAGGATTTACCATCTGGACAAGAGCGGGAAGGGGTGCACTAAGAAACGCATACGCCATCAGTATCGGTCAACTGGTATGGTCCACTCATGGGCACGCACGCAGTGGTAGCCATTCTCGACACAGAAAATTACGAAGCACGTGTCTGTCGATACGGTGAGCACAGGTTGAGCTGAATATAACACCACTGACGGCGCCCGTCACCACACCAGAAATCTCTCGATAGGGGTTTAGTAATATCACGCCGTAAAAACAGTTCCGGCATGACATTCGTCTCGCGTTCGTCAAAGAGCGAGACACCATTGGGAGCTCCGAAGGCAATGCGCGACAAGAGGATCGGCAAGACGCTGAGGAAATGGAACTTCATTTTGAAAGTTGGGTGGATAAGGACCTCATGCCTTGCGCATGCCTGCATTTTATAGTCCGAGAGGGGAATAATTCAAATCATGGAAATGTGCGACCTGAGTTGTACACGTTGCACGACGTTGAGGAAACGGAACAAGTTGACGAAAAGTTGGCTTGATGACAGAGGGAAATTCCTGATAGACCTATTGGTCCTGGGTCAATAGGGTTCGCAGCGAGTCCATTGTTTGAAAAGGTCGGTGCAGGCTGTCCAGCAGTGACGATTCGTTACGTGGCGAATGTGGTGACATGCTACTGGTACAGCCTGAGTGGGAACTCGTATTTCTCTGTTTGAGGGGTAGTTACGTGGCGAATGTGGCGACATGCCAGAGAGGAGCCTGACCAGCTGCTGGGAATTCGTATTTCTCTATTTAAGTAAGGGGTAGCCAGCCAGTCCGCCAGAAAATAATAATGCCATGATGCCGCGGGTTTACCATTGTGTTCGATAGAACTATCCAGGATCAGACATAGGACCTCGGCCTCCCCTGGAGAAAAATATTTCGACTTTCCGGAGGAGGACGCCGTTTTTGCAGCAAAGTAGAGTTTAGACCGAAGCAAACAAACTCGAAATGCCGCCTGCGTCGGCAGAACCCTTGCTCGCGAATGGAAATAACTACTGAAGTACTACTGAAGAGTAAGGAAAGGTTCACAGGTAAAGTAAGTCAACCGAATCACACGGTTCCGAAGAAGGCAAAAAGTTCTGTCGTGATATGTTCCCACGATATAACGAAATCCCAGAACCCTTTGCTCTGCGAGCTTCCCCGCTGTCATGGCTAATAAGCAAGATAGGTCGCTTCAATCGTGACGTTCCTGGCCAAGGCGACATCCATATGGTCTTCGGAGAGTTTGGCTTCTGGTCAATGCCGTCGTGTGGGAGACCACGACCACTCCACCTGCTGCACCCACGTGATCCGACGACCACCCAAGCACCCGCACGACGACGACGACAACTACCCAGCGACGACGACTCCAGTACAAGCATCCGCACGACCACGACCACAACCATCCCATCTCCAGTACCACGACCATCACCCACACGACGACGATCCAGCACCAGCGTCATCACCCACACGACGACGGCACCAGCACCAGTTCCAACACCTGCACGACAACTATCACTGCACCTGCACCTGCACCTGCACGACGACGACGACAGCGGCGGCACATCCACGGCAGCAAGACGAAGACGACGAAGACGTGACTCCCATGGCAAATGCCACGGCGAGACGACGACGACATGATGCAAACGGCCAGTGCCACGCCAACACGACGACGACGACGACGAGGTGACGCAGATGACCAGTGCCACAACGACACGACGCCGACGACATGGGATGACAGTGGCAATGTACAGGAACGACAACGACGACGACGCAGCACCATCACTTGCACGACAACGGCGACGGCGACAACACGAACAACCGCCCTGGCCCCCAACACCAGCACCAGCACCAGCACCAACATCCGCACGACGACGGCGACCAGGGCCAGCACCAGCGCCCCCAGCACCATTACCCGCACTGCGACGGCGACGGCGACAACATGACGATGATCCCAGCCAGCACCAACACCAACCATCACCCGCACAACGACGATGACAACTTGCTGGCCGTTATATTACACCTTGTATATTATGTATATAGTTCGTACAATATGATACATCATGTGTGGCCAATAGTATAGATAAACTGTATTCTAGACACTGAATGCATAGAACTAGTGGGTACCAGATCTGTAGCTACGGTAGGGATACGGTATAGAGAAGACGAGAATGAGACTCCAATTGAATCCCCGCTAAGGCGCCGGATACATAAGACGCCGGACAAGTTTTGCCGGACATTCCAAAACCCGAATATT
>Ga0307518_10000046_pt1 | contig 81515 bp, 109 predicted proteins | sample 25_EM_MG_FD_203889 | JGI IMG/M metagenome (GOLD analysis project Ga0307518, IMG submission 203889) | Populus trichocarpa ectomycorrhiza microbial communities from riparian zone in the Pacific Northwest, United States - 25_EM | ecosystem: Host-associated > Plants > Roots > Unclassified | place...
TATGCCCAGTTGAACCAGAACGTTCTTTGGAGAACCGGGTTTTAAAAAAGGAGAAATTTCCGGCCAATAGCTGACACTGGAAACTGTTCTCCAGCCATACTAAACCACTTATTCGTGGTGATAGTGGACCGGAGCCGCAAAGCATTGCCCAACCTTTCCTTTCGCGTTCTTGGATGTATGCCTGCAGTCGAGTTAAATAGGGTGAGTTATCTGAGAATGAAGCAAATTGACTCGGCACACAAACTAGTATCATCCATAAAAACAATGGCTAGCGGACGTGAGTATCATGTTCTGTATGAAAAGAATGATGCTAATGTAGGGGCGTAGAATATGGGATTGCATTGAACAATCGCAAGTGCCAGTCATGTTCCCCCAATGGGCTGCGTTGATTTTCCCTACAAGCAGATTTTCAGGTCCTGAAGCAGACAGTTGGTTGGGAAGAGAAATCAGAAGGACCTTCCCATGAATTGATATGGACCGCATCTTGTAAAGGTTTGCGTGGTGTTGTTATCACATTTCATTTGCGGTGGTGTTGACCCAACGGCTTTAGTAGATGGCAAGCTCCTTGGAACAGCGAGCGCTAGCAGATTACGTGATGCGAGAGAAATGGCTGCAGAGACCGCTTGTAAGAAGTTGGGCATTTCTACTTAAAACCCTGTGTTTTTGCTACATGGATTCGAATCGAAAGTTGAGGAGGTTCATTCTACATTACCAAACTGGGAATGCCGCGGAGTTTGAAATCCTTTTTGCACAAACACATATTTCACCTTGCACCGATCTGTGCTGAGGACTAGCTTTCCATGTCTCGACGCCTTGGACCATATATATTCACTGGAATATTGGGTGCGAATCATTTCATTGAAATTTTTGTTGAAAACTTAAAAGGGAATGACATTTCGTCTAACCTCCAGGAGTGGTAACTGGCATGTACATCTTCAAGCCAGTGTTTGACGATGCTGCACAGTACGTGACGATATTTCGTCTGCGCAGCGCCCTGGCTGTAATACTGATGGCCTTTTACTTGGCTAGAAGACATGGACTTGGCAAAGGAGGCGTCAGTTCCCAGGCTGCCCAGCAATCTTCGAAATCTCCAGAAACCAAGTAAAACGTCCCAGCGATCACCTAAGACGAGAAACGTTGTGAATTCTGACATATATTGGCCAACCGAACGTCATCTTAACACTCTTCATGTGCCTAGCAGACAGGGTGTAAATGTACACTTTCCGAGGGTTTAGCAACTCCTAGTCACGCCTGTGGATGTAGCTTCATAACCATTTCACCGGATTCAACCTTCAACCTCATCTACACGTAGGGAGTGGCCGCTATCTCCTTCATCACCCGCCAACATGCTTGCAAAACCCTACGCCTACGATCGACAACCATCCTCGCGGCTCATTTGGTATTGGCGGAACTTCTACCACGGCGTTCCCAAATCTGATTCACAAACGTGTCATGGTCAGAGTTCTCACTAGTAAGGGATGGCAGCCCCACCTGCAACACAGACTCGCCCAAGAAAATCATTTCTTTCCGTGTTTCTTCGACGATAAGGTCCTGGATCTGGAACCACTTCTCGCTGTCACCGCCACCTCCACCGGCACGGAGATGAACCTTCCAAGTAGTATTTTCTTTGTCACGCGTGGTGCCTGCAACGGACTCATGCGTAACGTTCGCGATCAAATCATAAACGCCTGGTTGGCGGGTGGGTGGCGCATCAAGATCTGTGGGAGCGTCATTGTATCGGCAGAGAACGCCCACTAAGCGAGGTTATTCCATGACAGATCGACACACCCACATTCTCGGAAATCAACACCCCTAAGTGGGAATGTGACAATAGTTGGATTCTTCTCCTCAACAAACATATTCTTTGTGAATCGCTTGTAGTGGAGAATGATGTATGGCGGGAGACGCTGACATTTGTATCTGCGCAATTGACCACCGGATTCCTAATGGGTTTTGTGTAACCGCTACACAATTTTGAGACACTCAAGGAACTTACCTGTGTCGTGATGCCATTGTACTTCGACAGCACAGAAAAAATGCTCACTTGAGGGATGATATTTTTCTCGACTGCGTCCTGGAAAAGGGGCGGCGGTGGAAGATCAACTGCTAAGAAGAGAAATGGCGACGTCGTTGACTTGATTTCTGAAACAAACAGAATTCGGATTTTTTGGATGCTGAATAACTATGATTCGCACCTCTATCAATGTCAAACTTTGGCTTTTCATCACCATTGTAATCCGGGCGAACAATGACTTGTTGGGTCTCCATGCGAAGTTCGCCTTGGAATGTCGAGTAAATTATACCTATTTTGATCATCAGGACGTGGCTCACTAAAGCTGCAGCAAAAAACTCACTGGAATTCCTTTTCTTTGTGCCACCCATGTCTTTGTGAAGGTGGTTCAGTAACCATCCCAGAAATTCCACCGGGTCTCCTTGCTTTTCCAGTCTGAACTTTCCTGCACTTGCTCGATTGACTTCCTGTAGGAACTCGTGGGGGCTGACCTGACTTTTGAAAAGCCGGGGATTCCATATCTTTTTGGCTAGTGCTGCAAAGCGCTTCAGAAGCTCTGGTTCTTTCCCCTTGAAATCAGATAGAAGGAGGTGATCGCGCAGTGGTGGGACATGGACTAATGAATGGATGATGACATTCATGTGATCGTTGCGCTTGATGTTGTTCAGACCGACATAACCTGGGATATAAAGTTTGTTGTGTAGGTCATAGGACGGCTTCAGTAAATGCGTAGGTGAGGATAGTGTTGATGTGGACGCAGTTGTAAAAGTGGGATTGAGCACGAACGAGATATCTTCAAGCGATGGATCGGACACGGGATAACCATCGGGAAGCACATAAACCTAGCGATTGTTCGGGTTAATACACGGTGTGTCTATGCAAAAACTGAGCACCTTTGCAGTTTCAAGGTGTATGAACACGTGGTGGTCATCATGAATGGAATGAGAGTACGCGTATGAACTCCGCCCTCGACCTTGGAAGTACTTTCCGCATACCAAGCATCCATACGTGTTAATATTCGACATGGAGACAGAGCAAACCTTCTCGAAATCAAAATCAAGTAAGGCTCTGTTAATCTACGGATACCGTAAGCACGGTGAAGGAAAAGAAGGCTGGTACAGCCAGCGTACTGTGTCCAAGTACAGATCCGATGCCTTTGCTGCATGTTTTGAGCTTGCCAAATCTACGCCATAAATGTCGTCGAAATCATCGTCGCTAGCGGCATCGAGTTTTGCATTTCCGTTGTAGTCATTCGTAGTTTCGCCGATGCCTTGCGACTGGGATGGGCCAGGGTCGCCTTCCACTTTGACTCGCTTAGCAGGTCGTTCGCCGTCCATACTGGCAGTTTGCGATGGATACTGTGCAGAATCCGACATTGCCTCCTGTTTAATGAACCGACATCAAGCGTGCGTGCTTTGCAATGCTTTTCCTAATGCTGTGGTGGACGCGAGAACGAGGGGACATCAGACGGCGGTTCTGCCTGTAGATTACGTCAGCCGGAACGCTTAAACTATAGTCGACGGTTTCAACGAGTTTCAACGACGCCGAGCTGCTATGATCCATCGTACATCGACTTCTGTGCGCGTAGCGTCTTATTTGGCGCGTCAAAGTGTCCGTGCATTATCGTCTTCAGCGAACACCCGTGCTGTGCAACCCAACCCACCGGTGACACTGGATCCAACCTTGAAAACGTTGCTGCAGGGCGTAGATTTGTCGGTTTCAAGTCACAAGATGAAAATCGAAGGAGAACTTCATTCCCGACCACTTCGCGAGCTTGAGCCGTTTCAGGATGACAAGGGCGATGTGGCGTACTATGATGGTATAGACGACGATGGGGACGCGTTAATTGAGCCCACGCAGCGTAGAGAAGACCGCAAATCGCCTGCAGCTCGATTTGGGAGCGATAGGATTGGATCTGTTGTCCTGCCTTCCGAGCTGCAGCACGCCATTATCTCCCTCATAAACGGTACGCCCAACCGTAACGTCTGCCATCTATGATGCATATTCATCTCGGGAACAGATTCAGACAAGTCACAGCTCCACAACGACGCAAAGCGCCTCTTCTCAAGTGAGGATGGATCAGAACTAAATTGGGATGCAGCCTACGACGTAAAATACAAATCCCGGAAACAGACCTATCGTCATGCTCAACGCGACGCAACGGCCTTTGCTTCTGTCATCCTTCCGGCACACTATTCTGCAATATCTGCAGTACTCCGTCACGTTAAGCACAGGCTGGGTCTAACCTGGAGTATACAGAGGGTGATCGACTGGGGATCGGGGACCGGTACTGGACTTTGGTATGGAACCCGCCATACATGTGGATGTCGCACTGACTGAAACTTTTCATTAGGGCAGCACTCGATGCATTGCATAAGAGTTTTCCCAGAGAAGAAGACCGCTCTCTCGTGGCTAATTCAAGTGTGGTCTCCTACATTGGCATAGACAAGCGTGATGGTCTCGTTAGCATCGGAAAACAACTGCTTAAAAGTCCGCTTTTTCATCCCCTACTTGCCTGTTAGATGCTGACACAGGGCCAGGACTTGATTTGAATTTACTTAATGTTTCCTGGCAGAAATCATTTCAGGAATCGGATCGAATTGATCACTCCCAAGGTCAACGCACCCTTGCCCTTTCAGCTTTCATGTTATCGTCATTACCTACACATCTGTCCAGAAAGCAGATGGTAAAAGAAATGTGGGAAAGTGGTGCCCATACAATTGTACGTCTATGCTTTCCTGTGCTTATTACATTTCTTTGTGTATCCTTCGTACCCTGTCAAGTCGTTTTGTTCCCAGTTGTGTAAGCTACGAAAGAGATGCTAATTATTCGCAGATCCTCATCGATTTCAATACCAAAACTGGATTTGAAAATATAGCAGAAGCTAGGCAGCTATTGCTCGATCTTGGTCGCAAAGGTCAGGAAGATTCTGCATCAGAACACTTTTCCGTTCGTGGATCTCATGTAGTTGCACCCGTAAGTTATCCATTACCCCTTGGCGTCTTGGTCTAATCTGCGTCACGATCTGTTCGCTTCATAATTGGTATCGCCGACAATATTTCCCAACATCAGTGTCCGCATGATCGTCCCTGTCCGCTGTATCAGCCTGGTGCCTCCCGCCTTGTATGCGGGTTCTCACAACGTCTGCAGCGCCCCACGTTTCTCCGGCACACGAAGCACGTGAAAGATGGCCATGAGGATATGGGGTACTCATATGTTGTCGTGCAACGGGGTTCGAGGCCCGATGCTATAGTACAACCTGTGGGCAGAATCGGCGCAGTGGGTAAGGAGATGGAACATGAAGCTCTTGCACACGCTGTGTTGAAAGAGCTTGAGCATGGGGATGAACGCCAATATAGCCCGCAATCGCCGTCGCCGTCTACGTCGCTGTCACCACCTGTACAGGGATCCGACAATTCCGTGGATGAAGGATCGCCGCAAATGCAATCGGATACTCTACCCAGTCTTGCTTCGGATGCTGAGAGGCACGCACCTGCCCACGAGCAGGTGTATGTCTCTGGTGCCGATGCTATTGATGCTGCGAAGACCTCCAGTCCTCCTCATGGTGATGTGGATACACCGCCGAATCCGGTGCGAGCACAGACTCGACAACCAATGGATCTCGAAGAGGCGTTAAGGCGTGAGGCATATGGATGGCCTCGACTCGTGTTCCCTCCACTAAAGAGGAGTGGCCATATCATCATCGACGCGTGCACACCGGAAGGTCCGTCACCCCAGATATATCACTTGCTATTCTTTCCCGTTGTCACAGACTGCGCTTTCAGGATTAAGTACTGATTTACGACACAGGAAAAATTATGCGCCTCACGATCCCGAAATCGCAAGGCAAACAGCCGTTCTACGATGCTAGGAAGTCTGGCTGGGGTGACCTCTTTCCTCATTCATCCAAGAATAAACCCGTGGAACGATTCCAAACAACAGCGAATGTACAAAATGGTTCAGCGCGCGGAGACGACATTGGAAAGCGGGCAAAAGGCCGCGACAAACGCAGAGGGTTGGAAGACAAGAGCTACGCAGCGATGGACGCCAAGATTCGCAAGGAGAAGTGGAGATCGAATAGGAAGATGTCGGCGGCTGCGAAGATACTCACTCAAGACGTCAGCACGCCATGATTAGACGCTGCTCCTATTTGGAAATTTGAAGACACTCCAAGTGGCGGTATTCATTATCGCTTATTTGCGGTCCTTCCTGTTATCCCTTCGAGGACGTGTAGCATGCCTCACCAAGTATCTAAAATTTATGTGCCTAATGGACTCAGTTCATGGTCTGAGTATCTAACGTTTCAGGGTAATCCCTTTGGCTCATGAACGGCCAGCCAAGATAAACCCTAACGCCGGTGTCAGCTTACGCGACCTTCTATCAAATATCCTTTATTTGAATTCCGGGTCCCTGGGTAGAGCTAAGAAGAATCCGTGTGATGGAGTTCACTGAATACTTGGGTCAGTACACCGGAAAGCGGATGGTGAAACGGCGGTAGTCGGCGACTAATAGAAGGGTAGAAGAAGGTGACTAGAAGTAGTAAGACGAAACCCTTGGATGTGGGTCTCAGATATATGAAACAGGTAAGGAGTGGACAGAAGGCAGTTGTGCGGGGATGCGTGAGGGACGTATCGGTAAGTTCTTACCTGGTTTGATACTCTTGCTTTTCTTCTTCCCTTTCTCGACCTTGCCGTCAGCATTGCTTTCGCCGTCTTTCAGGTTACCAGTGGCACGTTTCACATTCGTGACAAACAACGTGACATTCTTCACAACGTCCTCGATCGGAAAATGCATCTGTTTACAAATTCAGCGGGAGAAGGAGTTCATGGAGCCTTCTGGACGGAGTGGAAAACAAGCATACTTTTGCAATAGGCATACGGATGGTGCCTGATTTATCCCCTCTCCACTCAGTTGTACCAGAGAGCCTTGAGAGATACCCCTCGATATCATCCGTGACAGTACCGCGGCGTTCAGAAGGCATGAGTCCACGAGGGCCTAACACACGGCCGAGCTTGGAAGCAATACCACGAATAAGACTAGTGGTGCATAGCATAGTAGTGTAATTGTTGTATTTCCCGGCTGCAACCTACAAGCGTGTCATAGGCTGATCTCTTGAAGTAGGCAATGGTGGAACCTACGCTCTCGATAAGCTCGAGGCCACCTACTGTATGAGCACCAGCGCGTCGGGCCTCTTCTGCTTGTCGCCCCTCAGCAAAGACCAAGATGCGTGTCTCCCTCTTGGGTTTCGCTTCTCGCGGGAGATTTATCCGGCCAGTAGGGACAGGTGAACCACGCGACATGGCCGTCCTGATAGTGAGTTCATAAGTCGAGTGAGGTCGCGCAACTTCGACAGACTGCATGGCACATTAGCAGCGGGACAGTGAACAAGATGGCCGGAAACAGTATACACGAAGGACCGCAATAGCATCCAGGAGGGTCATCTTCTCGTGTTCATATGCATTCTGCGCTCGTCTGGCGGCGCGCCTCTTTTCTATCGTCAGAAGGTGTTTCTTGGTAAGCTTTTTCGGAGGACTGGTACCAAACACGACAGGTGTCGAAGAAAGCTGTCGTGTGTGCGACTGCTACTCTCCGAATTCAATGGACGGTTTCCACGAATGCACCATCAGGCTACTCACTGGGACAACGCTGAATTGGCTGGTAAATGAGCGTGTACATCGTCGACAGAGGGGACCGAGACTAAATGACATGGAGGCGTGCAAGTGGAACAATCTCTTAAGTTTTAGCAACCACCTCGGACACTGCACCGCCACCACGGAATCTTTTTCACCGACGATGTCGCTCCTCGCTGTGTGTCGTTCGTCGCTACCATTGCGGACAGCCAAGACCACTGTTTGTTATAGCACACAGGACACCAATGCTGGCAATGCCAAACGGGAGGTAATCCGCCGAATGCTTTACCCTCCCAATGTCCGTAACAGACCATCACCCACTGGCGCATGGCGCCCCGACATTGGACGTGTTCTCCAGCGTGCTATTCCTTCCGCACAAGCCCACGAAACTATTGAACGTGCATGGAAACTCTATCAGCGCCACCTTCGCAAGAAACGGGACGCAGAGCTCCAGCGCAAGTTTGAGTGCATGTGCAAGGCAATGACGGAGCTGGAAGAAATCGACCCTATACTATTCAAGGAGGCAAACAAAAGAGAGGATCCAAGGGCGAGGAGCCATGCTGAGATGGAGGTGTTGAAGGACATTTCTTCCGCAGAGAAGAGGGCGATCGAGTCGCGCATACGGGGTCTATTCCCCACCGAGCTGAAGGTACCGACCGACACACCTTCACAAGAAGGCTGGCAGCATGAATGGAGACCTTTCGATCGTCCTTTACACTAGCTCGGTACGTATGCTCACAGGGATTGTAGGTCCACAGCTGACCGTATTTTCCGTCTCGTCTGGCCAACTCATAAAGGGCACATGCTCTCCTACAATGTGAAAACCAGGCGGAAACCGGGAATGGGATCTAATAGCCATCATCGGTTCCAGCAAATTACTTAGAATGTAATATCCCTAAACTCCGTGAATCTCTCAGGGACCGCCAAGAACGGATCGTTTGTACTCCTCCCGGCCATCTTGGCGACCGCAGCAGCCTGTATGCCCTCCAGGGCAGCTGTCCATGAATGTAGCGCAGCATACCGTTTTTTTTCAAGTGCCTGCCTGTGGTAAAGGTCATGGTTGGGTAAAGTGGCCAGCAGTGGAAGACGCACGTCCTGTCAAGCTCAAGTCGCATACCAACTTGGTCTATTCGACCATCAACCTTGCCCTCCAAAATGAGACCGATGAGCAATTCTTCGACATCTGCGATCTCGACGTTAAGTTGCTGTCGGATGTAGGTGATCAACGCTCGCAAGATCACACAGGATCAAAGCAGACCTTAGCAAGGAATGACAGTTCTAGTCGGGTGTAAGGTTTGATGAGATCAATGAGGTACTGGGTGCGTAGGCTTTTTAGAAGTTCTCCTATATAAGACCGTATGAAAGAATCGTCCATGATCGTCGACCGGTTGTCTATGGTGCGAGAGAATACGTCACTGTACAGTTGCTCACGAGCAAGAGAGCTGGCGTCGCCACATACCCTTGAGAATCTTCTCTGCCAAGTGCACCTCTCTGCGCTGATACGCATCTACCAAATCAGTCATGGCCTTGATCTGTGAGTCGTTCTTGTATGGTTTCGTCTCTTGTGAATCAAAAGGGTTGACTTCAGATCCTGTCAGCATGTTTGCAAGCACCAGATATTTGAGAACTTGAATGCGTTGCGGAGAGCCTGCTTCATCGTAATTGCGGAAGGATTCGAAGAAATCTTCCGATGCACGATTCCATTGGCCTGTGAAGAGCATGTGAGCACAAGCACTTCATGAACAATGGTCCACTGACGTTCGCCCATCCACATCTTGCCTCCGCATTCCTTTATGACACCCATAATCCGAGGGTGTGGTATCGCAGATCTCACGCTATTAGCTGCATTATATATCTCCTACATTCGAATCGCTTGAAGTCATAAAATGTCGACTAGCGCGATCAGACCCACCTTAAGCTTTTTAACGTTACGCATTTCGTTATGCATCTGGATTTCGAGTGCATATATCTCAAGTAATTGAGTGCCCCGTTGGGATTGATCTTCATTATGCATAGCAGCCTTTGTAGTTGCATGCAGATCTTGGATAAGCTGTTACTTGGCTTAGTAGTGAAAGGATTGGTGGAGTTTCTGTGCGAGTCACCCTATTGAGCCGACCATATTCCCTCCGGTCCAACCAGAGCTTGGCAAGTTTCAAGTTCGTTTTTACCGATAACCGCTGAGTAGGAAGCCAGATTTGGATCATGCATTCACGAGTATTTCGATACGCACCTCGTTCTTAGCCTCCTTCAACGCCTCATTGGTCACTTGATAAAACTTCTCCAATACATCAACCTCAACTGGCCCGCTCTTCCCTCCTCCCACATAGTCCAATATACCATTGATGGTCTTCTCGGAATAGTTTCGTGTCACGGCAGACTTGGTGTAAATCAGAAGTTGGGTGTAGGTCTGTAGTGCATCAGATGGACGATGAAGATGAAGGAAGAGGAGCTTGGTCGATTGCTTGAGTGCTTTAAACCCCCTGTATGCAATAAATAGAGCTCAGTCAATGGGGAAAGTGGCAGAAACGTACCAGTCGCCCTTCTCGGTTTCCTGGTCTACAATTGTTCTGAACTCCACTAGTGCTTGCTCTGGATCATCATCTTTCTTCGCTAAACCCTAAGTGAGTATTGCCACATACACAGTCTGGTGGCGAGGCTCACACTTTGCAGTGTAATACATATTCTCCACATCCGCACTTCCTGACTTGTCTGTTTCATCATTATCGGAGTAATCGAAACCATAATCCTTTCATTCGTGCTGTCAGTCCTGTATCGCGGAAGAGATGACGGATTCACTCACCTCGTCGTCGCTGCCTTGCATGTAGTCAGCATCATCGTCATCCATAATTGTCAATGTCTGAGGAGATAGCTTCAGGCAATTAAAGCTGGTCTGATAGGAGCAAACGCTTGGCGGATGAGTGGGGTGTATTTGACGCTTTCCTGGTGGTGTCAAGTTGTCCAAGTGGCTAGCTGAATTGGTTCATTACGCTACTGATCACATAACTATGTAGCAAACGATTACAACGTATGTATATGTAACAACAGCTTTGGGGTATGAATGTCATGAAACAATGCAAGGAACAACAGCGCTACAGTGTAGGTAAGAGTACTAGTATGATAAGTAACTTGGAAGGAAAATGACCGGATGTCTACCAATCCGTAAGAGTATTAGAGTCTTCTTCAGGGGCGTCTTTGTGTTTCATCCAGCGGTCAGGAACCTTAACAAAAGATCAGATCAACTCCTTTTGTTGTGGGGACTTCGCAACTTACCAAGGAGAAGTATCTCTCCATTGCACTAAGGAAACGTTGTTTGTACTGCTTAGGAGTGACGATGGTAGGTTCGCCTTTCCCGCCGCCACCCAAAAATGTGGAGTCTTTCACCCAACTCTCGAGTTTCTTGTCCCACGTGTATGTCCGAATGTAATCTATCATCTTATGAACTCGGAACACAAAAATTTCATCAATAGACATACCAACGATACCAAGAACAAGTTCATGAGCATCGTGGTCTACGCCGACAACCAGCGAGTAATCCATGACATTGATATCCGAAAGGAATTTGCTATCATTGTGTAGTGCACCTCGCAAAATACGCTTTGAGTGTTCTCGCAGATAGAAGGGAGAAAGGTGGGCAGCTAGCGGAAGATGAATCGCATAGAATGAGTCGAATTGGAAAGACGTACTTTCAACCAAGTTCTCGTCGAGTAACACCTCATTCTCTCGTCCCGTCGATTGCACATGGCGGTTTCGGGTTGATCCTTTCAGATCATAAATCTGATAGAGGATATAGACAAATACAATATTTAAGCGAGGACTGACCTTGGCGAACCGGCGGTTGTAAAAGAGATTTTCCATGACCAACAGGTTCATTTGTGTGACCTTGGCTTTACCGGATGCACCTTTCTCCTTGGATTTCTTAAACGTCAGTTTGTAACAGCCAAAGACTTTCGCAAGGAGTGTAGGACGCTGGAATGAATATGAACATGTGTTCACATCCTATGCACGAAATAACTCACGTCTGCACTAAAGGCCGACGCCATGTAATCAAAGTAGGCAGGCGCAAATGTTTCCATTGCTGCCAACTCGGCTCTCGAAAGCTCCTTGGCGACAAACCGATCATCTGCAAATGAAATATACTTCACGATATATCCGGGAGGGAGTAACGACGAACCTCGAGTTTTCAAAAACGCCGAACCAGACTTTCCACCATTGGCATTCCACTTGACACACCTCGCCAAGGATTCAACAATGCTCTTTTCGCAGTCATACATCTTGCGCAAGGCGTCAAACTGTTCCGGATATAAGACCGTGCAGCTAATTGTCAGTCCGCCACTTTCGAATGCTATCGACGTGAACCATCATGCGACACAGATAACAGCAATGAAGTGAACTACTTACAGATCACCCAAGACATCTTTGCAGACGCCGATTTCAATTCATCTGTCGGATTCATGGAGTCGAAGGAATCAACATTGACTACACCCCAAGTAGAAGAAGAGTCGGTGCCGGAATCGTCACCAGGCATGAATGCTTCTCCTTCTGTAAGTTTCGGCTCTCTAACAATGCGTTTCTCCGCTCGAGATTTGGATAACATCTCACGATATTGTGCCGAGCTTAGGGAAATGTACGATCAGTATAATATATAGAACAAAAAAAAACCCCCCACTTGAGAGAGAGAGCGATAATGGAAGTGGGTTCATCTGTGCGAACGACCATCAATGAGTCACGGAAAATATGCTCTGGATCGTTCAAGGGATCTTCGGACTCAAGTTCCGCTCGGCGAGAAGGGAATTGTCCAGACCATAAACCACGAAATGCTTGTCCAAAGATCGAACCTTTCCCTGGAAGATCATCTAAAGAAATTGTGGGTGGTGTTGGGGGAGGATGTTGATCCGGAGGTCCCGACTGAAGGAATGGTGAAGGTAAAGAACTTGGAGTTTCCAAACTTGCAAAAGGCGGTGGAAGAGGTGGGGTCGACGAGGGAGGGATAAAGGTGCCTTCATCCTGAGGCACTGGAACAGGCGTTGCGTTGGAGGCATCTACATTCACTTGGATCGGAACTGCTGGTAGCGTCTGAGACTGCTCGGGGGACGGATCTGCGGTGTTCTTCTCGGAGGATTTGCGGGCCTCATCTTCATCACCCCCCTCGTCATCCGCCTCACTTGAGCTATCGGAAGCATCTGTATCGTCCTTAATCGCATCTTTGATGCTTTCCAGTACTTCGACTGTAGCTGTAGAAGACGCAACTGGACGGACCTTACGGCCTCGGATGACAGCGTATCTACGATTGGCTCGTTCGTTGTCCCTGTTAAGTCGTTCGAAGTGCCTTGCAATAGTAGAAACTTTTGTCCCAGCACCCTGCGGATTGCGCCTAATGGTTGGCTTTGCATTGCCGCCAGAAGTAGAGCGTGGTAAGGGTTTCTCTCGCCCCATACCGCGAGAAGGTGCTTTTCCCCGCGTCGTTTTCCCACCAGTAGATGCTGGGGGTGACTTCGCAGAGGGTGGCGGGGATGATGCAGAACCAGAAGGATCACCAAACCTTGTCTTGTGCTTTTCTGGTGATGGATAGCGGGACGTCGCGCGCGACTCGATCGACGATGCATCTGGCAACTTGATCGTATATGACGTCTGCCTCAAGGAACGACGGTGTCTATTGTGCCGGGGTGCCGCGTTCGCTGCGTAGCCCGATTCGAAATCAGATACAGATGGTTTCCTGGCGACTTCTTGCCTATGCCGGCCACGAACAGGAAGCCGTCGAGGACGTGCGCCGTCTTCTTGCTCGCTCTCCGAGACGAGTGCAGTAGTAGGCGCCAGAGCAGTTTTAGCGAGCTCTTCAACGCCTTGTGCAGGAATAAAATCTTGGTACCGAGCGACCAGTTCTGCAACACTGGGATGCTGAGCGGTGCGGCGAGGTAACCTTGATGCACGGGGCCGTGCAGCTGGAGGTTCATTCCGTTCGACCTCAAACAGCGTGTGAATCGCGAGAGGTATAAGACACCAGGTACATCACTTACCTCTTTGGCGCGTACACGTCCGGGCTGATCAGACGTCGTACCATCCTCTTTTGATGCGCCAATGGTGGAATCACTGTCTCGATCTGACTTCGTGGTAGCGGATTCGTGAGGTACTGGAGGAGCAGCAGAGGCCTCTTCATCCGATTTCGCAGGCAACTCCTTTTCCGCCGGAGTTTCCAGGCAAGTATCGAGCTCAGGTTCAGAGACTTCCGAAGCGGAGGAGACCAGCGACTCGCCAGTAACTCTTCGTCTGCTCCGTCTGCCTTCCTCCACCTCCGAGACGCTCATTGATGGCATATGTGATTCAAAAAAGGGGTTCAGGTCGGACCGCTTCGGCCACATGACCCGGACAGAACTGAATGCGGACACGCGTCGACCACTCTTCTCCTGACTCAATGAGCTACGAGGTTTCGGCAGCTTGTCGAAGTCTTGTTGCCAAGCGACAATTCGGTCTTGGCGGAACGCCCTGACCTCATTCAACGCCAGAGTATCCGTCGGTGGGGACGCGTTATAGACTTTGTTAATCAGCTGACTATTCTCCTCTCGCTCAGCTTCAGCGCGAGCGATAAGATTATGGATATCTGCGGTGAGCTTCATATCTTGTTCTGGATCGCCGGTGGCTGCGTCGATGCTAATGAGCTTGAGGTCGTTAACTAGCGCCGTGTACCATGCAGCATTCCGTCGATGGAGGCGTTCGAAATCGCCATTCTTGAGCTCCAGCTGGGTTTCTGGGCTCACACGGATGCGCGTCGCAGGATATACGATCTCGTGCAAGATAACAGGGTCTGCCTGAAACCGAATTGTCATACCTTTAGTAGCGAAGTACCTTATATGATGTTGGTAAATGTTATGATGGCAGCCAGCGCCTTGGACGAGTTGCACATCGGCAGGATAGAAATGAAGCTCCAAGAATTTCGCGAAAGAGTATCGTTGCATCTCCTCCGAAATTGGGATAAAGGGGGTTGCCGAACCGCAGACACGGCATGCGCTCCAGGTGGTAATCATCTCCGGCGAAAGGTGTATGCTTCTTGCGCGTATCTCTCCATCCCACTGCTCGACCGCCACGCAAAGTCTGGTCTCATTGTGCACGAAGACCTGGCAATGTCGTGCAAGCGGCCGGTTGCACCCTTTGCTAGTACATATAGCTTTGGGGTCCAAGAACTGCTCCAGCGTGGTGCAGACGGCTTGGTCAATGAACTGACCAAGTGTACAGTCATTTTCGCCATAAAATGACATGTACGTCAAACTGGGACCAGAGCAAGGACGGTGAAGGCCGAATTCGTCGATCGGAGTGGTGTATTTGCATAGTCTGATGAATTGATACTTCTCTACGACAAGGTCATCGTGATTTTTGCGGAGGTACCATTCCCAGATGCGGCGATGCTCTCCATGTCGCCACTTGACCAAGCTGAGCTGGCTCGCAAGTGTAATATCAGCAGCGGTCTTCAAAGGAGCTATTCCTGAACCAGTCACCGGAGGAGAAGCAGAAAATGAACCAGGAAAAATATGACCCGACGAATTGGGCTGTGGTTCGAAGTAGCTCCCGGAGCCCTCTGACTGACGCATCTCTTTCTCAGAACATGGGGTCCGAACAATGACAGGTACTGGCAAAGCTTCGATTTGTGCCTTTACATCGTCGCTGTCCGTTACACTGCTTGTCGTATTCGTTGCGATGGCTCCGTCCTCTGGAATTGGGGTGCCTGACGACTTCTCTTTTAGTTTGTCAAGAGACCCTTTCTCTTCTCGTCGGACAATTTCATCCTCCCAAGCACGTTGAGCACGGGTAAGCTCCTCATCCAGCTCTTGCATCCGCATGATTGGTCGGGGTGGAGGGAAACGTAGTGTAGCCGATATGGAGATGAAGGTCCTGTAGTACGGCTCAATTGATGCTTTGATGCGCTTCGAGAGTCGCATACGCTCTGCATCAGCGTCTGGGAGGTCCTCCTCGGTTGTGTCGTCAGCTAGATCATCCCCTTTCTCCTTGCTGCCGTTCAACAGGGTGGGCAAGTGAACGAGTGAGACTGACGGAGGTAAGTGTGTGTGTCCGTTGGGTGTTCCAAGTCCTTCTTCTGGTAGCGGGTGCCTCGCCATTGCAGTTGGAACAGCCTCAGGCGAGAGGGAGGGTAGTGTAATAACGGAGTCCTTCCAAAGGTGCGTCTCCAGCTTCAGATTTCTCACAATGAATGTTAGGAACCTTGTCACTTTCTTTACTCTCTTCAGCGTCTCATTGTCCCCACCTCTCAGTATAATGGTACATCCCATGTCACGGTTGCAACCTTCGAAACGCATATACGTCTTGCGCCTCCCAGGAATGAGCGAATGATCAAAAGTCTGGATACGGAAACGGGCACAATGCCCCAGCCGAGGTTCTAGAACAAGTTTGTCCATGGACGAGAAAACGTCCCCTTGAGTCATCCGTGCTACAAACTGGACAGCAGAAGGTTTGACAGACCGCGCGACGACGATGTTATGCTGAGCGAGTGCCTCAAGAGCAATGCGCGAGACAGAATTTTCCACCATGACAATATGGGGCCGAAGAGCTGCGATGCGACTAGTGAGGTTCCCGAGATACTCCTTCTCCTGCCTCAGAATCTGTCCAAAGTGTACGTACTGTCCTTCGACACGGTGGAATTCAAGAGGAAAAGTGACAAGCATGACGCGAGGGTTCTGTAGCGTCCGTAGCATCTGTTTATGGGCCACATTTTTAGTTATGACGGCCCCATCAACGTATTCCGAATCCGACGGTGCACCGCCCGGAATTTTCTTGATTTTGACATAGCGTCTCACATCCATGTCCTCACCTTGATGGTAGGGGATAGCAGTAAAGGTGAGTTCACGGGCAATGCGAAGGCCAAGTTTCAAAAGGGTTTCTTCCCACTCCTTGATATTTGGTATTTTCTCAGTGGTCAACATCTGCTGCAACATTATGCGAAGGTGGAACATTGAAATCAAGTTGAGTTCCTGGGCATATCTAATCATACAGGAATAAGCAATTCGTAAAATATCAAACAAGGCGCGCTTACATCGTCGAATCTCGTCTTGTTCGCCAACCCTCCAACGCGGTAACGCTATCCAACCGGCTCTGAGCCCTACTTCGAATGAAAGGTGTGGCAACATCGAAGTCTCCGAGGCTGTTAAACCTTGATCGGATAGCTTCATAGGTGCCAGGAGTATCGGAAGCGCCGAGATGCTCGGGAGAGCTAACTGGAAATTGAATCGTGCTGGTGTTCGGTCGGTCCAATGCAAGTGGTGCGGTTTTAGGGAAGTCGACAGGTGGTTTGGAGCATGGTTCAGGAAGTGCTGCATTTCCATTCTGGTCATGTTGGCGAACGATGGCAGTTGGGTCTTTGTCGTCCTCAGTAAGGTTCCGTCGGAAAGGCGCTGTACTGTCTCGAACGGGTTCTGGGCTGTGAGATGTAGCGAGCCCGGAGCTGTCGGAGCCTGAATATGACCGCTTGGTCTCTGCAATCGAATACAAGTTAAACGGCTCTTCGGACTTTCCAAAGAGTTGGGATGCAGCGAACGGCGACTGAGGGTGGTGACCTAGGCCAAGAACAAACGCATCGGCACCGAATTGGTGGGCAGGGAAGGGTGACGCTGTGGATGAGACGATTGAACGGCGGTCATCGTCGTCCTCCTCGTCCACCTTGGCAAGTTTCTCCAGGCATAAATTACACACTCGCACCATACCATCATGACCATAGCGAGTTCCTTTAATGATATTGGAAGCACATCTCGAGCAGAATATTTGACCTAAGAGATCACGGTAAGCCTCCGCATACTTGGACCCAGATACGTACCACATATGCGACAATGGTGCTTGCGACGCCAAGTGGTGAATACGCTCTTGCAGTCATAGCACTCTTTGGCACTCTCATCGTCCATCCAATAATCGCGTGATATGCCTATAGGACGTGCAAGAATTAATAACAAAACGTTAGACGTCTACACATACCTTCACCGCGTATTCTTCGAATGACTTTCGATACGGATGCAGACCGATTAATGGAAGTAGACGTGCGTATGCTTCGCGCATCGTCTGGAATGGGAAATCCGGGGATGGCCGTTCCAAATGGCGCGCCGTCGGGCCCATCGTATACAGGAGTGGAGTTGCCGCTGCGAGACGGTGATCCGTCAAAGTCGGCCCCAAACGAAGGTGTTTCAAATACAACTGGGGTGAGGGAGATCAGAGGTGGTGCGGGATTCGAAGAGACAAGTTTGAGTGAAGTCGGACGTTGTTCAGAAGCAGATTTGGATGAGGGACTTGGCTGTGCATTTTGGAGTGCAGAGGAGGACGGGCGTCTTTGCAGTGTACCATTAGAAACTTGCTGGCCAACAAAGGTCGGGGAAGGAGATGACGAGGTCAAGGGCACAGCGAAACTATTCTTCATGCGAGAGAAGAGAGAAGATACCAGTGCGTAAGAAGAGTTGTCATGCTCGTCCTCCTCAGCGAAGGGGTTGAACGAAGTGAGGCAGGCTACATCGTCGCCCACCCTCGAGCTGCTGTGTGTTCTCCCGCTGGAAGGAGGTCCACTGTACACCGATTCCATGGTCAGCGCAGAATGTATTATCTCATCAACTGGCTTTGGCATGATGGCCACGGCAGCTGCCGAATTCCCTTACATGGAAAATGCCCCTGAGTCGGTGCGACTTTGGGCAAGGAAGGCGAAAACTACTCGAGAAAATGGAAAGTGTAGACGGGATCATCCACACCCACATCCCCAGTGTTCATATCGGAGTATCCCTGACCTAACTCTTCAATGAGATGTGTAGCATCCCTTTATTACAACTTCCGTATCCCGATGTTCTTGGCTCTATGAGACAACCCTTGAGATTGACGTCTCGCCTCATCGTTGTAAAGTTCCTTCGTCGTTTTCTTTTCGACTCGCTTGGCCTGGCGTTCAGCTTTGACGGCTTGCTTGCGAGCCCGTCTGTCCTCCTTGGACTCGTCACGGGATCGAGTGACTGTCGTCTTGATGACTTCAACGTGTCGTCAGTACCCAGACCGTGGCCGCTAACACAATGCCATTACCGACCTTGCGGTTGTTCATCATTCTTGGGCAAAGTGTCGCATCGGTTCTGATTGCATGTATCGACACTAGGGAGGCCCGTACGAGGGTCTAGCCGGATCTTTGGCACAGGTTTAGACATCCTAGCACGGATAATCCGGGGGTGGTTTTCAAGGTTAGAGTACGTTGCTGCTAAGGTCAGTATTTAGCACCACATACACACCGATTACTTACTCAATATTGTCTCGCAATCCCAACGGTCTTCCTTCTCATTGACATGATATGATGCAAATAGCTTTTCGTCGTCATCACCATCACCGTCACCATCATGCGCCGTCGATATTGTGACACGCTCGTCCTGACCCATCGCCCGCCGAATAGTGTCAAGTTTGTCCACAGCAGAATCCCCGGGAAGAACTTGTTTCAGTTTCCGCCCGACTAGTTCGTAGTTTTCCATGAAATCATCGACGATGGCAGTGAAGTCTTCACGAGTCGTGATCAATTCAGGGGCTTCATCACTGTCAGATAAGTCAGAGGATGTCATGGCTTCCCCATCTACACCCTCTCCCTCATCTGGATCGTATTCCTTCAACATCAACTGGCGAACCTATAAGTAAATCAAGTAAGAGTGGGGTGAAGAGCCTTACTTGATCAAAGCGCTCATCGAGCGTGAGCAATGCCTCCGTGCGATACATTGATGAGCTGCTCATACTGTACCCAGAGGCTACATACGAGCCTTTTCGTCGCTGCTTACCCCTGATGACAGGCAACCTTGGGAGATTACCGACCGTGTCCCCGCCTTCAGAACCCATCTCTCCATCAGAATCACTGTGAGGTGGAACCTTTTTCGATTCCTTTTTGAACCTGGAAAACCTAGTTTCCCAGCTGTCTGCATCTTCGGCTTCTTCATGGCCATTATCCATGCCACTTGGATCTCCATCCTCATTGAATTCATAATCGAGCTCTTGCTCGTTTCTTTCTCCCCCTGCGACTAATTCTGAAAAGAACCCATCTTCCAACGAATCGTCCACAAATGCGTCATCTTCAAGAGCCTCTAGTACTTGCCGAAGATGGGGGTCCAAATCAGGCTGGAAACCAGATATTGATTCGGGTATAGCTTGCTGTGACTCAAAGTTCCGGGGAATCTCATCTTTGGAAGGAAATGCCTCTGGCGGGAAGTCATACAGCGGCCCATTGGTCTTCCCATTACTTCGTGCTTTCTTTTTGGAGGTAGAGGGTGCCTCGATGAGGATGCTTTCCACACCTTCCTCCTCCGCCCCGACGGTGCGGAGGTGTTGCATGTAGTCATACTTTGTGTTATCAAAGTATATCCCATATGATGCCACTTCGCCGGCATTGGAACAGAAGTCCTGTGCAATTTCCTGTGGATCTAGCGCACCTTCCAGGTCAGTGCGAGATTTTCCCTGCAACATTTGATTGGGCAGCATGGTCAGAAGTAAGAGCACGTTACGCACGTTTTTGTCGTTCCCCCGTACGACTTCCCTGAGTACATGTTGTCCAGCATCAGAGTCATGTATGAGCGGATCCCTCTGCGATCTGTGGACAAGCTGAAAGTGCTTTGCGCCTGGTTGTCTGTAGATCGACTTGGGTGGCATCGAGATGAGAGATATGAGTATGCACAGCCACTGGAGTTTGTTTGTATTACGTAATCTTCGTTGGCTGCTCCTTGCCCGTCACGAATCTGACTGCTGCAGCTGACGGCGAAGACAGCGACATTTGCTGCTCTTCATTGTCTTGCTAGTCAATCATTTCGCGTCGAGAATATCGTTCTGGAACAAACAGCTGCTCTGAAACTCTGCGAGTTTACAGCCCTTGCTTGCTTTTGCGAGTTGGAACATGCAACGGGAGCACGTCCGTCGTGGTTTCTCTATATAAGTTCTCTTCTTTCTTTCTTTTACACTGAATTGACACGCCACTTCCGTATATACAAGCCACCAAAAGGTTGTCTTAGAGATTGATTTCTCTGGTTTTCTCTGGGTCTGTCTTTCCTCTGCTTTGACGCGCGGCTGCTCACAACGACGACCACAGGGTTACACGGAAATCACTCTCGTACCCAATAACGCGAATTTGAGGACCATCCATCTTCACTCTAGACAGTGCAGTACGTCGCTTTTGCGCGCCTCAGGCGCACAAATCCGACTCACCTGTGGAAACAGCCGTCCACTCTGTTACCGTTGCCTCCCATAAAGCCGATTTTGTTCACAGTGATCCGCTCGCGAACATCAACATCTCCACTCCTCAAGACTGCCATACGTATCCAGAACTCAAGAGAAAGATCTATTCCGCGCTTGCTGAGGGGGATGAGGGCGAGTTGTCCATTGCGATCCCCAAAGAGGTGTCGTTAAGGCAACTCGGACACCCAGGGCACTCCATGACCGCGGGTCCCGTCAGTGAGAGTGAGCACCTTTTCTGACCCTTTTCCGTGGTGTCATTCAAGGGCGACAATGCACAGCTGCTACTCCTGAACCGCAGACCCCCGGCCCCTCTTTTCAACCCCCCGCTCAAGGGCCAGAGTTTATGCCTATTGTTGTCCATATTGAATATAGTCTGCGGAATCCCGTAGATGGTATACAATTCGTGCTTCCCACAGACGCTTATCCATTTGTAAGTACCGTTCCTGTTGTTGGCACAGCACTCCTTATGCCTCACAGCGTGTTCCTCACGCGTTTACCACCCCCTCTTCGCCGGACTCGGCGAGGTGTTGGGTGCCGTGTATTGACGACCTATGGGAGAAATGCACATGGGAGTTTGAGTTTGTGGTTCCTCGGTACCTGGAAGAACCAGACCCAACTCAGCGAAGCGATCACGGTGATTTCGGTGAGCCGCAGGATTCCACCCCCACCGTCGTCATATGCACAGGAGATCTCGTAGAACAGGCATGTTATCCCCTCTTCCTTTCCTCCGGTAGACGACCTGACCTGGAACTGTAGGTCTCCCACCCGAATAACTCCAACAAAACCATATTCCTTTTTTCTCAGTTGGTGCTAACTTCAGTGCAACATGTCGCATTTGCCGCTGGGCCGTTTCATGTGCACCAGATTCCCTCTGAAGCGACAATGGAAGAAGCTTCTGGGGTCGCACAACCTCTCATACACGCATTTTGCCTCCCTGGTCATGAGTCCATGTTGCAGTCATCGACATCTTTCCTTCGCTCGGCGATGAACTTTTATAGCACTGATTTTGGGTCATACCCATTCGGTTCATACAAGATAGTGGCCGTGGATGACTTACCTGTTCAGCGCTTCGACAGCGCGACGCTGTCACTTGTCACTATCGACCTACTGCATAGCGATGACTCCATCGAGCAAGTAATAGAAACACGACAAGCTCTTGGCCACGCTCTTGCTTGTCAATGGATGGGCATCAACATCCTACCCAAGTCTTTCTCTGACACTTGGCTTGTCAACGGCTTGGCTCTGTATATCACCGGACTTTTTATTCGCAAGCAGCTTGGTAACAACGAGTACCGGTACAGGCTCAAACGAGACATGCAGCGTGTCGTGGAGTGGGACAACGGGTCGATGCCACCTATCTGCCAGCCGCAACACATGGATCCTCCAGACACAGCTACGCTGCCATTCGTGAATCTCAAGGCACCCCTTGTTCTTCACATCCTTGACCGTCGGCTTGGTAAATCTGGGACATCCCTCGGCCTCTCGCGAGTTTTGCCGAAGATTTTTCTATCTGCCATCAGCGGAGAGCTTCCCAATAATGCGCTATCTACGAATTCTTTTCTGCGGGTTTGTAGGAAAGTAAGCGGCGTTGATCTGCGCTCCTTCGCAGAGCAGTGGATATATGGGAGTGGATGCCCGGCGTTCGGGTTCTCTGCGTCGTTCAACAGAAAGAAGATGGCAGTTGAGATTACAATGCGGCAGGAGGCTCCTGCTTACAGGGCACACGAGCATAATGAGGTATCTAAGATGCTCTTCAAGCCTATACCATTCTTTGAGGTACGTCATTGGTTCCATTCAGCTCTGAGCCAGCTTAATCAAACTGAAATAAGGGTCAAATGACCGTACGAATTCATGAAGCTGATGGAACTCCTTACGAACATGTCCTCGATATTCGTTCGCCCTTCAAGCGTTATGAGGTGCCATTCAATACAAAGTACAAGCGCATTCGCCGGAACACCAAGCGATACCTTGCCCGACAAGCTGCTGCACAGGCTGCCGCTGAAGGTGATGCCGAAGCTGCGGAAGCGATGGGTCTCATAGATATGGGATTCGGGCTAGAGATCTGGGAGAATGAAAAGGAACGAGAGAACTGGAAGGTTGCAGATTGGACAGAGGAGGATGAACAAGTGATGTCCGGGGCTACGTATGAATGGATTCGCATGGATGCCGATTTCGAATGGATCGCAGCCATTGCCTTCGACCAACCAGACTTCATGTGGGTCTCGCAACTGCAACGCGATAGGGATGTCGTTGCACAACTTGAGGTATGTACTAGTTAAAATGCCGTTAAACTATGTTGCGTATCATTTTTAGGCTGTTCACGCCTTGTCAAAGCAACCGACGGCCATCGTTTCTAGCACGTTTACCAAGACCGTGCTAGTCACCAACTACTACTATCGGATACGATGTGAAGCAGCTTTGGCCCTGGTGAACGTGAGTCCACCGCCAAGTCAACAGTGTCATTACTGAAACTACCCAGTGCGCAATTCGGACGATTGATTTCTTGGGGCTTTTCCATCTATTTAAACTTTTCTTGCGATATTGCTATGAACCCGAGGATCCAAACCAGGACCTTTTCGCGCATAACTATGTACCGAAACCGAACGATTTTTCTGACCTTCCCGAATACTTCGTCCGCAAGGCTAGTTAGCGCACGTCGTTCCATCGCAGTTTTTACTGACACCCTTTTGTAGAGCCTTGTCCATGCTATATCGAGGATCCGTTTTGAGAATGGCAAAACGCCTGCCGTGGTTCGACAGTTCCTTATTGACCAACTACGGTATAATGACAACACCGCGAACCCAGTATGTTGCTACGTTACACAGGGAAACCACTGGCTTACAAGGTACCATAGTTTTCTGATGCTTTCTATATCTGCAACCTTATATCCTGCGCGGCTTGCGCTTTGGTATCGACTGCTCCACCTGAACGTGGAGAACTCCTTCGAGAAGAAGTGCGATCAGAGCAGACTGCCGAGGACACCAAGTTATTGAAACAAGCGGTCGACGAGGTAAATAGGTATAGAAGCATGGATAGGCTTATTCCATCTCCTCACAACGTAGTGACGACAGCAGTGTTGGAGGTAAGTTGATAGTGAAATATGTACAAGACATTTCTGACAGCATCAGTGCCATCTCCTTCTGACCACTGCCAATCTTATTCCGAGCGACCTCCGGGTATTTTTCCCGCTCACTCGGTATGTTGGTCCTGGCTCTTAATACATCGCCTCACTTATCCGTTTCAGAGAGGGAAATTACACACAAGTCAGAATTGCCGCCTTCGATGGGTTGTTCATGTCTAAACAGTGGTATGCGCCTGCCATCATGCGATATATTCTGGCCGTCATGGCCAACGACCCCTGTCGGACTGTGAGACGTCACGTAGCTCGATGCGTCTGCCAAAGTTTGGCCCTTCTAGTGACCATGGGTGAGATGAAGAATTCAATGAAGGATTCGGAGTCTTTACTCATCGAGGAGGATGGGTCTGTTCCTGAGAAAGCGAAGGAAAACAAAAAGAGCGATGTTGACTTCATGATCAAAGTGCTTCGCAAGGACCGCGAGATCGGCAAGAATGAAGTGATGCGAGAATTTATGATGCCCATTGCATTGTATGTAACATTTCATCTTTCGCTGACTTCATGGTTATGTTGTCCAGGGCTCCTAATGTAGACTATGAGGTACGATGGGGCATCATCAAGCTTGCCGACCTTGTTCTGCGGGGTGTCGAGGAAGCTCCGCCAAAAGTTACAATACATCTCCCTCCGACGCCGGTGCTGGAGCAGCCACCCCCAATCAAGCTTCCACCTAGGGCAACAGCGCGACCAATCAAAACCGGCGGACCACCAATGCGGAGTCCACTTGTTTCTACATCTGCGCCTCCCAAGTTGAAGATTGTTCCTAGTGGGTCGCAGGCTCGTGCTTCTTCAGTTGCTACTCCTGTCACTGGTGCGGCCCGTATGCCTCCACCCCCACCTCCTGCAGCGAAGGCGAAGGCGAAACCGAAAGCCAGGCCCCCAACTGCGAATGGAGTCAAGGCTCCTCAGATTCCCAAAGCACAGTCAAGTGGGATGAGCGTTAATGACTTGCGTGCTTGTCGCAACGCACTCAAGAAACTGAAATTGAACAAGAACGCTCTACTCTTCATGCAGTCAGTAGATCCTGTACGAGATCATGCTCCGAAGTGAGTATTTACTTTACTTCCTCTCCATCTACTGAACTAGTCCTAGTTACTATGAGGTTATTAAGAATCCCATGGATTTGAGTACAATGGGGGCCAAACTGGAAGAGGGGATGTACAAGGATCGTTTTGCTTTCGAAGCGGACTTCCGTCTCATGATAGCGAATGCGAAACAATACAATCCTGCCGGCAGCTACGCACACACCGAGGCAATTTTCTTTGAAACATTCTTCGAGAAGTGTAAGTTACTGCATCACAGGTTTGTTTCCAACTCAAATTTCCGCAGTGTGGAATCGCATCCATAAGACCCTTGAAGCCGCGAACAAAGCCTCGGAATCCCGTCCGCCGGTTACACAATCCATTACTATCAAACAGCCTTCGACGAAGTCCGTCGTGGAGGCGTCAATGCCAGTGCCAGCTCCTACCTCTGCACCTCGACAGGCTCCTCCACGCCCTGTCATCAAGCTGAAAGTCAGCAATGCTCAAGCTACCAAAGCCGTCGAAAGAGCAACAGAACATCCGAAAGCCTCTTCTAAGGCAAAAGTTCGCAATCCCACCGTGCCGGATGAGGCCCCCCCTCCATACGTAGACGACGGTTCTCATGACCTTCTCCAGGAGGTTATTGCTATCGAGCGCGAGAAGAACGAAGTAAGACGTCATCGCAAAGTAGATGGCCGGGACGTTTCTCCAAACAGAGCGACCGGAAGTGGACCTCCGGGAAAACGTAGGAAACGCAATGTGGAAGGCGACGACGATATTCTGGCACTCACCGCACCATTGACGCGGAAAGAAAAGGCCAGCACATCATTCGTCGCTTCGGGAACCTCCACCCCAGCTCCCGAACGATCTGCCACCCCCATAACGAAACCCGTTCCACCTCCACCCAAAGCCAAGAAAGAGAAGGCTCCCCCACCGATGGAAGCTCCTGGATCAGTAGTAGAGGTCCCCTCTCGTATTTCTATCAAAGGAAAGGAAAAGGAGACTTCTAACAATCAAGTATCTCCCTCCAAGCCACGACCAACGGCTACTGCTAATCCGATAAATGAGAAGAAATGCAGGGATGTCCTGAGGGCTCTTTCTAGACTCCCCGAATACCTTATCTTTTCTGAACCTGTAGACCCAGTGAGGGATGGCTGTCCTACGTGAGTTGCGCCTTGTTGTCCTTCCCATCGACGCTGAGTTTTCCTAGGTATTTTGAGGAAATTGCCCACCCGATGGATTTTGGCACGATGGGTCAACGTTTAACGGAAGGTAAATACGCTAGCATGGAGGAATTCGCCAAGGACGTGGACCTGGTATTCGGCAATTGCCGGAAATTCAATCCCCCTACGACATACCCTTGTAATTGTGCAGATGCAGTGGAGAAGGTGTTCAGGAGGGAATGGGCGAAAGCTCTCGAGAAAAGGCTCTCGTGGGTAGAGAAACGCAGTCTACAAGGGCTTATGACAACCTTGGTCAAGGACGATATGTCTGTTTACCCTAACCATTATACATGCACCTTACTGATTGTTCTGTCTGCCAGCTCGTTCGTTTTCCGAGAGCCTGTCGACCCCATTCTCCTCGGTATCCCGACTTATTTCCAAGTCATTCCCAAGAAAGATGCGCGTGATCTTCGAACGATCCGCCAGAAGCTGGACACGGATAGATATGACTCAACAGAAGCATTCGAGGCAGACATGGACCTCATGATTCAGAATGCACTCACGTTTAACGGTGCCGAGTCGGAGGTTGGCCAGATCGCGTTGGTCGTCAGGGATAGGGTCAAGGACATGCTGAGCAACATTAAGAGTGGGGGGAACGGGAAGAAGCGGAAGGAGGGAGATGGCAAGGGGGCTTCGCAACCGACCAAGAAGTTAAAACTTGGCTAATGCAAGCACTTTATGCATTCCGGATTGCGTTAAACACCAAATGGGAGGAACAGTGAACGCACTACTTTAGAAGGCTTGTCATAATCGTTGTATCTATTGTCCTCTCGCTTTGCATATGCTATGTACTTGCTTTTGTGTCGAATGCAGCAATTAATGAGTTGATACAGTCGACGCTAATGATATGATTGCAATTCGATCTAGTGCCAAGGCCACAGCACGCAGCACGGCGACGATCTCAGTACCGCTGATCGATCGCAACTTTTGTCAGTGACCACTGAGACTTGCCAACTGCTGGTCGTACAATGACTCAAGAAAAAGAGACGACTCACGAAGGTAGCACGAATCCTACAGAGATAGATGCCATCTGGATGTCGAGCCGTACGGCGCGCCAGATCTATTCACTGGGAGAGGTAGACAAGGTGTGTACATACCCTTCTTTTCACCGAGACAGACACTCATACAAACGCCCAGGACATCACCCGCCTGCTTTCGCTGGCCGCATCCTCGGTGTCGCTGCTTACCCTCCCACAGACGGATGGGCCAGAGGACGGTTTGCCACAAGGCGGGGAGCGTTCCGAGCAATTTGTGCTCGAAGCGAGCGAGTACTTTGAACGATTAGACGTGAGTTTTGGTACTCCGTATCATCCATGTACACGATCGCGACTTTTTTTAATTCCTTTTGGTTCTCTGGACATGCAAATATGTATGTGGGTATGTCCTGACTCGAATTTCGTACTCTTGGAAAACAGGCCATACAAGGCGCGATCCGCTCATCACTTGCACATATACGCCAGTCTCGCATTGCACCGTCTGCGATCAACGCCCCTCTGCCCAACTTTGTCCCTCCCTCGCTCGGCGTGAGCATACCCACATCACCTAGTTCGAGTACGGATCCGCGTGCAGAACCGGCGAGCAGCAACAAGGATGCTAGTGAAGTCAGCAGGGGTCTGCAAGAGGAACGGGTAGACCGGGACGCGTGGGTCGGGATTCTGGACGCCCTCACGACGCTCAAGGCCGCGCGCGAGCGCGAGCGGGCTCTCAAAAATGCGGGACAGACAGGTTCGACATCTCAAACCCGGGGTCAAGAAGACAGCATGGATATTACTGTATGATAAGAGGGTCTGTGGTAGGGATAAAATGCCTTCTTTCCCTGACACAAAGGCAAGTAACAAACGGTATGTAGCGGGTTTTGGAGGCGGAGTCACAGTGGGCAGGCAGTGCAGTTAGTGTCTGTGAGTCAGAGGACATGTCAAGACGTCGTGACTGCGCGGTGGAGCGAACAAGGGGGAGGGAATGAAACGCAGGGGCTCATTCTATTACCTTACACGCTTGCTTCCTCCAGTGCTTCCTCGGCCTTGTTCAGTTCTTCATCACCCTCAAACTCTGCATTGTTCTTGACAGAAGACTGTTTTGTTTTCATCATTTCGTTCACCCCGTCACCAGATTAACGCCACCGAACGTGAAGAGGGTAGAACGGCGCAAATGTTGAAAGATGAAGTGCGTGCAGGAGAGGCATATGAAGCAAGGCGTGAACAACAGTTCATGCACACAGAAGGCGAAGAACAAGAGGGACGTACGACAATTGACCTCAGTTCCTGGACAGCCTTGCCCAGCCTGTCATCAGAATCTTTAATCATTCTCTGCGACTCTTCCAGGATTCGTCTCTAGAATGCACAAACATACGAACAGAAACAAAATCGTCAGTTTCCGGCGGTCATCAAATCGTTCACCGATCAACGGGTCATTGGTTGATTATGTGCCCGCGCGCTTCGTTGTGGTCGCCTGATCCTTGTTTCACCTCGACACCCCAGCCATTATCACGAACGATTAAATGCCACCGTACAGGATGTAGGGAAGCAGGTCATCAGAAATAGACTGGCCAACCGTTTCCGTGCGGTGGCGCACCAACACGCGGGCCGTGGAGGTAGAAAGCAGTAAAAGAGAAGTAACAACAATTCGAAGGCGCTCCCAGTCCAACTCGTGCCAATTTCCGCTAGTCTGGAGTTGTGACTCAGAGGTAATACATGACATGCTGACCCTGGCCAGGGCTACTACTGAAGCATGAGAGGCCACAGAGACAGGGACGAGAAGGCGACACAGCAAGGCGACCAGAAGCCCATAAAATAAGGTCCAGGGACGACAACGGAGATGCGGGACGAGACCCAGATCTCTGGTAGAAAGGTAAAGGGAAACAACGCACCGCGTGCTTGATGTCCCATTCCTCTGCGTTCTCGGCGATGAGTTTGTCCAGTTTTCGTTTCTGGTCCTCCGCTTCTTTTCCGTACAAGACGTGCTCTTTGAGAAGCCTGTACGCGTATGTGCATGTGCGGGATTGTCGTGGGTAAGGACAATGTATTGCATGTGATGAATGAGACCGCCGTGACGAGTGACGATAGAATAGATATGAAGTGGTATCAGTCAAAAAGCTCTACAACTCTAACACTGCCCCTGCTCCTTCTCTAGAACCGAACCAACGGGAGAGATAGGCAGAAAGTGGAACGAGGGAGCGGGAATAATAACGAACAAGGCAAAAACGAGCGCGGGGACGAGGAACAGGCAGATCCGTGACGGAGGACGCACCGTTTAGTGGCACCCACCTTGATCTTGAGCTGGTGGTGGATGGACGTCTTCTTGTCTACGGTGCCGTTCTGTGCTGCTGCAGGCATCGTTGGCGCTGCTGATAGTCTGAAGATAAAGTTCGCTGAAAGTCGTCGACAACTGAATCCTGCACCGTTATCTATCTATCACTGGTGGCGCACTCCGAACAGTCGTGTCTGAAATCGATTATTTGCAATCACGCTAGATTTCTCTCCGAAGAGATGACGCGAGGTCGTTCTTAATTGACACAGTAGGTAACAATGCTACATCGTAGATGTAGTACAAGTGATGCACAAAAATACTACCTACAACAGACAGGACCAACGCAAACAGTGAGACGATAGTAATGACGGATCAGATATCAGAGGCGAATAGCAAGACGAGATATGTGCGATGATGATGCGGAGATAAAATCGTAAGGCAAAGTGAATGAGATGCAACTCGAGAGAGGCGACTCCTGGTACCCCCGCAAGCGGGCCCCAGACCAGAACCACGGGCTCTGCACTACCCCTCCGCCGCAATGTAAGCCACACCCACGTGCTCAAGCCGTCCCCAAACACACGTTCGACTGGCAAACGGCGAGGGGAGGCGAACTCGCTGAGCAGACAAACACGACGCGGAAGTAAGGAAATGGTATTCTCTCACCATCGAACGATTCATCAAAAAACATGCCCAAATCCTAGTGACGCACGCAGGGGGACACACCCATACAATGAGTGCAACTCAATCTTGATGTCTTCATCGCCAAATGATCTGAGGGGGGAAGAGAGCGGACAATGTCGTGAATCGAGCAGTGATGCTCAGATCGTGACGGGGACGTAAGGATAAGTCAATAAACAACGTAAAGCGGTTCCTCAAGACGAGATGGCTCCTGGGAAGACTACACCGTCCAGTGGACAAAAAGACGGAGGAGGGGGTCGATGGAACGAGGACGAATGCCAGTGTATCGGCACGCACGAGGCAAGCAGCCACAATGTGATAGGCGTTCGCCTACGAGTGCGCGACGGATGAAAACGGAACGGGAGGGACGTCGACAGAGGACGAATGTGAGAAAAACAAGAAGTGCGCGCAGGCGCAGAGGGGCGTGCACCACTCACGTGGGGGCGCGCGCCACACCTCTGGCAGTTCTGCGGTCTTGCGTCGGTGTCATGTCGAATGATGCCTTCAACCAATGCCGTGGGATCCGATCTTCATCATCTGGGTTTCGACTCCTCCCACTCAAGCGAACGTGACCCGCCGACAGGTAACCTCTGGCCAACCTGCGACAAAGAGCACACGTCGCGAGCGATTGGCACGGCTAAGAAACTGTCTTCGTACCACTGAAGTGGGGAGGGTGCAGTGTCGCCGACAGCTAGTGTCAGCCGAGTCGAGGAACCGCTGTCAATGATAGTCGTAAAAAGAAGAAGAAAAAAAACTATGCAAAAATAAACAAATGCAGTGCTGAGAGTCCGTGATAATGCAAGTGCGACCCGCATCCAGGCAGGTATTCCAGTGTTAAATGCAGGTCATCTGTGTGCAATATAATAGTCCATGAAGAATAAGTCAAACCGGCCGGGGGATGGAGGAATCTCCAGATTTTGGATCCAGCGCAGAGCTAGAGTCACAACTAAAAGTTGGGCTGTGACTGAGACACTGCAGCGACGGCGGCAGCAGCAGCGGCATGTCGTTGTTCGGCGGTGCCGAGCATCAACGCCTCATTGACACTGCGAAAAACCGTTGGTCACTGATCGGGTATGAATCATACTTGGGACTTACGTGCGAAGTCGCTGCACTTCATTTTCTGCCTGCTGGAGCCTTGCCTGGAGTTGTTGAGCGGTCATCTCGAGGTACTTGACGTGAGTGGTTGCGCGGTCAAGGAGGGAGACCTTGCTCGACTTCTGGTTGGAAACCGGAAGGGCATCCTTGAGGCGGCGGTAGCCATCCCTGAGTTCATCACGACGTCTTTGCTCCGACTCGATGCGCTGCTTCCGGATGGTCTCGCGGCGAGCGTCGGTGTTGTTGGAGCCGCTGGGGAGGGGCTGGAAGTCATCGTCTTCCTCATCTGAGTCGTCATTGCGGGACTTCCTGCGGGCAGCCTTGGTCACAGAGCGGGTGGCGGGGGCGGCGATGGGGTTGAAACGATGGGAACGAGGGACGCTGGCGTAGGGGACGCTGTTGACTGACGCGGGCGAGTGGGTACCACTGCCACGGCTGCGTCTGCCAGATGCGAGGCCGTCAGAGGACAGCTCACCTGCAGAAAGGTTGTAAACAGCCGGGGGAGAGACGCCGTTCTCCGGTGGGGTGTAGGGACGACCGGGAGAGGCAGTGGTGTATGAGGATGAGTAGGAGTACTCGCCGATGGTGTTGGTCAGGTTCAACGAGTCAAAGTCGAGACGAGGGGAGGAGGAAGGGCCGGGCACTGCCACATGAGGTAAGCTAAATATGGGGGTGATGCTGAGGATCTGATGGGACTTACGAGCCATGGACGATACGCCATAGGGGGATTGTGGGTACTGGAGGAAGGGCTCGAGGTTGAGGGTGTCGTAGGAAAAGGAGGTGTCGAAGGGACGCTCGAGCAAAGTGGACTCCATTTCGAAGGCGTGAGGAGGGTCGGTTCGTATGGCGGGAGGTAAATGCACAGCAGAGATGTGGGGGCGGCAATAAAAAGACACTGGAACACAAGGGGCGCCTTGTTGTATTGTCATGAGGGTCAGCAACGGAAACAAAAAGTGAGAGAGATGGCTTACGTTACGAGCTGGCTGTTACGACCCGGCGCACAATAGACCCGCAGAGAGCGAATGGAAGAAGAAGAAGAAAAGAAAAAGAAAAGGGCGGGAGGAGGAGGAGGAGGGTAGAGACGCGGGGTGATTGAGATTGAGGATGGCTGGGGGACATTTGATCCCGTTGTTATATCCTTCCTAACTCGTCCCATTCGGGTAGAACCTGCCTGATATGGAAGGTGGTTCCGACAGCCCATAAATGGAAAGGGTGCCTCGTGTATGTGACATGATCGGGATTTGCTTTGGCTTCTGTGCTGCAGAAAACGGGTGTCTTTCATTTGATCGAAATCTGTTCCCACTGTCACGCCTTCGGCATCTCCGTCCGGGATCTCTGCATTCCCCCCTACCCAGGCCCTGACCCCCCCGGCGACCGTCCCGCCCCTCCGGACCCCCACCGGTCACCCGTATCTCTCGAGATCCGGACTCCCCGACCCCGCCCACCATACTTATTCTGTGTTCATGGACCGGTTTCACGTCTAGCCGACTCGTGTTCTTCCCTGCATCGATGCGTTCATTCCCAATGCATCCCGCCACCTGCGCTAACTTTGCTTCTATCTCCCGGAGATCTTCCGTCCTCCCCCATGCTCTTCTTCTTAATGACGAGAACTTCCTCGACACTCAGCGTTCGTCATTCTCTTATCACCTAACTGAGCGGAGCGCCCAATTCACAGAGTTATCTCTTAGAACCTTAATCCCCTGCCTGGAATTGTTCTCCCAAGGGTATAGAGCGTTTTTAACCGCGGGGTGGCTCTTAAAAAATATATATCACAGCGACTGCCGTCATCCTGGATTCCTATACAGATTAAATTGGTGCGTGCCACTCACTCACGTCCTTTGAAAGCCCGGATCTGTAAGTCCTTATTACCAATTACCCTGCCATATTGCCCCCCGTCTCTCGTGAACGGGTACTAGAATGATTTGTGGGTTCAATCTATCACTCAAAATGAATTCGGCTCACCTTATTGCGAGCGAGGCTATAGCTCTACAGTGGGCGTCTTGGAAAACAGGTGGGTTGTCCACACATCCAAATGACGTTATCGCGTGCACGTAATTAGACTTCAAGGAAAGATGTCATTTCCTGGCACGCAGCAGCTGCCCAGATGGAGGCGATGCCTTATCGTCAGGGCGTGCTGACGTGTCGTACTACTCGTCCGTCTGACAGCAGCCTGCCTGTTGCCAGTCAATCAAGGTCGACAAACAAGTTATCTTGCCAAGCACGATAGTGCACAGGTCCTTTTTGCGTCACCTTCTCGATAGAAATGCTAAAGCTTCGCCAGGACCCGCGGCGTTCGTATCAGGAAATCCACAGTAAGGGTCCAGTCCTGTATGAACTGATACATTTCGCGAGAGAAGATGAGCGAAAGCCGTCTGAACCATTTACGCTGTGCACCGGGAAATCCAGGACAGGAGGCAGACTTTCACTTACCCGGTGTAATTCCGCTGATCGGAACAAAGTCACAAATGCATACTGGTCGGACGTTCGCTGGGTGCGGAGAGAAAACCATCAAAAGCCTAGCAGATGACGGTCTACAACGACACGACACGACCTTGGACTAAAGGAGGTCCGCAGTTGACGTCGGGTAAGAGAGCATGCAACCTAAACGGGTTGATACCTGAAACAGTCCAAGAGACAAGACAATGTTTACAGGGGCGGCGTAAGTTGGAAGGGCGCATCAGCCTTCTATGAGTGCATTTGGCGAGAGAAAAAATTGACCCGCGTACAAAGAGAGCTAGCCAAGCGAAATGACTTGATAGATAAACGATATGAACTCGGCCGTGATCATCGTGGTGGATGCGAGAGGGAAGAGTCTATCCACGATTGCAGATGAAGGGTTCAAGAGGATCTGGTACAAAGCATATTCTCTTCCATTCCTCAGAAGCTTTGTGGATATGAAAAGGGATCAAAGCCATCATCCCTTGATGGCCACCCAAGCTATCAAGATTCTGCTCCTGTGAACACCCAAGTGCTCGAATCCCATCCCTCACGCGATGCAGAAATCCATGGAAAGCGTCGTGCTAGAGGTCTAGTGCTCCAACCTCTTCGATGCATCGCCTGCCAACCAGCCTCGTTTTCACGGCCACAGAGCAGGGTGCTAAGAAAGGCAGACACGTGATGCGTGACTGCCCCTTGTTCCACCATCAGAGCGATCGACCTGCTATGTATAGTCTCAGTTCCCCTAGCAAGATCTGGCCGTATCGGTGATACAACCACTTCGCTCCCTTTCCTCGGGACATGGTTTCCAGTCTCGTCGCTTTCCATTCCCAGTCCACCGCCGGTGCCTTGTTCCCTCTTGGCCTCAAGCGCCCCCTTCCCTATTGTGGTCCTACGTAGCTGTACGAACTCTCGCACAGCAGGGCCCTGGACTCGAAGTTCGTTTATGATCGCCTGTTTTGGCCACACAAACATTCATGTATGGTCGACCCTTGGTCCTTGGACTACAGCACATCGTATCATTCCTGCCTATGAAGCGCTTATTCTGATTTGCTGGAGCCTGGGCACCAACCGTATCATTGGATTAATGGCTCACCCTTTTTGAAAATCCTCCCTCACACAGCCCTCTTGTCAAGGGAGAACTGTACACGATAGAATGAACGAGAAGCCAGACTCAAAGTTCCTCTGTCGTCAGTGCATGTCAAACTAGACTTGCTTGATCAAAGATGTCTTGATTTGAATTCTTCATCTCCGCCTTGGATGTGCGGCGGCGGCCTTTTCTAGTTTGGGCTTGTACCTTTCCTGACAAGCCTTGTTGCATCCTTTGCCGCATGGTAGTATGTTCAACGCCTACCCGTACTCTACAATTGACAGGTCGCTTCAAACTTAACGTTCTCTGCAACGGAAGCCGCACAAGCGAGAGACACTGTAACCCCACCCAGCGAACCGACTCGGATCCCGGAGGATCCGGGCAACGTTTTTGTCCACTGCACACATTGTAATGTTCAACGGCCTTGTTCCATTCCATTACACTTGTTCCTTTCTAACGAAATGCGAACGTTATGTATGATTGATTCGCAAGCCAAACCAGCTACGTTTTCTCTGCATACCCGCCCAGTTCTCCCACCTCACCTCATTCACATCATGCCACCTCGCAGGACCTTTCAGTACCGATTCCGAGTTCATCGAAGGGATTTTGTCCATAACAAGAGATGTGATCCATTCTGCATTCCCCTCCGCCCCAGTCGCATCATGTGCCACTGCAAAAAACGTTGCAAATGACATCGAATAGCACCCGTATCTGAAATCGATATTCATTCTACCTATCAGGTCACAAGTACGTACACCACATCATCGCCATCGCCACCCCACCCAGCACGTTCACATCACCTTTCAAAATTATCCGCGTCATTTTTTGCAAGGTCACGTTCTGTCCTGCAGTCTGCGCACCCTAATCTGGCTGCTTATTCTCCACCGCTCCCCCCGTTCCCAATACCCCGTTACCGTCGTCCCCATTCCTTCCTGATTCTGCGGTGGCATCAAGCTTTCCTTCTATCCCCCCGCAATAGTTCTCGATCCACGGACGTGGGGCCTGTCAGCCTCGCTGGGCAATCCTGTCGTGGAACGGTATTGCCCACATGACCAACCCCTCGATGATCGTCCGAATTGCTTCTTGGGAAGGAAGTATCCGCGCAACTGGGACTCCGCATCGTTCGCCAGTTTCTCTCGATAGGGGTCTGGACAGGTAGTTGGTGGCTAGTGCAGTGATGAAACATCCATGCTCCAGTAACAGAGACCGCAAGGAATGTGAATTAATGGCTTGAAACACATCACTCTCTGGAGTGGGTATGTTTCATCTATATCACATTTTGCCTAGCCAATCTACCCTGGTCGGCGGTCCATATTTCTGTCACAGTGACCGCCAATGCCCCTGACTATCATTTCTGCCTGGCCACCTCAGCCACTAGTGAGCTGCGAAGGTACGTGGAGTCCGAGGATGTTCTTGTCACACACTAGTCAACTCTTGGCATCCGGATACACTCCGAGAGTATCAATATCCTCACGACCTTGGATGTCCCTGAGGTCATCTGCGTTGAATTCCAGACGGTGCCCAGACAGGGGCTGGGAGGATGTTTCATAAATATGCAGCACACGACCGTTCCAGGCCATTCCAGCTATCTGGCCAATTTTAGCGACTATAATTAGGTACGTATGAACCTCACCATGCTCCGACCCGTCTGAATCCATCGGATGAAAGGACCGGGGATGTAAGTGGCCGAGTCCTGTGCCATACGTGATAATATTGCGTATGCACACGTATAGCATTCAGGGTATCCGGTGCGTGCGAGTGGCGACGGCCAGGATCTGCTGAGCCTGTGGTCCAGCTATCTTGAGAGTTGAACCCAGTGAATCGCGAGCTTGATGGAGTGGTCAGGCTGTAGTATTAGCCCATTTCCAAGCGCTTTGACCAAGGCTGGTCGATCAACAAAACTAATAGAATCCGTGATTCTACAAGGTCCACAGCTTGGCTGGTCGACCAATGGTCTTATATCGTACCCCGACGACCAAAGGCCACAGTTTGCGTGGTCGCATGTCTACCCATTCTTCTCTTTTCCTTGTCCCACCATGGTTTCCGATGACAAGATATCCAAAATGATAGTATGATGGCGTGATAGAGTCTATTGCAAGCCTTTGACCCTGCCTTCCCAACCTTACTTGTCTCACTGGTTATCCATGGAAACAGTGGGGGGTATATGGTACAAAAAGGCAAAAAGGCAATTCGGATCTGATTCGGATCGCTGGCGATATGCCCCCGTTTCGCGGGATTTTGATGGGAAATCGTAGCAGAGATCCAGGGTAAACCTTTGACCCAGCCGTCTTTGTATACCCGATGGTTCATGGTTCGACAACATATCAGGGAGGCCGCCGAAGGAGTAGCACTAGATGGACCTGTAACCACTATGATGAGTGCATTGCGATTACTTGTTACTCAGGCAGAATCTGAATTCGAGTGATACAATTCCAACCTGGCGGCAGCCCTGACAGGGGGGAGATAAGATAGTGTATGCTCAGCTCGTAATCTACGTAGCGTCGTACTAAAATATGAATGTATCGCCTCTGAAGGCCTGGGGACCTCGGCGTCAAGTCTAACGACACCGAAGTTCGATCAGTCATTTTGATAAAGACAGAACAACTCACAAACCCCATTCGAGGTTTGAAAATTTTGAACTGTCGTTGTTATCCCCCCTCGGACAGGAGAGGCTGCACGTGTTCCTTATTGGAACTGCGGGTTGACAACGGTGTTGGCAAACTGATAGATGCATATAGATATGAATTGCAAAACGCGAACTGTCGTCGTCGTCTTCTTCGGGATATCTCACACCGTATTGCGAATGCCACGGAAATTCTCGACGAAGGGGAAAGTTCCTGCACAACAAATGGATCGCAAGAGAGCGATATCACATCCAGTATCATCATTCTTCCTCTGCGAACTTAACCAAAGTAGACTAGGCCAACGCCAGCCCGATCAGTCAAAGATACCGACTGATGGTCAAGTTCCCCCAGCCCAGCTTCTTCCTGGGAGCGTCGGACACCCGTGTATCTTACGTTTGTCTTCCAATCTGACCACAGCAGATTTCTTCAGGAAGACCACCTTATCACCCGCATAAGTATAGGTGTGGTCTCACCGTTTCTGAAATTGCAAAAGAAAGGGGGGGAAGAGAAAGTCGTGCAACTCGTGCAACATTCGTCATTGAATGGTTCGTCACGTTTTTCATCACGGGTGAAGGGGTGGATACATGAGATCGTATGCGGAAGATCGTAGCTCGTGGTGTGCAACGGGGCATCCCGCGCCCCGTGTTACTACTAGCCTGACTCCACTCGTGGCCGAACCAGCGGTACGGGAGTTGGAGCGGAGCGGCTACACGGGCGTAGGTTGGTCGAGGGTTCGTGATGGATGAAAGAAGGGGGAAAAGAAATATGGGAAGCGGATGGAGCAAAAATGAAATGAAAAGGGGGAAAGGGTCAAATTGGAGATAGTGGCGAGAAAAAAAAAATCAACAAGGGAACTGCAGAACAGGCGCGCAAGAGGGTAATGGGGGTCCCTTCGGAGTCCTTCAATCCGTCCGCCCACTGGCACGTTGCATGTAGCGCTGTTGGCTGCTGACATTTTGACGTAAAAGAAAAAAAACGAGATCCACTGGGAACCGATCGCGAGGCGAAGATAACCACCGAATCGTAAATCGAGTCCAGTCGAGCGACGACGATGAGGCGAGGCAAAAAAGGAAGTTTTGACTATCGATGAGCATCAATCAAGTACGACTGGGAGTTGTAGTGGCCACGCCCTCGGAACGATATGCTTGAAAAACCGGCCCTGCCAGCGTATCATTGGGGAAGGAGTGTTCCGAGTAGACTGTAAGTATGGGGAGGTGTGAACAGGGGCTTTTTCCTGTGCATAATAGCACCGCACAACCAGGCGCGGATAAGCTCGACCAGCCTTCACGAAGTCCAAGCGTCCCCATTCCTTTTCGTTGAGCCAGTGCAGGAATAAAAAATACACATCGTATCACGAGAACAAGCGGTACAAAGGGGAAAAAAAAGGCGGCATCGAAAAGAAAAAGAAAAAGAAACGGAAATGGGGACGAAAAGGCGCAGAAGCGTCCACAAAGAGAGCGACGTTTCAAGGTTGCTTCAGTACCTTTCCGACGCAGCAGCAGGACTTCGTGAGTCCTCCCGCGGCGGTTCCTGTCCCTGCACATGTGCGAGGGAATGTGGTGGCATCCCTGGTTCTGGAGGGGGAGACAGCGGCCTGCTGTCTATGCCATGCATAGCATTGCCACCGTTGTTCGTTGCGGCGCCAGCAACTGTGCCTGGTGATGGCGTATTTGTTACACCGAGTGAAATCTTCTCATTTACAGCCCTCAGTCGCTGCACTTCCTGCTCCAACACAAGGAGACGAGCCTGCATCTCTTGGGTGGTTTTCTCGAGGTAGATGATGTGATTGGTCGCTACCAGAGTCATTTCAGCCAAACCGTGCTTGTATGCGCAACGGGAAATATGTGCTTACCTCGCTCAAGTAGGGAGACTTTACTGCTCTTCTGGTTAGACACGGGAAGAACGTCTTTCAATTTCGCGTAACCATCGCGTAACTCGTCTCTGCGCCTCTGCTCAGCCTCAATCCTCTGGCGCCTTGTAGCCTCCTTGCGGGAGTGGGCGAGGTTCTCAACGTAAGTGGCACCCATGTCGTCGTCGTCGGAATCGTTCAATGAGCGGCCACGACCGCGTCGTCCGGAAGAACTGGTTGTGGGAGAGGGGGTGGGATTGTAGCGTACGGATGTTCGATGAACAAGGCTAGTTCCTCTGGAGGATGAGGGGGAGCCTGTCCCACTGCTGTTTCTCGAATGGTGGTAAATGCCGTCCGCTGATGTGTCCGATCCTGAAATGGGAGGGGACAAGGGATCGTACATGTGTGGGGAGGGCGGAGGGGGTGAGCCAGCAGGCAGAGTCATGGACACATGCTGTGGCGATGAGGTGTAAACGGGTGCCGGATATTGATGCGTGGACATGAGGCTGAGATTATGGAACTGCAGGCCTTGATGGAGGTCTGGCGCGGAGAGATGGCCTGCATACAATGTCATTATCAGATCAACATGCGGTTCAGGCGAGCACGAAACGCGAGAGGAAGAACACCCACGAGGATGGGGGCCAGGATGCTGTACGACTGGATAAGACGGTTGTTGCAACTGGTGGTTGTACGCGATGAAAGACGCTTCTTGCTCGGCAGGATAATATCCATAAGGATGGGTTCCACCGAGATTTTGATTGTGATCATCGGGTATATGCTGCTGTTGCTGTTGCTGCTGCTGTGGTTGATGCTGGTGCTGTTGCTGTTGCTGATCCATCGTCTGCGAGTCGTGGACGGGTCGTGGATGTCAAATGAAAAGTGGGAGATCGTGAACAAACGTGAACAAAAGGCAGGAACGGGGCGAAGAAGAAATAGAAGAAGCTAAGAAATGAGAAACAATGCTCGCCGGGTTGAAATGATTGTGATCCTCGCTCACTCGAGGACAGCGGTCCTTGTGACTTTCTCACGCATCCTTACAGCTTATTTGTAGACCACCGTTTGTACACTCGCACAATGGATGGTCCTTGACGCTGCACCCATCGATCAGCCAGTGCCGACCCGATGGGCCGCTGTTTGTTTATTTATACATACTCGAATTATGAACACGCCTCGAGGCATTGTAATGGGGGTGCACGTTCGCATCAAAAGGTTGATCCAATGGCTACACCCAAGTCAACGAAGAGGGGGGCCACCGGAATGGCAATGGCACTCGCCCCGGCTCCCGGTGGGCTATCTTCCTATCGATATCAAGTCGTGACATGGATCCTGTATTTACCTCTTCTTGCGGGCCAGACGGCGTCAGAAGCCAAGATGCTGTGGTCCCTTTCATATCGCAACCAGGGGCGATGGCAATACAGTAAGGACCCCTATCGAATGGAAACTGCGGAATAGTAGGCGCTCCTCAGGTTCATCCAGATAAAAAAAATCAGGGCACAAACATTTCGGGGTCAAATGGCTGGACTGGAAAGAAGAATGGTAGGTTCCACCCGCAAGGAGCATTCCGCACATCCGTTGGATCTGCCAGTGTAGTGACGAGAACGCGTATTCCTCGGCGTGATGAATTCAGGATCGCGATGGTAGGTTCGACAGCGGAGGTCATATATCCATACTGCGAGACAAGCACGATAGCATGGGAACCTGCAATGGACACCCCAACAATTACTAGGTGTGTCGGGGCCAACTTACCGTAAACCACACACTTACCACTTGACGAAGTCCCAAGTCTCCTAAGTAGAAAGAACCGAGTTTGTTTGTTCCGAAATGGACACCTTCTCACGTGACTTGAGTGCGCATCAAACTCTTTTCGTAGTTGTTGTGGGTGTCTTCGAGAGCCCAGTGCTCATCTACCTCAACAGCGTGCTACGGTTTCGCCCCATCGGTTGCTAGAACAAACGGGAGGTCGGGAGAGGGTACTACTATTATATGTTACTGTTCCATCTTTTCGGAAAGGGTTCGTACACCACAGACACGCTCACTGTCATGGGCTCAAATTGCACTAGCAATACAGTTGTGGTCGTAACACCCACGGGGCAATCCAGGCGGAGGACTCTTATCGCCCTCTGTACGTTCGTTGATTTTTAGTCCGCTCACAGGTTTTTTTCCTTGTTCGTGGCCACCGCTCGCGCCTCAACCTGTAATGTCATCCGAGGGAAGCTCTCATGTCTCGACACATTCTCATAGCCAACAGCCAGGATGGGGACCATCACGTACTCCTTTGCCCCCTCATAGGCTTGCCAAGTTAGCCAATGCTCTTGGTGTTGCCGCGCCTTTACCTGCGACAGCATCTAATGGTGCCTTTTTGTCACCTTCGACTCTTCCTTCTGGACAGTCCCCTCCTCTCCTGGATATACCCTGGCGTGCGACAACCCCGTCGGTTGCGTCAGCCCACACCGTTGCCTCGTCCTCACAATCCAAGTATCTCCTTCACGTTATCCCCCCGGCTTATCTCCCACATGACGATATAGCTGATTCCTCTGAGTTAATACCACCTCCACCTGGTGCCTCTGGATATCATCCTCAATTTCAACGCGGGATCCTAGTTACATTGCAGTCTACCCTTCAGGCACAATTAGTCGTCATAGCAAGAGAATATGCGCTGCCCAGTACCTTCGGCATGGTCCTTTATCTTGTCCGTGCAGCTTCCCAGGACAATGTAACCTCGTCTGTAGACCAGAGTACCATCGGACCTGGCCCGCGGCTATCAGAAGACCTGTGGAAGCACATCTGGACGCGTGTCCTCCGTGCAGAACGCGACGACGCGAGCTCGTCCTGGCCAAGTCCCTCTCCAAATGGCCTCGGACTTAGCATCGACTCGAATGGCCAGACCCAGGCTTTACGCCCATTGGTTACTCCCACGCGAACAGAAACTCCCCTTCCCCTTCCCCTGCCCAATCCCGTGACACCTTCATCTACTTTCGTGTCTTCTGTTCCCGACTTGCGTTCACATATCAAGGCGGATCCTTCATCCGCCTCGCATTCCGACCCGGATACCCCAGATACATCTCGTTCTTTTGATCAGGAACTCCCCGGCATTGAATTGCCGGGGTTGACGTCGCCATCTATTATACCTATTCTTGCAAAAGTCGAATTTGACATTGACCGTAGAAGAGCTGGCTGGTATGAGCCGTGGCTACGGAGTCGTCGTATCACATACTCCAGGAGAACCGAGAGTCGGTCAAGTAACCGAACCGGCTCTCAATCTCGTACCGGAGATGAAGCTAGCCCCTCGGACGACAGGCGGGCACCATTCGACCTCAAGTTAGTTGGGAGGATGCAGAAGCCTGGTTTCTTGCGCTCAATGGATGAGTGTGACGATGTGCACCCCCCTAACGATGAATACGATCCTTTGTCGGACTCTCCGAGTACAATGGATGATGAAGGGTTTGCGGATACGACTTCCCGCATCTCTTCTGATAAAGACAAAGATCCGTTGACCGAGGTATTCGGCACCGACGCCGAAACCTGGGCGAATATGCACTCAAACTCCGAAGGAATAGGGAAAAAGGTTGATCCGAATGTAGCTCAGTTTGCACTAGATGCCTCCTCACTTGCACAACTTTCTTCGCGTGGCGAGGGAAATGAACCAGAGAATGGAATAGATGATGTCGGCGAAGTTCACGCAATTATACAGCGGATGTCAGGACCATTTTTGACATCGCCAACGGCCTCCGGTGGATCTAAGCGTCCTGTCCCCCCTCCCCTGGTGGTCGCTCCCAAATCACCAACGGATGTAGTTTCAGGTGACGCTAGTTCCGTGCCCTCTAGTCGAAGAACCAGCACAACCCTCCCTTACGCAAATGGTTCAAACGTTGTAGATGATACCGAATTCCGCAACAAGGAGGGGCAGTCTCTTGAGCTGGAACAGGAGTATCTACGCTCACGGAGTCCGTCAGAGGATAAGCGGGTCGGTGCCTTGTTCGAGAGTTTGGATCTTGGCTTGGACTTTGATGACGATGAGGAGGTCCGAGTGCCTTGTTTTAATTCTGTTTCTCTGAAGCTGATGGGATGTTGCCAAAGTACGATGAGAATGACCCCAATGATCGACGAAGAAGCCAATACCTATTGAAGGCAAGACTGGATGAGATAGAAAAGGTAAGCTGTGATGCTTTACTGGCTCCCAAGATAGAAGTGACATAATCACTATTAGACGTTTATCCAGTTCTCGCCTGGTCAGTTGAAAGCAAATTTCTTGGACGAGGATTTGACGATAACCCACCGACGCACCCTTACATCAACTTCCCAGTCTCCATCTCCTGATCCATTCGGTGTCAAGACTCATAGCCTAGCACATGATCGGTAGGTGTTTAGCTGGAAGGGCCGGCTATGTTGCTCAATAACATACCATGAACAGCCAATCCACTTCCGCATCTGCAGATGCTAGCGGTGCAGCATGGCCCGCAGTCCCCTATTCTACTATATCGAAATCAGTGGACAACCCACCGCCTCCACAACGATCTAACTTACCCCTGTCACCGCCCAAACTAGCTTTCAATGGGGTTACGACCGGCGCCCCGAAGGCCTTCCTCCCTCCGACTCCGGTAGGGATGAAGAGCGGGGTATCCTCAGAGACTGAAGCACGACGGCGAGAACTTGAACATTTGGCATACCCTACAACAGTATCGGCTCCATTCACCCGACCAACAGACTTGACCTCTGACTCCCCCATACCACTATCTCCGGATCCGTTTGGTCGATATCCTTCCATGTACGATGATCAGATATCGCCAGCACCGACTTATTGGGATCCAGCGACAAAGCAGTTTTCTCATGAACCTACCGATTCACGACCATCGACCTCTTCAGTGGATGAATATTCCTTAGACTCGACAACACAGTCCAGCCGATTTTCAGCTGATTCCAGTATAGCAATAGATCAGCAGGACAAAAGTGGCAAGGCTCAGGGCCCATTGGCCAGCGTGAAAAGCCTTAAACGCTTATGGCGGAGGAGCAAAGGTTCATCTGTTTCTACTGCTCAACCTCCCACTCCTGGGCCTGGAAGAACGTCTTTCCCTTCTCAACAGGTCGGACCCGTCCCCTCGCAAGAACAACTAGGTCCCCCACCGGTCACCACTGCGTCAGCGAGGAATGGTAAAGTGAAGGCGCCGTTAAATCAACTGCAGTTTGATCAGGAGTCTCCGTATCCTGTTTACCCCGGACGGCCATCACTCAATGGCAGCCGGCCAATCTCACCGCCAGTTCCGCTACCCCTTGCCGTGGGAGAGAAGACAACTGTCAGAAAATCAATATTGAAGTGGGGGAAGGCCGTGGCTGGTGTGGGGACACAGCCAAACTCTGGCGCTTCCTCTGAACTACGAAAAAGTTCAGAACGCCCCACATCCAACGAGACGGTGAAGCCAAGGCGGCCTAGTGTGCTAGATGGAAGCGTACCCCCTAGTCCCAAGCTTCCAGATCACCTACTGCAGTCTAACCACGTACGGAATGGGAGTGGTATTTTTGAGCGGAGGAAGTCAGCTGGGCGGTCAAAGATGGGCTCGAAAGCAAATTACTCATCCTCATCGCAGGACATGCTGAGTGTCAGCTCACAGCACCGTTCGTCTGTTGTAATGCAAGCGGGGGGTGCAGCATCTCCGTCTCATTCCCAGTTTTCCATGGAATCAGACGCAGAAGGACGTGGAAGCTTCGATACCGCCCAGTTCGAAGTCATTTCTGCGCCCAAAGTCCATCCGAACTTGGCGTACCCATATCAAACACTTGATTACGATTAGTGGGACGTGCCCCCCCCCCCCGTTCCGTACCCTTGGATAATTTCGTAGGAAGACTCGTGACTTATTCAATGTGCGCAGTTGCCAGTCGCTTCTACTCATGACCCGTCATTTTGGTTTACACGTTCCATGTTCGCATCGAGTCATCAGCTTCCCCTATTTGTTTTTTGTTCGCTTTCGATTCTCGCACAAATGCATAATGTAACTTTTACATGTTCCCACAGCTATTGGGTCCAGATGCTTCGGATGCATCATGCTTGCAGCCGTGCAAAGCATTTTTAATTGACATGGCCTCAGGTGCGTTTTGAGGAGACCTCTTGTTCCTTCTGTACGCAAACGCGAGGGTGATCATCACCCCGAGTGATCTTCTTATCAGAACCCTGCCTTCAACGGGCAAAAATTCCACGGAGTAAGGTGAGTTTAATGTGTCACAATCTCCTGATCTCCGGCTTCGTTCATGTTCCCAACAGGGACCGATAATCTGCGCCTCATCGTCGGGTAGGTAGGATCTATGAACCACTGCACACACAAGGAATTGTCATGCGTATGCCTGCAGGCCAAACGAAGTCGAGTGCTGGTCTATTAAACACGCCGTTCTATCATGTGGGGAAGGCTCACGCGTCACGGGGTCATGGCGTTACGGCATGCTACACCTAGTGTGTGTCCCTCCGCACGTCTGCTTCCAGGAATATGCTTTCTTTAAATACTTATCTTTTCCATTCGCTTTTCTAGGGGAGAAATCTCCGTCGGGACTTATGTCCGATGATGTGAACAGTTCGAGGGCACATCTTTGCTCGCCACGCTGTTTGCACGATGTCTGTTATAAGTCTGGGCCTTTTTCTGCTCCCGCGAATACGGAGGGAGATACAACGGGTCGATTATGTGCTATTACTTCCAGTAGAAAGGCTCCCATAGCCAGCTGCAGCACCCTGCTGACTAGCGGTCACGCTCCGATGCTCCCCCTCGGTCTGGTACGTGCACACTTCAATGATCGCGCGGAGAAGGGAGAATCACGGCACCTAGTAAGATCAATTTGTCCATGGTAGAGCCGGTTGTATTCATGCGTGAACGCGCACAAATGTTCTTTTGGACCTCCACTTAGGAAACGACGAGGACAGTCACTCGGAAGCTATGAGGAGCAGACGTCCTCGGGGTTAGTAACTCCAAAGCCGTGGACTGATTAAGTTGACTGCTACCGATGGAGGAGGACACGGGATCAACATTGGCTACACCGAGAATGCAAGTTAGTGGAATACAAAGCAGGTATGTAAAATCGCAACATGGTTTTCTTTTGACATAAGTAACCGAACGGCGAACGAGCAAATACAAAAAAAAAAAAATACGACTGAAGCACGACAAAAATACTGGGTCAATGCAGAATACGGTACAATTATGGGGTGGATTGATGCGCTAGTTGGAAAAAAGGAAGGAAAGTCTGTAGCAGATAGAAGGGAGGGAAAACAGGGACGACAAGTTCTTACTGATTAATAAGGATATCCGGGTCGGAAGGTATTGAACTTGCGAACTCTGAAGAAAAACGAAGACTGGATGATTGCTTATCAGATATATCATTTTCCGCTTCTTCGAAGAGCGGAGGTGGATTACGGAACCCAAGTACCAGTTGAGCGGATAATCAGAAGCGCCGGTAGTGGGCAAAGCCAAGATCCTCCAGAAACCCCTATGAGCCACGATATGTACGTTATACCAGTGGATGCTATTAGGATAGCAGAAGACAATGCAAGACGGACGAGAAGGCGTCGAAACGGGTAAACGCGGCGATGAGAGGCTAAAACAATGGTTCATTCATCTAATCTTTCAAACGAGGGGAATCCACACATACCTAAACTTGGGACCGATTGTTGATATGTAACAACGCGAAGACAAGCAAGAGGATGGGGAACTGCGTCAGGACGAGTTGGAAGCCGTAAGGTCATTCGGAGACGAGCGAGAGTTGTATAGAGATCATTGCGAGACACAATTAAAATGGTATCATTGCTGATGCCCCGTTGTATGGCGGGCAGAGGTTTGATCGTACAGTTGTAGACTTCGAGTGCACTAGAGAGGAAGGAGTCGAGATCGACTCCGCTTGCGAGCGGGTATCTTGAATGGGGAAAACGTGGATCGATGGCAGCGTATGCAGAAAGGGTGTCCCGAACGTGCTTTACAATGTACGCTGGCAGTTGTGGGTCTGTTTTTCGGAAAAAAAGAGAAAACATAGTGTTCTCCTCGGCATCACAGCGGTCACTGACACAACGGTCAGCTGTCCAGAGTCCAATGGACCTACAGAGACATTGTGCCCCTGTGTGCATGCACGGCCAATCCATTACGCAGGGCCCAAAGACATGAGCATTATATGCCTTGCAGTCTTCGCAAAGGGCAGATAACGCCGAGAACAGCGAATCCTGAAGTGACTGGAGAAGGTCACCGGCTAGCGAGGTGAATAGATGATCACAGATAAGAGAGCGTAATTCTGCTGGCAAAGAAACGGGGAGAGCACGAAATGCGACAAGGCTTGGGTGAACGGCAGAGAGGATCGCATAAGTGAGGGTAATGCGATCTGTGCGCAGTGACATGGCGAAGGAGCTGGCCAGGGTGCCCGTGCAACACTTCCACCGTGATATATGTCTGCTTATAAGCTGTGCAGATACCTTGGATCTATCGTCGACGTGCTCTTCGCAACAAGACGGAAGTGATGGTCGCTGATGGCGATGATGCAGCGCGTTCTTGCATGGTGTTAACCGCCTCCAAGAACTCTTAAGAGCTGAAAACGATCCACATCATTCTTGTGCTGACTAAGCACAATGTAAATGCCTAGTAGCCCGACGGGCGCCGGACATACAAGAATCCGGGACATGGATGCGCTGGATTCAATACTACACATATGGGCGCGACGTGTCAGAATATTTGGTCGCTACGTGTCAAACTTACTCATTAGTAGTTATTAGTTTTGATATATTGACTGTTCTAGTTACAAGATAAAATTGTAGTCGTACCTCGTATACTCATCGCGTTTGGAAACAACGACGGGTCAGCAGAGTGCAAACAACTTCGATTGATCCACCTTGGTTACTTGCTAGTTGCACAGCATGACGGAAGGCGCCAATCGCAGCGTATATGTATTAGAAATGCATGTGCACCTCGAAAACTATACCTCTATCTACTGGTTTCCCTGACCAACGGCTGAGCTTCCGATTGCAGCTATGCATTCCCTATGAATCCTAGGACGTGTTCCATACCGATTGCATTGCGAACCCTAACCTTATTTTAGGTGTCTGAGCGCAGAGTCTACCAACCAACTTGTCAAAAACTCCTTGTTGGTCGCACACGATGATCCGTCTCCTGCAACACAGACCTTGCAGCATCCGTACCATCTCCTCCAAGAGGATGATTTCATCCTTGCCAGTTTACCCACCCGACCCCGCCATAGAAGCTGCCGAATTTGACGCCCGCGTCGCTCACCTGTCCTCTTACTTCTCTCAACCCCGATTCGCTAACATCACTCGACCTTACAGTCCTCGCGACGTAGCTCTCAAGCAAGGATCAGCCCCAGTCCTTCCTCTTCCAGCCTCTCTTCTCTCCGACAAACTATTTCGCATTTTCAAGGATGCGAGTGACAAGGGACTTCCAGTTCATACCATGGGTGCCATTGACCCCGTCCAGATGACACAGATGGCAAGACATCAACAAGTAGTGTACATCTCTGGGTGGGCTGCTTCATCTCTCCTCACAACTGGCAATAATGAGGTCGGTCCGGATTTTGGGTGAGTGTAACTTAACAAGGGCGAACAGCGTCCAACACTGCGGTTATAGTGACTACCCCTACACGACTGTCCCGAATCAGGTGCATCGCATCTTCCGTGCCCAGCAATTACATGACCGGAAACACTACGATGCTCGAATGTCGGCATCTCCAGAAGAACGATCCAAGGCACCTTATATTGATTACCTCCGGCCCATCATCGCGGATGCTGACACTGGGTATGTCACTTACTTCTATTTCCTTCGTGAATAAACATAGTATTTAGCCACGGCGGTCCCTCATCCATCCTTAAGCTTGTTAAGCTCTTCGCAGAGTCTGGTGCGGCTGCTATCCACTTAGAGGATCAGCTTCACGGTGGTAAGAAGTGTGGCCATCTTGCTGGAAAGGTTGTAGTGCCCGCATCCACGCATGTGTCTCGTTTGGTTGCGGCACGCTTCGCACTGGATATGCTAGAGTGCCCCATGCTCCTAATCGCGCGTACCGATGCGGAAAGCGCGAGGCTTTTGAATTCCACTGTTGATCCAGGCGACCATCCGTAAGCGGTCCACTTGATTCGTAGTCATGGAACTTAGAGGATGGTCAGATACATCCTGGGCACAACAGTCCCTGGTCAGCCACTAGCAGAGGCACTTGCAGCTGCCACAAGTGCGGAAGATGCGGCGCGTATCGAGAAGGAATGGGATACTACCCACCCACTCATGACATTTGACGAGGGTATATTTCACCGGTGCTTTGATCATCTAGATTCTAATGTTTTATTTTTTTTTCCACTAGCTGTTCGCCAAGCTATACTTGACTCCCCGGCGATATCTTCTCCCGATAGGACTTTTGAACAATATAAATTGCTCGTAGGAGGCAAGTCCAACACGGAGGCGCGCGGAATAGCACGCAATCTACTCGGAAAGGCCGTGTGGTGGGATTGGGATCGTATGTTGATTTTTTGTGTTTTGAACTGTCGTGGCATGGGCAATAATTAAATGGTCATAGTTCCACGCACTCCAGAGGGCTATCACCGCTTATCTCCAGGCCTTGCCCCTGCGCTGGCGCGCACTCTGCGTTATGCGCCTTATGCTGATCTGCTTTGGCTGGAGACGTCGAAACCAGACCTTGACCAGGCACGTAAGTTCGCAAGGGAGGTGAAGGAGAAGACGGGTGTGCGCAAATGGATGGTGTACAACTTGAGTCCAAGCTTCAACTGGCTTGGAAGCGGATTTAGCGGTAAGTCTTCCATTTTTATTGTCTTCATATGATGGTGTATGGGAAACCCACCACACGACGAGCGGGGAAATTCAAATAAAGGTTGACCCATGCAACTACAGAGGATGACTTGAAGAGCTTTATATGGGAACTTGCGAAGGAAGGGTATGGCCATTCTACTTTCGTCTGTTCTTGGTCAAGCTAATTGTGCGACTTACAGATTTGTCCTCCAACTAATCTCGCTCGCTGGAGTACACAGCAATGCAGTAACTACTGGTATGCCTTCCGATACTTCTAATTTGCCCCGTACTTATTAACTTTACGGATACGACAGCCGAGCTCGCCGAACGGTACAAAACCGAGGGCATGCTCGCCTATGTCAACCTTGTGCAAAAGAAGGAGAAAGAAATTGGGTGTGACGTATTGACTCATCAAAAATGGTGCGTGCTATTTCGTGTTGAGCCCTGTACTTCTCCAATAATACTAACCATGGACTTGCCTGTACAATGTGCTGACTAGGTCTGGTGCAAATTATATCGACTCGATTATTCAAACAGTAACAGCGGGATCCGCTAGCACCTCTGCTGTGGGCATTGACTCTACAGAGCATATGTTTTGAGCTATCATGGGACATGTTTTAGGCATGTCTGGTGACGATACCATCTCACAAGGCTAAGCACCGAAAACGTGCTGAAACATGAGGCGCCTAATGTTGACCGGCTTGAATAAGAGTTCTTACTGTACATTGGAAGAGCACACTGAGTAAGTACCCTATCGGAATCGGGGACTTTTACGGATGCCGCGTCAATGGAAAGGTTGGAAACACAGAATTCCAGTCAGAAACCAGATAGATGGAAGGATGGCTTTAAGCAGGTGACGATCAAGTTATCTAGGGGTGTGATGTCTTCCCTACAGACATCTGGCGCCATTAGTTCGTACCACGTCAATGCGCTACGGCCTGCTAGGTCGTGGAATGCTCAATGATGACATGCTGCAATTGCTTCGTTATTCTAAGGATCTTTATCTCTTGTCCAGCATCGACTTGATCCTGAATGAAATTGTCCGCCATCCTGCAATCAACGTTTTCCACCATGAGGACACTTTCTATAGGTAGTTGTCATGGGTATGGGCTCTCACAGTTAATGCAGGGGACGTACCAGTCTCTTTCAAAAAATAGTCAAAAGTCGACTCGTTGCGTATGGTTAACGCGACGAGTGCCATCTGAATATGCGCCTGTGAAAGTGCAGTAGAAAGAGTGGCGACTAGTGGCGGCACCAAGGCAGGATTAAATACCTAGGGTTATCTGAGTCCAGCCCGTAATGATGAGATGGAAAGCGCGCTCACTATGTCAGCACCAAGAATAATGTCAGCATGCGCTTCCTCAAGTAGCAACTTCAGGTTTTCCTGCGCAGAAATAGCATCAAACCAGTCAAGCAGTCTATACTGGATATTTGGGTGCACGGAAGAACGATCTGGTGAGTATGTAGTAGCTACATAGCAATGAGTGTCATGTGGCACCTACTGCAGGGTAACTTGACGTTAGACTGACATCGATCAAGAACGCAAGAATTCAAATCGGTAAGAAAGATGCCTGGCTTTCCAGGCGGCAGCACGCCGTTTGTTGGAGTGCGTGTCCTTGTAAGGCCAAAATGCAATTGAAGACTTGCCACAATGATGCCAAGGAAGCCAATTCCAGAGCCCAGCTCGAGGATTGTACTATGTGCTACGAGGCCTTACCTTTCACGTTACCCATGAAAATTAGTGGATTGGATCGATTAAGACCAACCAGGATGTTCGATCAGGTACTGGGCCATGGCCAAACTTGCTCGCCAGGTTCGGAGCCCAGTGATACTTGCTGCTACAATGGTCTGCGATTCCAACAGAGTGACAGTCTCGTACGAGTCACTTTCATCCGGATCATGCATCGGCTTCCAGTAGTAGGTCATGTACGAGTCAGAGGGCAGGGAGTCCTCACTAAGTATAAAGGTCACTTATGGAAAATGATTTAGCATATTTCGGTCGTACCATACAAGTCGAATAAGTGACAAATAGTGTTGGTAGATGAGCTCATCTATCTCATTCTCCTGGATACGCATGGGCCAAGGGTAGTATAGATCAAAGATCGCATCGTACCTCTTCATTCTGGCTCAAATCTTCGAGCCTTTCCAAAGCCCATTTCCAGAACTTTCTCTGGTATTTCTGCGACGGAGGATATTGGTTGAAATGCTCGTTGAGCAAAATGTTGTTCAGGAAGAAGCATTGAACTTCGCTGAACGCCAGAACAGGGGGGATTGAGATCTGCCTGGGAGGAACGAGTGCAGAATAGGCGTGAAGAATGTTTGACAACTTGGATGTCCTTGTATCTATAGTTCTGCAGGTCTGTAAACCACGTTCCACCATGTCATTCGTCGCGATGATCCTGAGTCCGGAGGAGTCTACAGTATTTGACCCTAAACCAAATCACGTGACCGCTCGCTGAAACGCAATTGAAAAATTTCGCAACAACCGCATGTTTGCACCTTTTTGCCTTCATCTCGTTCAAAGATCCCTAGTGTGTCCTCGAAGATGCGTAAGGACATTTTCGTCGTCGTCGGCTTGCTATCTCAGACGACATCGCAACAACTCTCCTGTTGCTAACCATGAAAAGGATGGGGACCCTGACGACCTTCTTTCCGCCGAGTTGCCCGAATTCTCTGACAAAAATGACGAAATTTTGGAAACCCTCCTTGAAGAGGAAGAGGAAGAAGTTACTGAAGAACGGGAGCCTTCTGCACATCGTAATATGCTTTTCTCGGACTGGCTGGAAAAAATCGCTCAAGGATTCCGAGATCCTCAGCCTCGCAATTGGCTTGGAGGCAAAGTTGTGAGTGTAACTTTTTTTGTCCTTCTATGAGAGAGTTGACTATCTGCCGTAGCCATTTCCGCTAAATCCCTCCTTCAAACCTCCACCACCACTGTCTGACGTCCTGCGAACCCAGCTCTATCAATTATACATGTCTGATCCGGAAACAAACACCGTCCGCACACTCTCTTCTAGGCACAATATCAGTATCAAGCGTCTGGATGCCATATTGCGGCTAAAGGGTTTGGAAGAGGCATGGAAAAAGGCAAGTCTTAATTTTCGTTATTTCATTTGCATCCCGACTTCCGACGATGAGCAATATAAATCGATTAGTCTTTAAGACGCACACATGGTTTCAGCATTACCCTAGTTACTGATTTGATACCTCATTCTCAGCATCTATGTTGATAGCTGACATTACTTGGCAGGTAATTGTTCAGTGCAAGCTTGATAGCACAGTGACTGACCACTGTTGACTATACTTGACAGGAGGTGAGTTTGATTCAGCGGCATTATTCTTGGATATGATGATACCTATTTCATCATTCGCGAGTTGTAAGAAGCCCGCTGTCCCTTACATAGCAGCTGGGGCATGGTTATGCTTTTCGACCCCATCTGAAATCCATTTATTTCACTATTGACATCAACTAAGCGCTAATTGATTTCTCCAGGGAAGACCTTTGCAAACCGGGTTTACGCGAGGCATGGAGCGGTTACTGGCTGTCCCTGAGCCGCAAACCGTGAAGGGACTAGCTAGTGATGAGCTTGACAAGCCACTTCAGTACCACCACACAGGCCAAAAAGAAGTGGGGAATCAAGACCCGTCTCGCATCAACCCTCGATATGACCTTGAAGAAGCGGATAGCCAGAGCGAAGCAGAGGGCACCAATGATATGGCAAGGTTTAGGTATCAGCGGATGTTCTGGGAGAATATTGCGGAGGGAGAGGTGTGCTCGGTTATAAGTTTGATTGTATTGACCTGAATTGCGATTCTATTTTCTCTAGGAACCAGTCATGCCAGCTATCCTGGAGGCTGCTCGATCATCGTCAAGGCCCGTCAAACAGAATCCTAAGGTTACGTTGGTTGAGCCGCGCCCAGGGCGCCCAGCCATCAAATTTATTGATGTTGGGAATGCGTTCTTCGATGAGCATGAACAAGCGCGACGTGATAAAGAAGGTGCACGAAGAGCACTGTTACGTGCTCGTAAGCGTGGCCTTCAATGGGCACAACCGAACGTGGCATAGCATAGCTGGACTACTACTGTATAGGTCCGTAATCACGAGGGTTGTGCTGAGAGTAAAGTTACTTGCATGCCAGAGTACCCAGATGCAATATTATCGAGCGCCAAGAGGAGCCCGCTGTGCCACGCAATCTACGTTGCTTGTCTGCGGTTCAACGTTGTGGTTTGTTCGCATTGCGACACTGTCTACCTGAATTTGTAAATTCCCTTGCTCGCAGAGCAAAGGGTTTTGGGATTTCGTTATATCGTGGGAACATATCATGACAGAACTTTTTGCCTTCTTCGGAACCGTGTGATTCGGTTGACTTACTTTACCTGTGAACCTTTCGATACATTTCAGTAGTTACAATTTGGATTTCCATTCGCGAGCAAGGGTTCCGCCGACGCAGGCGGCATTTCGAGTACATCACTGAGGTCCATAACGGCTCCACCCCTTGGTGATATGTTCCGTTCAGTTGGGAATTGTTTAATATGAACTCATACATTCAAGATGATGGGTATTCCCTACTACATCAGCTTACAGACCACTGTTCGAAGACATACTGATGAATCTAGAAGTGAGGTGATGAGCGGACAAAGATAATACTCACCAGCCGTGTAGAGGTTTACCCCCGGAGCGCCATTTGCTTCCACTTTAGAGTGTATTTGTTACCAGGTAACTTTCATGACCTAGTACGGTTCTCCAGGCTCCTGTCAACCCCAAACAAGTGTAAACACAGATTTCGATCAAGGACTGACTAGCTGCGCGATTGTCTGGCAAAAAAAATGCAACGCGGCCTTCCAATGGCAAGTCGATGAAACGTATATGCGATCCTATGCTCACGATATACTGTAGCAACCTACGGTCGTCCTTCTCAAGGAGGGGACTGACACCTCCCAAGGCACACCTCAACTCTTGTCCAACATCTCAGCGTGTCTTGCCGTAGCACAAACGCTATCGAGCACACTGGGACCAAGAGGGATGGACAAATTGATCGTGAACGAACGTGGAGAAGCACAAATCACAAACGATGGCGCAACTATCTTGAAACTTCTCGATATTGTCCATCCTGCCGCGAGAACTTTGGTCGACATCGCGCGTGCTCAGGACGCAGAAGTTGGAGATGGGACTACTAGTGTTGTTCTTCTGGCATCTCAACTGTTGAAAGAGGTTCGGGGTTACGTCGAAGAAGGCGTCAGTCCACACATCATCATCAAAGGCTTCCGCAGGGCATCGCAATTAGTATGTTCTTGTTATCTAGCATACATCGCATTATCTGACGCGCTTGTAGGCTCTTGAACGTATAACAACTATCCAAGTCACCGTTGACAAAAGTGATCCAGAGTTAGTCAGGAGTTATACCTATTCCCATGTTCTGACTCTTTCTGTAGACGTTTCCGTTCCTTGCTGCTGAAATGCGCATCCACGTCCATGTCATCAAAGTTGATTCATTCAGAAAAGCCTTTCTTCTCCAACATGGTTGTCGATGCAGTACAGTGCTTGGATCCGGAAGACCTGGACGAGTCCCTCATTGGGATCAAGAAGATCCCCGGAGGTGGCATGCAGGACTCCATCCTCGTTCGCGGAGTAGCATTCAAGAAGACTTTTACCTATGCGGGCGCCGAACAACAGCCAAAATCGTTTAAGAACCCCCTTATCCTCAGCTTGAACGTGGAGCTTGAGCTCAAGGCGGAGAAAGACAACGCCGAGGTTCGTGTAGAAGCAGTTTCTGACTACCAAGCAATTGTAGATGCCGAATGGGAGATCATATATCGGAAGCTGGAGGCCGTGGAGAAGACGGGTGCAAAGGTTGTCCTGAGTAAGCTACCTATCGGTGACTTGGCCACGCAGTGGTTCGCAGACAGGGATATCTTTTGTGCTGGTCGTGTCCCTGCTGCCGATTTGCGCAGAGTATGTCAGGCAGTTGGCGGCTCAATCCAGTCAACATGCTTTGGCATCGGTTCGGAACACCTTGGCACATGTGATCGGTTCGAGGAGCGGCAAATTGGTGGAGAGCGATATAACGTCTTCGAGGAGTGTCCAAAAGCCAGGACGTGTACTTTGCTGCTTCGTGGTGGCGCAGAACAATTTATTGAAGAAGTGGAACGCAGTCTTCACGATGCAATCATGGTGGTCAAACGTGCCATGAAAAACGGTGAAATAGTTGCTGGAGGTGGTGCTGCAGAGGTAGCAATGCTCCTCATTATCTTTTTGGGATGCTGATTATTCTATTATATAGATGGACTTGTCTGCTTACATCAGGAAACATGCACTCCAAATTCCTGGCAAGACCCAACTTATCATGGCTGCTTTTGCAAAGGCTTTAGAAACCATTCCCCGGCAGATTTGTGACAACGCCGGCCTTGACTCGACTGACGTCCTGAATAAGCTGCGCATGCGACATGCTACTGGAGCCAAGCATTACGGTGTGGACGTCGATGGACCAGATGGAGTTCGCGACAACATGGAGGCCTTCGTCTGGGAGCCAGCCCTTGTCAAAGTCAATGCGATCAGCAGTGCTACGGAAGCAGCTTGCTTGATTTTGAGTGTTGACGAAACAGTCAGAAACCCACAGAGTGAACAAGTACGTCAGTCTTTCGTTTCCACTGACATTGACTGATTCAATGGTTATCAGCAAAATCCGGGGCCTCGCGCTCCACCCGGTGCGGCACAACGAGCTCTCAGGGGAAGGGGTCGTGGCATACCGAGACGATGACAGTAGGATGCCTGAAAATGAAATGAGAGGGTTTGTTGGAGGCAGGATATCCTAGATATAATTATACGAAAGAATCTAGGCATAGGCATCAACGCAATCGAAGTGCATATAGTTTCAGAATACTACACAACACTGCCCGATTATTTGCTCAACCTCGTGTCGCATGACCAAAGCAACACAAATAACGCGACGTATGTAAGCAATGTCGTGGTATGCAATTTTGAGTCGCGACGCGACACTAACACAAGTTTCCAAGGACATCTGTTCTGCTGTTCACGCTTAAATACACTACCCGGGATGAGTGGTAGGGCCCTCTTCTTTGCAGGATCAGACGACGACGACGACGACTCTTCTCCGGCTGGTCACAAGTCACAAGTCGCAAATGCCGTGGAGTTGAGCGTATCAGGGGTGGCACCTCGTGAGCAGCGCCTTTTCCTTGCGGACAGTGATGAAGAGCAAGAAGAAGAAACGGTGTCTCGCTTACAGGGACCTCCAAGGCACTCATCCGGACTATTACCACCCGACGACGGAGTTGATGACTTTCTTAGTGAATCTGACTTGCTTCCCTTGGAAGCGATTCCTCGGGCGCCAAGTGTGAGTAGCCTATCATCAGGGCTCTCCGGTAGGGGATCCTCCCCTGTCCCGTCAGAATCTTCTCCACCTCCTGCGAAGAAACGGCGTCTTTTACCTGACAAAGTATCTACCCATCCATCAAGTACGGGGGATTCATATCTAGGCTGTCTCGTAGTAGGAAATGCTTGGAGCACCGTGAAAGGGAAGGGATATATTAGCCCTGGTGACGAAGTTCTTGTCGAACGTGATGGTCTAGCCGATACGCCCCGGTCGAGCAAGGGCAAGAACAAAGAGGCGGCAAACAGGGGGAAGAAGAAACAACTTACCCTCAAAGCTATGGTAAACCCACAGCCGTCCAAATTCATGAGGCGGAAAGTGGATGCAGTGATTAGATTAACCAACAAAGCTGGGTTTGGTGAGCAGGCTCCACATGGGTAGAGCTCAGGTGACGATTTTCTGCAGAATTTGGCCGACTCCCGCAAGACGTATCTGCATGGATTTCCAAGTTACTTGACATGGGTGACTTGCTCTTCGTGGTACCGCCTTGGCACCCGTTGATCGGACTTTTTTTCCAGATATTATCACATTCAAGGGGAGTACTATGATCGACTGTCCTGCGGTACTTCATTCTGGTGCCGATTTAATCGTGTCCCTGTCGGTCTACATTCGTGTATCGGCATTCAAACCCCCGAGTACCTCGGGAACCGAGAGAAACAATGTCCTATTTGGGCTTGGACAGGAAACTGAAGACGAATCAGTGCTCCGGGAGCGGAAGGCCGCACTTTTGACCTTGTTTGACGCTTTGAACCTCCGGCCCCGTCGAGGCGCCTGTGTTGCAAAGGCGAATCAGATTTCCAGTAGCGTGTCTGAACGTCCTTCGGAACATGTCACATCAAAAAAGCATATAAAAACGGAAATCGTTGGTGATGGAGAGGAAATAGAAGTAGAAGATGGTGAGGAGCTGTCAGACAATGAGTTAGAGCTCATCTACCGCAAGTGAGCATAGCTTCTTCATTCGGTCGGAATTGTCACTGATCCGGATCAGGGCGCAGCGGAATGACCAAGCCCTAGCCGAAATGGATCCTCCACTGGCGTTTACCCTTGCGTTGAGAGGATACCAAAAACAAGCCTTGATGTATGTTCTCTGTGCTCGACAGAACTTTATTCAACGTGTGATTAGGTGGATGCATTCCATGGAATCCGGTGAAATGTCTGCAAGGAAGGCAACATCTATGCACCCCTTATGGAGCGAGTGAGTTCCAGCCGATGCTTCGTTATCTTTGCTCATGTCGTCAGGTATGCATTTCCGAGCGAACCGCGTGATGGCGTCATCGACTTGACGGAAGACGAGAGGTCATTCTACTTCAACCCCTATTCCGGGGAGTTGAGTTTGGCGTTTCCCAAGGCTGAGCTGAAACTCAAAGGTGGAATATTGGCGTACGTCTTTCTGAACATCTGTTGATACTTGAACTTACATGGTTTGTTAGTGATGGTGAGATCTTTGGACATTTTTGCAATAAAATATTGATGTATACGACTTCCTATTATTGCGCGAGGCAGAAAGTGAGATGGGTGTGCACTTTTACATATGCCAGTGTCTTAACGAACCTCACAGTGGGGATGGGAAAAACCATCATGCTGGCAGCTTTAATTCATACAAACAAAGAACCGGAACCCGGTGACGAGGAGGATTCCTCTCGAGTCCGCCAGGTACGACTGGATAGCGCATTTCGGCCAGTTCGCGCCGATAAACGAAAACAACCAAAGTTTGGTTCGTCAGCTACCCTTATTGTTGCACCAACATCTCTCCTTTCGCAATGGTCTGAGGAACTCCAGCGCGCCAGCGCGCCAGGGACGTTGCGAGTGACAGTTTGGCATGGACAAAATAGGTTGGATCTCGAGGCTTTGCATAACGACCATGAGAATGACAAGAGTATACCTGTTGTACTTACTTCATACGGGGTACTGGCGTCTGAACATTCAAAATTCCAGAAAGCACCCAATCAATCGTCGATTTTCCAAGGTTAGTTAAATCGGTTGTTATTTCGTCCAGAAGTGCTGAGTGTATATAGTCAAATGGCTAAGGGTTATCCTGGATGAAGCTCATCATTGCAAGTCCAGGACCAGTAAAACTGCTCGCGCAGTTTATGCACTGCATGCTAGCCGAAGATGGGCCGTCACCGGTTCGTGAACTAGCTGTAGCCCATTCTTTACCCTGCTCATGCCAACTCCCAAGGAACACCAATTGTGAACAAACTTGAGGACCTTTATTCCCTTGTGTAAGAATATTTTTGAAGTTCAAATATTTCCGCGTTAGCTCATCTTTTGCAACAGGAAATTCCTGAAGTTCACACCATGGTCTTCATATTCGTTCTTCCGCTCGTTCGTTCTTTCTACTTGGCTATCGAGTTCTCGGGATTAATATGTACTTTAGGTTTATTGTCGTCCCGTTTCTTGCTCGCGATCCAAAGGCGATTGAAATTGTTCAGGTTATCCTTGAGAGCGCACTCTTGCGTAGGGAAAAGAACATGCGAGACAGCAGTGGTAACCGTATTATCGAACTCCCAGCGAAAGAAGTTTCGGTCGAGACATTACAGTTCACACCCGCTGAACGAATAATCTACGACTCCATATTTGATACCGCTAAGAGGAACTTTGACCAGCTGAGTGCAAAAGGATTGATTGGAAAAAATTACACACATATCCTTGCGATGCTCATGCGGTGCGTGCCGCGTCGATGTCGGTGCTATCATTGTCCCTTAATTTTTCGTAGCCTGCGCCGTGCCGTACTGCACCCTGACCTTGTTATGACCCAGGACGACCAGGGTGCAATGAAACCGAATCCACAAGACAGCGCCATTGATGTGGACATGTTGATGTCAGACATTGCCAAGGATTCGAACTGCGAAGGTGCCCCAAAGAATGCATTTGCAGAGAGTGTCCTTGCCAATCTAGCAGCCCCATCTGATGTCGAGTGTCCTATCTGTCTTGACGTTGCGGAAGCCCCGTTAATTATTCCGCCATGTATGCATCCATGGTATGTAACTTCACTCGATTGATGTCCCTAGATTGATGCGCTGGTTTCTCAGCTGCAGAGATTGCATCATCGCTCACCTTGCTGCCTGTTCAGAGCGGGGTGAAGAGGGCCGGTGCCCAACGTGTTTGCAAGGTCCGATTAAAGAGAATGAGCTCATACAGGTAGTTCGCCCGAGAACACAACAAGAACAGGCGGATTCGCTGTTCACCGCAGATAAAATGCAAGCAGGAGTGGTGCTCCGTCGTAATGACTTCCGTTCGTCCACAAAATTGGACGCTCTCATTCAAAATTTGCGTAAGCCCCCCTACCAGTGCACAGTGACTGCGCATTCTAATAAATCCTAGGACGGCTACAAGACCAGGATCCGTACTTTCGAGCGATTGTCTTTTCCCAGTTCACCTCCTTTCTCTCACTTATCTCCACTGCCCTTGACCGCGAATGTCTAAATTGGTATAGATTTGATGGCACGATGGACATGAAGAAGCGGAGTGCGGCCATCGCAGAGTTCAAACAAAGCGAACGTAAACCTAAGATATTACTCATAAGTTTGAAAGCAGGTGGAGTAGGACTGAACGTAAGGTGTCATATAACAACGAACCACGTCTTATCTCACAGCCTTTCAGTTGACAAGCGCCAACCATGTGTTTATGGTGAGCACTTTACGGACTATTGATAAAGCGCGGCAATTTGCTGACAGGCGTCTTGAGATGGACTGTTGGTGGAATACAGCTACTGAACACCAAGGTTTGGGGTCGCTGGCCAGCTGATGACTCATGAGCAGCTAATTGTGCCTTCTAGCTATCGATCGCGTCCACCGTTTGGGCCAGGAGAAGACCGTCTACGTTAAACATTTTATTGTGAGTCCCCTATGCCCTGAAACACCTCGTGCCGCTTCCAAAACCTTCTACAGGTAGAAGACACTATCGAAGGTCGCATTCTTGATATACAGAAACGTAAAACGGCAATCATCAAGGAGGCTTTCCGGGGCACACAAAAGTCTGGAAATGGTGACCCAGAGAGTATAAAGAACCTCAAAGTCATCTTCGGGGATACCTAACTCCGAACATCGAAAAACTTGTTTGTATTAAATTTCCTGTATGTATATTCACATCCGGAAGATAACTGGTAACTTCAAAACCCGAGCTTTGCTATTATCCTATGGAACTTTCTGTCTTGATCATTCCACAAGACTGGCATGCCCAGAGCTGATGGGGTATTCCACTCTCCCCGCACATCAAGCACGTCCATCCAGATGACATACTGCTAGGTTTTTCTGAAAGGCATGCTGCACATTGGAGCACGATGGCATCGTTGATCAGCATGCACACAGGGCATGCCCATTGCCCTTCAGTTAAGTTGGGATACTGTGGGTCCCGGTGTCCAGAAAGCACCGGATATGACCCTGATTGCCGAGCATTTGATGAAGAGACATGGACCTCACTAGCCACCTTTGGTTTCAAGGTCCCAGTGGCTGCATCCTCATCGCTCGTCAAATCGATCACTGTCCTGCTCGTTATGCTGGTTTTGTTGGCCTTGGAAGCCTCGTGTAAAGCAACCGACCCTAAACCACATGTCAGTTCGTCTCGTCTTCTGCGTTCGGCGGCCTGAAGTGCTGTAAGAAAACGTTGCGACTGAGTGAACCATACACACTCTCGCAGCAAGTTCACGGGGGCTTAAGTTATTGAGGGCGCTAACTCTGCCCCCCAGCCTTCCTCCTCCCTTATTGATGGCGCTGAGCTGTCGCCTCTTTTCTGCGGCCTCTGCGGCCTTCGCTCTTGCAAGATGCGGAGGAAGATTGTGTGATACCCCGGCGCCCAGTCTATGACCGGGGGAAAAGAAGCCTTCGCCGGCATAACCGGAACGTTGCAGGGCGTCATATTCGTCCTCAAGCTCAGCCAGAAGCTTGTAGAACTGTTCGTCATGAGGGCCGTGTACGTTGTGAGTGAGCTAAGACCATCATCAAGTACTGGAGACCGTGAGAGGAACTACAAGTGGCAACTTACCTCATGAAGCATGACTCGGACAACGTCATCTTCCTCGTAGAAAGTATCAGATGCCCATGCTGGTCGCAGTCTCAACAGTATCTTCTCTCCGCCATTTACGTCTGTGAATCGGGTCAACTATCCTGCCTACAGATAACGGTTTGCGCACTTAACCCTATAGGTCAAGTAGTGAACAAAGACTACCATATGCGAATGAATTGAAGTCGTTTTGCCAACTAGGTTAGGGCTCTCAGGGAAGAACTCGGAGAGCACCGCGAGAACCCAACCGTGCTTGCGCATGATGGGTTTGACCAAAGACGCGACCTTCTGCAACATCGCAAGCGCCCGATCTGATTTGGGCATGTCGCTAAGATGTGTAAAGGACTGCACGAAGATATCTGGCATATTGGAAGCGTGGATGAGTAACACGGTGTGGGTCGATTACTCCAGTGTTAGTAGCAAAGGGTGACTCAGCTGACTAAGAACCTGCCATGCAGTGCCTGTGAGGAGAAAACCTTGCCGTGCCGTGGGTGCCAGTGAGCGCTGGATGTCAGGCCAGACAAGCGCACAATAGTGCCATTTTCTGGCAGTTTAAAAACTCCTTGTGGCATTATCACCTTGCCCTGCAAGGTCACTGCAACTGGAAAAGCGTGTCCTTTTTTTCGTCACCCGCGAATATGGTGGTTTGAATGCGCGCCAAAGGTCTGCGTGAAATTAACTCAGCCGTGGCAACAAGGGTATAATGCGGGATACTGCCATAACCTACAATATTGAGACACTTTGTCTACGTAGTGATACTGGAAAATCTCATAACGTTTGGTAGTCTATAAATCCTGCATATGCCTTTGTTGTTCCGCTATAATCCTACAATGTTGAGAGTCAACGCTGTAGCAGTACTATAAATGTTCATTACGTGTGGTTGTCTGGGCAAGGTGCCTGCCGTCCATGACGGCGCTATTTTCTGGTGTAATATGGATTGCGGCAATATGGTTCACGGCTTTGGGCTTGCGCCTCTGTCCAAACAATTCCCACGCCAGAGCTCAGCTCCTAGACTCGAAAAAGTTCATCGTGTTCCGAGGCATTATCGAATGACCGGATGACGGGTCCGATTTGCAATGGTTTTTGGAGCTAACTTGGTTGATTCGGATAGTACACTGCGGAATGATGTGGAGGTACCTTGAACAACACACACCATAAAGTGATGCCTTTCTGATCTTGGAGAGTCAGGTGCTGGATGGGAGACAGGGCCATCGCGGTGGCTTTGGTCTTCTCTGTTCCTATCTGAGTGGCTTTCTCCGAGGAGATCTATCGATGTTTGCGATGGGGAACGACGGGTTAGCATAGAACGATCCCTTAAACAATCCAATTCCGATCCCTGCGAGGGCCAGCCAATGCACTGTAGAGAGAAACATAACAATAAAACAAGTGTGGACCCGTCAGCCGGTTTTGGTCTTGAGATTCCTCCAAAGCATTGTAAAGAGTACTGCCCCGATACCAACAATAGCAATCTCCAGCCCAACATAATGTAGCATCCCCACTGAAACCCCGGAGCCCCCCCACACTGCACCCGTTACCCGCCCTGTATAGTTGGAATACTGAACGGCCATTGATGACCATCTATTCCATTCAGGCGAGAGCTGTTTACTCAGGAGGCTAATCGTGACTGTTGTTGCCAGATTGAAGCCCAGTGCAACCGCCCACCAGCACACGAAGAGCGAGGCATAACCAACTTTCCCAGAGCGCAAGAGTGAGACGAAGACGAGGAGCCCCAATAGGCCAAGACCGCTTCCAAAAGCAAGTAGGTTTCGATCTTGGGTTCGCCGCGCGAGGAATATATTAGCAATGAGAAAGGGGAAGGCAGTGATGCCACCCAGTGCAACGAAGTTTCCTGCTGCAAAGGGCGACCATTGGAAATTGGGAAGGTCGGCTCCAAAGACGGGGAGGTTTGCTTCCCAAGAACCCAAAATGAAGAAACATGCCATGGAAAACCAGCACATGCAAAGTATGACACCCCACTGTTCAATGGTAAACTGGGCCAGGAAAGCCATTAGTGTCCGCATAACAGAGGTGTTTGAAGTGGTCGGTGTAATCGGGTTCCCATTGTCAATACCTGATGTGTTATTCGGACTCGACATTGGTAGGGACTCTGCGCTAGTCACCTGTGGAACGTCCTCGAAATATAACGCAACGAAACCCCAGAAAACCACATAAACACTGGCCATGACCCAGCCTGGGCTGGTGTATCCGTTGAAAGTGGGACTCGAAAAGCCAATCTTGTATAACAGACCACCAAGGAACGGGCCAAGGGACATGCCCAGCCCCTGTCCAATGACCAGGAAGCTTGCCAAGGTGGTTCTTCGGCGAATGCCCACGATGCGGGGATCTGTGCAATATCGTTTGGCATACATGAAACCCGTGAACGAAATCCCGTTCAAACAACGTCCGATCAGAATCATGTATAAGAACCTGGTCCGATAGGCCATGGCATAAACGATATGACCAAGAATCGCTGAGAAGCAGCCAGCGTGCAATGACAAAGCGTATCCACCTAGACCCGCAATACCTGTTAGAGAGAAGCAAAGAACTTCCAAGACAAGACCCCTTTCCTCTGTCAAATCTTGTCATAGGAATGAGCGCCAGACCACCAAAGACGGTGGGAATGCCGATTACAAGACCGGAGAATGTGGGACTACCGCCCAAATACTCAGCATACTTGGCGGATGAAGATACAATGATGAAGAATGAGACCTTTGGTGGCTGGAGATGAGAATGTTGAAACACATGGCACTCTCCGCTTACCTGGAGTAGTATATTCATCATGAGCATGATACACAAGGAAGACCTTTTGGGGAGCTTGAGCTCCACATCGTTCCCATGCATCTCGGGTAAAATGCCATTGATCAAAGAAAGCCGCACCATCAGACGTAGTCTTCGGTTTATCGAGGGAGTAGCAAGGTGATCGAACTGCACGCTGAGTAAGCGCTGAGCGCTGAGTGACAAACCATCTCCACTAGTCCGTCAATTTCCTCAATCAAAGCTCTCTTCATGTTTAGTGGACTACTGACATTACTTGTGGTGCATTTCTCTCAATCGAGATCATGGTGCTTTAGCTTTCCAGGGTTTCGGGCCATGCCAACCCACCACGAGGTGCCACACAAGTTCTGTTCAGAATTTCTGATGCTGAGCTTTGGAGTGCTGAAGGACAAAGTAGGTTCGTATTTGATATGTTGAACTCTTCTTTCCATCGATGATGCGATCGCCGGCTTCCTCCACTCCAATGGAACAGTTTTCGTGCAAAGTTTCATCGGTCAGATGAATCCCTATTCAATATGTACCGCGCGATGAAGGCCCTTCACACAGCCTCACCGCCACAAACGCTCTAGGTCCTGGATTAACTGAACTCAGCCAAGGCGTGCTCAGAGCTGTTACTATAATCTTCTTGCGCCCAATGGCAGCTTCTCCGCTCGTGCTCAATCGTGGAATGAAGGGGTCTCCTTGGAGGCGACCCCCATTTCAGAGATCCATGAATAACGACACCCCATTTACGGCTATGGGATGTGTATACCCGATCAAGTCATGAAAGACGGGGCTCCTCCGCGGCGTGGCAAAAGCGCCAGACCCGCGGTTAAAAGAAGAAACATGTTTGGACACGAGGGTAGTTCCAACTCTCCCGCCATGTCTTTTGCCTGCGAAAGAGAAAAAAGCCCTGATACTGCACTTCCGCCGCCATCTGATCTCAACAATGCGCAGACCTTTCCTGCGTTCTGGGATCTTCCACCAGAGCACGAAATAAGTGAAACGTACTTGTCCTCGACGAAATCACGAAAACACTGGTGTTTCCTCGGAAACATTATCAGCAGTAATCTCTTGGTCCGCCTTACCCTCGAAGTAGAGGACAAGGCAGGGCAGAGATTGCATGTAGCCTTCCATACGGACGACCGCGGTGCAGCATTTCGAGACCTATGTTTACGTGGCCACACCATCGCCGTTCTATATGCAACGCAACACACCTTCGCATTCAGTCCACCTGGGCTAAGGCTGGAGGATAATGCTCACATAAAAGTGGTTCCATACTCGCTGGATCAATTGCTGGAAGCGAGTGGAGAGTTGTTTGACAGCGGGATGGGAAAAAGATGTGAAGTATGCAGGATGGCAGAAGCATCCTTGAAAAAGTGTGCTGGCTGCAAAAATACATGGTATTGCTCCAAGGCAAGTCAAACCGTGTTTCACGGTGTTTACCCGTGACTGACACAAAGCTCCTCAGAAATGCCAGACAAGTGGTTGGCGAGCACACAAGCAGACGTGCTCAGTCAGGCGAGATGTACAATGGTTCACAAGGAAAAACTGGGAGAGTAGCTCGTATCCGTTCTTCTTCCCAATACGGACGAAGGGCTGGTAGGTTTCTTAGTTCACTATCCATATCGTCTTTCGACTCTGAGAGGGCGGCTCACGTTTAGTCCTGTAAATTCAGGTAGAATTAGATTTACTGTATCCTCTAGGTAGCTGTTAGCACCGTGGGTCCTGTTTGGCATTGTTACAGTTTAGAACGGATGAGACTTTGATGAGAACGACAGCATTGCGAGCGCAGATACTCACGATGTCCCTGAGTTGAGCGTTATCTCGACTTGAGGCAAAGGGTCCAGGCGAAATGACCAGCAAACCCGCAGATGGGCGTTCGGTCAGGGCGCTGGTGGGTCCTACAATTGGACGATACAGGGCCGCTAACTTCACCAAAGTTAAGAATTTGATTGTGGTGGTGAGCGGGCGCTGGGTGTTACCTTGATTATATGCGTTTGGCTGTGATGGGCCAACAAAACGCTATTTGGTACGGTCAAGGACCACATCAAACAGGGTTTTCAGACGGCTGCGCAGGAGGGTCCATTGAGGACGAGGGTAAGTTTTGGTTATCGCTTATTGAATCATGGGGGCAGTGTCGATGTCACTATGATAAGCAATTTGTGCAATGCGAGGTTCCGCATGAGCCTGGCGCAAATTTTCCGTGGTGCAAGACGAATCGTGCCGACTCGAGGCAGGTGTGCTATTCATTCTTGGTGACATGCGTTGTCGAGAGCGTCCTTTGGTCTGCTCGAGCTCAGTAACGACTCGATACCTGCCTCTTTAGGTTACTCCACATTTGATGGAGCTTATGCAAGCAGACTGTATGTATGTATCATTCCAACCAACCATGTGACGCAGGATAATGGTCAATTGTATTGTCCATGCATGGTTAGTCTCGTAGGTGCATCTCGCCTCTTTTCTGCAACCTCTGCAGCCTTCGTTCCTGCTGAATGGAAGATACCTCAGCGCGAACAAACTTATGACCAAGGGAAAAGAATCAGCAGCATAATCGAAATGTTGCAAGGTATTGTACCTCCACAGACCCAGTTAGAAGTCATAGAAGTGTTCACCATGAGGGTCGTGGGTAAGAGACATTCTTAGGGGCTAATTACCTCACCCACTGAGTACCACCAAAATGGTACAATATTCTTGAAACTCATCATTTACATGATCGGTTACCTGGCTGGTAAACGTTTGGACGGTTCATACCTTATAGACGCGTGACGCCATAGTACCTTGCCTTGCATCAAGCGAGTGTTTGGAGATCGCATCACTCTGTTATTCATGTCGACACTTGGAATTTCAACGATCCGCACTGACTCGTGTTGATCACCAGGGCATGGGCGTGGAACTAATGACGCGAGATATCGACAATGTTGCAATCTGTTCTCCGCAAGCCCATTCAGAACCATGTTTACGTCGATCGCCCCAGGGTCACATCCAGCCTCTCCAGTCTTGTGAATGGAATGGTCTGGCTCCTGCCCATCCAAGTACTTTGCCCATTTCTGCCGCGGCTGTTGCGGTGGGAGCTTGGGTATATGGCGTCTATAAGATGAGCAGGCAAATTAAACTGCATTTAGCTCAGAATGACAGAAAGCTCGTAAGATATGCCAGGTAAACAGCTAGCGAACACCCATATAAAAGTGCAGTGACCAAGGACGTTCACATGGTAATATTGGGAGGTAACAGCCTCTTCCCAATACAGCAAGCGTTGGCAGATGCCTTAGCAGCGTTGAGTACTACTAAGCATATCAGCTTTCGGTGCCTGATCATCCCAGGAGGCTAGCAATCCATGCTCCATCAGATTCAGACGCAAGAATTACATAAAATACTGTACCCTCTGGTATGATTAGTTACTGTCTAGAACTATGATGAAACTTTGGCAGAATGAGAACGACAGTATCCAAGTCTAGTGTATCACTTACGATGTCCCTGAGTTGAGCCTGGGCATCATTAAACTGCTTTTCCAGGAATTTTGACTTCGGGGTACGAGGCATCAGCAACGAAGGCACTAGTAAACACATAGCGGGGCCAACCTTCTTCCCTAGACTGTTTATTTCTTCTGTCAACTCTTTCTCCTGGCTTTTCAACTCTTGTTCCATGGATTTCTGCGGAATCATCATAAACCTGTATTGCAAAGTTGTCGCTCCTGGAAAACATCCAAGTTATTGAATAGAGGCCTACATTTTGCCTACACCTTTGTACAGATTGACATCTGGTCCAACACTGGATATTTCACCGATCGTAAGCTGGACGATCCGACGTTCACGTTCCTTTGCAGCGACCTGTTGCTTTGTCAAGCTGAGCGAACGCTGTGACTGGACCGCAGTTTGCTGAATTTGAACGAGGATCTACGTATCATCAATTTAGCACCGTCGTGAAAGATCGTGGAGACCACACACTTTCTTTAGCGTTTCATCGGACAACGCAGACATGGTAACAATGTTTGATTCGTAGTAATTTAAGTATACAAAGTGTATCCCAGTTGACCGGAGTTTGAAAATTCGTCGACACGCCTGTAACTTGGACTGACCCCCATGGCTTCGTTCGAGGACTACGATGAGTTCGGTAACTACATTGGCACGGACCTCGGTTCGGACGACGAAGATGAGGTCATGCAGACCGAGTATGGTTACGGCCAGCCTGCTACACTCGAGGGCTACGATGACGAGCCAGAACCAGAACCAGTTCAGGAGGGCGCGCTCATGGAAATCGACGGTCGGTGACTTCCACCCAGGAAAGCTTCTATCTCATAGAAACCATGCACTAGAACCCATACACAAGGCGGTAGTCCTTCACGAGGACAAACAGTATTACCCTACTGCCGAAGAAGTGTACGGTCCTGATGTGGAAACCATGGTTCAAGAGGAAGACGCTCAGCCACTGTCCGAGCCTATTATTGCTCCAATAAAAGTGAGGAAATGGACAGTTGAGGAAAAGGACATGCCACAAACCCGTTTTGATAAAGGGTACGCCTAGAACTTTCGTTACCATCCTGCCATATTCACTTATGTGCAAGGTTCTTGCTGAATATGATGTCCTTCCCTGAAATGATACGGAATGTCGCTATCGTGGGACATCTACACCACGGAAAAACGGCCCTGATGGATGCATTGGTCTTACAGACCCATAAACTTATCTGGAATGCCGATCACCAGGTATGTGTCATGATTTTGACGCGTCTTTTGGCTTATAGTTGCGTGGGTTTAGTTGAAATACACCGACACCCATGTTCTATCGCGTGAGCGCGAAATTTCAATAAAGTCGTCGCCTATGTCCCTGGTACTTTCCACCACTGGTGGCAAGTCACATTTGATACATCTAATTGATACGCCCGGCCATGTCAACTTCGTGGACGAGGTTGCTTCGGCCATGAGACTAGTCGACGGCATTTTACTTGTTGTCGATGTTGTCGAGGGGGTTCGTTCACGTCTTTATTGGCTGTGGTGAGGCTAAGTCTAGGACAGGTAATGGTCAACACCGAAGCTATAATCCGGCACGCCCTCCAGGAGGGCATTAAAATGACACTTGTGCTCAACAAAATTGATCGGCTTATCTTGGAGCTGCGTATTCCCCCTGCAGACGCATATTACAAAATAAAACATACCATCGAGGAAGTCAATAATTTCATCAGGTAAGTGTGCCCACACGTTTCGGATGGGAGTTCTGGGTGCAATTAATATGCAGTGGCATCAATCCCGATCCAGAGCTGCGACTGAGTCCTGAGAGGGGAAACGTGACCTTTGCAAGTACCGATATGAGCTGGTGCTTTACCCTTCGCTCCTTCGCTCGGATGTATGCGGACACTTTTGGTTCTCTTGACGTTACCGCCTTTGCCGATCGCCTGTGGGGAGACATCTATTTTAACACGGAAACCCGCAAGTTCACTCGCAAAGCTCCTGAAGGAAACTCTAAACAAGCCAGATCATTTGTCCACTTTATCCTCGACCCTCTTTACAAACTCTACAGCCACGTCCTTAGTGAGGAGACCGAAGATCTCAAAAAAACTCTAGCCGAGCTCAATATTGTCCTCAAGCCAGTGATGTACAAGATGGATGTACGCCCACTGCTCAAAGTGGTCCTTGGCCAGTTCTTTGGGTCAGCCACGGGATTGGTCGACATGATAGTGGAACACATTCCATCTCCGGTTTCTGGTGCCATTTCTAAAGTGGAGCGGTCCTATACTGGGCCACAAACATCAGATATCGCTACTTCCATGAGAGGATGTGATCCTGATGGTCCTGTTATGGTCCAAATTACAAAGCTTTATCACACGACAGATGCACAGTCGTTTAGGGCGTTTGGTCGTGTCATGAGCGGGACACTGCGGAAAAACGCCCAAGTTAAGGTGCTAGGAGAGGGGTATTCGCCCGAAGATGAAGAGGATATGATGAAAGCTACCGTCGAGCACTTGTGGGCGAGTGAGGCGAGGTGAGATCTTTTTTTGTATCTGGTGACCATTTTAATCACCGTTTCTAGATATTTCATTCCGACAGAGGAAGTTCCAGCTGGAAACCTTGTTCTCATAGGAGGAGTTGATGCCTCCATTTCTAAGACCGCTACCCTGGCATCCCCTGACTTGGACGAGGGCCTCTACATCTTCCGCCCGATCAAGCACATGACGGAGTCTGTGCTCAAAATTGCCATTGAACCAGTGGTACCATCCGAGCTTCCTAAGATGCTTTCTGGCTTAAGAAGTATTAACAAATCATACCCTTTGGTTTCGACTAAGGTGGAGGAGAGTGGTGAGCATGTGCTAATGGGTACTGGCGAGCTGTTTCTCGACTGTGTGATGCATGACTTGAGGAAACTCTTTTCGGAGATCGAGATCAAAGTTTCAGACCCTGTAACCAAGTTCTCCGAAACTGTCCTGGAGACCAGTGCTCTCAAGTGCTATGCCGATACGCCAAATAAGAAGTGCGTCCTTTGTATTCCAATGTTTCGGCTTTAGATTCACGGCGGTGACTAGGAACCGGATCACTATGATTGCGGAACCCCTTGAACGAGGCATCGCAGAGGACATTGAACGGGGTAGGGTGACCATACGAATGCCACCGAAAGAACGGGGTACATTCTTCCAGGATAATTATCAATGGGACCTCCTGGCTTCACGATCGATATGGGCGTTTGGACCGGACGATAGTGGGCCCAATATACTTTTGGATGATACATTGCCTTCACAGGTGGATATTTGTATTTGGTGGTGAGCGGGCGCAGCTGTCCTGACACGCGTTTGGTTGTGACAGGTGAACAAAAAGCTACTTGGCACGGTTAAGGACCATATCAAACAGGGTTTCCAGTGGGCTGCACGCGAGGGTCCGCTGTGTGATGAGCGTAAGTTTGATTATCTCTCACCAAGTGTCGATCCAAAATGATGTTATGAAGCAATGCGCAATGTGAAGTTCCGCATCTTGGACGCAAGCCTGGCGCAAGAACCTATCTTCCGTGGTGGAGGACAAATCGTGCCAACTGCAAGGCGGGTGTGCTATTCTTCATTCTTGATGGTATGATGCCTGCTGTTTACTTTGTTTTTAGTTTGCCTGATTAAGCCTCCATTAGGCTACTCCACGTTTGATGGAGCCTATTTATTATGTTGAGGTGCAAGCCCCCGCAGATTGTATTTCAGCCGTATACACTGTTCTAGCCAGACGGAGAGGTCATGTCACACAAGATATCCCCAAAGCCGGGTCCCCTTTGTACACAGTAAAGGCCCTCATTCCCGTTATTGATGCTAGTGGGTTTGAGACCGACCTGCGCACTGCGACACAGGGCCAGGCCTTCTGCCAGCAGGTATTTGACCACTGGTCAATCGTCCCCGGTGAGTAATCCTGCAGGTGGGTGTCTGGGCCATGGGGGAGTGACTGATGACTACTCCAGGTGACCCTACGGATACTAGCATAATTCTCCGACCTCTGGAACCTGCTTCCGGGCAGGCACTAGCACGAGACCTGGTGTTGAAGACACGGCGGCGCAAGGGTCTGGGTGACCAAATTGCGGTGTCCAAGTATTTGGACGACGAGTTTGTGGTGAGTTTTCTTTCGTGCACGACGCTGCGATGCCAACAAATGCTGACGACGCGACAGCTTGCGTTGTCTGCCTCGGGGCATTCAGATTTACTTGGGTAGCTAGTTAGTGTATTCCAATAATAACAACGTGTCTGTCGACGGGTGATCGTGGGAGAGCATACGTGGCGCAAGTAGCCGGAGACATTTTTAGGGCCAAAGCTGGTTTTACTTGTCCAACTTGCGCAAGTCCTCGCCCGCTCGTTACTTACCTTTTCTTCCTGTTTATTCTCCCACTTGGGCTCCACTGGTCCTTCGTAATATACGCGATGCGAAACGTTGCACTCTCTGTTGTTCTTGCCGCAGCTGCTGCAGGCGCGACCGCTTCGGAGGAGTCCAAGCCAACATTCAAGGTAGGCAACCTGTTCGCCTTCCGCACATCTGTCTAATCCGCACGCAGGCAACGGAAGTCTTGGCGTCTTTTGTCGAACAATTCACAGATGACTGGTCCGAACGTTGGACACCCTCTGAAGCGACCAAAAAGACTCCCGTTGGCGGAGAGATCTTCTCCTACGTCGGTCAATGGAAAGTCGAGGACCCAGAAACAGTCCTCATTGAAGGTGACCAAGGACTCGTGGCCAAATCCAAAGCTGCCCACCACGCCATCTCTGCGCCATTTAATTCCCCTGTTGACTTCTCAACCAAACCCCTCGTGGTGCAGTACGAAGTCAAGTACCAGAAGGGCGGCAATTGTGGCGGTGGCTACCTCAAACTCCTCGCCGACGGTTTTCAGACGAGTGGCAAAGAGTTCTCAGATACCACTCCATGGGTGGTCATGTTTGGCCCTGACTTGACTTGTCCTGGGAACAAGGTGGGGTGTTTGGCCTTGGACTAGAGGACGCGCACTCATTGTTAGATAGGTCCACTTCATCTTCCGTCACAAGAACCCTGTCACGAACGAGTACGAGGAGAAGCACCTTGACTCTCCTCCCAAGCCTGCGTTCGGCAAGGACACGAACCTCTACACTCTTGTCGTAAAGTATGTTTTTTTTATTTACTTTTTCGAACAACATATATGTAACGAGATTCGTCTGTATAGCCCTGACAACACGTATGAGGTCAGGTTTAATGGGGAGGTCCAGCAATCGGGGTTGCTGCTCGAGGATTTCAATCCTCCAGTCAATCCTTCCAAATTGATTGATGATCCCGAAGACAAGAAACCCGAGAACTGGGTTGACAAGAAGAAGATTCCTGATCCAGAGGCTGTCAAGGTATGTTTAGAGATTGAACCGTGATGTGTGAAATTCCCTAACTGGATGTGTTGTAGCCCGAGGATTGGGATGAGAATGAGCCCTACGAAATCCCTGACGAGGACGCTGTGAAGCCCGAAGATTGGCTGGATGATGAGCCGGAGATGATTCCCGACCCTGGTATACTTCTCTTGTCCTTTAATCGTCGTGCAATATGACGAGACTCTTACAGAGGCCGAAAAGCCAGAGGAGTGGGACGACGAGGAAGATGGTGACTGGATTGCCCCCTCAGTTCGCAACCCTGCTTGTGATGCTGCTCCTGGTTGTGGTGAATGGAAGCAGTAAGCTGACCTCGTTTTGACCAACGTGAATAGAAAGGCTAAATCGCTTCTCGTGGTAGTCCCTACAAGGCTAACCCCCTGTACAAGGGCAAGTGGTATGCTCCCATGATCGACAACCCTGAGTACAAGGGCGAGTGGAAGCCTCGACAGATTTCTAACCCTGCGTACTTCAAAGATCTTCAGCCGGTAAAGAGCCTTGACAAGATTGTATGTGACCTTGAACTTTGTTAGGGAGTAGTCTACTGACTCTGCATTAGGGTGGTGTTGGCATCGAACTTTGGACTATGACCGAGGACATTCTCTTCGATAACATCTATGTTGGTCACTCCATCATTGATGCCGAACGTTTGGGGAATGAGACATGGGTCGTCAAGCACAACATTGAGGCCGCTGCGACCGCCAAAGCTCTCGAGGTAGAGGAAGAGGAAGCGCCATCGTTCAAGCAAGATCCTCTCGGCTTCGTACGTGACAAGGCCATGAAGTTCATCATGGCTGCTAGCGCAGATCCTGTGAACGCATTCAAGGCCGACCCTACTACTGGTGCTGCACTTGTCTCCAGTGTCTTCGGCTTCTTTGTTATCGTCGGTATACTCGTCGGCCTTATTGGGGACTCCCAGCAGCCCCAGGTGAGCAATAATAGTCCTTGTAGTGTTTTGTGAAACTGAACTCCATTGTGAACTAGTCCTCAAAAAAGACGGATGCGCCTACTCCAGACGACAAAAAGTCAGAGGATGATAAGACTCCAGTCGCACCTGCTGGTGACAAGAAGAAGGATGAGACGCCTGTGAAGAAGCGCAAGTAAATGCATTTCGAAGAAAGTGGCTCGGAGGTGTAGGGATCGCAGCGAGATGTGGCAGATACAATTGAGAAGGGTATCCATTACTTTTTCCCGTATTCTTTTTACCTTACCCTCTACCCATTCTTGGGGCTAACGCAAGTGAATTCCTATCATTATATGAATTTGGGTTAGCTCTCGGCGTCCTATCGCTTTTGTAGGAACGAGAGTGAAATATATGTAGTTTGGACCCTTACTCTAATTACCACCACTTGAGCAATGCTTGTCCTCCGGAATCTGCACAACTATCTCACACAGATACTCTCTCCGCCCTCCATTCATACTGCACTGCTGCTAACGCCCGAAGGCGCACTTGTATCGTATGCATCTCGGACAGAAAACGAGAACGAAGTGGGGTCGGCGACGAGTTCAAGAACGACCCCGACAATTGCAGCGGCCGAATTAGCGGGAGATGGGTTACCACCCAAGTCGGGCGGGTCAGAGAATGGGACGAAAGGCGTGTCTGTGATCACCGAGCTTCGCCCACAATCGCCAAATGGTACTGTCAGTCAACCCGTAGCACAGTCACTGCCGCACGGCCAAGGACTGGGAGAGCCAGCAAAAACGCAGATACGCTCGAAAGATGATATTCGAATAGTAGCCGGATTGAGTGCGGAGGTGTGGGCTGAAACGAGGGGGACGGAAGGCGAAGAGGGCACCGTCGAGGGTGAGGTAGGTGTCAACCTTCGAGTGGCCTTTGATGTAGGGACTGACTTTCTGGGCCTTTTTTTTTTGCGATATACATAACGCGTTTTATACGTGCTGTACTACTGCTACCATACGTCATGCGCCTCTAGCTTGGTCGGATTCTGGTGCTCCCCGTCGAGGTACCTCTAGAAGATGCCAGCGGGCCATCGGAAGACCCGTTGTTACTCTTCGCACTGAACGGCACGACAGATGCCCGGTGGGAAGTGATGAGTAGCAAGGTAGGACGACATCTTCTTCACCTCATCTCCGCCTTTCATATCTCACACCAGGCGCGCAAATTGGTTGCGTTTCTCGCTCCGGCGGTGAACAAGTACCGAGGACAGATGCAGGCAGTGTCGTCGACCCTTGGACCAGGAAATGGCGGAGGAGCAAAGAGTCGGACGCGGAGTACGGCGACTTCGCCGGGCAGGGTTGCACGGTGAGAACGAGTAAGGAGTTAAGTCGAGTGGTCGTAGATAGGTGGGGAGTCCGCGGGAAAATATGTCGGGTACCGTAAACCAGAAAATCGTCTACACTGTGTCCTCGACGAGCATGTCGCGATGGTCGTGGTCAAGCGCAACAGCGGGCATGTGCGCCTCTAGAAAATATGTGCTCTCTCAACGGCGTCTGTCACGTCGTGAGCATACCGTCAGTGCGTTTGCGCAGCCTCCTCTGAACGCACACGCGACTACTCGTCACGCACAGCCAGGCGTATGTGCGTCGCCGTCGCCAACAGCACCTACACCAATCGATCCCCATGCTCTCCTCGCCCCAGAGCTCTCCCGAATAAAGTCGCAGTTGCTCAACCTTCTAGGCTCGTCCCATCCCACGCTCTCAGAGATAGCAGCATACTACTTCCAGCATCCCTCGAAACAGATAAGACCATTACTTGTCCTGTTGTTTTCCCGAGCAACGAATGGTCTGGGCTCTCAATTCCCCCTAAAAACGTGGGCAGCAGAGCATGCGAGGCTCAGTGCGAACGAGTTAGACGCGCCTCTCTCGAGAGCGGATGTACTCTGCGACTTCAATCCCTCGATGCCAGACCACACTGCATCCTTCCATGCGCCCTTTGACCTCCGTCCGCCATCCCAGCGAGTGTATCCCACTCCCCCGTCCTCTGCGTCGTTACCACACGTCCCCACCCTGTCGCATACGCTCCTGCCTACACAACTGCGTCTCGCCCAAATTGTGGAAATGATCCATGTCGCGTCCCTCCTACATGACGACGTCATTGACAAGTCGCCACTCCGAAGAGGTTCACCATCTGCCCCTTCTGCCTTTGGCAACAAGCTATCCGTGCTCGGTGGTGACTTTCTTCTTGGTCGAGCCAGTGCAGCGCTCAGCCGTCTGGGGTCGAGTGAGGTAGTAGAGCTGATCTCGAGTGTTATTGCGAATCTCGTCGAGGGCGAGATTTTGCAGATGAGAGGGACTGGTTTGCCTAAGGTCGAGAATGCTACTTCGATGGTGAGCGATGCAGCTGTCGAGGTTGACCGGGGAGCTGTACATGCTTCGCCGGCGGCATCAGCACCGTCCCTACAATCGGACCGGTGGAGCATATACCTCAGAAAGACGTACTTGAAGACGGCGTCGCTCATGGCCAAGGGGGCACGCTCAGCTGTCGTGCTTGGGGGATGCAGGGAAGGGGAGGTGTGGAAAGAGGTTGCATATGCATATGGGCGGAACCTTGGAATCGCGTTCCAGGTGAGGCACCAGTGCCCGTACTATATTTGTTCACTAACAACTGTCTTGTTGTAACGTATGATGTGCCACGTGCTCACTGCACTGTAGCTTGTTGACGACATCCTAGACTTCTCAGCTTCCAGCAGTGCACTCGGTAAACCGGGTTCTGGTGCAGACCTCCGACTTGGACTTGCGACAGGACCTGTGCTGTACGCTGCAGAAGAATACCCCGAGCTGGAACCGATGATTTTGAGGGCCTTCAAAGGAGAAGGCGACGTTGAGAGGGTACGATCTATGCACTGCACTTGTCATCTCTGACGTTGTCTGTGCAGGCACTGACCCTCATACATGCCTCGTCGGGTGTGGCCCGCACACGCGAACTCGCGAATGCACATGCAGAGAAAGCGCGAGAGGTGCTTCAGATTCTGCCTCGGAGCGATGCACGGGATGCACTCGAGGCACTCACTGAGGGAGTCGTGCGGAGGGGATGGTAGACATCATATTTAGACATTCTAGCATAGCACAGAATTGGAAATGAACCCTTTGTGGTGGCTGTGACTTAACCCCCCCCCCCAAAGCAAGTGCTAGTCTCGACACGATCATAGCCATCGTCCACCATGCAAGCGTTCCCCGCACTACTAGTTCTCCTCGTAGCCGACCTTGTCTCCGGCCATGGCGTGCACGAGCAAGACCCCAAGCTTGAGCAAGCAGACTATATCACTCGACACGTAGGCACCACTTCTCTACATGGACTTACTGACTCACTTTTCCTTCGTCCCTACAGATGGCGACGGAGCATCACATGTATGGTATTGTCCTTGCTTCTCCTGTTGTTACTTACTTTTGTCACTTGGTATATATAGAGACAACTTCGACCTCGAAAGCTTCTTTCAGTTGCACGACCTTAACCGGTATGGTGCCCGTTCATCCGTGATATAATGCGCCCACCTGACCACCACCACCACAGAGACGGCTTTTGGGACCGCGACGAGATACAAGCTATCTATGGTGTCCACCATGTCTACTCTCAAAAGAAGTCCAGGGTGGGTACACCCCGGGTTCCGTTGCGCCTGTCCACTCTCACCTCACCATTGTTTGTACAGGATGAAATAGAACACCAGAAGAAGGCAGACCATGTTGTTGATACTGTCCTTAAAGCCCTCGACAAAAATGGTGACGGAAAAATAAGTCCCGAGGAATTCACCTCGGCTGGATACCAAGGCCTGCCCACCTTCGACGATATTGGCGTAGAGGGGCACCATTACGACGTCGAGAGCGGTATGTCCACTCATCATAATTACGCTTCTGTCCATGTGGCTCACTTGCACGGCGTCAATAGAATTCTTCCTTCACCACGAGGGTAGGCACACGCCGTCAGATGATTCTGGAATGCACTGCTCACCTTTGCGCAGAACAATACCATTCCACTCCCGAAACACAGTCAGATGAATCATATATCCATCCGGAAGACATCGAGCACTTTTCGCACCATGACGATATCGAACGCCAAGAGTATGAACGCGAAGCTCGATACCAAGGCATTTCTGTCGACGAAGCTGCCCGCTCCCATGACGAGCCACCAGTTCACTCCCCTTCGGAAGTGCACCAGCAAGAACCCATGGACGCCAATCAGGCGGCGTCCGCGCCGAAACCCAAGATCACCAGAGGTGTTCCACCGGAGAGGCTTGATCCTTCGGTGAGGTACCAGAGCATTGGCAAAGACAGTGCGGGCCAGTCGGAATGGGGGACTGGTGAGCAGGGCTATAAGCAACCCAAGTCGCCTGCGGAGAGACTCAGGTAAGCTTCAGCACTGCAGAATCACTCGCCAGCGACCCTGATACTGTATCTTTTCCAGGAAAAATGTGCCCTACAAGGTAAGCACCAACACCTATCTTTCTGGTACACAAGGGAGATTGCTCATGGGAAGGATCGGATGCAGTATAAATTCCGTCGTAGCTGGGGCGACTTCTGACATGTATAATGAGCATTTCCTGGTTATGTTACTGTCTGACATCTTAGTTCTGTCCCTTGGATCATATTTACTTGCTGTACATGCACTCCATTACTTGGCTGCTACAAGACAAGCCTGAATTGTTGGCCTGTGCTGTTCAGTGTTGAAATGCAGCACTACACAACTTGCTACCAGTTTACAGACAGCCTGACTCAACCACCTTCCTTTGAGTCTGAAAGGAGACTACCCATTCTTGGCCATTACAATTAGTCTTTCATCTTGTTTCAGCCCAACTCCAGTAAATAATATGTAAAAGATAGTACAATGGACTTCTATCAGGAGGCAGACAGATAGACCCACCACTCCAGCGAGTGCATTATCTACTACATTTTGGATTAGTCGGCACAATCCACCATCTTGTTACAAGGTCACTGCAGGAGGCAAAATCACGGTTTCGCGATCTGGGCCCTGCGCGGTTACGGAATAGCAGCGAACATCGTTGGAAGTTGGTTGGAAGTAGGAAAGATACTCTTTATGGCACCTATCAGTTCTGGAGCAAACGGGAGAAAGCCCTCAAAGATATCTGCATTAGGCCCGAAAAACGAGTTCGTGCGTTCATCATCTCGTTGCCTCGCGTAAAGATTGGTCTCAAAATTGCCATTCGCACTGACGTGGCATATGCTTGCAATTCAAGGTGGAATCTATCACGGTCTATCGACGGAAGGAACGATGTGGATCTATAGTGATTTTTCCCATTTGGAAATGAGCTTTTCCAAGTCGAACCGTGGGTCCTCTGGGTCAGTGATCGCTGCAGGGAGGTCTCAGGTTAGAAATGAGACAAAAATGGAGCGAAAGAAAAAGTGTCGCGACAAGACGGAGTCATTCCATTCAACCGGATGGACATGGAAGCTTCGAAATATGAGAGTGAGATACCCACCACCATCACCCTTTGCACTCTCTTGCTTCTGCCGCCACGCCTGCTTTGCCTGAGACACTAGGTGTTCTCTGTGGTGGATAGCGTGCTGTTCCTTTTCGTAGTCGTGTGCATCTTGTAAGGAGCGGCGGTGGTAAATCCCGTACAAGACACCGGAAGCTAGTGCAGTGTAACGGAAAACCTGTGAGCCATAAACAACGTTCAGGAGTGTTCAAACAGTAAGGAAGCCACCGCGTACATTGACAGTGGACGAGACCATGGTAAATTAGGTCGGACTTGACCACTTAAACCGCGGACAAGTAGAACTATGGAATTCATCGTGAGCGAGTTTCCTAAGGGATTATTGAATCAATAGCGCAGCCTACCTTTCCTATGGAGGACGTTGGAGGTTCGTTTTGCGAAACACAGCGGAGGAAGTCGGTGTTTGCCAGCTGACATAAGCAACTAGTCACCGGCCCGCCCCATCCCGTCGTACGCTGGCGATTTCTCCTCCAGAGTGTATTCGAAGGGTAATTTCCAGGGACGGTATACTTGGGGTAAGGCCTCGTCTGGTTACTGAAATCTGGATCGAGCTTGATGGCTGCCATTATGGTGTTGACTGTTGTATTATGATCGAAAGGCGCCAAGTTCGTCACCCACGACTGTACTTTTGCCAGCCTTCGGATAATTGTTCTCATGACAGCAAGTCTGACCCCTCACGGGAACAAAGCCAACACATTCAAGTCCGGTCAAGGTGCGGCATGTTGCACACTGTCAACGACTCAGCGACCGACGTCTTAGTTTCGAACAGCTGCTGCTTTCAATCAGGACCACACAGCTTGACCAGCGTCTTGTAGTCGTGTAAAACCCCTTCACGAACCACACTATAAGGTCCAGGCCACCGATGTCCGTCGTAGACGAAGATGTGGACATGGATGCTCCCCAAATATCCACCCTTCGCGAGGAAGACACCCCTCCGCCGACCCGAACATCGAAGAGAGTAGTAAAACTATTGGTTGGTGACAAGAAGGGCAAGGGAAAGTCCTCATCGCCGAGCATAGCGCTCGCTGCTCGGAAGAACGCACAGAATGGGCCTACTCCAATTCATAGCGACGAAGAAGTCGAGGAGGAGGAGGAGGAGGAAGAGGAGGA
>Ga0307518_10000047_pt1 | contig 81318 bp, 100 predicted proteins | sample 25_EM_MG_FD_203889 | JGI IMG/M metagenome (GOLD analysis project Ga0307518, IMG submission 203889) | Populus trichocarpa ectomycorrhiza microbial communities from riparian zone in the Pacific Northwest, United States - 25_EM | ecosystem: Host-associated > Plants > Roots > Unclassified | place...
CAGCAATACAGTAAAAATCCGCCCTGCGGGGCCTCAAGTAGGCAAAGTCCGGACAGCAATATTGCATTTTCCGGCCCTCAAATAGGCAAATTTCCGGCCGAACCTCATAGGGAGCTTCAGGGGGCCTATTTATTTTCAGGGGACAATTCACTCTGTTAGGGAGATCTTGTGTACCCAATGTAGCATCTCATAATACACTTCGCCTGTTTACAAAAATTCGAGCGGACTGGAACACATTCTAACCATGAATACACTAACTTCCCCGTCTCACCGAACACAACTGGTCATAACCGCGCTCTCTGCTTGCCTCTTCACCTCAGCTCTGTTCACCGCATACAATGCATATACAAAGCGAGAACGTCGACGAAATCTCAATGATGAAGTCCTCCAATCTCTTGCCAACGACGAGGCAGTCCCGATGAACAAACCCCCTTTGATGGCCGGTATCGATGAATATAATGAGGATCTCATTCGCGAACAACTCGCCCGGAACTACGCGTTCTTTGGAGAGGAGGGAATGGCAGGCGTTCGGACTGGGTCTGTGGCTGTCATTGGCTGTGGTGGTGTTGGCAGCTGGGCTGCAATCATGCTCGTTCGATCGTAAGTAGTGCGCGTTCAGACAGTTCTAGTTGTCCTTCACTTTACCCGTTCCAGGGGCGTTTCGAAAATACGCCTCGTTGACTTTGACTATGTCACACTGTCCTCACTCAACCGACATGCTACGGCGACGCTTGCGGACGTTGGCACTCCCAAAGTTGCCTGCATAGAACGAGTTTTGAGGCAGGTTTCTCGCTGGGTGGAGGTCGATAGTCGGGTAGAAATCTGGAGGAAAGAAGGTGCAGGAAAACTCCTTGAAGGCGTTGACTGGGTTGTCGGTAAGAGGTGTATGATATGTCCATTGAACTATTCCCATTGACAAGGTGTTTGAAGATGCCATCGATAACATAACGACCAAAGTGGATTTGCTCAAGTACTGCCATGAACATAACATCCGCGTAAGCAAGCATCTTTCGCAGGCACTGCCGAAGCATTTCACGGTGATCTTTTAGGTGTTTTCCTCCATGGGTGCGGGTGCAAAATGTGACCCTACGCGGATCCAAATCAATGATATATCGAATACGGTGTACGACCCGCTCGCTCGTTCTGTGAGACGACGGCTCCGTCTTGAGGGGATAGCCTCTGGCATTCCCGTAGTTTACTCTACGGAGGTGCCAGGCGACGTCAAGCTGTTACCCCTACCTGACGAAGAGTTTACAAAGGGTAACGTAAAAGAACTTAACGCGTTTGACGACTTTCGTGTGCGGATATTGCCCGTGCTTGGTTCGTGGATGAGTATTAGCCCCGAGAGGGTTGACTAACAATCCTTCTATAGGTCCCCTTCCGAGCATATTCGGCTTATATATAGCGACGTACATCGTTTGTGATTTGGCCAAGAAACCCATTTTGAACCCTCTTCCTATTAAAAATCGCAGAAAGCTCTATGAGCGTTTGCTGAGAGAACTGCTACATCGCGAATCCAAGTTCCTTGGCGAGCAAATCAAGTGAGTTGTTCGTACAATCATTGCGGATCTGTTCTCAATGTAATGAAATCCAGCAAACTGCCGATCGATGAAGATGACGTCTCATTCATATTTGAAGATTTATACATGGGCCGGTCTGTTATTCCGCCTCACATTGTACCCTCACGGCCGCAACTCATACGATGGGACGCGAGGAAGCCACTGTCGCTTGAGAATTGCGTGGTGTTTGATTTCCCAGAGGCAGAGAAGCACGCACGGGAGTGCCTTGGACTTGGTGGTGGGGAGAGACATAGCCCGTTGGATGTCTGGGGTGAAGAGGCGCAGGCTGTGGTAGACAAGAATGCAATCAACGTCTCCCAGTATCGTCGATGGGTGGGATTGTATCCATAGGGGTATTTCCTAATATAGAACATTAGTCATGGTGGTTTTTGTCCTGTTTCGGATTCGATCATCCTCGACGCCGACAACAGCGAGTCCGTCGACAGCGCATTGTCGTGGACGGCGGCGGCGATATTTGAAAAGACAACGCAGACGACGACGACGACGACAACAGCAACGAACACAGTTCTGTCATGTCTCCTACACCCAGTGGCTCGCTCAGTGATCCCCTCTCCTCTCCATCCCCCACTCCTCCGCCAGATCCAATGGATGTATCAGAGCTCTCAGAGCTCACAGATGAAGAGGCAACTCCGGATATCCGCACAAATACTCGCTCTGCTAGAGCTGACAGCGACGACGAAGGCTCCGACGGACCTCCACCCCGAGTACGCAAGAGCGGTGGCGGAAAACGCAAGTCTAGGTCTCGAAATCCACGCAAGTCGTCTGCTTCAGGTTCTGCTAGCAGGCGCAAGAAACGGGGTGGAATGGTTCCCGCTCCAATGTGGGACTGGGCCTACAAGAACGGCTCTGTACCACCCACTGCTGCACCCTCGGCATCGGGTCTGGTTGCGACCTCACATCCTGGCCCTGGCCCTACTACGACGTCCCATACTCTCTCGTCAACTGGAGCTCCAACAAACAGCCTTCCGAATCACACGACCCTATCGCATGTCTCAATTCCAAGACGCCCAAAATCGACTTCCACCACCCCAGACGCAGAGGAAGAGGAGGAGGAAGAACAGCCCGCTTCCCCACGTGCCATGGAAGAGGAAGAGGGCGAGGAAGGTGACCCAGATCATCGTGCCAGAGATCACGTGGAAGATGATGCCGACGACGACGACGACGTGGAAGATGAAGGCGAAGAAGACGAAAATGACGAGGAGGAGGATGAAGAGGGCGAAGAGGACATCGATGTGGGTCCTTCCAGCAGGTCACGCCAAAAACCCTCTCCTGTCTCCCACCGATCCCTCTCTAACACTTCTCGCACGCGCAATCCTCGCACTGCCAAGAGCGTCGCCAGAGCAGACGAGGATGAAGCCATGGGCGAAGATGATGTGGACGCTGATGAGATGGGCGTTGATGGGGATGGTCCTGACGATCTCGCGGAAGGTTCTGGCACAGAGGAAGATTACCCCGATCGTCAGTACCCAAACCGGGGCCGTCTTGCCAATTCAAAGCACCCTAGACCTTCCATCCTGGCCAGCAGCTCTAACCGCCGGGATCCAGGCACCGCCGCCGAACTCAAAGACGCGGGCAGAGACGTGCCGCAGGACGCCCAGGACATTTCCCCATTTCCGCTTTCTGCTCCAGAATCACCACGTGAGCCTACCCTAGATGACGAAGACGTAGATCAAAATGACGGAATAGATGACGGAGCAGATGACCAAGAGGGAGATGAGGAGGCCCCGGATGACGAGGAACCCTCTCCAACTGACCCCGATGCTGATCCCGACCATCTTGTGGGTAGACTCGGCGAAATAGATGGCGATGACCACATCACTGCGCATGATGACCGCGAATCGAATATGGACGAAGCGGAAGAGCCGGACGAAGATCCTGATCTTCAGCCCGCACATCGCGCTGAAGCGCTCGATGTCCTCGCTACCATCGAAATCAAGTTTGCTATGCTGAGGGAGCGTGTCTACGTGGAGAAGATGGAAGGCCTAGCATGGGAGGAAGCTTTAGTTTGGGAAGGCATGTATCGCCCTTAATGTCATTGACGGACGCGTTTTAATATCGAGGCTGACGCGAGTCTGATAGGCACTCATCCCGAACTACACCACCTTCAAGAGGAACTCACAAAGCGACGCGATAAGCGACTGATGCTGGCTGAACGCAAGAGAGAGTATGAAATTGGGGCCCTCGAAAGGAAGCGAAAGGAGGAAGAAGTCAACGTTTGGGACCACTGGGAGGTAGGCATTGTAATACTTCGACAACGACTCGTTTCTGTCCCGTGTTTCTTACATACGGTTCACTTCTGCAAATTTGTTCAGAGCGGACGGCTAATATACACACATTTACAGCACGCGCGCGACGAACTCCAAACAGATATGGTGGCTGAAACGAATAGGAAGCGGAGAAAGCTCGAACGAGAGAGGCGAGCGTTGGAACGTCCTGTCGGAGGTAAGGCTCCCTTTGATGTTCTCAGATCAAAGTCTTGGATTCTACCGGATTTCTGTGGCATGCGCTTTTTCCCTTTCGCTGTGCACATGAGGACTTTGTCACCAGAAAGATCATTGTTTTTCGTCATTTCGTTGACTGACTGCTCCTTACAGCTCGAGGCATCCCGGTTCCAATCCTCAATCCTCCGCCAGCTCCAACCCTTCGAGAGATTGTCAACACAACACCCCTTCCTTCTCACCTTGTACACCTTGTCTCCAACGCAAGCAAAAAACTATTGACTAGATCATTGGTTAACCCCACCTTGAACGCCGGATTAGGAGTTGGATACAATGGACTAGGTACGTCATTTTTCTTTGTAGACACTGACACAGTCTTATTGTGCCTGTACGTCCTGTGTTGCGATCCACAGGTTCCAACCCAGCTGCCTACCCTGACCTGCCAACGCTTGCGCCTGCTGATATTGCCACCGACTTAGATTACCTCTTCCAGCACCGTCGCGCTGGCTTCGGTTATGGGTACGGCGTGTTCCCTGCTGTCCCTGGCGTGGGGGTTCCTGGGGTCGGACCCGGTATTGGCCCAGGGATGGGGTTTGGCCCAGGTGTTGGAGGAGCTGGGCTGGGGTTTAACGGTGTCCCCGGGGTTGGATTCGGGATAAATGGCCCTGGACCTGGTGAAATATACCCGCCAAACACAGGCCCTGGAATGACACACCCTGGTGCAGTGCCACCACCTGTAGCTGGCCCGTCCATGCCACTTCCACAACCTCACCCAGAGATAACGGGTCCAGGAATTGGCCCTACAGACTCGCCAGGATTCGGGCAACCTTCTGCGGGTGTATTCCAGCCCGGTGTTGGACGGGAGAACGCATATCCGCTAGGCTCTGGTGGGCCGGCCTTGGCCCAAGGTGGCCCGGAGACATCGGGGAGGAATCAACGCACATCGGGGTCCACGCTTGATCGCGAACGCGAGAGCACATCACAACGAGAGCGAGAATTGGTCGCTCGCGACCGCGATCGTGAACTCCCCCAGCGAGAATGCGAGCGAGAGCGAGTTAGAGATATGAACAACCATGAGCGTGAGAGGGGAGAGTTTGTGTCCAATGTTGGTCCAAGATACCAGAATTTTGAGTGGAATCCGAAGCCTTCTGGTGGCGTGGATTGGAGTTTTGGAGACAGGCGGCGAGAAGAAGATATGTTGGAACGCGAACGTGCAGAGAGAGAAAGGTCTCAAGGACAGCCCATGACGGGCCCTCCAATACCCCGCCATCAAAACCAACATTCACACTCACTTCACCATCCCCACCCCTCTCACACACAGCATCTTACCCATCCTTCGCATCCTTCGCACTTGGGTCACTCAGGGCATTCACAACCCCCCTCGCACCATCAACATCACCACTCGCATCCACATTCCCAGCACCAACATCAGCATACCCAACACCAACAGGGGCCGACAGGAAATGCACCGCATCACCATCATGTTGGCCAACATCATCACAGACACCATTACCACGTCTTACATCACCATCCCCCCGGGTCTGAATTGCGGACAGGTCCTGCATCAGGTACAAGTGCGGAAGGTTCTGGGATAAGGCACGGACAAGGGCATGGCCAGACTTCGACTACCATGGAAATCATTAACTTGTCAGCGGGTTCATCAAAAGCGCTTTGGAAGAGGGAGGAGGGTAAGTTTGGTGGAACGAGCCTTCCCGGGAGTCGGCCATCGTCTACACATCCCCCTTTCTCTGTTTATGACGAACGGGAAAGGGACAGGGACAGAGATAGGGATAGAGAAAGGGACAGGGATAGACCAGTTGCAACGCCATTCGTTATTGGCCCTTCACCCAATTCCTTATCTGCCGCGTCTTCTCCCCGACACAACTGGCCCCATGGTGATATGGGTGGCCCACATCCTCCTGGTGGTCCTGGTGCATTATATCCGCCGCCCTCTGAACGATTTCATTCACCCGTTTCAGGGAGTTCTGGAACACAAGGAGTGCTACACCGCTTCTCAAACCCTCCGCCCTCTTCCCACCTTCACCGCCAGTCGCCCAATTCACTGACAACGTCACCTTCCCGTTCTGGTCCCCCAGCGTCTCCTAGTAGTGCCAACCTGGTTAATCCTGGTGTTCCATCGTCATCCGCGAATACCTCGTCCTCCCCAGGTCCCTTCCATACACGTAAATCATCTCCTAATTTGCCACCACCCTCTAAGCTTGGAATGTCACCTCTTGTTTATTCACCCCGGTTAGTAGGTCCAGGTGTCCTACCCCCAACCGGCCCAGGAGTTCCCGGAGTGTTATCTGGCGCTGTATCCAATGTGCTTTCAGGTCCCTCATCAGGGCCTGGTATGCCACCATCTGGAATACTGACAAGCGGCCCTGGTATACCACCTACGCTTGCAATGCCCCAAGGCAGCAGTGGTCCTGGTATCGGTGGTGGTATACCTCCAAGTGGACCCCCGCCAATTGGCATGGGAGATGGACAATCTATGTCCGGGTTTACTGGCAGTAGGACAGAATCACCTTTGATGTTTGCGTCGCCAAGGGCTGGGCCACCGATCCAGAAAATAGGAGTGGAAGGAGTATGATACATTCATTCAATTGGTTGAACTTAGGATCAGTAGGGATATTTGTGTTGACATATTGGCCGCATTCGTTGTCGTGGAGCCGTATATAGGGCCAGAGAGTCTGGTTCATGTGTAAATTTCTCGTACATAGTTTTCAGATTTCTAATGGTAAATGGTAATAATATTGTCCATATTATTTACACACTGATGCAGGCAGCATCCACGAGTGAGTACTTATAGGGGACCTTTCTTATTGAACTGGCTCAAACTCACGGAAAGGCATTTTGAAGCATACACTAGTGTAGAGGAATGGTGGCTCTAACTGCTCCGAAGCATCATTGTTTAGTTATATGGTGTGCGTGCACCATTATGACTCACTTTATTCAGAGGGTTAAGTTCGCAAGAGTGCTGTGATACAACATCTTTCAAAACACATTCTCGATGCTACCACTATCAGTAGTTGCTCTTGTCCTTGGACCGTTCCATCGCTTGAGAGTGTGTCAGAAATAGCTGTGCATACGGAGTTTGTCACTGACGGTTATAGTGCAGCAATTTTTCAATCAAGTCAACATGCGTTAACACCATTCGACGACAACAGTATCTCTTTAGTTGGAGCTCATCTAGAGCGTCTCTGATGTCATGGTTCGGTTCTCAGCTAACATCAATTTCACCGAGGCATGCTTACCCTTCGCTCATGTCATTGGCCAGCAGTTCGAGGTAGGCGTTCCATTTGTCACCAATGACCTTTCCACAAGAAAAGCAGCGCACTGGTATGATCTATGCGGTGGTTGTAAATAGGACTCTCCGAGAGAATCAGTATATCAACCTTACCATTGTGATAGTCTCCGCTGAAAAGATCACGGACGGAGGATTGAAGGTGGCTCACGTGACCCTCACGTGAGGTTGACAAAACCGTGTCATTCATTCAATCACAGTTCATCGACGCGTTCAAGATACTGCAAGTCGCAATGAGCGCAACATTTGAGCTGCAAGACGAGCTAGAAGCTCTGCAAGACTTATCCTCGTACGAGATTCCGAATGAACACGATCTACATAACACCGAAGCTGGTCCATTACTGCAACGTGCGTATCCTCTCAAGGCTGACGATGATCGCTAACCGCTACGCAGGTGTCGTGGGTACCATTGCAAACTCGTCGGACGATATTACCGATCCAGAAATATTTGATATCTTTCGAAGTCTCCTGAAACATGCAGACGCAGTCCCAGGGCCGTGCATGATTAAATTACTGGACTCCGTTGCTTCAGGCTTCAGTGCTCAGTTAGACGCGGCGATCCGGGACTCAAAAGAGGAGGATCAACAGGCTGCCATGTCTCACAAGACCCCGCTGGAAATGTACGCCTTCCTTCTGAATTGGTTCACTTCTGCTGCAGATAAAGTGAAATCGGGCGAAGACGAACTTGCGCAGTTTCAGCCAAAATCTCGCCGTGGAAGGGGTGGTAAATCAGGCACATCCCGTGCAGCTGCTAAGAAAGGGGATGAATGGACTTGGGCAGACCAGATCCCTGCTACTCTTGAGCTATTCGCAAAAGCAATGAAGCTGAAGACGCATCGTATATGGGTGACAACACCAGAGAGGGATGCCTTCATCACGTATGTTCTATGGTCAGCCGAGGTTGGTTAAGCTGACATGAACCTCAAGTTGTTTGACCCGTCCCGCATATCACATCGCAGAGAACGAACAGTATATGAAGGTCCATAATATCAAAATGCATGTTTTCAAGGTCATCTGTATTGCTGTCAAGAATCATGGCCATGCCCTTGCGGCTCAGATCAACATCATGCAGGCATTACAATATCACGAACACCTTTCGGAACCCATGGCCGAATGTCTTGCTCACCTTGCGAAGGACTTTGACCATGCTCAGCTTGGAGAGGAGATTTTGCGGGAAATCGCTGGAAAGACATTCAACGCCCAAGACACGAAAGGGCCTCGAGCATTCTCTCGTTTCCTTGTGAAATTCTGTGAAGAGTCACCGAGGTCGGTGTTGAAACAGATTAGCGTTTTGCTTGGACACTTGGATTCAGAGGTTGGTCGACGACCCTCGCTAAGTCACGACCACGTACTGATAATAATCGCCTTAGTCGTATCCCATGCGTATGGCTATGGTCGAAGTAATCGGGCTGCTTATTCGCGAACTCTCAAGCGCTGAAGACAACAGCGACTCCACGCAAGCCCACAAACAAATCGTCGGGCTCTTTGAGTTACTTCTATCTCGAACACTTGACCTCTCCTCTTATGTTCGCTCCAAAGTTCTCGCCACGCTGTCGAAGTTGTGTGACTTACGAGTCCCATTTCCCAAGCAACGTTTGGAGATAACAAAACATGCAGTGGCAATGTTGGAGGACAAGGCCTCTACGGTGCGCAAAGCAGGAGTTGCTTTACTTACGAAGCTCATCTTGACGCACCCTTGGGGCCTTATGCATGGCGGGCCTCTCAGCCTTGAAAAGTGGGAGGGATACTACAAGGAAGTGAAGGACAAACTGGACAAACTTGAGCAGGCGGTGGGTAAGGCTGTAGAACGAGGAGAGAAGGCCAAATCCAAGGATGAAGAGGACGAGGGCAACGAAGAGCAAGACGAATCTGACGAAGAAGCTGAAACTCAGGCGAATAATCAAAAAATGAAGATGTAAATCATTTAGCTGACCCTGTGGATGACGGTACTAACGCGTTCTAACCAATAGGGCGGAAGATGATGAGATGGACGTGGACACGGAATCTCATAACGTAGAAGATGTAACTATGGGTAATGAAGACAACCAACGAACGCCGAAGAAGGGAAAGGGCAAGAAAGCTCGGAAGTCCGTGATGGACGTCGTTGCTATTACTTCGGAGCAGGAAGCACTCGCAGCATTGGAGTCTAATGAGACGCTCTATCTCAGACTCCGCAAGAAATACTACACAGAAGCACTCGCGTTCATTAGGATGATCGAAGCTTCTGTGGAATGCGTCACCCAGCTGCTCGGTAGTACCAACAAAGCAGAAGTACTTGAAGCTATGGAATTCTTCAAGGTCACATACCTCTATGAGTTTGAAGCTGCGGGGGTGAGAATGGTCTCTTCTAGTGTGGACCCTCCTGATCGTTCATAGGTCGGAATTAAGCGTATGTTACACCTCATTTGGTCAAAAGATAACAACCAAGTCTCGGAAGACGGAAAGGAGCTAAAGGGTGTCCGGTCGCGACTTCTGGAGTGCTACCGGAGCCTGTACTTCGACCCTCTCCCTGACTTAGAACCTAAGCAGCAGGTGAACCGCATTGCTAAAAACATGATCGAGTTAGTCTCCCGAGATTTTTTTTTCCCAACACTAACTACCATCCAAGATTGACGTACGACGCGTCGTTGGCGGAGCTAACAAGTCTCGAGGAGATGATGAAGATTATGATGGAGGAAGACCAGGTTCATCATGATATCATCAACAAGCTCTGGCAAGTCTATAGTAAGTTTTTCATGTTGACAAGACATCTGTAGAACCTCACACGTGGCGTTATCCTAGGTTCTCCGAAGCCTCTCCCTGCTTACCAGCGCCGAGGAGCCATAATCATCCTAGGTATGCTGGCGTTGGCAAAACGTAGTGTGGTGGAAGAGAAGATCGATGTTTTGTTGCTAATAGGACTAGGCAAACATGGCAAGGTGCGACAGTTTTCTCCGTTTAAGCACACTAATGTAATGGTATCTAGGCTGATCTCATGCTCGCCCGATACACTTGTGTGACACTGCAACGCCTCAATGGTAGCGCAAAGAAAGTGAAGGGTATGTTCGGAGCTCCATCCGCAGGATATGTGAAATTGACAATCTCGTCAGGTTCTCTCCTTAATAAGACTCTTCGCATGGAAATGAACAACGCAATTTTCCGCAAGCTGCAGGAGGCTGTTGAACACCCATGTCGGTCTAAGGACTGGTTCGGAATGGCAGAACAAGCGATAAACACAATCTATGCTCTGGGAGAGCACCCAGACGAGTTATGTAGCAAGATTATCAAAAACTTGACTCGGCGAGCATTCCCGCGTCGAACACAGGAGCCCGCTCTCGGCCAAGAGCAAGGAAGCCAAGAGCAAGGAGATGCAATGCAGCAGGATATTGAGCCGACATCTTTTTCAGGGAATGCCTCGCATGCTCCAATTTCTCAACCCTCTTCATCTCAGGGCCTGAGTGAACAATGTGGTGGCCAAGACACTGGTGACGTGTTACAACTCAGTCAGCTCTTGTTTGTCGTCGGTCATGTTGCTATCAAGCACATCGTCTTCCTCGAGCTCGTTGAGCGAGAGTGGAAACGACAAAAGGACGAGAAGGATTTAGGTAACGTCCACTTAAGTTTTTTCTGAACTGTTTTTTGATCGTAGTTTCAGCTGAAAAACTCGCTGCTGGCGGCAATGTACCAAACAAGGATTCAAAAGAAGCTGAAGAACTAGACCAAGTTGCTGGAAACGCGGAAGACGAAATTGGTGACAGGATAGCTGCAGTGCGAGAAACTGAACTGTTGTATGGCCCCCAGTCGCTATTGGCTGTGTATGGTCCAATGCTTGTCCATGTCTGCGGAAGCCCCCATAAATTCAAGGCGAGTCCTGCGAATTCATGTTTCATTTGTCATCCTCACACCCAACCAGAATCGGACGCTCCGTGCAGCTGCGACCCTTTCCTTCGCCAAATTCCTCTGCGTGAGCTCGCAGTTTTGTGACCAACACCACCGTCTGCTTTTCAAAATTCTTGAGACCTCGAAGGATCCAGACCTGCGAAGCAACATCGTGATCGCGTTAGGCGATGTAGCAGTGTCGTTCAGCAACATTATAGACGAAAACAGCAACGAATTATACAAGGGCCTTTCAGACGAAAATCTTGTCGTTAAGAAGAACACACTGATGGTGCTTACCCATTTAATTCTGAATGGCATGATCAAGGTCAAGGGACAACTTGGTGAGATGGCCAAATGTCTGGAGGATGAGGAACCGCGGATTTCCGACTTAGCGAAACTCTTCTTCACTGAACTGTCGACAAAAGACAATGCCATCTACAACAACTTACCTGATGGTCCGTTGCATTTCTCCAGGTTACGATGTCAGGATATTGATCATGCGATGCAGTGATAAGCCACTTGTCAGCTGGTGACCATGCTGTGAGCGAAGAGATCTTCCAGAGTACTATGCGATATATCTTCTCCTTCATTGAGAAGGTAAGGAAATCCCTCTGGATATTTGCAGTGCTCATTCTTTGAGCAGGAAAAGCAAGCCGAGAACATTGTTGAGAAACTTTGCCAGAGATTCCGCATCTCTGATGATCCTAGGCAGTGGCGAGACATCGCGTTTTGCTTATCCTTACTCCCCTTCAAGTCTGAGAGATCTGTTAAGAAGCTCATCGAAGGACTGCAGTTTTATCAAGACAAGTTACATGAGCTTGCAGTTTTCGAACGTTTCACAGATATCCTGAATAAAGTCAGTTTCAGAATCATTGTGTTGAGTGATCGCCCACACATTAATTTAGGCTCGGTCGAACAAATCTGCAAATAAGCCCGACACAGAACTCGACGAGTTTGAATCCGTGTGTTGATACCTGTCCTGCATGCCGATGGCTCACAATTCATCCCGCAGATTCTCAACGAACACAAACGACAAGGCGAGGAAGACCGCGCTTTCGAACAACGTGTGGAAGGTAAGAAAGCGGCTGCCAAGCGGAAGGCTACTCGACGCTGTAAGTGCCTCCGTTACTGGCTACAATCGTGTGTGCTCACCTCCACCCAGCTGCCCGCAAAAAGGCTCAACCTGAGCCTGAACCCGAGCCAGAGCCAGTTTCTTCGCGACGGACCGAAGACGATGACGATGACGATATGTATGTCTAGGGTTATTGCATTTTCTGTTATAGGTGTATGGCCATGTAGTGTTGTAACTTATATCCGTAACTTTAGGCGAGTCAAACACTAGTCATTTATTGGAGGCCCTGCTGGTAAACCTGAGCTGGTTCACTAATATCATATTATAAGGTCCTGTGATATGTACTACAGCGTATATATAAAATGCATATCGAGAGACATGGAGCGAGAAAGCTGCCAACACCCAATCAACACCAATCAGCTTGAGCTCAGAAATCACCAAGATCAACTTCTATGCTATCTATCAACGACGCTTCAAGGCTCTTGCTTGGCGAAACAGATAACGCAGACACAGAGACGGGGAAAGGTGATATCGGTCGTCCGGTTAGTGTTGATTGCGCTTGTAGAACGGGTGTTCCAGTTCCGCTAATATTTGGCGTTGCTGATCTGTTCATGTTATGTAAATGCTCCAGGTAATGCATGAGATGGGCGGACAAGTAAAACAACCACGGGTTAAAGGTAAGATGGACAACCACAAACCTGGAAATACTATCGGGAAACCTAGACACCGCCTTCAGTTTGGCACTTGAATCGGGTGTGGCGGTTCCCGAGAGTCCGGATGCGGCCAGCTTTCGCTCTTTTCGTTTTCGCTCGGCTTCGAATTCTGCCCTCCGCACAGCTTCGAGATTGGCTTTGCGATTCCGTTCGTTCACTTTGGCGAGTTTGTCGGCAAGAGAAAGCTCCTCTTTACGGGGGGTTTGGACCGCCGGAAGATCTTTAAGTTTCACCTCGATTTCCGCAAGCTCAGAGAAATCTTGCCGTCGCATAGCTAGTGTTCTGGCTTGCATGAGACGGGATCGCTCCATTGTTATGGCTGCAGTACTTTGTTGCTGGTTTAACTGATTCTTGCGGGCAAGCATTAGAGCGATATCACTCTGAACCTGCCTTCAGCGATGAAAGGTGGGTCATAAATAGCAAGCAAACCTCTGTGAATGGTTGGGTTATGAGGCTCTCGAGCTGAGCGGCTTTCTTTTCAAGCTGCCGCTTCGAAGGCAGCTTGACATCCTCAGCCATATAGGTCTTAATCAGGCGCTCGAACTCTTTCTGCGGGGTCGATTCTCAGAGCTTCGCAAGGAACGAAGCCAGCAGAAGACGAACCGGGTCGATTTTTGAGTTCGACACCTTGTCCATGAGGAACGCCTTGATAGACTTTCCATGCTGGAGTTCAAGCGTCTGATTCACCGTCCTGTCATTTATCTTGTATGGTTTCACGAGATTGGCACCAAGGTCTTGCAAGGTGTATTGGCTCGCGTTTGCCTGGAACAGGACAAATACTTACTAGTGATCTCACATAGGCGATACACTGGCTCGTTGTTCTCGTCGCCGATGAGGTAACGCACCCAGCCGCCTTATGTAGAAGCTGAGCTCAGTAACAATATATATTCGCTACTGACTCGAACTTGCCTTTGACATAGTCCTCGAACCAAGGCGCCATGCAATATTTTGCAAGCATATCTCGGGTCAGTCTGCATTTCATTAGGAATTCCAAAGTCATAGGTTCGTCATCAGGCTCAGGTTGCTTTGGATACAACCTGCGTTCCCTTTCCTCCTCTTCCTCGTATTTGGTAATTTGGCCATCTTCTTCCTCACCAGAAGAGGTCTCCATTTCCATGGGCGATGAAGAGCGATCACGCTTAGGAGAATCCGTCCGTACCTAACCGAAGGATAAGATAGAGACGAATTGCGCGACGTAAGCCAACATACGCGCTTCTTCTCGTCTTTGGCCTTCCGCTTTGCCTTGAGCTCGTCGAGTTTTCTCGACTTCTCCTTCGTGGCTCCTCTCACAGCGTGCTGACCTACGAGCGAAGTCCGCGTGTAAGACGACGACATACACATGTGCAAAAAAAAAAAAAAAAAAAATTGAATACGTTTAGCTGCCTTTGCCACGCTGTCAGCATCGTTGGAAGCACCCTTCTGCTGTCTGAGCATCTCTTGCAACTTGCGCCTATCCTGAATCTTCTGCATTTGTTCCAGGCGCTCGGCGAGGATGGCCTCGCGTTCAATCTCAGACATGGCAAGTAGTCTTCCATTAGAAGAGTTCATTATTGAATGTATTGTCAAAAACTGCGCTGCTGGTACCCTAGCATAGAACTCACCGATGCCGGTCCGAATCATCTTCATACTTGCCCTCCAGCGGGTAGGGGTTCACATCTTCGGTCTCCTCACTCTCAGGTTCGTTCTCAGAGTCAGAGATACTGCTTAAAGTGTGATGTCTCTATAGAGAAACTGCCAAAAAGCTGAGCCAACCTAGACTTGCGCTTTTTCGTCCCGGACGACTTGGAACCCGAAACCTGTCGCTTTCGTTTCTTCTCGGTTGCGCCTGCTAGTTCAAGAAGCTCGGCATCAATGTCTCCATCAGTGTCAGACATGGTGAATTGGACAGTGGGACGAGGCGAAAAAGAACGAGGAATGCTGTGGACAACCAGCAAGGTTAATCACCTTGTGTAAACCCCTCCTGATTATTTGGTCGTGCTTGCACCAAGTTCTCACGTGACTTTCATATTACTTCATTTGGTTGTCAATGTCAGAACCTTTTCCTTACAGACAACCCTGCCTTTCGTCTAACGTACGTCTGTCGGCTCGAAGTGGTCCACTCTCAGGTTGACTCGCGGCTCTTGCGATATGATTTTGGGTTGTGAATGAATGGTGGAGAGAGAAATAAACTAATCCTCGTTACAATTCAAAGGACAAGGAAATTGCGGTCCCTCCACATCACTTGGCGCCCATTGATGATGAAGACGAAAAGATGGCCCCCAGAGCGATTCCCGTATTTGCACCTACTTACCAAGGAGTTGGCCTACGAATTCTGAAAACACATAATACATACACTAGTACACTCCACTACTAGCAATACATTATACTACAAAGTTGAATGACTTAGATACTACATGCGGTATTCGTCGAGATAAAAAAAGCAGCGTGACGAGGAAAGTCATGCCTGCGATGACTTCACTGTGCCAAGTACATACAGCCAGTGAAGCGGACCATAGGTCTATTCGCATCCAAAAATACATACTCATACTCATACATTGATACTCCACAAAAAATCATAACCTGTGCCTCCCAAAATGTGGTGAGGCTGCTACAAAGTTGAGCGCTGAGCACTACATCGACTTGTTGTCCTTTTCAGGCAACTTGGATTTTACGAAACAAAATGCATAACTCCTACCGAATCCTGGAATTCCAAAAATTCCAAACCCAAATTTCCAGAATCAGCCCAAATCATTTTTTGGTATTTTTAAAGTTGAACAGTGTAAAGTACTCTTTATTGAATTGTTGATAAGATATAGGTCAACCAAAAGCTGTATCTTTTTGGTCATATGGCCAAGTTTCCTGAAAAGGATATACTGTAATGATGAGCGCAAAGTAATATGCAGGCATTCGCGTCTCGCTTCCCGTACCACTTGTTGTTATCACCGCACTGCCTTTGGAGTCTCCCTTGGCTCCATGTCCCCTCATGACCACCTGGGCATTCAGCTTATTTGAGTAACAAAGATGTTATTTTTGAGCATGGAAATGAAATGGCAGTGAATGTCGGATATGCTTGGTGGCCCGACACATGCGCAGGGCTTATGGCATACACTGCTCTAAGATCGGTCCATAGCTCGACTCCGAGGTGATAGCTGAATATAACAAATGGTGTTGGCAGTCACATGCTTAAATTTCCCTGAACCAGCTTAGGTCGCACATTTCTCTGTTGCTTACATATAGTTCGCCGGTAAATATCGGCTGTGGAGCGGAAATTTTGTGAAGGATGGCTTCCTTTTTTGCCATAACAGTGTGCACCGTGCCGTCCTATGCACAGATACTTTATTTGATTCAGAGCAGGCAAACTACAAACTCGTCCGACGTGGTCCGTCCGAATCAATGGTAGCCGAACATCCCAAGGAGGCTGCTGCTGTGAAACTATATATAAAAGACCCGGGTATTTTTGTTGATTTCATTCCTCACCTTCGCCTGTCCTGACTTTCACGACATGGCCGTCAACGAAAACACGCCGCTGTTACAAAAACATAAGACACCACTACCCAAATTCCAGCTTTGCCTCGTGCTGCTGCTCATGTTTGCAGAACCCATATCAGCACAATACATCTATCCTTTCATCAATCAGGTCAGTCGCTGGAATACATATGGGCCATTTGTAACTGATGATACCTTTCATCTTCTATCCGTGCTATACAGCTAATACGCGAACTGGACATCACTGGTGGAGACGACCGTAAGATTGGGTACTACGCGGGTCTTATTGTGAGTAGGAACGTGGAAAATCTCCGCCAAAGGATTTCGGTCCGTCTATATAGTACCACTCATCTCCACATGATCTGCAGCAATCACTATTTTACATAACCCAAGCATTCACGACTCTCCACTGGAGTCGCCTATCGGATTACATTGGACGCAAGCCTGTCCTGCTTATCGGTCTGATGGGCTTGAGCATATCGAATATGTGCTTTGGACTGTCCACTACGTTTTGGATGATCATCGCCAGGTAAGTAACGTGGACATTCCAGTAGTCTGTGACTTATTGTCCTATCGATACAGTCGATGTATTGCGGGAGCCTTGAATGGCAACATCGGCGTCATGAAGAGTGTCATAGCCGATATCACCGACCATACGAACCTCGCTCAAGCATTTGTGCTCATCCCCCCTGTATTCTCTGTCGGTGCTTCAATTGCGTACGTCAGTCTATTTGCACTCGCATTCCACTGCTCAGATTTGGATGTTCAGACCGCTTTATGGCGGTGTTTTGGCAAAACCACATGACCGCTGGCCAGCACTCTTTTCAGGGATATTCTGGCAGAAATACCCATACTTCCTTTCATGTCTCGTGTCTGTCTCGTTCACTGCCATTGCTTTCCTGATAGCTGCCCTCTTCCTGAAGGAGGTAAGGAAAAGAGTTTTCCACCCTGGCTGCGAGGGAGCTGATCACTTCACCATATATGTAGTCATCGCCGCGCAGGCGACATAAGAAACACCTGCACCTCAGGGCAAACATCCAAGATGCTTGCGTTGGTGTTTCCGACAAGGATGCTTCTCCTATCCCTATCCGTACCTTGATGAAGACCTACTCTGTCATGCTACCCATTGCGACTTATGGCGCACTGGCACTTGTGGATATCGGTTTCGTTGCTCTTTTACCATTGTTTTATGCAACCCCTATCGAAATCGGTGGGTTAGGTCTCCCGCCATCCATTATCGGCACGTGCTTGGCTATTTATGGCCTATTTAATGGCATGTTCCAAGTACTATTCGTCAGCAAACTGATAGATCGATTCGGCGAAAAGAAAATATTCTGTACAGCAGTTCTGGCCTTCTTTCCGCTAATCGCAATGTTCCCGATTATGAACTTGGTTGTCCAATCTCAGCAACAAGTTGGTCCAAGTATCTGGCCCCTCATGGCTCTTCAACTTTGTTTCGCACTCATAGGGGACATGTCCTATTGTATGTCCATCTCTTCTCGATACAAGGGAACTGACCAACTTACAGGACGGACATCCTCAGCCGTCATTAGTGTGTTCGTCATGAGGGCGGTGCCAAATCGATATTCGCTTGGCACTATGAATGGTCTTAGCCAGACCACGAATTCAGTCGCGCGGGCTTTTGGTCCAGTGACATTCTCGTCTATGTTTGCATTCTCAAAAGAACACAACATGCTTGGCGGTAACTTAGTATATCTCATTTTGCTGGTGCTGGCTTGTTTTCTCGTTTTCTTGTCAAGATTTTTACCTGATTTAAAGAACGATGAAAAATGCGATGGGGAATTCACTGGAGATACATTCCCTGATCGTGACGCTGCGTGACGTCTTGCTTTCATTTCTTGAGTGGATATATTGTTATTGCTTTTGCTGTACTTATAGTTATAGATAGCACTTCTAGAGTACTGTTCCTTGTAGGACTTGTCACCTTCGAACTCGTGTTCTTACTTCTCTCACCTCGTGAATAAAAATCATACTGCCTATTACCTCTGCTGCCATGTGTGTGCAAGCAACAAGCAGTACTTGACAACCCAATCAGAAAGCTCATTGGAGTATTCAAAAGTGTAGCGTAACTGGCTCTAGTAGGGCTCTCAGCCTCTCTCGGATGACTGCTTATTCCCTAAGTAGGGTAGTTTTGTGGATTTGAAGCTAGAGCTGATCTACCTTTATCTACACTCTGTCCATGCAATCAGCCTTTGCTTATTTGACTTATTTCATCTTAGACATCAACAAAAATTGATGTCAACAATGCTAATATGAGCCAATTAGTTCATATAGTGTAGAGATTGACCGGTGACCTCCCAGGTGTGCTTGTGAGGTATTTGGGGCTGTGGGATAAGATATATTTTGGTGGCTAAGTTGAATGAGACAAATAAGATGCAATAAGCCGCATTTAGAACCATGTAAAGTTTCTGATTGGCAGCGCCGAGCGGGCCATCTTATGGTAAGTATTCGTACATATCTCTTCGCATCCACACGCCATACTATGTATGACCACACACAGTACTAGGGTGGTATGGCGCTAAGCTTATTTGAGCCTAAACTGTACGTGACTGCCTTTTTCAGAACACACAACCTCATGCGAACAAGGACTCATCTCATTGGTAACTCCGCACTGATCAACAAGTTTCCCCGGATCACGGTAGTCACCCGGACGAATGTTACATAAAGCGGTCCCGGCGAATGGCCATGATGCTCCCAGAAGATGACTTACAGCTGATTCTGGTTCCATTTATTGGAGCTGTCGACGGCCATCACATTCTTTCGAGTCTGCATGGCTTCAAGTACTTTTTCTGGGGCCGCCATCTGCAACAGGTCATATTGGTTGTGTTTCTTATCACATCAGTAGACTCGCAAAAACACCATTTCTTGACAAGGCAGCTGAGAGCTACTATCCCTTTTCGCAATATATATGTGAGCTCAAATTTGAAAGGCAACCAACTGCACTTCTCTTCAGATCAATTTGAGGTGGCGGGGACCGTATGGAGCACGAGCGCAGACAGTAGTAAGCACCACCTGCATGGTATATGGACGGTCATCAACTTAAGAACAGACATGAATCAGTGGCACAGAAAAACGGCAGGGCAGCTAAGTGGAACACAGAAAATGAACAGTTGGGGGAAAACATACAGAGATCCAACACCTGCGCAACACTGTCACTTCCGTCGGACATTGTAAAAAAGCTGTTATGTTTCAATAAGTTCAATAAGTGGTTTCTTACATAATAAGGTGCAAATCATCCGCCTGAAGGTCAGAGATGCTGAACTTGAGGTACTTGGGATGAGCGCATCGGTGAACAATCAATTCCAATTCCCGTTCAATAAGATTTCTGCAACGAACTCGGGACTTTACTAAGGCTACCAATTGCAGATGGACCATTGTAGCCCATATCTTCATAATTTATAGTGCAGTTTTGCCAGGATTTCATCTTTCTTCCCAATAACTTCATTGATATCTTTGTACCCACATAAGCCCAGCGTGAGATGCAGGTCGCACAGTATTTGCCGCAGAATCTGCTCAACGCCAGCCTGTCCTGCAATAGCAAGGCCATACATGTAAGGTCGTCCAACTGCAAAACCATAATGAATCCATGTCAAACAGTGAGCGTGCAGAGAAAATAGAATGTACCCACTGAGAACACCCTGAGCTCCTATAGCAAGTGCTTTGATGATATCACTGCCACTGCGCACCCCAGAGTCGAACAGGATAGTGAAATTTCCAGACTTCTGCGCAGAACGCACAGTTGGGGAATCCATGATTTTGTCAAGTGCATCCAGCGAGGCAATGGCACCATCAATTTGACGGCCACCTAAGCATACATCAAATTCGCAAAATTACGGGAAATTACTCTGAACAGAAAGCTTACCGTGGTTAGACACTATGATACCATCCATGCCATATGCAATGGCCGTTTCTGCGTCCTGCATACGATCTCGGATTGAGTCGAAAATCAATAAAAGTTATCCATTATACGAACAGAAACGTGTTGGATTCCCTTGAGGACAATGGGCCCTTCCCAGTTGTCTCGAATGAACTGCAAATCATCCCACGTTCTGTACACGGCCGAATTAGCGAACCACCCTTTTCCTATCGTCATGTCCTGCATGGCTTCTTCATTGCCCTGCGTGAGAGCAGCCTCCCGGATTCTTTGAGGATCAAAGGGAAATATCGTTCGTTCGTTCTCACGCGGCGAGAGACCAAAGCTCTTCATGAATACCGGGTCGGATGTGCTGACCTGCAGTCCAACTGCATACAGAAAAGGAAAGTAAGCTGTTTTGAGGTCGTGCGGCCGCCAGCCCATCTGCACCGTGTCTAGTGTAACCACCAGGGCCGTGAATCCGTTGGCCTTGGCACGTGCCAATAGAGATAAAGTGATCTCCGTTGTGTGAGGCCTTGTGTGTAGCATCAGCACATAAGGTCATGGTAGTAGTAACACAGGCAAGAACTCGCCAGTAAAGCTGGTACCATCTGTGGCCATTGGGGCCATTCGCTTTGGCGACATCCTCGATAGAGCGTGTAGACGCCGTGCTCATGATGTACGGGACACCAACACTGCTTGCTGCTCTAGCTGTAGCGAGTTCACCATCGGGATGTAAAATGCCTTGCACACCAATCGGGGCAATGAAGATCGGTGATGGATACTTGACCCCAAGAATGGTTGCCTGGAAGAGGGGCCCAACGATGGGCTCGCTTTACTTGCCATGACCAGGGTAGCGAGCAGGACACTCACCTCGATACTCCGATTCGTTACATCGACAAGCATTCGCGGCACCAATTTATAGTTCTCAAACGCATTTTTGTTTGCTAGGTCCGTCGAGCATGTACCAGCGCTACCAAAGGTATACATATATGCCGCTGACCGGTATTACTCGCTGCTATATGACTCGGCAATGAATAACATTGACTTACGAATGTCATCTTTCATTACTTCCCTTGCCTTGTCTTCGATCTCCTTGATATCCACGGTGCCTAGAAGAGGTGGCTGGCCCTCTTTGTATATGTCCAGGGAAAAGTTGGTCCATTGGTTGGAAACTGTGGGCGTTGCAGTCATCTTGAGTGTGAAAAACAACAAATCGTATGGGGCGAAGTCAGTAGGGTATAGGGAAACGTGCAATTGGAGAGAACGTTGGGACCCCTCACGACAAAGTTATAGCTGGACTTGAGTAGTCTGCATTCGTTGGCAGCTGACGCTGCAGTTGTAATAACAATAAATATAAATTTTTGCGTGTGATATAGAGAGTTGAGCGATTTAGGACCCACTGTACGATATGTTGTTGCGTGGCTCGAGGTGAGCCACTGCGCAAATCTTCGGTGTCGCTGCGCAATTTCGCAGTATAATAACAACTTCTGACTGAGATACTTAGCTGATTCTGGCAAGTGACTTGCTCCCACCGTGTTAGAAATACATCTACTCATCGCAAATGAATTGAAAGAAGAGCCTCAAACTTACATGATTGAGCTGCTCGACAAAGGCCGTGGTTCAGAAGGCGAGTGGGATACATTCGCATAAGCGTTCCTGCTTCCTTTCTTAGTCTGACCTGTTTCCTTGGTCTCGCTAGCTGTCTGAAGTCCATTTCGCGATACCCTCTTATTGTGGCCTGTTGATTCTTATCCTCGGTGTTGTATTTTTATCTTTTCACGCCCCTGCTATCTGTATGTGTATTCAGTGCTGTAGGCTCGCTCCCACATGTATATACCTCATTAGGCTGCGATTTCCTTCGTTTTATCTCGATTGCAAAACTGGCAGGAATTTGCCGCAAGTGTGATCTAGGGAAGAGGAAGGTGACAGGAAGGGAGAGATGAAGTGTCTTTCCTTTTTCACACATCGTGACCCTCCGATCGGAGACTAAACTGGTCAAATATCGGGGATGACAAAAAAAAAAAGGCGACTAAAATTTCCCGTTCCAGTGACCTGTAAACAAGGTCACAGCTACATTTTCAATCCCTTGCTTGTGGGACCTTCTTAATTCGAATCACCACGGCTCAATGAACGACATGCGATGAAGCAATGGGAACGGGAAAATTCGGTAGGAGGGTTAGTCAGCAGGGAGTAGACCGTATACTATAATACACATCGTCACGATTGGCAGGAAGAATATTACAAACGCGACGTCGTCCCATATGTTCCTTATCATCTTCGTTCGTCTCTGTCTCGATGTCTTCTCTTTCTCATTTCTTTGTGCGGGCTGACGAGGTATTTACATCTGTTTGTACCTAGGCTAAGTCGTTCTGTCACTCTACGACCAGTCAGCGATCATGAGAAACCACCATGCCTGGTGTAGTCACTGGACGCGTGCAATGGTCAGAAGGTCCGACCTTCAAAGCCTGCCGGGAAGAGCCTGCAGCACCGCACGAAACCCAGAACCAAAATGCGCGAAAACGGCCATTGCTCTAATTTCGCAATCCAACTCATCTCCAATCTCGTGTAGCTGACAGCCTCCTTATTTGGGAACAACGCGACCTAGACGAACGGGTGCAGAGGCAGTCATTCCCGTCACGATGCGAGATGAACAAAAAGAGAAGCACAAAAGGTGAGAACTCAAGATAACTGCACCTTCAAAATGAAAAACTAGCCCCATCGGGTTGGTTCTGTCCATAGATTCCACGTATTCTTTTAAACTCTTTTCGCAGTGAGTACATTCGGTGCTCCTTCGATTATATATATCGACTGGTAATCAACTATAAAGGCCCAGTATCATAAAACTAAAACGACGAAGCCACGGCCTCCAACATCTTTACTATTCCTACAGCTGACCCGCTGAAGTCATACGTGATCAACTTTCCAATGTCAACCACAGCTCAGTTAACCTACACTATCCCTCCTACTGATGGTTCCCCGATCTACACAACCATAGACGACGACCACACTACCGGCAACAAGTTACAGAACTGGACTTCCAACATTCGCACTGTTAAGATCGAGGACGCCAGGGGGAATGAGCACAAATACACCCTTGATACCGCCGGATTTCAGTTCCATCGCCATCCTGCCAAACATACCAGATTTCTGGACGATGAAGAAATCAAAGCAGAATACTACCCAGACTGCATAGAGCTCCTCAAGGAGCTTACTGGCGCAACCAAAGTGCTTGTCTTTGATCACAGTGGGTTTTCACGTGTCCAGTCATAGGCATTTACGTATGACATCCTACTAGCTGTCCGTCGCAGACGTCCTGGCACGATCGACAGCCAGCAGACGCGTCAGCCTGTAACGTACGTTCACGTGGATCGGACTCCTGCATCTTGTATTGCCCGAGTCCACAAACATTTTCCTCCCAATGAAGCTTCGGAGCTTCTTCGGCGCCGCATCCAAGTCATAAACCTCTGGCGTCCCATTTCGCACCCAGCCGTAGATTGGCCGCTCGCCTTCTGCGACTATCGCAGTGTCAACACGGACAAAGACCTCCTCGCATCCGCAATAGTCCATCCTGATCATGACGGCCAGAATTTTGTTTTAAAATACAACCCCGAGCATCGATGGGTTTATAAGAGTGCTATGGATCCCGAGGATGTAGTGTTAATAAAGATGTCAGCATTATGTTGAGATCGATGTCACTAACTGACACTGTCCTCAGTTTCGACTCCATTTCGGATGGTATTATTGCGAGGTTGACCCCGCATACGGCCTTTAAGGACCCAAAGACGCCGGAGGGAGCTCCATTCCGGGAATCTATTGAAGTTGAGGCTCTTGTATTCTACAAGGAAGATTAGGCTTGTGCCCAATTTCTTGGTCCACTATGATGTAGATTAAGATCACCCTCAGTTTGATAAATCGGCCTGCAGAATTGTCCTATTCTTCCGTAACGTCTTTTGAACTTCCATCGGACACGTCTTGTACTTTTCAACCAACTCAAGTGTCGTCGAACCACCACTATTGCAATGACCTACGCCGAGTGATTACTATCACTTACACCGTTGTTGGCACCCCCACCCATTTGGCAGTCACGGAAATGTCACCATATGTCACCGGTGTCACACGGATTCCGTGGTGAGAATTGTGACTCCACTTCAGCAGTTGTGACAACTTGGGTGACAAATGAGCGTGACTGCCGTTCAACCCAGCATTTTTTGCGATCTCAACAACTACTGCACGTATATCGATGCTTCGAGTTATCAGAGTATCCGAGTAGTATAAAACAAATTTTGTACTAGTCAATTTTGTGTGTAGTTGAGCGGTGGGTGGTAAAAAACCAAAGTGCCGAATGGGTGGGGGTGCCGACAACGGTGTAAGTGATAGTATTGTTGATTACTTGTACTGTCGATACACTTTGCTCAGATCAACATTTTGTCTTGTCATTGTACAGCAACACGATACCGACCTCGATCGAGCCCGCTTAGGTGGATTTGACTCGATTCAATTCAGTTCGCAGTAACAGAAGGACAGTAACTGTGACAGGTGATTCCAGACCATAACATCCTAGAATGTGAAAGAAACGAGCCAGTAAAGTACACAGTATGGAGCTATCTTCGTTCCGCCAAAACAACTTTCTTTCTCTCTGCTTTTGGTTTGCTTTCCCCGGCGCGGGTGTGCTTCCGACGGCGTTCTTCCTTGACGCGTTGGGCTTCCAACATCGTTTGCTTGAGTTTTGATGCTTGATGCACTGATTTGGGCAAATGTCGTGTCCTGGAAGAAATTGAGCATAATTACAATCCGATCGGAGTGTTCCAGAAACATTTCTTACCGCGAAATTCTGCCGACTTCATGATCATACTTCCATCTCTCTTTCAGGCTCTCCCGGTACTCTATTGCAGCACGCTCTCTGGCGGTGATGACGCCAAGCTTCTCGTGCGCCTTCGCCTTCCATATCCTCACGTTCCCGTCATCTGATCCACTAACCGCGAACCGGGCGTCTGCGGTGAATACAGTCGACGTAACACTGCAAGGATGGAAAGTCACAGCAATTCAACCGAAAGAACAATCGGTACACACCGTTGCATCCGTTTCGTATGGTAGACCTCTGGATGGGTACCCTTGCCTTCCTTCCATATTCGCACAGTCCGGTCCCATCCCCCACTCACAAACTCCAAGCCTGTTGGGCTCCAATCACAGCTCATCACTGCAGAAACATGTGCCTTGTAAATTTGTGTAGGGTTAGACAATTGCCGCACGTCAAACGTGTATAAATTATGGTCCTCCGACGCAAGTAGCACTAGGGTCGGGAACGTCGGTGACCATGAGAGTGCATTGCTCCGCATTTGCATGATCACTCTACGTTCAGCTTTTCCTGTTCGAATGTCATAAAGGATGAAACTACGATCAGAACCGATGCTTCCAAGGACCGAGGTCTCGCTCAGATTGAATCGTACTGAGGTGACTGTCTCTGCGGCTGTGGGGAAGGTGAGGTTTGAAATGGCGGCAGTTCTGAAAAACCAGAGCAGGCACGTGTATCAGATCCTTTCTGAACATTTCGACAACGGATCGACAAACCTGGTTTCGTCCCATACTTGAACAATATTTGAGGCCGTGGCGAATAGTCGATCAGAACGGTGGTGGACAACGGAACTATGTGATTGTGTGAGTGGAGAAGACTGTGTGGTAGATAGACACCCCTACTTGAACGGTGATTTCCCAGAAAATACGTTAAGTGGCTGCTGTTGCCCCTACTCAGTGGATCAACTTTTGTTACCACAATTTAAAACCACATTACTTACAGCTACCTCATTTTGTGGCGAAATGTCCCACAATTTGATGTTGGTATCCGCCCCACAACTGAGCAACCTGTCTCCTTCCGAAAAGCACAAACCCGATACCTTGCCTTTGTGCGCATCTTGTATTCGATGAACCTCTTTCTGCTGTGCGATGTTATGTACGAGTATACCTGTTGCGCGTTCTCCCATGCATGGCAAAATACAAGGACCTGTATGACATACCTCCATCCCAACTACCACTAGCGACCGTATTGAGTGTGCCAGGTTTTTTGCAAAGTACCTCGACAGCGTCTATGTGCCCCTCCAGCGCTGCTATGAACGGCTTGGCAAACATCCTCTCCATTTTTGCAGCATTTAATGCACGTATACGCTCGCGTGAACGGGCAAAAGGATGCATGAGAGGATCGAGGTTTCGTGAGGTTGGTGTGGGGTCCCCAGGACGGGCTGGTAAATGTGCTGAAGGTGCATGCTGGAGGACAGAGATTTTCTGGAGATCCTGTTGGCGCATGCAACAAGGTATGTGAATGGACATACCACCATGGTGAAAATCTCAAGCAAGTCGTAGTCAAGAACGTTCGACTGTCCACCAAAGCATGGGAAATTTGATCTGGTGCATTCCTGCTATGGAAATACCCCTGTCCGATCACTATGCACATCTGAAGTCGATAAGATGTCGCGTAGACAATAAAAAGATAGTCTACTGAGAAATAAACTACTCATGTCAAGTACAGGTTACTGAATCTTTACAACCGACTAGTTCTGTGACGACTGTCAGCGCAATTCCATTCGTCGGACGTCACCGGACTTACTTCTGGTATCCTAAAAATCGTGATTTCCTATGATGAATTTCAGTATAAATATAAGCACGCCAAAGTCAAAAACACGTCACCTGTTGTTTAAAGTATCGTCGATTCTCCTCGTCGACAAGAACTAGGTTTAGATAGTACCGCACGCTAAACTTCTTGTTAACGTCACGGAACGTGGGCGTCAGGTCAAAGCCGCCAAGGAACAGTCGAATGGGAATAGTTTCGCCTGTATGAAGAATGTCAACCCTATTCTCTCAAAGCGTCGCACCGCGACCTACCCCGCACTGGTGCGCCATCCATAATCTCGAATTTGGTGATGGTTTCACTCTCGTTATATTGGTTGGGTGGAGATCCGGTCGTTTCACGCCGAATAATAGACAGCTCCATATGCTTGATCTTGATTCGTACAAGTAAGAAATAAATCTTGCCGACGATGACATCCTTGAGATGATACCTGTGCGTCTATGTGAGCGCCTCATGGGCCAGAAATCCAGGCAGTTCTCACTTTGACTTGTTATACTCGAACTCGATATGCAAGCAATCCTCGATCCCTACTTCCATCCTGATGGCATTATTGCTGTCTGGTGGCATCCGATACGAGTGAACCCATAGATCCCTGTCCTTGGTGACATCCGCTAGCCGACGCGACATCGTTACTCGGATAAAATACCTTGTCCTCTGCTTGAACAGCTTGTCAAGACATGAAAGCCTCTTTTACACACCGTAGCTTAACGTTTATCCCCTGGTAACTCTCATACTGCTTCTCCACGTTCTTGAACAGAAAGTCAAACGTCTGAGCCTGGCGCAAATCGCCAGGAGCTGCCAGTTCTTGGGACAATGATAAGAATTCGTGGTGGTGACCTCGATCGTAAAATAGTTCTGAGTCGCAAGTAATTCAGTGGAAGGACGGGTAATCGAGGTTGCGGTATCTACCAATGCTCCCCATGAACTCAACTTTGATACCGTCGTGAGTCATCCTCTTGCCATCTCGCACGCGTATTGTTACCTGACCGTTTCTCCATCAGAATGTAGGGACCGGATGACATCACCGTTGGGGGGGCGCACCTGGCCAGACACTGAATCGCCATCATAATAAACCGGACAAGAGACCGTCTTCTCCTTGTCTGTCTTCGTTTCCACTTGCTTCCTCAACTCCTCGCCTTCCAGCTTAATGTCAACGTCGACTGAGGATGCAAAGAAATATGCCATGATTATTGCGTCCTAGTACGCACGCGGAGCCGCTTGTGCCGTGAGGATGTGATACAGTCCAGTAAAACCGTTACATACTACTCGGGGATCCTATAACGAAACGGACTTGTCCTAAGAACACTGATGCGGCGCCCGAGCAGAAGGGAGAGGTAATGTGCGTTGAATTCGATCGACTTGGGGTATGTACTGCTTCATTTCGCACGACCTCACACCAACACCTCTTGCATTATTATTTATTTTAGTTCAATGCTAATTGGCCCCCTGTCTTTGAATTCACAGGTTAGTTTGTCGCTAAAACTAACCTTTACTCTAGGTCCCAGAAAAACAGTCCCAGAGGTCTACACGAGTTTGGACAACCTGGTCACCAGGGCTCAGCCAAATACTATAAGACCCCCCTGTACGATGATGATATCATGTGCCTGCAGACTCGAAGAGCTTAGTACTAAGTAGATTTATGTCGGAACATTTGTTAGTTATTTTCAGCACTAAGTGCTGACCTAGACGGGTGCTCCCAAGGAACGTCATTCACGTACACCGCCATCTGTCATAGTAAAACCGCCCGTGCAATCTAGTCATGATCTCCATGTAGTTGGGATCGTTGTCAGGGGTCAAGTATCCGTGGCGGACAAGAAAATCGACCAAAACTGGGGGTTTCAAGCAGTGATAAGAGATCAGATTAATGGTGCAGTGAGACTCCGTACCTGCGGCACAGTTCGCCTTAAAGCGTCCTTGTTGCATTTTGTCAATTACCACATCTAGCGGTAGTAGCTATCATCATATGTGAGCATTAGGCTCAAGTGACGGACGGCTTAGTCCTACATCAAACGACTCGACTTCGCCATCAGAGGGTTCTGGTTGGAATATCATACCATCGGGTATCTTCATGTCATAAACAAATCTTTCATCACTGATCAGACATACCAAACACGGGGAAATGCTTGCTTGCTCACTGGACTTCGGGTTTTAACCATCCCTCTGTTGTTCTGCAGCATCGTTAGAGATAATAGGCCAGATGAGACATGGCCCTCGCTCACTGAGTGTAATAGCTAATTGATCCTGTGCATCTTGCAAGGGCCTTGGTAATGGCTTCGTCAATACTGGCCTCTTCTGTAGCCTCTTTGACAAGAGATTCGAACGCGGACATCCCGCTCGGAATACCACCTGCGACACTGTTGTCCAGATATCCAGGCCACCTGTCGAACAGGGATGAGCATAAATGATGTTGGGTAGCACCACTTATATGGACAACTTACGTTTGCTTCGTTTGAGAGCGAGTGGGAACCCATATCTTCAAGTCAGTCCCATCAGGGTTCTCTTGATAAATTGTCATGTGTACACCATATGCAACGACGCCGAACAAAGGACAAGCAGAGCGCTCCATCTCAAACGCACAGTTACCATTGTCCGAATCTTCCGCTGCATTGGGATCGTGGGCACGATGGACACCGAATGGATTGCGATATACAGGATATATCTCGTTACGCCATTTCTTCGGCCCGATGACATTCTGGTAAATCGTGCCGCTGTCGCGCCACCGCTCACAAAGTTTCTTCATGACTTTCGTGCGTTTGGCAGGGGTGTCAATTGATGGGTGAAAGCTCACCCGATAACTTGAATGTGGAACGCTGTCTTTGAGGGGAATAATCCAGGATCCATCTACTTCCTTGCGCAGAAGATCGACAATTTCCGGCTTGAGCAAGCCGATAACCGGACTGTCGGGGGCTTGAGTCAAGGTCCAGGACGCCAGGTAGTCGCCCGCGTGCGTAGAGCTGTCATTGGAAGGAAGCCTGAAATTATCGCAAGCATTAACAAGTTCCAGGAATGTCAGCTTCGTCGGGATCGATCCATCGGCACTCGTCGTAATCGCTTGGTGATACAGTAGGATGTCAGAGCTGGACAAGCCACCCCTAAGTACGTACGAGTCATTTATGCCCTGATACCACTACTTGGACCTTCGCTAGTTAGGACAAAGCCTTCGCTGATGATGTGGTCAAGACTCAAAAGTAATGGCGTATTTATGTAATCAGGTGCTGAAGTAATCTATTTCTATTTCCATAGCCACCAGATCGGAGTCCTTTCCTCGTAATCTGCAGACATGACATCGATTTTTCAAACGATCTTCGCCACCCCGGAAATGCTTGCTATCTGGTCGGATACCAGACGGACGTCGTTTTACCTCGAGTTTGAGCGTGGTTTGGCTATTGTGCAAGCACAACTGGGAATTATTCCCCAAGATGCCGCAGATGCGATCGCCGAGTTCTGTAGCGACGTATCCAACGTAGATTTTGAGGAGCTGAGGGAACAGACCGAAAAGATTGGTTACCCAGTCCTTGGGCTGGTCAAGCAGATTGTGCGCCGTGTCAACGTGAAGACACCAAGTTACGGTGAATGGGCCCACTGGGGCACCACAACCCAGGTGTCAAATATCCTTTGTCGATAAAATGAATGGGGAATCTAACTTTCCTTGCGGCTTAGGACGTCGCAGACACCGCTACCGTTCTTCAACTTCGTGAAACATTAGATATTATCATGGGGACGCTCGAGTCTATCATGGCTAGTCTTCGTAACCTTGCAGCCATCCACAAATCTACTCCTATGGCAGCAAGGAGCAACCTCCAACAAGCTGTTCCTATCACCTTTGGTTTCAAGCTCGCACGTCTCCTATCCACGTTCCAGCGGCACCATGAACGGCTTTTACAGCTTAAAGGCCGCCTCCTGGTTCTCCAGTTCAGTGGTGCGGCAGGCACGCTAGCCACTCTTCCTGCAGATAGAGCTTTGGAATGCCAGATGGCACTCGCACAGTTCTTACATCTCTCCCCTCCGGATATCGCTTGGCACGCTGAACGAGATCGTTTCGCGGAACTTGCTGGGTGCTTCGCTATGCTTACCGGCACCTGTGCCAAGTTTGCCCTGGACGTGAAACTTCTCATGCAAACCGAAGTCGGTGAGGTCTCAGAGCCCTTCCATGACCACCGTGGAGCCTCCTCCACGATGCCACAGAAGAGGAACCCCATTTCTTCTGCGTATATATCAGCCATAGCTACCTCTGTGCGACAGCATGCAAATGCTATGTACGAGGCTATGGTCGCGGACCATGAGCGTTCAACAGGGCCATGGCAGGTCGAATGGATAGTTTTACCGGAACTGTGCATTCTTACAGGAGCCGCGCTCAAGCATACGCAAGGCCTTGTTATTGGCCTCCAAGTTCATCCTGAGGCAATGCTAAGAAACTTGGATGCGACCAACGGAGGCATTGTTTCAGAAGCTATTATGATGTATCTTGCCCCACACATAGGTAGGCAAGTCGCCCATGATCTGGTGTATGAGCTGTGTCGCAAAAGCGCGAAGAACAATGTCCATCTCATTGATTTGCTGGAGGTCGATGAGCGCGTAATTTCAGCGGGTCTTTCAAAGGAGATGCTTGAACCGTTATGTGACCCCAGAAATTACCTAGGCCTGTCGGTCGAGATGGTCGAGCGCGTAGTCGGTAAATGATTTCCGCACAGAGCTGCGACGGTATTTAGTAGTACTAAGAAGTGGCAAAGTATGAGTTTTGTAAATTAGTTACTTGTCCAGCCAGTTTGTTCTGTCGGTCTGCCTTTGATTTGATAGGACACTCCGCCTCAGAAAATTATTAACGGCTTGACGTTATTTCATTGTCGCAACTCCCTCTCATCGCCCGTCTCACTCGTCAGATTAATTCTCATGTATCCTTTAGTGCGGCTACTATCAGTGTCCATTTCTTATGACTGTAGGCAGTGGTGCTTATATGTGTGCCTCGTCCTGCCTCGTCTCTCGCGTGCTCCCGTCAGCGCGTGAGGTTGTGCTTGGCCGAGCGTTAGCTCGGCGGTGGCAAAGCAGGTGGAACCACTTCGGTGGGTGGGTCACTAACTTATATCAATTCGATGAGCTTAATGGTGAAGGTGATGACACAGTTCCAGCCCAGGGGTGCATTGCGCTTCCGTTGGATGCGATCCATGTTTATAGGGAGAGAGGAACAGCGCCCAGCCACACGGGTTTTATTAACAACATCATATCCTAGCATCAGGCAGTCCTGGTGTGAAAGTTGACTATATATGGTCAATGGCTGGCTTCCGTCTTAGCGCGACAGTCCCGACCTCCATAATAGCTGAGGTAAGGAGTCTGGGACTCAGGGACTTCCCTTTCCTGTCAAATGCCAAACAGATCGCAATAAGTTGCATCCCAAACCAGGAAACCAATACATACCTTCAACAGAACTTTCTTGAACCTCGAAGAATTTCCCCAGCCGTCGGAGGCTACCCTCATGCCATCGAGAATATTCATGTCCTTCGTAGTGGGAGAAGCTTTGGAACATATATAAGAAGGGCCAAAATGGCCGCCTCATCATCATTTCAAGAGTCCACCACCGTCCAGGACAGTCATTCTTCAATTGCTACAACCACTTCTCTGCAATGTCTTGCCCCGTGCGTTTCTACTATGATCCCTTCTTCGAGTTCGATCGTCTCTTTGAAGACGCATTCGTGGCTCGTTGCGATTCTCCGAGCGCTGTAGTCGAGGGAGGTCGGAACTCCGGCAACACCGAACATCAGTTGCCATTCCGTCCCAGGTATGTACTTGACCCATGGTCGCAGTGTTACTGTTCTGACATATATCTATAGGATGGACCTCCATGAAAACAATGAAGCGAACACTGTCACTGCAACCTTTGAGTTGCCTGGACTGAAGTCGCACGATGTCGCTATTGAAGTCCACCAGGGCCGTCTAACAGTTTCTGGCGAGTCCAGCAAGACAGAATCTCGAGAGGAAAATGGGTATGCTGTTCGCGAGCGCCGTCACGGCAAATTCTCGCGAACTATTCGGCTTCCTGTGGGTGTACAGGTAAGGTTTGCCTGCTATGCAGAGAGAGTTCCTGTACTGACAAGAATATCCAGCCGGGTGATGTAAATGCGAAGATGGAGGATGGTCTCCTGAATATTACGTTCCCCAGGACCAGAGCCGAACAGCAGCCCCATCGCATTACCATTTCATAATCGTTGCGCGTCAGTGTGTTGGTGCATGACCTTCACATTTGTCGGGGATAGAGCACCGTGATGGTAGTAGGATATGTTTATAACCCTTAGACCATCGATATGCACTTGCCTGTACTTTCGTTTGCTATTTACAAATTTGTAAATATCATTTCTGGAGTCAATGTCACAACCACAGACGTCTGGCACCTCGTCTACTGTGAATTTGTTCATGCACCCCTACTCCATGGCATGTGCTCTATCACACGAGTAACGTCCCCCAAGCTCTAAATATTTGAACAACTGGGCTGGTCACGTTTATTGGAACGCGTACGTCCTGCAGACCAAACTGCATGTTGGTCTCCCTTACTAACATAGTTGCAGACGATTGAAGGTGTTGGTGAATACTTCTATGTACTTGCCGGCATCCAATGATTGAGCTTAGAGTGGGTGCATCATGGTAGATCAGCACATCAACCAGAAATGATCCTATGGTGCATGTGAGGCCTGTCATGGTACGTCTGCCTAGTCTCGACAATTTCCGACTTGATTAACTCGTGTATGAATTTAGCTTTCGAAAGCTTTGTAGGTATCTGAGTGGTTCCCCAATCAACCAATTTATCTATAGGTCTGGATCCTTGAATTCATTTATCACCAACCGCCTTTCTCCAGCACCTCAGATTTGTTATACATGTTTTGTGCTACTGCCTCTTCAACCTGTTTTGTTCCACCAGTTCACTGTATGGAATATCCTTCTGCAACTAAGCCCTCCAAGAAGGATTTTACAATAGGTTCGGCCACAGCTAACAATGGTCCAACTCTGGCCCTCGATAAAGCCTGACCAAGGAACACCCTCGGATCCTTCACATATGCGACAGGATCGACGGGGGAACTATCGGCAGCAGCAAGACGCGAGTAAGCAGCCTGATACCCTGCAGTTTGTTCTTCATAGTCGATCTCGGTGAGGCCCGTCGTGGTGGTGTCGTCGTTCGAGGTCGATTTGCTAAGGTACTGTGGTTCATCAAAAAGCTTTACGAGGACAGTGAACGCAGGCATCCTGGGTGGTCAAGAAAGGCAATCTAAGCGCGGAATCGCATATGACAGAGGCCATAGAAACGCATACCAACTGCGCGCAGTAGGCTCTGAGCGCATCACCTGGCTCTCAGTCAGCATGCGCGTCAAGCCAACCGCTGTCAGCTTGCGGTCCTTGTGTGGCATCTTCGGGATTTGAGGTATAACAAAGGACATCAGGACCTGAGACCACAGCCTAGCAGCTCAGTCGATCAGTGCGCTGATACCCATCAAGAAAAACAACTTGAAGCGTACTGTGGCTGAATTTCCTCGACCGTAGAAATGACATAGTCGGGGCCAAGGCCCTCGACGTCGATAGCCATGGAGAAGAGCAAAAAGAGAGAGAAATGGTATACATATCTATCTGTCTTACTTGTTTGCATCCTTGTTAACAGCGTCATGAGCAAGACCCTGAAATATTGCTTCATGTGGGTCCTGCCAAAAGGTCAGCCATTCGGTTCCCGAGAAGGAGTTAGAAGACGTACGGTGGTACGTATTGCATGACTGCCTGTAAGAGCTCAAAGCCCCAAACGTCATTGATCTTTGACGGGACGAGTCGCTGCTGAATAATGGCAAGGACGGACGGTATTTGGTTCTTCGTCATCATTTCGTTGGCGTCGCGCGCAAGGAATGCCTTGAGCAATTTGACGAGAGCTGGGATACTGCCCTTCTGTTGCCAACACGCGGGCATGAAGAGGAACGGAAGGAGGGTGCGGTAATCGGCTGGAACACCAGAGGTATGCATCTCCAGCATCTGGGCCAGAATCTGGAAGACATAGGGGATATACTCTGAACCACAAGTCATCAGTAACAAGTCTTGTGAAACTGAACAACTTACGATCAATATCCTGTTGAAGGATCGAAGTGCAATGAGGGAAGAGAGCTTGTTCAAAAGCAGAGAGAGTCGATCCATCGTGTACCACAAATCTGCAGCTAAATTACTATGCGTCCCGATTTCAGCTCGGGAGCATACCTCAAGAGGGCTGATATGCTCTCGAAAAGATAATGGTCGAAGTTGGGATTGCTTGGGTTCTTGGAGACAGCGCTAAGAATGACAATGAGTCTTTGAAGTACTTGCTGGTACAATGGGGTCAACGTTTGTCGAGCGGTGACGATTACTCTCATTGCACCTAGGGGCAGGGAGACCCACCGACAATCAATATCACACTAACTCGACAAAGGAAAATAACAAACATTTCATGAGGTGATCATTCTCTGAAATTTTTTCCGGAGTGCCTGCTGCTTCGATTTTGACCAACGTTGCATGAAGTAGATCAGGCGCAATGTCATGCACGTCTGCTTGCGCAAATCTAATAACAGTGCTTAACGGAAAGAGAGATAAATCGCCACAAGGTAGAGGCTTACACAAGTTGAGATCCCTTTTTCATAAACAGTATGCGATCAATGGTAATGGCCGCATACGTGTACGCAACGTAGTTGTCCGACTTCAGGTGACTGACAAGGAGAGGCAAGACGAAGAGAAGTTGCTCCTTTGTCAACTACTCAAATAGTAGGTCATCAAGGTCATTCTGTCAAACCGATAACCCAGATACTACATACCTGATTTCGGAATGTCAACAGGAATCGGATCGCGTCGACCTGCAGAATCGGGTGTACAGTGGCTTGGGCGCCTTGCAAGTCTGGGAGAACGTGTTGCGAAAAGAAATCCACTACATCGACTTGTGCGTTAATGGAGGTCACGCCATGCTGGTATACGAGTCAGTGTTCGTAATGAAGCCAACTCGGTTCTCCATCCATATGCTCACCTTTGCGGTTGAGGTTTCGGTTGCAATAGCGGTGAGAAGATATACAGCACTGTCTTTTGATCTCCATTCTTGTCCCGGATTGGTGCTGTACATGCTGAGCGCAGAGTTGATCAGAGATCCTACAATTTCTGTAGCTTCGGTCTGGAATCCGCTTCCGACCAATGCCTGTAGCACATCTGCGGCGGCCTGTCGTCTTGTGCACGCTTCCGTAGATCCTGCTCCACCGGATCCAGAGGGGAGCGCCAGATCAAGGCGGATGAATTCGAGTGGATCATCTTCGAATTGTTCCGTTTCATGGTCACGCAAACCAACGTTGGGCAATACTACCTCTCTCACGAGAGAAGATATGTCGCCTTTGGACGAAAATAAATTTTTAAAGTGATTAGAACGGATCGTTGATGAAATGAAGCGCAGAGCTTGAGAAACAAGCTAATGGGTGGAATAGGTTAACTGAGGGATTTTCGAGAACAAATCGTCTTACTTGGTCGTGGGCTACATTTGAAAGTTCCCTGGACCCAGCAATTGTCAACACACTTCTCATAAAAGACGGAACAGTAGATGAAAGCAACAGTTGTTCAGGGTAGAGTTTGACATATAGCTAGAAATTGTCAGTGATGGAGGACACAAGAATGATGGTTCAATACGGACCTCAGTTATTTCAAAGATCACTGTCTTCAGTCGTGCAGGAAGGGATGGGCTCACATCATCAAACTGCATGAAAGAGGGTGAGCCAGGATCAGAAAGGACATTGATCACACACTTGACCCTTCAGTGCAGGAGGATCCCACGTAAGGAACCGATGAAAGATACCAGCGTCCGCGAAGAAGTCATTGTGAGCATCCTCAATACCAGGGGGTAAATCGTGACAGGTGAAGTCGTAAAATACTTCTGCAAGTAAAATTTGTGATTGTGTCATGATTTCGATGTTGGCCGGAGAGGGTGGAGAGAGGAGCAACGTCGCTGTGCGGCGGAACAGCTCCAGGAAAGGGTTCATGAATTGTGATAATACGAGATTGATCTCCGAATATAGTTGGTTTGAGGCAGATTGAGAGCGCCAATGACGGAAAATAGAGTGTGCAGCCTCAAGGACACCAGCATTTATAGCGTAATCTTGTGGAGAAAGAGACTGTACAAGTTGCTTCAGAGGGATGTCAGAGTGGTGTCCGTCGAATTTGTGGTGTCAAACATACAGCGATCAGATCACTCCACTGAACAGGGAAGTCAAGTTCTGCGATGAGCGCAACTGACTCTGCGATCTGAGCACGAATTGCCTTGTCTGAAGGGCTCGAAAGTGCGATCATTGAAGGAACCAACTGTGCTCGGATATTTGCCTTTTCCTTCTCCGGCAGAGGTGCGACATCCTGTGACAAGGTGTTTGAAGCGTGTCGAGTTGCCAAGGAGCGACATGCTGACCTCTTCCCATCTGAGTTTAGCGATGTTTTTTAGATATATTCCTCCAGCGAGTCTGATTGAAGGATCTACGTTCTTATTGAGGATCAGCTGAAGTAAATGAGAAAGAAAGCCATCTTGGGGGGTGAGTTGGTGAAGCTGTTGTTCCGCTTGCTTTCTCGTGGCAGGTTGCAACGATGCTTGAAGTAGCGATGCGACATCAGCCATCGTAGACGCGACTGTATAAGGTGAAAGGCAATATCATTATCAACGATGCACGGTGGGTCGGGTAGTACGTGTTTGTCGCTGTATATGTTTAGCCCCTAAGTAGTACCTCAGACAAAGAACAGTACGATCAGACGTATACCAAACATTCTACGCTACTTAGAAACCTGATACGGTGGAATTAAATGCATGCCTGTTAGCGCACTTGCTGTGACAAAATCCTAGACCACAGGCTCACATCACTCCTTCGATCTGCGCTCCCCTCTATTGGGAAACCTCGTGGAACCTGGTTGGCCTCAAGGTCGCGGCGGGGCGTGGGGTTGGTTGCTTCACGCACCCATGATGAGTACTACTATTCAACTCCAGAGCCTAGCACCACCGCTGCACACTCCCTTCTTCGCCAGAAAAGCAGAGTCTGACTGCGAGTTCCCGCTCGGAAAGCAGTTGAAGGCAAGTGTTTATTTGTCCAGATATGCCGAGCCGCCAGGGATCTCATACCTGGAGGGCACGCAGCACTGCATTGCTGGTGAATCAAAGGACGAAATGCCCAAAAACATCGGTCGAATGATGCAAGGCTCCGTCGTCGCGTTTACCGGAGGCTTAGACATTTTGGATCTTACTACTGGCTTCGAATTGTGTACTCTTCTCATCGAGAACCTTCCCAGCGACATACAAGATGCTGAATTGCGTTCCTTGTTCATGGAACAGGATCTGGAGGTCGATCACTTCTATCTTGTTGGTATCGAGGAGACCGGCAAGGGAATGCTGGAGGCCAAACTGGTCACAGATAAGCAATCTGCGGAAATACTGGTCTCTACGTCAGGTGGTCTCAAATTAAGGGGCTCTACATTGAAGATTGAAATGTCGACCGCTGGGGTGGTTGGGGTCATGGCTCCATACGGTGCGATGACCTTGACCGTAGTATGGCATCCCTTCACTGTGAAATGCTCTGGCAAAGCACCCTCTCGGGAAAAGGTCCATTTGGGGGGGAAATCTCTCGGGACAGAACAAGTATGCCCAATTTGCTATGACAGCATTTCGAACGCCTTTCGACTGAACTGTGGACACACCTATTGCTCCGCATGTCTGCGTCACTTTCTGGACTCTGCTGTAGATATAAATCAATTTCCCTTGACATGCGTTGCCGACGATGGCCACTGTCAAGTCCCTGTAACCATCTCCATCATTCAACAGTTTCTCGCCCCAGCGTCCTTTGAGCGGCTGCTCGAGGCCGCATTTAACTTTTACGTTTCCCGGCGTCCGACGGAGTTCAAGTTCTGCAGGACACCAGACTGCACACAGATCTATCGCTCCACATCCCAAGATGCTGCGATGAAACTCCGTTGTCCATCTTGCTCCAAAGAGGTTTGCTCGGCATGTGGTGATGAACCTCATGAAGGGTCGACATGTGATGAATTCAAGAGACGCAAAGCCGAAGAAGAGCAGACAGATGCCTGGGTAGCTGCACAAGGCGAACGTGTCAAGAAGTGCCCGCATTGCAAAGTGCTAATAGAGAAAGAAGGAGGGTGCAATCGCGTAGATTGTCGGTTGGTATTGTGATCCCACGCAGCTGTTTCATGGTGCTGACGAGATTACAGCTGTGGTGCCTCTATCTGCTGGAAATGCTTGGGAGCTTTCACCACCAATACCATATACCCACACCTGCAGCAAGTGCATCAGGGCTACTATGATTAGCCCGGGTCTCTACCCGCATGAATCGCTAGGACGAGATACATAGATGGGCGGTACGTAATCAACAGCGAACAACTTGTTGCGGGGGACTGTACAGTTTATGTAAATCCTGTGGATTGTAAATAGCGGTTATGGACTCTTGGATCTGGTGGCACTATAGCCTGGGACTTCCAGTCTGTGCAGGTCCATCAAACTGCACATGGTCTAAGCAGGAAAGAATTCACTGAGGGGCAAAGTCCAACTAAAGCCACCTAGGTACTTAAATTGTCTGAGCGGCCTGAGATCAGATTGAGGGAAAAAATATGGCTCTGATTCGGAAAAGAACCCACCAACTACGTTAGGAAGTAAATACTTCCAAGTTGCAGTGTCTTTCTAGTAATGCACAGTAGCTTGAAAATAACCCCATTTCATCTTCCCGGAAGTGGGCCAGCCTCACGCGTAACCGTGGTAGACCTGATTCCTGTCGACCTCCGAGCCACTTTACAATAGGATTGTTGCCAAGCTCCCAACATTCCAGCCACTGGCGATAGAGACAATTCAGGGTTACAGTTTCGAGGTTTAGCCATTAGTCTATGTGAGGTCGTCTTTCCAAGATCCCGGGTCCGTGAATACCAGCCATGAAGAAAGAAGTCTCCTGTGCCGATAGGTGTACTCGGCGTACCCCTGGAAATGCACGACACAGAGACCCGGCACCCTGATCGTCGACTGGATGGGAAAATGAAATATCTAGATCATAGACATCTCTGAAATTCCCTTCAATGATATCCAACTCCACGGGGTCACTGAACCGGCACTGTACATATCGAAGCTTGGGTGCTACGATTGCTTCTAGAAATGGCACCGGTTTATTGAGGGAGAGTGTAAGTTCCTCAAGGAGAGAAGAATGGAGATCATTTCGTTTGAGTGACCATACTGCACCCCCACCGTCGAGTTCAAGCGATGTCAGTGACTGTGCAGGAGTAAGCATTGAAATCACAGGAGGGAAACCATCCGTTTTTGGAAATGCCAGACGCAGCGTCTTAAGTGTGGGGGGTGCCACGAAGTTGTCCAATTGGAAGGGTGATCTGAGGGTCAGATGTTGGAGAGCGGGAGCATGTGTTGGTGAAAGGAAGTCTGGATAAGGCAGATCGTCGAAATTGTCACAGAAGTCCATCGTGAATTCTCTGAGAAAAGGAACATCGAGGTGGTTGAACACTCTAAGGACGTTTTCCACGAGGCCCGGGCTCGTGCCATCAGAGATGATAAGGGAGCGCCAGCGGTTCGCATGTGGAACAATAGTGTCCAGTAATGCATAGAACTTGACATATGCCACATATATGGGACTATACCAATCCCCAATCCAAATGTCCAGAAAAGCCTTGTGGCTCCTCTTCAATTGCTCCTTCAATCCATTCTCGCACTGGTCCGATGTCACCTTGATGAAAGTCCAGAAGCTAGGATTGTTCCAGACTACATCTCTCCAGCGGCGGGATACACCGACAATCCGATGCAGTGGCTTTTCAGGAAATTTTGGGTCTGGGATGCAATGGGTGAAAATCTGCGAAAGTAGCTCTGTAGGGAGACGATTGATAGCGGGTGGTCTTCCCTTCGCCAGGTCGTCGATTTTGAGCTTCTGTGCTTTAATCTCCCTGCGGATGTCGGAGAGCCTCTCAACAAGATATCTTTCCTGTCTTTCCAGCTGGTCTAGCTTAGCCCATGTCTTGTGCAGCTCATCGACAGCCATCGTGAGTGACAGAGTGCGTATTTCCAAATATAGAGTCATAGCCACAATGGCTTAGGCTACGTTTTGACTCCTCGTCAACGGGAAAAGCGTCTATGTAACTTGACTCTGACCACTATCACACATAAACGGACACGGATAATAATAGTTCTCGCGGTGGAAACAGAGGAGACCGTGGTCTTTCTGGGCGTCGAGGACGAGATTCTCCCCGTTTCCAACGCGACGCCAAGAGGTGTGGAACGCGGCGGACGGGGTCATGGTCTTCGCGGCAGAGAACGAGGGTGAGCCCTATTACTTTATTGTTTCACCGTGTATCAACTCCATGGTAGTGACTTCCTGGCTGGGCAGCCTGCAGCTGTGGATAAACGCATCGCAAATAACTCGGACAAGCAGGCGCTGGTGAGAATCTTGAACGAGGCGCAATCAACCAGATTTGGCTGTGTAGCATACGTAGGTTGGCGGCAGTGCGAGAGAGACGAGCACTTTTATTGTTATTGCGCACCTTAGGGGGATCGCAGCACAGCATGCGCTCCTCCTAACTCGTTTTGGCGTTTAGCCTATTTTTAGCTATTTCTGTACACATGATCATACTATTACGGCATTGTTTCGCTACAAACCAAAACTAAACAAAAGTGCTCCATGATGCGAGTGAGCGGTGGTCGATTCTGTGAAACTTGCTGCAAAGCGTGGCTTGGGGGGACACTCCACTTCGAGCGCGTGGATGGGACGTGCAGCGCAAATGTGCAAACACGACACGAATTCACTAAAGGAGAGTTTGGGTTTACATAAAATTTAATTGCGTGGAATATTTGACGACTTTCGACGCGCCGAACTCCCCTCCGTATTATCACTTCGACTCAGGTGTTATAGCACGTGCCTCTACCGTTCTTGTTCGCGCATCCCTTCCCCTGTGCACAGCCTGGATGAGGCCCGTTGTAAGTAGGTCAACAAGCGATCTGCCGTTGAAGTAAGCTCTTACATGTACTGCTAGTCCTGCCGCTGCAACAGAAGGTCCCTGAATTGCAGCACGTACGGCCATCATTGCACTTCGCTGTACACAAGGTGAATAGAAAAGTCGGTTGAGTTGAATATCATAGGGCTCACAGCAAGCACGCCCCAAAAGCCCTGCACCGACGTCATCCGTGTCGGCAATGGGCACGCGCGGCGTAGTGCCAGCAGCTACAATTGCGCTGTACGAAAACAACAGCAAGGACGCGAGACCGAGGAAACGGACCATTTTGATAGTTAGGAGAGGGACTGTTTGAAGAATGGCGGCTGATTTTATACGTGAAAAGGGAACAAAGTCTTCAGATATGGAGTTGAGTGACATTCCAATAGACTCGAATATTCAACTCTGCACATATATTTTCCGCGTCTTCAGGCAAACATCCGAGGAGCTTGTGGTTTTGGTCATTCCGATATAGGTCCAACGAAGAGCAAGTAAGCATATGACCTTTGTCCAAGGCTGAAATGTTGTCCCCACCTAGTGAGATCCGGATGGTGAGAGTAGTAACAAGTGGCGCAGGGTAGTCAGGTAGCGACGAGCAGCGGACGACCGCCATGCCATACCCTTAAGTCAGGAAAAAGAAAAAGACACCGGATAAAAGATCACAGGAACATACGGCAGATGCGTGTCGATCGTTTGATCCTACGAGCATCTATTCTATGGTTCCAAGTTCTGGTTGACGTGAATGCAGGTTCAACAACCTGAGGCATCGCAATCCGTCCTTTATTTCCCCCAAACCTTCGCATTCTTGCCTTCTCATTTATGTAATAATTGCCTCAAGACGAACGTTAAAACTTCGCGAGCTTGTACCGGTCATTTTTGTCTCCCCATCAGGGTTGCCTGACTAGGGGATCGATTCGGGGGCTCTTATTGGCAAGACAGTTCTTGCGCACGTCGAAACCCTGAGTGATATGATGGCCATGGCCAGAAACCAATGGCAAGGCAAGCAAGGAAAGTAGAATGACCCACATTAGTGCGCACACCTCCACCCCACGGTTCTCAAGAACCCACGCATCCGCACCTAAATCTTCTGCAAAGCCTGCCCAAATCTCGCATGAGGTCCCACTGCCCGTCAGAGCCTCATCTGCTCACAGGATCGCCATGCATGCCAATCAAAGAATAACAGTGAGCATGACTGCAACGTCACGCTCTATGATAAGTTGCAAAAACATCGGGTTCCCGCGCTTGGGAACCAACGTCAAATGGGTTGCCGTTCATGGCACCGTTCGCATGGGGACGGTAGAAGCCATCCTCGGGTACACGTCCCTTGGGAACAGAAGAGAAGATGTGGGAGAAACCATGTTTATTCAATGATGTCGCGCGAATACCCAGCACATCTCCTCCCCGACTTCAATGATCGTGTGGACACCCCAGTATCTAGCTTGTCGAGGATCTCGTGTGTCGACTGGGTAGTCTCGTTAGTAAGAGTGGGGATCCCTTTGGCACGGTACAATGCCCAGGTGCCCATGGGTAGTCCGAGGGTGCATCCGTCGAGCACACAACAGTGGCAATGAAGTCTTAAATGTGTCCTTAGTATGCCATGAGAGTGATATACGACGACACATACCATCACATCCGAAACAGCCAGTGTTGAGTAGGCCACCCATCAGCGGCGTCGACAAGCCATGAGTAAGCTCGTAAATCACAATACAACTACTTACATGTCACCGTGATCACGGTAAGTGGATGTAGTCTTCCGTGGCAGACGTGGGCAAGCTGTGTCCCACCTAGCTAGGTTTGCAGTTCATTGGCACTAGCGACTCACACGTGCAGTGAAGGACCGTTGGGATGGAAGAATTATTAACAGTCCTTTAAAAGACGACCCCGTGCTGCGCTACAATCTTGGCACTGGATGTGGAGAGTTAATGGAGAGTACATGCAACACGACGATGGCCAGTGAACGTGGGGGAACTAAGGCAAAATTACGACTCCTGGACTATCACGAAGATCAGGATGCCCACATCGTATGTTTCCTTTTGAAAACCGACCTGGTCCAATTGGCTGGCTTGTTGGCTAGTGTGACGTTGGATTTCATTGCACCCCAGTATCATCGGACGTTACCTCAGAGTGTGGAAGTCCTAGGACTCGCGTCCTTTCTCAAGGTCGTAAACAAGGTCATTCCACATGGTGATTTTCCTCGCCCGTAAGTCATCCCAGTTAGTATCATCAACGATATAGACACCCCTTATGAACTAAAGAGATATACCTTGCGGGTGAAACGTGTCCTGGTCCCCTACTCTGGCAAACAGTGTTAAACTGCGTGTAACGATAAATTGTAGAATCGAAAACGTACCCGGTAAGAGAAACAATTCACTAGATGACAGTAGTGTGCTTGTGCAAGGCTGCCAATTACGCCCAAACCATCATCTCTGACTGATAGTCAGCCATATCATCCATCAACCACACCTCTAACGGCATCACTACCTCTAGTTTACCTTGTCTTGCAGGCATCAACCCCGAGAACGGGTATTCCAAGGACAGCGCACAAACTCGGAGAGTGAATATGGAAATCGGAGTGGTGACTAGTCACACGTGGGTACGAATAAGGTGCCTCCCCCGGATGGAAGAGCTCGCCGTTCGAGCCACGCAGTTTGTCGGGTCGTTCAAATATACTCGAGTCCCTCAGCTGTATATGCCAGAAAGAGGTGCACTGAGATGGTACCGAGACCCTTCTTGGCGCTCTCCAGGAAGAGCGTTGGTAACCGTAGTCGTTTTTGTGGGCGTTCTCGTGCCCACTGCTCCCAGGTGTGTCGTCTGCGCGCAAGTCGAGGTCTGTGCGGTCTGAGTTTCCCTTAAGCATTGAGCCAAGTTTGAGCTCTGGTCCTTTCAAGCCGCCTTAGTCGCCCGCTTTCGTTTCTTCGACTTGCTTGTGGCAAAGAAGATCGCATGTCCTTTGACTTTGACTGTCAAGTGTCAAATGTGGTCGACGTTTGGATTGTGTAGGCGGTGCCTGCGTCTGTTTCATCTTGTCCTTGCATCATCTCTCTGACAACGCTCTCAACCCTGCAGTCCTCAACATGCAGGATGAACTCACAATAAAGGCAGAGGAGCAGCTAGCGGTCTGTCTTTTAGGTGTATTCTTACCGAACCATCTTGAAGTAAATGAGAAAGAAAGCTATCTTGAGGGGTAAGTCGGTGAACGTTTGAACCTTGCAAGATCATATCGGCCATAAGATGCACGTGTTTGTCGCTGTATATGTTTAGCCCCTATTTCAGGACGCTTGCTTGGACGTTGACAAGAGGTAAACCAAGGATACACGCGACTGGGCTATGGTAACTTATACAACACCTGTGCCCTTGTATGGCAGAATTATCTGCTCACAACATTGCCTTGTTAACTCTCTTCACAAACCCCTAGAGCACAGGCTTTTATCACTCCTTCCATCTGCGTTCCCATTTATTGGGAAACCTCGTTGGTCCAGGTCGCGGAAGGTGCGTGTGTTTGGTGGCTTCACGCATCCATGATGAGTACTACTATCCACTCGGCAGGACGAGACGACCAAAACCATCGGTCGGGTGATACAAGGCTCCGTCGTCACGTTTACTGAGGGCCTGTACGTTTTGAATCTTACCACTGGCTTCGAATTATGCACCCTTCGCATCGAAAATCTTCCCAGCGACGTACATAATATCGAATTGCATGCCTTGTTCGTGGAACGGGATCTGGAGGTGGACCACTTCTACTTTGTTGGTATCAAGAAGACTACTAAGGGAATGCTGGAGGCCAAACTGGTCACAGATAAACAATCCGCAGAAACACTGTCTTCCGCATCAGGTAGCCTCAGATTAAGGGGCTCTATATTGAAGATTGAAATGTCGACCGCCAGGGTGGTTGGGGGCAGCGGCGCCACGCTATGGCAAGGCCTCACTGCGAAACGTTTTGGCAAACCAACTTCCCGTACTAAGACCCATGGATCGGACAAGAATCGTCTCGGGACAGACCAAGTGTGCCCCATTTGCTATGACAACGTTTTGAACCCCTTTCAACTGAACTGTGGACACATCTATTGTTCCGCATGCCTGCGTCACTTTCTGGACTCTGCTGTAGATGTAAATCAATTTCCCTTGACATGCGTTGCCGACGATGGCCACTGTCAAGTCCCTGTAACCATCTCCACCATCCAACAGTTTCTCGCTCCAGCATCCTTTGAGCTGCTGCTCAAGGCCGCATTTAATTTTTACGTTTCCCAGCGTCCGACGGAGTTCAAGTTCTGCAGGACACCAGACTGCACACAGATCTATCGCTTCACATCCCAAGATGCTGCGATGAAACTCCGTTGTCCATCTTGCTCCAAAGAGGTTTGCTCGGCATGTGGTGATGAACCTCATGAAGGGTCGACATGCGATGAATTCAAGAGACGCAAAGCCGAAGAAGAGCAGACGAATGCCTGGGTAGCTGCACGGAGCGAGCGTGTCAAGAAGTGCCCACAGTGTGAAGTACTCATAGAGAAAAAAGGAGGGTGCAATCGCGTGACGTGTTGGTTAGTATCGTGATCCCACGTAGCTGGTTCACCAAGCTGATGGGGATACAGGTGCGGTGCCTTTATCTGCTGGAAATGCTTGGGAGTTTTCACCATCGATACCATATATCCACACCTGGAGAAAGTGCATCAGGGCTACTATGATTATCTCATGCCTGGGACCTGAATTGCTGGGACAGCATAAATGGGCGGTGCGGAATCAACAACGAACTTTTGTGTGTAGCGGGACGGCACCTTGAGACCATTTAAATCCTGTAGCATTAGCGCTCATGTTTACCCCCCGGATCTGTTGTTATTATGGCCGGGGCCTAAAGCCACATGGATCCATCAAATTGTGATCTAGACAATCTGGAAGACTTACCTCCGACTTGGTCGCATACCTTGATGATTTATCATTATGGGGGTCAGTTGCAAGTCGCAACCTGTAAAGTAGTACTGGTACGTACGTCCATCGCCGACGTGCTATCAAGTCCGTGGACTGAATACAATCACGACTGCCGAGTTCGTCACACCCTCCTTGACACTCACCCACCGCCCCAGCCGATACTCCTGACCTAGCCCTGCCACCAACAACACTGACTCCACGCCCGTAATTTTCACGACCGCGTTCTTTGACGGGGCAAGCGAGGATCCTGTCCACGATGTGGCATCAAGCCCGCCTTTCGGAACTGCAAGCAACTGCAAGGAGTTGACCACGCCAGGTGCATGGACAGTCCCAACGAGTGAGAATGACCTGAGCTTGGAGTCAAGCTTCCATATTCGTATCTCCCCGTCCCAAGAACCTGTGTGAAGATCAGACCATATGGCCAATGTCCCCGAGGATCGGTGACGCGTACCGGAAACGAAGATATCCGAGTATCGGAGAGATGCTATGGATGTTATCCACCGGGGTGTTCGTATGGTACCCTCCGTTGAAGACTCAACTTCGTGGAAGCCATGGCATACAGCTTGGGTGTATATCGGCTTCTTTTTTGAAGTATTCCATAGACATATCGTTCTAGCGAAAACACGCTCGTGTTGTCTCAGCAATAAAATTGGACGGGTACATACCCAGTATCGCCTCCACTGACGAAACTAGTCTCGTCTATCAGCGAAACACACTCAATGCTTCCTTCCACGAATCGCTTTTTATGATCATCTGGCTTTCTGGAATTCTTTTCGTGCGCAACTTCGTCCTCGTCTTCGTGCCCCTCGAATGCGCCGCCTTCGAGTAAGTCTCTGATGGCACTTTTCCCGCCGCCACGGAATACGAGCTGGCTCTCTTCAGGGATTTTCCAATATCGCACTGTTCTGTCTCGTGCACCAGCTGTCACTGCGGTCTCTCCCCGTAGCGCGTCCAGTGATACGATCGTGTCTTGGTGGCCAAAAAGGGTTTCAACGTAGCCCATAGCAGCCAGATCATACAGCTTGACCGTGCGGTCAAAGGAGCCCGAATAGAGTTGTTTTGTGCCTTTGCGGAAAGCAAGACTCTATTCCGGAGGAATCAGACACGGGTGTAAGCGACCGTGATAAACGTACAGAAATTAGGTCTTTATGGCCACCAAAGTTTTTGACCCACTGATCCTTTTCTAGATCCCAAATGCATATTTTCCTGTCTTTTCCTCCGCTGACCAGGTACTGGCCATCACTCGACACAGCCAACGCCAACACCTCATCCGAATGGCCTTCGATATCAAGAGGGTTGGCTTTTTCTTTTCCCTTTCCCTTCGTATCGGGGCGTTTTTTGTAAAAGGTAGCGATTTTTTTGCCAGTTTTAAGGTTCCATTTGATGATGTGACCTTCCTTTCCAGCGGTGAACAGCCAATCAAGTTTTTCCGACGCTGTTGCGGACGTGACCGAGAAGCGATGGCCTTTACACCGAAGCGTCGAAGTCGGAGAACTCAAGTCATACTTGGATCAAAGAGGTCAATGGGACGGTGTTGCTGCGGTTATTGTAGTGTACTTACTGAGTCTGCGATGAACAAGTGGACCTTTCCAGACTGGTCCAAGACATCCTGACGAAGTCGGGCAGAAATGAGTTCTTTATCGATCTCGGCAGCATCATACTCTCCCTCAGCTGTACATATGAAAGATGAGGCGGGAAGACGGGGTGCATCGAGATAGCACGTACCAAGATCCTCCTTGACGCTCTCCAGGTGGAGCTTTGCTAACCGTAGTCGTTTTTGTGCGGGTGTTTCGATGATGTCCTCGTCTCCGCTACTCTCAGGTATGTCGTCTGCGCGCAAGTCGAGGTCGTCGATGTTGTGGTCCTCGTCTGTCCTGTCTGAGTCCAGTTCCTCATCAGCGGCCCTCTTTTTGAGCTTTGAGCCCTTTTCCTTTCGAACTATCTTGTTTTTTGGCGCATCTCCAGTCGCGCGCTTTCGTTTCTTCGACTTGCTTGTGGCAAAGAAGGCGTCTTGCATGCTCAAGTCGAAAAATAGTATAGGTACAGCTGTGCCTTGGAATCAAGAAAATACATACAAGATCACGTGTCGACTTTGCACTTTGACTGATGCGGCCGACGATTGGCTTGCGCTGGCTGCACCCGCGCCTGTTCTCATCTTCCTCATCCTTGTCCATGTATCCTCTCTCCGTCGACACTCTTAACCCTGCAGTCCTCAACGTGCAGTATGCAGTCCGAGGCGAACTCGCAATCAAGGCAGAGGAGTATCGCGTCAGACTCCAGGAGAACGGAGTAGCCAGCGGTCTCCCCTTCGACAGAATCATATCCTCCAACATTGGGAATCCTCAGCAAAAAGGTCTTGACCAGCCACCCATCACTTTTGTCAGGCAGGTGCGAAACATGCAGCACTCGCAGCACCACCCATTGACTGGCTGTAGGTGGCTGCTTTAATGGAATACCCCGAACTCGCCCATCTCGCACCCAATGTATTCCCGAAGGACGTCATTGCCCGTGCCAAAGAGCTGTACGACGAAATCGGATCCATTGGGGCATACTCTCACTCTCAAGGCGTTCCTCTCATCCGCAAGAGTGTCGCGAAGTTCATCAGCGGTCTGTCCCCCCACCGTGCTATCCTTATAGCCAACTGACTCGCGGGACAGACCGGGATGGGTACCCGTCTGATCCTGTTCACATCTTTCTCACAGGCGGTGCTTCGGCCGGAGTGTCCCTACTCATCTCCATGCTCATCAACAAGCCGAACAAGTCCGGTGTTCTCATCCCCATTCCGCAGTATCCACTCTACACGGCAACTCTGTCCCAGCACTCTGGTGTTGCTATTCCCTACCACCTCGATGAACCCTCTGGGTGGTCCACTTCGCTAGACGAAGTCAGGGGTGCTCTCAATAAATCCATCCAAGATGGCGTCGAACCTAGAGCCCTTGTCGTCATCAACCCAGGCAACCCCACTGGTGCGCTCCTCAACAAGAAAACGCAAGCAGAAGTCGTCAAGCTGTGCGAGGAATACTCCCTTGTTCTCCTCGCCGATGAGGTTTACCAGTCTAACCTGCATCGCCCGGACACTCATCCATTCATTTCGTTTAAAAAAGTGGTCCGTGACCTCAACTCTCCCATCCCTCTGGTTTCGTTCCATTCTATATCCAAGGGTGTCAGCGGAGAATGCGGTCGTCGTGGGGGTTACTTTGAATGCACCAACATTTCCAGCGACGTGATCGCCATGATGTACAAGATGGTCAGTGTTACCCTCTGCCCCCCTCTTCAGGGTCAGATCGGCGTCGACTGCATGGTGCGTCCCCCCAAGGAAGGCGAAGAGAGCTACCCATTATGGAAAGAAGAGACAGACAAGATACACAAGGCCCTCAGGGAGCGCACTGCCCTCATGGCTGCACGTCTGAATAGACTGCCTGGAGTATCTTGCGTCGACTCTCCAGGTGCTTTGTATCTATTCCCAAAGATAGAGCTGTCCGACAAGATCATTGCTGCAGCCAATGCAGCGGGCAAAATACCCGATACGTTTTATGCACTCGCTTTACTGGACGCCACTGGTATTTGCGTCGTACCTGGTTCTGGTTTCGGGCAGAAAGATGGAGAATACCACTATCGTCTGACATGCCTGTGCCCTGGCGTGGATGAGTATGTCGGGAAGTTGGAGAGGTTCCATCTCGAGTTCACGGCAAAGTACTCTTGAGGAGGTAGCCGTGCTATATTTTTGTGTTGTGTAATTTGTATATACCTAGTCTAGATAGTAGAGGTGTGTCTCCTTGGATGGAATGCAATAGATGTCCGTACCACCACCATCCACAGAATCTCTCCAGCACCGCGCTGAAATCGCAAAACTCCTCTCACCACTTCGTCGTGCCCTTCCAAGGGTGCCGTTCTGGAAACTAGCAGCGCACCGCATTCCCACCCTCTGGATGCTTTACCGCCGCCTTTTGCGACACGCTGAACACGAACATGTGCGTATTGACGTTCTACATGATGCGACGGCTGATGGGTGTGTTAGTAGATCAGATATCGCATTAGGACGCTATTTCGCGAGAACAGACACACAACATCTGCACGGGCTGCCAAGGAGCAGCTGGAGCAGGCACACAAAGTATATGTCGAAATCATTTCCTTCACGTCACGTCTAACATTGTACAGTGGCTCGACATCCTCAAGAGAGCCCATGCAGGCGACACGAGACTCAAAGCCATCCTCGACAGGTATGACAGGATGATAGGCCTCAAGTACGAAGAGGAGAAATGGAGAACGTGTATCCACCGGGTCTTTGTGCGTATCTCTGGGCCTATTGCTCCTACTCATCCCTGACATTGTCTACGGTATGTGCAACAGAAAGAAGAAGCGTCCACACGCGTCCGCACCATCTTCAAAGGCTCCTTCATCCGACAAACTTTGCACAACAGACTCCTTCCCCGCCTCATTCCACAACCAGAAAGCATCGGGGGCATGATCCGCTGGCGGCGCAACGCGCGCGAGCGGAGGATCGAGAAGCAGGAAGAGCTCTATAGATGGCTCGACGATCTCATGGGAGAGGCCGAGTTCGAGAGAAATCTGTGTGTACATGAGAATGATTCACAAAGGATGGAGTTTCCCGGGGATGCATTGTATGAGTGGCGTGCGTGTCTTGTTTTCCAATCTCATATTTTACCCTCATCCGTGTTCACACAGCTGACCAAGATTTACAGTACAACCTCTCGAAGACAAGCTGATCATTACGAAAGACGCATTGTTGCGCGACGTAGAACGTTTTCAAGCCCCATACCCGCTAAAGCTATTGCTTGCAGCAAAGGAAGCACGACAGCGCAAAGTTGCCAACAAGACACGCCAAAAGGAGAGGGAAGCTCGGGGGTTGTATTCCCCATCGACCCTCAAACGCATGCGCCGAGGACCTCCAACACACATATGTGAGAAGATGACACCCGAGCAACGTAGACTATACCAAATTGCGCAAGGACCTGCTGAAGGTGGCTATACTGCAGCCGTCAAGCTCAGGTTGGGCATGAAACTGCGCAATCCAAATTTATGGGAGCTCGAAAGCGGGCGAGAAGAAGACTGGACAATGCTCGAAACAATGGAGAACGAGATAAGTTCCGAGAACGAGCGGAGACAACGCAGTGCTGGTGGTGAGTTAGGGGTGTAGAGCATAGGGATATCGCCTACTCTAACCAATAAATTTACAATCATTATCCTTGCTTTTCGTCTGCGTACGAATTGCTCTCACTCTCGGCATGGAAGGTTTCCGATTTGATGTGGCTTTTATGTTTCTTTTTTCAACTTCGCTAGTTTCGGCTCCATGGGTGCGCTCAAGTTCCTTCAGTCTACTAACCCTGACCTCTACAAGCACGCACTATGGGAACTCCAGTCAGTGACTGAACTGCCTGACAATTTTATCAACATCGGCCGCATTGCATATCAGTGAAAATTCAGCGCCCCGCAGTACCACTGGAGCGAAGAGCGAAAAACAACGACCGGGCCTTTCTGCCACTGAATGGTATCAAACGATGACGAACTTACCCCGATAATGATGACCCAGACGACCTGACATATGCTGCCAGCATCTGCCAATCCAGACAACTAACGGATGTTCGGGAAGCTAGTACAACAGGGTGACGCCCACAACAAACGATCTCGGACCGCCCAGGAGTTATTACCGTGACGACGGTAGTTGTTTAGCAGTCATCTCCACAACTGCACTCACTAAGTCTCGGTAACCTTCCGAGAGACAGTAATTCGTATTCGTGGGATTGCTAATGACAGGTTTCGGCGTCGCTGGTTGCCACTCAATCCTGGGATATGAATCAACTCATGGCCTTCGCAGGACCCGCTGGATCCTCAGCTTCGGCCCCGGCACCTGTTTTTGAACTTCCTGCAGAGTACATGTCGGTAATTCCCATGATGATAATGCAAGGTAAGGGATCTGACGACGTTGCAAGGACAGCTAGCTGGCAGGGACCGTGACAACACGCTCAGTCTGCACATGCCATGAATTCGGACATTCTCCAGCAGGGCTTTGTTCTATCGCCTTCCTCATGCAGTCTCTCTGTGCCACCACGTACGCTGGAACGGGTCAAGAGCACATACCCTCAGGTCCCCTCAGCTTCACTAGCCCCCCTCATCGCATGCTCCTCCCCCGGGACATGCTCCATCTCTTCGAATTGCAAATAATACGGTGCCCTGTTGCACCGTCTCCGCCCAAACACTCCCGATCCCGAACCTACGGTCCGTCCACGTGGATGTAGTGCATGTATGCACGCCAACCCGTCCGCTCGTCAATGATCCATGCGCCACTAGCGACTCGTCGGACAGGCCGCACAAGCATACAGCGGTGAGGGGAGGCTCAACACTCGGAACTAGATGATCAGGTACTCACCGTCGTCTGCAGGCGGCACCAAAATCGGCGCTCCACAATTCCACCTTATCTACACCATTAACTCTCGCTTGGTCACCCTGCGTCTCACCTCACGCCCTCCCCGCGACAGAGCCAGCACCTTCATTTCGGTGCCAAACAAATGGCTTTGCAATGCTGTACAACGTGCCTGAACCAGGCCAGCGAGGGTTGTGGGGACATTGTATGACCCTTGTGACGAGATATCTGTTGGTGAGTCGAGTGGAGAGGGTAACCAACAATGATCTGAAGTCGTCGCCACTCGGAAGCGACAGGCCAAGTGGTTTGTATAATGCGATGGCACCACTAGAGTGGTGGTATGCCCACACAACGTCGTCGTTCTTTCTCTGGTCTCCACGCACTCCAGATACTCTGTGCTGCCTATGGGTGAAAGAACGTCCAGAAAAGACGTTCCCTTCGTAGCAGAAGGCCCCGGAGTCCGTAACGTAACCATAGTCCCCCAGCTGTCCTCATAAGACTCAAATAGACTATGAAAAGTATGTGTACTCACCTCTATACCACGGGGTGTGTATGAGAACTCGATGGAGACCCCATCCACGAGTAGCCCATAGGTACACTGATTACTCGGACAATAGCGTATCATGAGACCCCGCCAGTCACGATTGGGGTCGTCAGTTCCCTGTATAAACAAACAGTGAATAGTAATGCGCGTGCACAAGAATCTACTTACATCGACATCGAAGCCTGTCCATTCACCTGATGCAATACCGAGTCTGGGATTCTGAAATACGTCAAGCTTAACTCCACATATCCTTGATCTCTTCCACATCCACATGACGCAAGAAATCTGCAGGATCCAGGTTGACCGAGGGAGAGGGGTTTCCATAATGCAGACCCGACAGCTTGCAGCTCTAGGATGAGCCTTCTTCATGGACTGTGCATACTCTGGCACACTCTTCAGCATTAAGTAATGGGGGCCCCAAAGAGTTGTGCCAGGTTCCTCGCATACGACATGTATCCAGTTCTGGTCGAACCACCGTCCAAAGCCCACTGCAAAACGACTCCTCTCAGAATAGTATCTGGAGTCAAGAATATCGGTGCTGATCGGAGTGCGCATTTCTTCTATGGACCTAATGCAGGTGAAATTCGTGGTGATCGCACTGTCATCGATTTCGAATGTGGAGTTGCAATGCGGGATGTCTTGATATCTGAGATAGACTTGACGTAGTTGTAGACGGCCCTCTTCATGACGCCTAGATCCAGTATATCGATAGTAATTAGATTCCCACAAAGCCACATTGATGGCCACTGGCAGTGGATGCGATGGATGAGAGCGACATGGCAGCAGGGCTTGGAAGACGGAGTCAGAGTAAACACCGGGACTGGGACGGAGGAACAGCCAAATCTGGATGCCGCGATTCGTGATGGGGAATGTACCAAGTCGATCGTCTTCAATCCAAGGGAGCTCTTCTTCTGGGATGCGCTCTCTGAGGGATTCGATGAATTCGTCTCGATTCATCAGTTCCATCTTCTCACAATCCCGGAAGAAGCTCGGATCGTCCGCAAGAATACTCCCGGTCCGCTCTGATCCCCACGCAAAGATGCTGTGGTCGTTCGACGTGCGGATGATCTCCAGTTGAAGACGGTGAAAAGCCTTCTTCCCCTCCCCATACAACATCGGCATATTCACATCCAGCAGACCCATCAGAGAATAAGCCCTGTCCTCCACTCGAGTCGTTGTCCGACTGGCAGCCCATGATATGATTTGGGCAACGCAAGGACGGTTCAAGGAAAGTCCTTCCTTCAGTATGTGCTGTGGAACCCGAGTGATGGTTTGCAAGGTAGGTGCAAGCATCCTCTTGTCACCGATGGGATGCCAATCCTTGTTGAAGAACTGGACATCCCTCGACGCTATCATCTCTTGCAGTGTCCACCCACGCGAGAACCACTCTGGCCAGCCCGTGGGATACCTTGCACGATCCTTCGCAATGGGAAAGGATGAATCGGAGAGGTCGTGGAGGTACGCATAGCATATCCTCGAGTTTTCGTACCACCGGTACATGGAGTTGATGGCCTCTGATAACTCTGCGCTGCTTCGCTTGTCGATACAGCAAGTGTCGACCCACAACCACCTGTACCTGTCCTTCTTCGCCTGCTCGCAGCTCTGGAGGATCTTTCGATACCCATCACGCCCGCGAATTTCACTTCTCTCCTCCTCCTTCATCTTCGTGAGCTTGACTATCTCGTTATAGTCCACTTCTTGCTTGGTCCACCGATGGGATAAGATCGCGTACTCTGTTACTTCGTCATCACCGAACTCGAGGACTTTGGCCCGGGCTTGGCGGTCATCTAGCCTTCCCTCTTTAATTGATCGTTCCCTTTCAAGGAACGCATTTACGTTGATCAAGCGCATGCTGTACAGGTGCAAGTCAATCCCGAACCTGATCATTAATTTTGGATGGTATTCATACCTCCTCTAAATGAATTGATGATACGTGTAGTTGTGGTGATACAATCAGGTTCGTTCTCTTTGGTTGGTTAAGGTCTTTATACGCCAGTGAAGACAACTAATAGTAAAGGGACAAGGATACGTGTGATTTCTAGCCGAGAAGCTTAGCTTCGGCATAGTAACACAGCAAGCAACTGTGTACCCAACCATGGCATTATCATTGATATTTTATGTAAGATGTTATGTTGACCACCCATGCGATTACTACGGTACCTTCTCTGACCACTTAATTATCTACACAGATGGGTCAATGATCCACACAGAAGGATCTTCTCACTCGGGCTGAGTCCGTCTACGCCAACGGATATGCTCTTTCCCCTATAAGTCCAATGCCGAGCGGGGCCGTGCCTGTCATACCCCATATGTTCAACTGGGGGCCTGTGGTATATCTAGGCTCCTTCGAGTCACACCAATTCATGTTAGACGCTTTGTTTGTTTCCATAGCATTCCTTCGCTTCATGCAGGAAAGATAAAAAGTTTAATTTGGGCCTGCTTGTTGTACTTCAAGCATGGGTGCTGTTAGCGATTCTCTTTCGTCCTGGGAGTTCCAGGAATTACGGAGAGTCACTGATCAGATTATAGGCTAATCTAGACTACTGGATCACTACTATCCAGACTCGGATCCCATAGTAATCGTTTACTACGATGGGTAAGTTAACCCCTGTTGTGCCAACAAAGATCGGCAAGGAAATTTTTCTTTCGATCAGTATAAGTGAGTTGATGGACGGTCTGACTTGCGCAGTCTTGTTACCCAGAAATGCATACAGAATATGAGATTTCAAGTTTATATGGGTGATAAAGAGAAGAGAGTCCTCGAACAAGTGTCATGACGAAACTAAATCATGTTGGACATGTCTTTGGTTCTCAGTTTCGTTGTATGGTGTGATGGCCAACTGCGCAGTACAAGTCTGTGAAGTCCGAACGTGATCGAGAAGAAGACCTGGCAATGTTCGAGGTAATGGAAAACGAGATAGTTCCGAAAACGAGCAGAGATACCGATGGTGGTGAGATCAGGACATCGGCCGACTTGCAGAACAAATGTAATCTAGTAATCTAACCAACTAATTTACAGTCATCACCCTTGACTTTCGTCTGCGTACGAATTACTTTTATGTTTCGGGGTAAAAAACCATGTCTCTGGTGCCGGACCAAGGAACATTTCAGATACCTTGACCCAGTCCTGACTGTTTGGACTTGCCAACAGGCATTCTGTGTGAGACAATCAGATGTTACTCATCATGGACCATCCTCGGACGTACCCAGCTCATCTCTACCCCTGAATGCGGGAGCACGTTCATTGATCCGCGCGGGGAGTCGCTCCAGAAGGCCAATTGGAATGTAGCGATATTGAAATGAGAGAGCTTCGCAGAGGTATCGCCGTGTTGTGTTCACGCCTGCTGTATCCGTTCCGAAGTGCCTGTGACAGAACGTCAAATGCGTGTACCAGTAAACGAAGTCAATGACCTACGTTAACCCGTATTCCGCCAACTTATCGTAATAGAAGAACATTAACATCGCTCGTGAAAAACGAACAAGTAGTACCTTTCTTATGAATTCCAGACGCTCGCTAGAGCTGATATCCCATTCTCTGCATTCCTTTATCTCGGTAAATATCCATGGCTTAATCAATGCGCCTCGTCCAATCATGATACCATCCACTCGAGTGCTATCGATCTTCTCCCAGTAGTCTTGGGATGAGAAACAGTCCCCACCGCCAAAGATCGGAACAGGGGCCACTAAGACAAATGTGAGTGAACCAGAGACATACGTTTGAAAACTGTGGACGTACATCCCTCGTCAGCTTCGCGGGCCCTGACAGCTTCTACACACTGCTTAATATAATTCCAATCGGCTAGCCTCGTGTATCGTTGCTGTCGCGTCCGCCCATGCAGCTGGCCACAAATATCCATCATGATGTATGAAGTAACAAAACAGAGGAAGACGCACAGTAATGCATCCGGCACCCCATTCTGTGCTAAGTCGAGGCATAAGCTTGTGTGCAGTGTTACGTCCATCTTTTACTCCTGTGCGCAGCTTGACAGTGACAGGAATTTCACCAAGTGCCTTATTCATGCCAATGATCATCTTTCCCAATTTCCCCGGAGTATCGAGCACTGTGTTAGCACTTGTTAATTCGCTGCCACGTACATGCCCAATTAAACATGGAGCACAGAAAGAAATGAAACACACGGGCGGATCCACTTCCCGTACGAAATACTAGGTCGATCGGACAGCCACAGTTAATGTCGACAAAGTCGATACTTCTGGCGAATTCTTTACCCAAGACCTCGGCGGTAAGGATCATCGTCGATGGCTTGTTTCCTGCTAGCTGTATGCCGAAGATGGTCTCGCTCGGATGGCGACGGACGAGGGACCACTCCTCGCGCGATGCAGTCAGGAAAGACGTCGCAAGGCCCACTGATTTGATAGTTGTGATGGAAAGCGCGACAAAAATAGTGAGTGCTCACTTTCACCGCAGGTAATGTCAGCCCCAAGCGCGACACAGAGCCGGCGGAATGGCTAGTATAGGTGAGCTAGATTTTGCAAGGCTTCACTGAACCTACCAAGTTGCCCACTGTCGTGAGAGGTGCAAGGTCTGTTGCCCATGTTGAAAACCTATTCAGTTCATGACATAGGAACACCTACAAGTTTTCCCAGTCCAGTGAAGCCTTTTCTTTTCAGAAAAACGTATAGGTACGTCTGGGGTGTCCATCTGGGAGAGGCTTTCACTAGTCCGTCTTGTGATAAGTTCATTTGCAGCGCTTTCTTGAGCAGGAGTACCGCCTGTTTCGCCACCTTCTTGATTGGAAATTTCTATCTCCTTGAGGTAGGCGTCTGCGATGGGCGTCGGGTACTATATCCAATGTTTTCAAGTGAGTATGTAGAAAAAACGGTTAGAACCAACCTTTCTCGTACGAATTATTTTCAACGTTTCTGGGCTGACATGATTCATCTCCGTGGTCGTAAGCGCGACCTGTGACTTCTTTTCCTCGTCAATGACTAGGCTGACAACTCCGTTCTCGTCCTTGCGTGCATGAGCTCCGAGATATCTACATTTGAATCCCATGCGGCATTCCCCTGCTTCTTCGAAACATAGGCAGGTAGTTCCAAAGTCAAGAGAAGAATCCTCTCCCGCGATCGAGTGCTGGGGGGAGCCCTCGCCGACGACGAACGGCGGTGAATTTTTGAATGTACTAGTTGGTGAGAAATGAATATCTCTCGGTTTCGCAGCAAGATAAGCATTGATATCGTGGGTGAAGCGACAACTGAATTGGCATCAAACTCAATGAAACCGGGAAATTATGGAGACCTACTCAGCTGCGTGATCACAGAACGTGCCATTCGCGATGCGCCAGCACAGCTCGAGCTCGTCGCGCACTTTTCCGAATCTCCGTCCCTTGTTTGCTCCTCGCTTAGCCTTCTTCTGCTCTTTCTTGCCACCGGCTGGAGAAGAATCAGCGTCTGCGACATGCCTCGATGATGGCCGCCCCGTTCCATGTGAAGTCGATCCCTCTGCCGCATCGTCGTCTGCAGCTGGTAAGCCGACACTGTGAAGGACGAATCTGCCATAGTACAGCCATGTCAGATTCGATTTTGACCAGGTGGTGGATGGTCACCATACTCTGCTTTGACAGGTGCAGTGCCCGGGGGGAGGACAGAATCGTTAGCCATGCTTGCAAAGAATTGACGATACCCGTCTAGCGAAGATTAGATTGACTCTAGATACCCGAATAATTAAATAAATATTAAATAAATAAATAATGTAACCAATGTTTACGAAACAAGGACAAACAGGATTGAATCTCCATTGGAACTTGACCACCACAACTAATGGCGACAGTTGCAACGTTGACCCCAGCAGATTCTGGTAGAGTCGCCGGAAGGAAGAGGTAGGCGTTTAAATACCATACTCTACATTACTAACAGCTGTTCAGATCGCGCTCGCCTTCTCCCAATGGCTCTGGTGGCCTTCCGCCTTCCAATCGAAGAAGGTCACGTTCTCCACCACCACCAGGAGTAAAGCTCGACTTACCCAAGGTAAAAGATGTGGACCCAGTTCGTCGTGCGCAACGAGAGCGGGAGCTGGCAGCTCGTATGGCGGCAGTCGAGCTTGATAAGGCCTCTAAGCCCAAGGAACAGGACGCTGCGCAGGAACAAGCGGATAAACACGCCGAGTTCCAAAAACTGATTGCAAACTCTCGGTCTGGCGGCGTGTATATTCCTCCCGCTCGACTTCGTGCTATGCAGGCCACTGCTGCATCTGACAAGTCCAGTCAAGAATACCAACGGATGACCTGGGACGCTCTGCGCAAATCAATTACCGGTATCGTCAACCGAGTGAACGTCGCCAATATAAAACAAGTCATTCCAGAGTTATTTTCGGAAAATCTCATTCGAGGACGGGGGTTGTTCGCACGCAGTGTCATGAAGGCCCAGGCGGCCAGTTTACCATTTACGCCCGTCTTTGCTGCTTTGGTTGCCATCATAAACACGAAACTTCCACAAGTGGGAGAACTTGTTCTTACCCGACTCATAAGTCAGTTCAGGCGAGCCTTCAAACGGAATGACAAAGTGAGTGAATAATTCACTCCGCCTGGTTTCAGTTATTCATTTATTTTTTTCCATAGACTGTGTGCCACTCCTCGACGACCTTTATTGCCCATCTCGTGAACCAGGCTGTTGCACACGAAATTATTGCGCTGGAAATCCTCATTTTCCTTCTAGAACGTCCCACCGATGACTCCATCGAGATTGCTGTTGGTTTCATGCGCGAAGTCGGTGCATTCCTGACAGAAAATTCACCAAAAGCAAATGCCCTTGTCTATGATCGTTTCCGAGATGTTCTGAATGAAGGAACCATCAGCCAGAGGGTGCAGTATATGATAGAAGTACTCATGCAAGTCCGGAAAGATAAGTACAAGGATAACCCGATCATTCCAGAGGGGCTGGACCTTGTGGAGGATGAAGAGCAGATTACGCACCATATACGTCTCGAAGAGGAATTGCAAGTGCAGGAAGGACTAAGTAAGTTGCTGTCGTGTACTGTGGTCCTTGATGGCCGTAACTCTTGTACAGATATCTTCAAGTTCGACCCGAACTACTTGGAGAACGAGGAAAAGTATAAAGCCATCAAAGCTGAGATCCTTGGTGAAGATTCCGAGGAGGAATCTGGTTCAGAGGAGGAATCGAGCGGTGAGGAGGAAGAAGGTAGGGTTGGCGCCTTGTTCGTCAGCTCGGTTTCTGACCTTTTCTTAGTTGAGGAGCAGGAAGGCATTCTGGATCAGACAGAAACTAACTTGGTTAACCTTCGACGAATGATATATTTGACAATCATGAACGCTCTCAACTATGAAGAAGCGGTTCACAAGCTCTTGAAAGTTCAAATCAGTGAAGGCGAAGAGGCAAGTTCTGCAACCTCGTGTGCTGGAATTTTCTCAGACTAATGTTTTTGCTTAGATCGAGCTCATCAACATGGTTATCGAGTGTTGCTCACAGGAGCGTTCTTACTCGAATTTCTACGGTCTGGTAGGGGAACGGTTCAGCCGACTCAATCGAGTGTGGATGGAGTGTATCGAGCAAGCATTTAATAACTACTACCACACCATTCACCGTTACGAGACGAACCGACTTCGCAACATTGCACGTTTCTTTGGGCACATGTTCGCGAATGATGCCATTTCCTGGGTCATCCTCGGTTCCATCAAAATGAATGAGGAAGAGACAACCTCAAGTTCTCGTATTTTTGTCAAGATTATGATGCAGGAAATGATGGAGAGTATGGGTTTGAAAGCACTGGCAGAGCGATTCAAGGATGAGGAGGTTAGGGCGGCATGCAAATACATGTTCCCCACGGACAACCCGAAGGACACGCGCTTCTCTATCAACTATTTCACCAGTATTGGCCTTGGGATATTGACCGAGGACATGAGGGAGTACCTAAAGGTAATGCTTGGTGTGCTCCCATATTTTGCAACCACTGATCGCTTTCCATAGAATGCCCCACGCCTGATCATGGAACAACGCCGTGCAATGCTGGAACAAGAATCCTCCGATTCTGATTCATCGGACTCGGATTCGGATTCGGACTCAGACTCGGATACAGACGATTCTGATTCAGCGTCGGATACTACCGAGTCTTCCATCGACTCCCGACGCCGTGCTCGATACACTTCTCCCCCTCAGCGAGACCACAATCGCGACCGGGACCGAGACCGGGCTCGAGAACGCAGTCCAGAAAGGTCCCGCGACTATAGACCGGGGAAGGAGGCCTACCCCACTCGGGGACGTGACCGCGAATATGGCGGGCGTCGTGACCGGGATCGTGAGCATAATCGGGACAGGCGCCAGCGCGACGAGTCGCGTACGCCCTCTCCACCTCTGCGTTCTCCATCGCCACGCAGGTCCCCGTCGCCACCTCGTCGATACAGAGACGATCGTGGGACAAGTAGACACGACTTGCCGCCGCATCATCGCCGGGAAGATGGTCGTGAACAAGCGAAGGACCGGGAAGATGGTTATGGGCGTCGGAGGAGAGACGACTCGCGTGATCGCTATCCAGTGCGAGAGCGCGAGAGAGAAAAGGGGCACCATGGGAGGGATACAAGGAATGGCGATAGGTATCGTGAGAGTTACAGGGACAGATCTCCCAGTCCAGGTAGGAGACGCAGATCGGATGAGAGGGAGTATGATGATCGGAGAAGATAAAATGTTGCAGCCTTGTTTTGTGACAGGGCTCCAGGGTTTTATATCGACGGGCCTGAAAGTAGTCTTATGTTGTGTAATAAGTTGCATGCTATCTCTTTTCATGTGAACCCTTATACATGCAAAAAATTAGTTAGTTCTGCTTGCAAGAATCATGTAGTGCACTCAATCCAACGAACTTCAGGTTACTCCCTTTCGTTCAACTTTTCCTGCAATGACAGTATGTACCTTGGATGGCTAGACTTACCAGATTTTAGGAAACTGATGCCAAGTTGGCTATAGTATTGATGGCAGAGGATACACCTTACCTACAGGGAGTCTGGAAAGGCCTGTTAAATTGCCACTACACAGATAGTTTACAAAAACGTCAGTGGATCACAATGACCACTTTTGTAAGTCGCCCTTTTCAGAGCTTAGCCTGAGCCTTTCCGCCAACTTTCGCTCCCGTTCTTTACGGGCTAAAAACGCTTTGCCTGCCCGACTCGTGGTCTCCCGCCCAAGGATCCCAGAGATCCATGCCCCAGTCTCTGCTAGTAAAGGGAGAGACACGGATCCAAGATCCCACACAGGCCCACTTACTGCGGGTGTATCTGCAGATTGTTAAGCATCATTGCTCGACCTCACCACTAATGTAGACACAGACCTGAGTAAGGCTCGCGCACATCACCGTACAAGCTCTCGCCAGTGAGACCGTACACGACGTCTTCCGTGGCTACATTTCCGGTTGCACCTGGCGAGTACGGGCAGCCTCCCAAGCCTCCCACAGATGCATCGAAGGTCCTTAGGCCAAGATCAAGAGCAGTCTGGATGTTGGCAAGTGCCGTCCCGTTGGTATCATGGAACTACATCGTGTCAGCGAATTTACAATTTTACGACGTGCTGCCATCGACAACGACTCACGTGGCCTGCTAACAAGCTAACATCGATGTCCTTTGCTACCTCCTCTAGTACTGCTCGAACACTCGCCGGCGTACCCGTGCCAGTGGTATCACCAAGACTAACCTCATAACAGCCCATTTGCAACAATTCGCGGGAGGCGTCTCGCACTCTTCTTGGGTCCACCCTCCCCGAGTATGGACACGTTATGACAACAGAGACATACCCGCGCACTTTCATCCCTGCGGCGAGAGCCGAACGCACTACGGGAGCAAGACGAGCCAAGGACTCAGACGTGGTAGTATTGGTATTAGCTTTCCCAAAACCGTCAGTTGCTGAGGTGAATACTGCTATTTCCGTGACAGGCGGTGGGGAGCTACCAGAGAGAAGGGTGAGGACACCGTCGAGGCCTTTCTGGTTAGGTACGAGTATGGAGTAGTTCGTGTTGGCTACAGGTTCGACCAAAGACAGAACCTCAGCTGTGCCAGCCATCTGAATGACATGGAGCGAACAACTCAGTGTTTGCAATGGATGGCGCACTGACCTGTGGAACCCACTTTGGGCTGACGAAACTGCCTGCCTCAATATCCCGCATTCCAGCACGAGCGAGCCTGTTTATTAGTTCGGCTTTTATGGAGGGAGAAATGGGGCGCGGTTCGTTCTGTAGGCCATCCCGCGGACCGACTTCAACTATCCTCACAGAGTTGGAGGAAGCCAATCGACGGGGAGAATGACACAGCGCATTCCGAAGACAGGACGAAATCTGCCTCGATGGTAATGGACGAAACTTCATCGAACAAGTTTAGGTGCACGCCCTCCAAGGTCGGGGAATGCTCTGGTAACGTTGAGCCGTTCGCTGCAAAAAGCGCGTGTCAAATCGGTTCAAGGCTCAAGCAGACGCTCAACTTAAGCTTGATCATTGGCGTCTCAATCAGTATGTAACTCAGTATGTAAAATGTATCAGCTTCACTAGCAGGTCCACACGGGGACTACTCTCAATACTTGCGAGGCTATGTTTTGCAGATGCACATTCCTCGATGGTGATAAATCACACTTCTGTCGGTATTGCTCCTCTTACATCCAGGAATCTAATAAATATGGAGTCTAATGATGGGAGTACTCCACGACCCTAGAGCAATGACTCTATATCAGGTTCGTGCTTTAACAAACTATAGATGGCCACAAGTACTTGCAGACTCCAGTGTTGTTGAAGTGGTGATGCGGGTGCGCAGCGCGACCAAAGAGGGGCAAGGCTTCGCCCTATTCATACAGAATTCATGAAGAACCTTGGAGGTGGCTCTGGATGTCTTCTGCCTCTACCAAGTGACCAGGATAGTTAAAGGCAAGTTGAAGTCACTCAGTAGGTAAGAATTTTCATTTGTATACAATACACACCAAGATCTCGTCCCCCGAAACGTCTTACATGTAAACTCCGAGAACAGAGAACAGCACACGTCGCTACTCTGTTCTGTCCAAGAATGCCGCTCCGCCTGCCTTAAGTTTACCCATGAAGTTCTCGTACCAACGAGCGATGACGCTCATTGGAACGACACTGTCCGGGCCGATGTTCTGTCCCGAAAATCCCGATACGTAGTTGAACAAGTGCCTCGCTACTTTCTCCGCCAGTGCGCTGATGTCTACAGATCTCGTGAGTGACGAAGACGGTGCGGCTGCTGCTTCGTTTAGTGCAGCATTAATCGCATTGGCTGGCAGCGTGGCCATCTGGGCCGCGATTGCCTCCAGCGGTTCGATCGAGAAGCCGAGGATAGCGGTGACTGCACCGGTAGAGGAGGATGTAGCAGCAGTGAATGCGGAAGGCGTGCTCATTCCAGATACCGGTGCGGAGAAATTGGAACGTAGGCGGAATATGGCAGAAGGCTTCTCGTTGGACAACCTGATCTCATCGCTCATCAAGCTGATTTGAATGACAGATAAGTCTGATCCAAGCACTCACATTCCGAGAATCTGCGAGCCTTTTCCGGGCCAGAAGAAGTGAACCGTGCAACCGTATCCATCAGGGAAGGGAACTATACAGCGCAGATCTGATCTCAGTGACCGAGTATCTCGGAAGGATTAGACATACTTGTTCCTAACAAGAATACGCAGATGTGATTGACCTTCTCCGCCGCTGGGATGTCAAAGAGCGCGTGAGTATCATCGACCTGCTGGAGATTGGTTTGCAGGAGACGGCCAGCAACACAGCATCCGAACATTATCACAGCGATGCACAAGAAGGAAGTGTGTTCAAGAAGAGGTATGCGACTGAAAGAATACGTCAGGTGCAGCGACTTGAAGTACTCGCAGAGTGGGTGGAATGTGGACGCCCAGGGCGAGCATGATATGAGTGGAAGTGGATAATGAAATGGAAATACAAACGCTTTCAAGCCACACAAAGGTCCCACACTCGCTGAGCTCGACTTTCTGGAACAAAATCGAACTTACTCGCACCTGCTACCATGTTATGTAAAGAGGGTGATTAAGATACAGAACTATAGTGACGGATAGAGTCCAAACAAGTGTGTAGCACAGTCGATACGATAGACAGGACCGGTTCTATTCCGGCTTTGTGGGTGTGCCATTCCCAGCTTCCACATCCTCTAGCGGCACTCTTTCGTATTTTGCTACGTTTCCATCTTGCTTTTGTCCCTGTGACTCGACATGCTTTATCCAGGTATAGTATATAGATCCACCGAGGATAATTGCTATGGAAGAAATGCGTCCCCTGGAGAGAGAGATCAATTTCCATATATCATAGCAACGGAAAAAGTGCACACCCCGACAGGATATCGCCAAACAGCCACATTCCGAGAAGGGACGCAGCTACACCCCGAACGGCAGAAGAGACCATGTGTGTAATAGGTGACGTGACCTTGATAGATAATACACTGGCCACGCTCATTAAGAAGCCAATGGACCCCTAGAAAATTTGTTCAGCAAAATGATCACAAAACATCCACTCGATTCTCACTGTAATAAGGGATCCCCAGATGAAGGTATTGAGTGCAGAGAGCTCGCCTTGAACAGGTACAATTGGACTTGGCCCAAAAAATAGGTCAAAGACAGCGGGCCCCTCTCCCGAAAGGAGAACAAGGGGAATCATGAGGACGGCACTGAGCAAGTTAGTGTACCAAGAGAGATGCAATGCACTGCCATGGACGACGTCCAAGCTCTTTTTGATAACCACGGAATGTACAGCAGTGATGGCAGAACTCGTAATACCAAATGTGATCCCGAAAGGAGATATTGGTATGGCATCCATGAACACACCGACAAGGAAGCCCATGGTAACCACAGAGCATGAGACCAAGATGCGAGACGAAGGTCGCGTATGCAAGACGACGTAGGATGTGGCAACTGTGAACGGTAACAGCAGACCGCGGGCAATTTGGTAAAACGAGGCATCCACATATTTGAGGGTGTAGTTGCTGAAGCTAGAGGCGAGGATATTAATCTGCAACCGCACCGGTGATGATCATGATGCTCGTACCTGAGACCAATAACGTTGAGACCGACATTAGCAGCAAGGCCCTTAATGAGTTGGCCGTCAACATATAACGGGATTTGTACTAAACCGACGGCATGAGAAGCGAGGAAAAGGATCACAGCGATCAAGAGTTGGGTGAACAGGAAGAAAAGCGGTGCCGAGGTTGTCTTCAACACCCATTTGTTCCTGCGCTGCCGTAAGTAGGGGTAATCGAGGACGATACAGAAAGCAAGCGCACGCCATCACCATCTGACAAACAAAGTTAGAAGGCTGTACATAGTCTGTCCAGGGTTAAGTTGCTTACCGCCAAAGCAGCGACCAAGTAGAAGAGGACGGTCCCAGTCTGTGGGGGAGTTGAGCGCGGGACAGAATCCTTCATAACCCACATACGACGAGTAACCGATTGTTCTGCTGTTGTGCGCGAGCATTGTGATGGGGGGACATTGTCGAATAATGAAGTATTTAGGGAAGCTGAGCGAAAATTGGTTACTGGCTGGGCGCTTTGAAGAGAACTGCAGGGGACCAACGATTTCCAGCCTTCTTGTGCAAGGGAATGACCTAGGCTGTGGTTTTCTATGTCTTATCTAGCTGGAATCATGCACGAGTGGGCCTGGTGGTGGTAGCAGGCGGCAGTGAAGGAGCGTGAGTTGGGTTGGGGAATACAACAAAATCAATATTCGCGCAGCATTTGACTCACGTGCACACACACTAACGTTGTCGCGCAGCAGAATGTCTGACGCTGGTCGAGAGTCTGTGCCGCCGCCGCCTCCGACGCTCCGTCATGTCGGTACGTTGACGAACTGTGATTTCTACTGTTTCGATGAAGGCGAGATCTCCTACCAGACCCAGATAATACTGTTCGCATTCTACTGGCGACAGACAACCACGTTGGCTATCTAGAACGAGACCCCGTTCGCGGGCAGGATTCTATCAACACCTTCAAGGAAATACTGCAGCTTGCCGTCAAACACGATGTAAGTATATCTTAGTCCCATGCGTGTGTTGGAGAACGCGACTGCACTCTGCCACAACACCACTGTAGGTCACTAATTGCAATATGATAGGTTGATTTCATCCTTCTCGCCGGTGACCTATTCCACGAGAATAGACCCTCGAGGGATAGTTTGTATCAAGTCACTGCCCTTCTGCGCGAATACACCCTAGGCGACAAACCCGTCCAAGTCGAATTGCTCAGTGACCCTGCCGATGGGAAAGCAGCTGGTTACGAGTGAGCACACAACATCACCACAGTAGCGAAACTCTTGACTCTTGGTAGCTTTCCAGCGATCAACTACGAGGACCCGAACCTCAACGTGGCCATACCTGTCTTCTCTATTCACGGAAATCATGATGATCCTCAAGGTGCTGGGCCAGTGAGCAATCCGTTAACCCCACCATATGTATCCTCAACTAGGCCGATCAGGAAGGGGCCCTGTGTGCATTGGATGTGCTTTCTGCCTCGGGCCTCATAAACTACATGGGGAAATTTGACCTGCCACTCTCAGAAGCAGATGCCCAGACCGCAGGTATTGCCATCAGGCCTGTGCTTCTTCGAAAAGGAACCACATGTCTGGGTTTGTATGGAGTCGGGAATGTCAAGGATCAGCGCATGCATTTCGAACTGCGTAGCAACCGAGTGCGAATGTATATGCCCCGCAACAAGGACGAATGGTTCAATATCCTTCTCCTGCACCAGAACCGGTAAGCTTCTCCTCCACTCGAACATAGCTTACCTGCTCATCCCTGCAACAGCGTTCGGCATGGACTGCAGGAGTCCGTTCCTGAAGGCATGTTTGATGACAGCGTGGACCTGGTTGTATGGGGCCACGAGCACGACTGCAGGATAGTGCCCGAACCTGTGGCAGGCAAACCATACTACATCACGCAGCCCGGATCTTCGGTTGCTACTTCACTGGCTGACGGCGAGTCAATTGAAAAGTAGGGCGTCATGATTACTCCACTGGCTTAATATCTTGACACATTGCTCGCAGACACGTTGCGCTGCTCCATATCCAAGGGAAAGAATTTGAAATGAAGCCTATTCCGCTTCGGACTGTAAGGCCATTCGTGGTGGAGGATATAGTTGTTAGCGAGGCGGCCGAAGAGGAAGGTTTCGACCTCAACGATCAGATTGCTGTGTCGAAGTTCTTGAAATCAAGGGTTTGCTCATTCTGTCAATGATCCGGGAGTTGCGTTGCTGACGACGCATAGGTCAACGCTCTCATCGAACAGGCAAACAAACTCTGGGATGATCGCAATGCCAGGGCGATCGACGAAGGAGACGAACCTCTACCTCACATGCTCCCACTAGTTCGACTGAAGGTAAGTTGACCGAATCTGACCATAACATGACCTCGTCATCCCCATAGGTCGATACAACAGGCGTGAGCGCGATGTCAAATCCTATCCGGTTCGGCCAGGAGTTCCAAGGACACATTGCGAACCCGCGCGACGTCCTTGTCTTCCATCGTGCAAAGAAGTCGACCCGCTCTGCCAAAGTCACGATTGACGAGCCGGAGCTCAGCATCGACGATCCGGAACTTAGCATCAGTGAGAAATTATCTAGAGTCCGCATGCAGACACTGGTCAAGGAGTACCTTGCGGCGCAGGAGCTACAGCTACTTGGAGAGGCTGGGATGTCGGACGCAATACAGATGTTTGTAGATAAAGACGACTCGCATGCCATTCAGTCGTAAGTGCACCCTGTCCCTTCTTACAATCTACTTCTCAGTACTTTGTAGACATGTAACAGGTGCTCTGAGGGCGCTCATGAAAGGAGTGCAAGCCAACGGAGAAGTTGACGAGGGTGAACTCGATGATGTGGTGGGTTGCACTTGTTCAGACAAGGTTCTGCTGACTGTTATATTAGCTTGTCAAAGTCAGGCATCAACACGAGAAACAATATGCCGAACAGAACAAAGTAGGGAAGTCTGCAAAAGGAAAGGTAGATTTGAGTTTCATCCATACCTTGCGTCACCTTCTCAATTTCGATAGGGGAAGGCCAAGGCAAAAGGAGACGAATCTGATGCATCAGCTGATTCTATGATGATGGATGTGGACGCTGGACGCTCGGATCTTGATTTCGAAGCTGAAGGCTCGGATGCTCCTCCGCAGCGAAAGAAGGCCGCTCCTAAAAAATCAGCCGCTAGCAAGGCACCGGCAAAAAAAGCACCCGCGAGGGGAAGAGGGAAGAAGGCTGCGGAAAGCGAAGACGAAGAGGTGATAGACCTTGATATTATCGAAGATGATGACGACGACGAAGACGAACCGGCCCCAAAACCGACAAAGAGGACCAACCGGGCGGCGACTCTGAGGTGAGAAGCCAGCCATTTTCTGATTGTTGACTGGGCAGTCATCTGACATCACTGTTATTTAATGTTGCTACATACAGCCAGCCAGCCAAGAAAGCACCCGCTAAACGTGGCGCCGCGTCAAGAGCGAAGGATTCAACGCAGGCTACTCTGACCTTTGCCCCATCGGGGAGGACTTCGACCCGAGCGGCTGCGTCTAGAGCCAAGGGGAAAATGGCTAACACCGTATGTATTTCCGTTATGGATTGGTAGATAGCCCTGACCATAAGGCCTAGATCGATGTTGATAGCGACTGAAGGGTGCATTGTTTGTGCGTTCGTTTTTCGATTTGAATGGTCCCCTCGTTTTCCCGTGCATGTGTCATGGTCATGGCAGTGAACGGAAGTTATTTTTGCTACTTCCCCAGTATTAAATAAGACGTTGAATCCTGGGTGTGCCAAGTCTTGCTGCCACATGGTTGGCCTGTTGTTTCCCGGCTCAAGATCATATTATACGCCATGCAGCGTCGATGGTATGTAGTTGTGGACACCATTTACTTGGCGCGTGTCAAATTCATCACCGTGGACGTTGCAATTATGGATTGGCTGCGGATGGCAGATATTGATCAGTGGTGGGCCATTGCATGGCTCGCACCGCACTTCAGCGAGCAGAAGAAGAGTGGTCATAAATGAGTTTCGAATACATCGCTGCTGAATAACAAACAAGATTATATCTCTACTTCCCGTATACCATCCTTGTCAACCACCTTGACCTTGTACTTCCCTGGGCTCACGACCAATCGCTTGGCCACTTGGTCGATGCACCGTTTCAGGGTGTCCAGACCCTCCTCCAGGGATGCTTCAGGATTGTGGTACCTGCGAGAGGTGGCTGTCAGCATCTCGTTCGCAGCCTAACGATATGCGGAAAGTACTCGCGCACCTGTCCAGCAAACTCAACGCAAAGTAGCTTCCGTATCCGTGAGCGGCAAACGGCACTTCCACTATGGATCCCAAGTAATCTATCCAGTACAGACTCGGTTTGTTCTCGGTTGTATCATATCCACCGAGGAGCAGGTTGACGGAATATGGACTGCGTGATCGCAGACTTTCCGCCAGGGAACGGCGTATCCAGGACGCGGCTGCAGGCGGGCGAAGAGGATACACATTGCGGATTTGGTACAAACGGATGTTTCGCTCGACATATTCTGCGAACTGAATGGTATCGCCTGAGATACATTAAACGTGGATGAGCTTGATGATACTTATGGGGCCTTTTGGCGCTGTGACTGACCTGGTTCTCCAGAGTACGCCATCAACATGTGAGAACCCAATTCCTTGATTTTGTCTTCGTCTATTTTCATCTTGACGATGGATCGGGCTGCGGTGGTGTCTGCTGCAACGATCACATAGCCCTTTCCAGTCAAAGCAAATGAAGTTTCCATCGTTGGGGTTGTTGTAGAAGTAGATGCAGTTGTAACGCGTCAAGATGTCAGGGGACGCGCGTCGAACTGCTAAATTATTTACAAAGAATAATATTTTCGTTCAAGACAAGGCTTAGCTAACCAGGTAGCCTTTCCCGCACGTACACATATCGATTGGTGTCGAGGAAGCCATGCACTTTGGTTGCGCGTATGGTTGGGCCTACTGATCCATTCTGCTGCCAGTAAGACATGTATTTAAAACATTCAACAACTCATCCTCTCGAACGTATTTGGAGTGAACATGCCGAATGACTGGTAAGTCGCCGCTGTTTGAGATGGTGCGATGTTGACCATATGTATGGCAGGTTGTGGGCGCCCCCTAGTAATAGTATGGAATGAACAACAGCCTTGTGTGGGGGACACCTGATATTCTGATGGTCAATCTGTTACGCCTAGTAATTTGTTGTGGATTTATGAAGTCCATCCCTGATGCTGATGGCCGAGTCGATGATAAGAGTTGGTGAGCCAGCGTCACGCAAATTCTGACCAGAATTAGTCGTGTGCTAGTCCCTGACGACTGAATTCAGGGATAAACAGGCGTACTTGTCATGGTACTTTGCATGATGCAATCCCGGCCGCGAGAGACTGCGCTGACCTCATGCTGGTGACCACGAGAAGGCAATTACTCACTTGCACAAGAGCCTGCAAGCTGTGTATTGCGGGGCGAGTTATTACGAACACCGGGCCGCACACCCCACACGAGGTGTTCTCGAGGGTTGTGAGCCTGATAGCTGGAAGGTTCTGATCGTGATACGCAAAATAAAAGATACAATTCACATCCTTACCGTGAGATGGTACATACCTTCTGCAGAGATCAATCGAGTGTACCGGGGACCGGGGATTCCAGGATGGCCACGTGTAGTGTGAGAGCGACTCTCTGGGCTCGTCGAGATCTCGTTCCGATCACACAGGGACTAGTAAGTTCCTCTGCCACGACTCTGCCAGCTTTGCCCATCAAGACGCGGTTCGTCCAAACGCCGGCGGATACGCCGATCTGCATAAATACCTCGGTGAGCAGAGCCCTCCCAGGGCATCCCCCCTCTCCTCCCGCCCGTGGCTTATCCGCGATGTCCCCCAGGTCCTCTCTCTATGCTAGCGCTGCCTCTCCTATCCAGGAATCGTATGGCCCCTCTGAAAATTTGAGATACAACGACGTTCATCGCCCCTCCCGCGCTGCTTGGGTGGACCCCGCGTCCCTGTCCAACTGTGGGGATGTTTCGCATATCGGTGGCAACGTCTCGTCACACGTAAAACAACTTATCTTGAACACCTACATGGCCTACGGCGCCGGCGACGAAAACTGTTTCGGACACGCTGTCGCCAAAGCCGTCAAGTTTGTCGATGTTAATGTGTCAAAGTCGGAGGAAAAGCAGGGCAGAATGGAGGCAACCACTGTCGCGGAAGTGATCGTGACCAAAAATATGCTGAACGGCGCTGGTATGCTGCATGGTGGATGCATGGCTTTCTTGATTGACAAGTACGCCTATCTTGGACTCAACTTACTCGAACTTACGTCCTTCCCAAGTTGCTGCAGCACGCCATTGGTTGCTCTGGGTCTTTTGCAGAATATAAATGGCGTTGGCGTCACTCAAGCCATGAATGTACTGTTTCACTCTCCAGCACCACTGTAAGTCTTCCTTCCGGGAATCGCCTTGTCAACTTCACGTACGCCTGTCGCAGTGGCTCGTACCTTCGGATCATCAGTACGTCAGTAGCAATGGGCTGCCGTATCATGAGCGCCCGATGCGAGGTATGTCCATCACACCCCGTTTGTATGCGTTGCTCAGTTATCTTTTAGATTATCGAAAAGCGGACAGGCCGGCTCGTCGCGTCCGCGTATCTCAACAAAATGCAGCCCACAATGTCAAAATTGTAATCTCTCCCTGTTTTCACTCGCCTTTTTTTTGCATTCGTTTGGAGCATAGACCCCATGACGACCTCGTATGCGCATTTCACTGTACACTACCAGCACGCTGTATTTGTTCTGCGACTCGCAGAAGCAATCCATTCGATACCCAAAGCTCGTCGAGCGCACACATCTGATAGCTGCCTTTCTCGCACCATCGCATCAATTGTTCCAGTCAGTTCTCTGTCAAGTAACATACTCCAGGGGATGCAGGTAGGCGATAAGTTTGCAGGTTCGCGGCACAGGCGACTCGCTGCGCATGCCAGGCAGGGTCAGCGAACGGATAAATGGCGCGATAAAATTTTACTGCGTCAGGGAGACCTTAGCTTCAGGTATGTTCCACGCGGACTCGAATGCCTTCCGGGGCCCCGGCTGGACTGCTAAGAACGCGCCGATCTGAGCGCTAGTGCTCCCGGATCTCACGGGTCTTCGATCCCGGCCCCGCAGCATCCTTCTTCGACTTCCCATCGTCGCACGGTTACCTAACCGTTCCACTGGTAAATCATCGCTGATGTTGCACTATCAGATGTTCGGTCAGAACTTTCGCGGCCGGGTGGCGATTGGATATGACCGCGATGGGTCGGTGCGTACAAATGGACATCTTCTACTAGTACAAGTCCTGCCGCGATCCAGTGCGTGGATGGCGCCGACTTGGCGTAAGACTGATTCTCCCCCGATAAACTGTTTTCGCTGATACCCGCATTGCTATCACACGGCCTACGCTCGCGGCCATCATGCTATTTCCTTATTGTATACCTTGGTGCCACGTCGTTCGTCCACTAGGTTCCTGCATGGACCAGCCATTTACACGCTCAGGTACTTCTACGTAGGTGGTTGTTCCAATCCATTCACCGATTTATCCTTGGCTTCTCCCGCAGTATTGCGAACCGGCAGTTTATGCAGCCAGAGCATGGCCTAAACCAATCCACGTTATCATGCATAGTAGTGTACTTGGCAGAAATCAACGGTGTCCACGCTTGGCTGTTACATCCTGACTCCGCATAGAAGTCTGCCTAAAGGAATTAAGCTTTGCTGGAATTTTGGATCACCCTAACCTAATATTCCATCCATTCAAGATCGAAATCCGCCGACCGAAGCTCACGGAGACTCCATAGCAACAACAGGGATACCCTTCAGTGAGCGGCTGATGCATACTACATCCCTCGTCCTTCGATTTCATCGCTGCTTCGTGCTTGTTTGCTGCGGAACGTGACATTGTAAAATTTCCAATGCTAAAAAGGTATATATAATTACATCATGATTGATTCGTCTATCCGTCGTTGGCATCATTTCACCTCTCGGTGGTATGTCAGCATTCAAGGAAACCGACCTTGTTGGATGGACTATCAGTGACGATGTTCTTCGTCCTGCGGCCTGTACGCCTTGTCTGCAGCGAGACGCGCCATGACTTTTTCTACTTCCCTATTCCAGTCGGTGGTAAGGGCGAGGTATAACCCAATCGACGCAGAAAACGCCATGGCGAGATTGAGACCCAACCATAAACCGAAGAGTTGCAAGTCCCGCTGAAACGTCAACCAGAAACCAATCGGGAAGCCAATAGCATAGTAAGCACTGTACGCGTTTGGTAAGTACCACCGGTCATGTACCTCGAAGTGTCCATGAGCATTGTTGCAACTTGCCTGATGTTAAGCGTTGCGCCCCAAAGCTGATCATCGTGAACAAATGCCTCAGGACCAATCAAGACGAAAAAGCTCTACCTGTTTCCCGCTCGCGCGCAGTATACCACCCACTAACGCGGTACCGTTATCAAATATTTCCACGAGTGCGACGAGAGGCAGCACAGCAGCGACAAGTTCGACGACCTCTGTATGAAAGCATTACCACGCATATATCGACTCGGCAATATCTCGCTGTATCAAGAACCTACCAGGGTCGCCATTAAACAAGTAAGCCCACGAATGGCGTAAGGTTATGAGTGTAGAACTGTGGGGAAAGAATACTAAATGAGTCCCAGCGCACCTCTGCCAATTCTCCGGGGTACTGACCTGAAAAGAACAGCGAGAACAACGCCAAGCAGGCAGGATGCTCTAACGGCGACGCCTGCGCGCTTTGCATTCCTCTCTCCCAAGAGATTTCCAATTCTATCATTAGCTATAACAGAACTGCGCATGGAAAGACAAGTATCAACTCACCGGACGGAGGTAGCGATACCCAGAGCGTATGGCGCTTGGAAAAAAGAAGAGGAGGTCGAAATGAGGATAGACTGAGCCGCCAAAGGAACGGGCCCGAGGCTGAAAAAAGGTGGAGATACGCTAAAGGGGCCACGATTCTGTACTTACAAGCTCGCAGCAACTGAGTGGTGGTCAGCAAACTTGGCTAAGTCAGGACGAATAGACGTACTTCCCACCAGCTCCCATGACCACCAGGAAGAAGCGACTTGGCCTGTGGAGCCATGAATGCTTAGCGCTTAGGTCCGACCGATACCCCGCAAATATTGCTTACCAACACCACCGAAACTTAGTTTGGTCATAAAGCCCAAGTCGGAGAATGCCTTGGCTGTGATCGGATGCCAGGCGGTCTTCCGAACGAAAAAGACCCCGTAGATGACGGATGCGATAGATACAAGATTGTAGGAGATAGAAGATGCGATCGGCGCTCCAATAAAACCGAGGCGAACTGGCTCGGGTCCCCACACTATCATGCTTTAGTTCAGTCTGATCGACGGCAGTGGCTACACGCATACCCAGGAGATAATTCAGGAAGATGTTGATGGGAGCCACACAAAGGATGATACGGGTCGGAACTGTGAATAATCCTACATACGATTGAGAATGTTATTTCATTCGCTTCGTCTGGAGTTGATTCGTACCCTGCGCTTGGAAATAACGTCTGTTCATGTAAAATTAGTATTGCGCCAGTCGGGGTCGGACGATAGAGCCGTACCTCGAAATGGCATTAAACGCGTAGGCAGGGAGCCCTAAGGATGCCCACTTCAAATATAGACCAGCAAGTCTGGCGATTTCAGGTTCTTGTCTCAACGCCAATAGCAAGGGCTCAGCATGGCACCAAATTGCGAGCATAGGCTGAAGCTGGATTAAAAGGGGGCACGCACAATAAAGCACGAAGGCTTACGATCAACATAATGAACATCAGTATAGCTGAGTTCCAAGATCAATTATCATCCATCGACGATAGCATTCGTAAACGTACACATTCGCTGGGTCCAAAGACCAACCAACTTGGGCTGGTCGGAAGTCCACGCTGAAGGAAGAACGGTATCCAATGTGTTAGCCATCCCTTGGATGATACTGAGGCCAGTGATGTTAGCGGTCATAAAGCCCATAGTGGCAGCTGCAAGCGCGATGGTGGAGAGATGACCAATAGAAATCACGGAAGCCATGATCATACTATGTTCGAATATGTGTGTCCTGCGAATCAATGCGATGAGCTTGCTCTGGATTGCGAGGACAAGTGAGGTACAGACCCGAAAACAGGTAACGAATACCTGATCAATATCCTGACTTCATCCCAGAAGACATCGACTGTATTTCGAGAAACGTGAGACAACGCATCCACATCCTCACGAATGCGAGGGACAGGGGGATTGAGCAGCGGAGTGGTCTCGGAAACTCGGGATGGCTGGTCGGCACTTACCCGGCTCACCGGGATGGTTGGGATGGGTCTTCGACGGTACAGTGGCTCGTTGTCAACCACGTCCTCAGAGGTGGTGGCGACATCCCTGTCGATTTCCTGGTGACGAAGGTCTGTGTAGCTGCCGACATAGTGGGCTAAGAGACTGTAATCTTGAGGTACAGAAGAGGGGGTGCCAGAGAAAGACATGGAAGAAATCAACGGTCCTCCTAGTCAGCGGGTGAAACGATCGAATTACCTCAACGAAGGCACAAACAAGCCCCTCGTTGTCGAGTCACACGTAATAAGGAGCAGGAGAGAGTCAGGGGCTCCGCAACTCACATGACCCCTCTTCCGGTCAGATCGCTCCGGGAAGCACTGGAGAATCGGATCCAATGGAGCCCACCAATCTGTCGGAGTGGAGTTTCGGCACAACCCGACCTTGACTGCTACGGTCACGTGATTCACGCGTCGCGTCTCAAACGAACCAACGCGCAGGCGACCATCTGCAACTTGAAGCACTTATGAAGCTGACGACACAAGACAATGGGGACTCGGACTGGTCCTTATCATATGAAGGAATTTGCTTGCCAAACGTGAACAACAACGAAAGCAACTAGCGGTGTGGCAAAAGGAACCGCCCCTCCCTGCAGGATACTACGAGGCCGTACGTGAACACAACCATGTCGCGTGCTCTCCAACAGCGCCTCAATTCTTTACTGCCCATGTACAGTCTACATCCATTCTTCAAGCCGTACAGCACTCAAGTCGTTGCACCAGCCCAATCCATTGTACCACTAAGCACAAAGCATCACTCATCGTGCAGGAACGAGAAGGCCAAGTGAACACAGCGAAGGGAACGCGTGAAAATTCATTCCCCAGAATGTGAGGATTCAACGGTCATCCCCGAAGAGAACAATCGACGCCCTGAACCACCCCCATCACGCGTCTTCAAGTTGGCCGTCAGTGTGAATGTTAAGACGTGAGTGCAAGTTGATATGTACTCTATATTACCATATCCCAAATTGCGTCTTCAGTTGGCCACTTCCTTTGGGCTAACCAAACGCCGAATTGATCGCGAACCAGGCCCCCCCCCCTCCCCTACGCGTTCCGCGCATCTGAAAAGAAACAGACATGCCAATCCAACGCTACGAAGCCAGTACCATCCACCTCCGCACGCGCTTCATCTTCCAGCAGGTTGTCAAACAATACGAAGGGATCAGCGACGCCCACCTATAACTATATGGAATACAGAGAACCACCTGTCGCCATTGTCTACACGCGATGTAAGGACGAAGCTGATACCCTCGTACGATCTCTAGACGGGTAAGCTATTATGTCTTGCAAATAATGCGTTGAATTTCCATCCCACTAGGCCGTTTGATTTCGACCTCGAATGGCGCGTCATGTGGCAGGCTGGTGCTCCTGAGTGTAGGATAGCCTTAGTTCAGCTGTGTGACACTCGCAGCATTTTTCTTATCCAAGTTAGCAGCATGAAAAGTGCGAACCTTTCGTCATCATCTCCAGTTTATTGGGTGGTGTCACTGACATCGACATCATTTGCATAGGACTCCCAAAGAAAGTCTGGGTGCGAGTTTTATCGCTTATCATGCAGCCTTGGTAGGAAGTGCTCGAATCTCCAAATGTGTTGAAAACAGGTGCCAACATAAGAAGTGCGTCATTGGTGCAGTTCCTTTCTCCCAGTTTTAATTGGACATGCAGACGTCAGGGAAAGCTCTACTGAGATTTCAGCATTTATGCATGTGGTCTCGTGGAAGTTGGAGCTCTGGCTACCAAAGCGGACATAAAGGTTAGTTCCATATACAATCGTCAAGTTGTCAGTCTCACGAAGATGCCAGCTTCTTTGTACCTGGGAAAGACCCTTGTTAAGGTCAGCGTACGTATGTCAAATTGGGAACCACTGCTCACCCCCAAGATGATACAATGTGAGTACTTATCTGGTATATGAGCCCACTAATTCATCCCTGATTTGCATGCAGATGCTGCCAATGATTGTCACTGCACTCATGATCTTCAGTGCAATCTTGGAGATCACAAACAAGGATGACACAAAGATCCTTATTCTTTCGTGTTCATGCGAAATAAACCCACAGACTGCCAAGCTAGTAGAATCGGGGGGTTACAATACAGCTTCAGGGAAGACCCATAGCAGTGGGTCTTCTGTTCTAGCTCTCGCCTCAAGATTACTGCATACCGGAGCCCATCAGTCCGCAGTACCTCCAAGTTTATAAGATGTGGTGTGAGCGGAAGATGCTGCTTGATAGGATGTGTATGGAACTGAGAACGGGTGGCTGAATGGAACCCCTAAAAGTGAGTATGGTAATGTCCATACCTCTGTGCTTTCTAGATGGCTCATGTTGAAGTTGCGGACAGATCGTAGTATGTTGTTGGTGCATTGCGAGCAGATGTGTTGTTGCCATTTAATCACCAAGAATTGAAGGAATTGATTCAGATGGATGCTGCAAGCTGGCAGCAGCATTGCCAACAGATGCAGGAAAAAGAAAGATATTTATTCATGATCTAAGTATGGTATCACTGGATATCATTATGTGCTACAAGACATTATTGGCAATGTTGTTGTATACCTATTTAACCCCTGAGGAATGTGCTTACAAAGTGACTGATGCCAACTTCACAAACAAAAACATTTCAGACATAGGGTTGCATAAGGTGAAAGCAACAAGAATAACATGCCATGGTCAAGGCTCATAACATTGGTTCCACTTGAATCCATGTACCATTTCACTGAGGTCCAACACTACTCCCCTTGGGATAATTAATCTGGTCCACATGCTGTAAAATACCTCTCTAAAAGCAGGTGGAACCCAGAGAAGCAGCTGTCCATGTTGACCTCTAATCCATCCATCTTCATGGAGACTAACACACTCATGTGAGTCCCATGCATCATGGCTAAGGTGACACAAATCTGTTCCTCTATGATCCAGTGCATGAGATGGCATAGGAGAGAACTTGATAGAGGGATGTGCAATACTAGTGGGCTGAGCATCCATATTGGCAGGATGAAAACTATGCCCTTCTGTATTATGTGGGGTTAAATATAATAGTGTCACTAACATAAATAATGCCCTTACCATTGATTGAATATGTATCCCCATCAGTTAATTTAGGGGATGCATTTCCTTTGACATCATTGCTAATTTTTGTACCCCTTCTAGCATCCCAGACTCTCACAGTCTTGTCATGTGAGCCTGACACAATCCTTGTGCCATCAGGGGAGAATGCAACTGATCTGACCCAGTCAGTGTGGCCTTGAAATGGACTGCCAATCTGCACACCCCTGTCAGCATCCCAGACTCTCACAGTCTTGTCACCTGAGCCTGACACAATCCTTGTGCCATCAGGGGAGAATGCAACTGATGTGACCCAGTGAGTGTGGCCTTGAAGTGGACTGCCAATCTGCACACCCCTGTCAGCATCCCAGACTCTCACAGTCTTGTCATGTGAGCCTGACACAATCCTTGTGCCATCAGGGGAGAATGCAACTGATGTGACATATTCAGTGTGGCCTTGAAGTGGACTGCCAATCTGCACACCCCTGTCAGCATCCCAGACTCTCACAGTCTTGTCATGTGAGCCTGACACAATCCTTGTGCCATCAGGGGAGAATGCAACTGATGTGACCCAGTGAGTGTGGCCTTGAAGTGGACTGCCAATCTGCACACCCCTGTCAGCATCCCAGACTCTCACAGTCTTGTCATGTGAGCCTGACACAATCCTTGTGCCATCAGGGGAGAATGCAACTGATGTGACATATTCAGTGTGGCCTTGAAGTGGACTGCCAATCTGCACACCCCTGTCAGCATCCCAGACTCTCACAGTCTTGTCATGTGAGCCTGACACAATCCTTGTGCCATCAGGGGAGAATGCAACTGATCTGACCCAGTCAGTGTGGCCTTGAAGTGGACTGACAATCTGCACACCCCTGTCAGCATCCCAGACTCTCACAGTCTTGTCAGCTGAGCCTGACACAATCCTTGTGCCATCAGGGGAGAATGCAACTGATGTGACATATTCAGTGTGGCCTTGAAGTGGACTGCCAATCTGCACACCCCTGTCAGCATCCCAGACTCTCACAGTCTTGTCATGTGAGCCTGACACAATCCTTGTGCTATCAGGGGAGAATGCAACTGATGTGACATATTCAGTGTGGCCTTGAAGTGGACTGCCAATCTGCACACCCCTGTCAGCATCCCAGACTCTCACAGTCTTGTCAGCTGAGCCTGACACAATCCTTGTG
>Ga0307518_10000048_pt1 | contig 80967 bp, 78 predicted proteins | sample 25_EM_MG_FD_203889 | JGI IMG/M metagenome (GOLD analysis project Ga0307518, IMG submission 203889) | Populus trichocarpa ectomycorrhiza microbial communities from riparian zone in the Pacific Northwest, United States - 25_EM | ecosystem: Host-associated > Plants > Roots > Unclassified | place...
ATTTTCCTAAAAAGGAGAAATAGCCTTGCATTAAATCTTCAAGCTTTGACTTAGAGGAGCTAAATTGCTGAAATAAAAACTTGGACGCCGGTTTAGATGCTTCAAAACGTAATTTGGACATGTTCCTTCACGAAACATGTTTGCTGGCAGAATTCAGCTGTCATCTTTGAAAATTAATATCTCCCTCATATGACATTTTTTTTGGCTGAAAGTTGGAGCGTTGATAGCTCTTTAAGTCAGAAATCCAAAACAATTGAGTTTGCATCAATTGGACTTCTGTAGCTCCAGATATTGAATTTTGAATGAACAAAGGTCAACATTGGCAGAATGCGAGATTTGACTTTGAAGGATGTGATTTCCATGATCTTTCTCTTTATATTTTTCTTGGATTAAATTTCCAGAAAGGTATGGATGTTTTCTTTTTAATGCCACTAGAATCACTTCATTTCGACCTCTAGAACTCATGCTCTGCACAAAACATCGACTGAACGTCAAATCTGCCAATTACCTCGAATTTACTCTTTTTTGCATCTTTCATCCAAAAGTGCCTTCAAAACATAAAATAAGAAATATCAAGGCATTTTATATATATAACATAGGCTAAACACTAGTTAAATATGGGTAAAACTATCGAATAATATGGTTGCATCACTATAAAAGAGGTGTCATTTGAAGCTTGAAAGGGAGGGGGGACCAAAGAGGAGAAAAAAGCCATGAAAAAGAAAAGGAAAAAGATACTGTGAAGAAGGAGATCAAAAGCTACTTGGAAGGGGCATCTGGAATATATTCAAATCAAGCAAAATATACAGAAACTAGTTGCAATCGTCTCCTGAAGATATATTACTCAACTTGATAGAGGGGTAGAACTCATTGAGAATACCCCTCCCCTATAAATTTTAAGCTTTGATTCATTTATTCAAGTGTTGTTCATGGTGTTTTTAAATTAATTCGACCATATTTTAAGTTAGTCTTACATATATGTTCAATTTGTTTTGAATGCAAGTTGTAATATGATTGTTTGTTCTTAATGTTAATCTAGTGTTTTATAATGTTTAATAAATGATTAATGATATGCTTTTGATGTTCGAATACTTGATGCATATGTTATGGTTTGATGATTATATGGAAAACAAATTAACATGTAGCAATGCTTGGCCATTCTGGTGTTTTTGTTCAGTTTTGGAAAGGTCATACATGTCATTTTGATGTTTTGATGTTGAATGAGCTTTTGGATTGATAAAAACAATACAAGTGCATGTTTGTATATTGATAGTAAGTTATAGGTCTTGAATCCTAGGCATTTAAAGGCTTACACGTTTATTATTGTTTCTAAAGGCTTAGGAATGTATAGATGAGTGTATGTGACTTGTATGAATAGACCTTAGACCTTTATTCTGGGTTTTGGTACATTTTATAGATTTTAGTAGTTTTTGGGTTTTGAGGTTTAATAATCATCCGAAGAAGATTGCTTTAGGTCCATAATTTCCATGTCATTTTCATCAATTGTTGGTTTTTAAACATGTGTAGAAGCTTGTTTATCATTAATCTAGAATCCTAAGGGCTTAAAAACACTATAATCTTAATGTTAATCTAGTGTTTTATAATGTTTAATAGATGATGAATGATATGCTTTTAATGTTCGAATAAAAAAAAAGGGGTGAATGGCTAAAACACTATAATCTCGGTATTCGATATTTAGTTCTTCATTTGTTTTTTTTCCACAAAATCAAATAATCATGATGATTGGTTGTTTGTTGTGATAATCCAGCCTAAAAATCTTGCTTGAAGAATGATTTTACATGTCGCTGTGTCTTTGATTTTTCAAAATCTAGTTTGAAATTGAATTTGTGTTTCTGGATTTATGTTGAGTGTTCTTCATGTTCTTGATAAATTCTGAGTTTTGTTCCATTTCAATTTGAGATTTATGATTTTTTTTTACTTGTTTGATCGGTTTTCATAAGTTTGGGCCTTATTTTCTTGTTTATGGGCCGAGCCCAGCAAGTCCAACCCACATGACTAGGTTGAACCATAAAATTTAAGACCTTGTTGGCACATCTCAATTTTGCAAAAAAAAAAGAAGAAAAAAAACCAATTTTCTTCACTTAGGGCGTGTTTGGCAAACACGTCTTTAGCCCTGTTTATGCATTTTTCTCCTTTATATTTCTAACCAATTGTCAAACAAAATCCAAATGATTTACAAAAATTATAAAAAATTCAAGGGTCATTTTAAAATTATTTGTGGATCACATGTTTTTAAACCATTTAATTTGATATTTGGATTGTAAACTTACATTGTAAGATACTGATCAGGTATTAAATATACCTGTTTTTCTTCAAAATTTCAAAAAAAAAACACAAAAAAATCCAAAATTCCTTATTTAAAAAATAAAAAATATATATGTTTTTATTTGTGTGCATATGACCAAATTCTAAATAATTTCATGCATATTTTATATAAAAAATAAAAATTTCTTTTTTATCATACTTTGAAAAATACATAAATCAATTAATGAGTATCATAACAAGTTTGTGATTATCCATTAGAATTTAACTAAAATTTCAAAAACACCACAAAATCAATTTGTTTAATTAATATTTGTGGTATGAATTTTACAATGTAATACATATTCCTAGTATTAAATTAAATGAATTAAAAAAAATAAAAAATTAGGAATTAATTGTAGATTTTAATTTTTAGGGAAATAAAATTACATTGTAAAGTATATCCCAAAGTATTAAATATATAAAACAAAAATAAATACACCATTAAAACTTGGAGAATAAAATTACTTAGACTCTTGCAGACCAGTAATTTTTCTAGTGACCATAATACTAGGTGATGATTTATGAACCCTTCAAATCATAATTTCATGATTAGTTCCAACACCCCCTCGATCCAGGAGGGATATCTGTCATTCAATGTCATGCACGCCACGATAGGATGTCGACTCTACTAGGAATATCTCTGGTTGGACTAAGCTTTTTGATTATTTGTTTGTTGTGTCCTTTTTTTTTTTATCAAATGTTAGAAGTATTATAAATCAAAAGTAAACAAAGCTGGAAAAGCAACGAGTCAAATTTACAATTATGTATAACCTAATGGGAAGGAATCATCAGGGAACAGGCTCCCAAGATGAAATGAGCCCAAGAGAACGTGCTCCCTATACAGATATAGCAGATCAAAACCTTCATAAGCAAAAGTAAGTAACTAGAGAAAGTTAACCAATAAAAAAGAATCCCAGCTGCCCAACAAGGCAGGCAAAGTCGGCATCCAACGAAATAATCGAGCACCATGACAAGATCAACACTACAGCAGCTAAAGGCGACCCTGAATGCAGTCAGCTATAGTAAAAAAGGCATCAGCAACAAAGCATCATACCAACAATAAAACTAGGAATCACATCAACTCCGGCAGAGAGAAGCAGGAGTTCTAGCAGCCAATTTCAAGAAATAACTCTGCAAAACGGGTCACAAATGGACTCAGGTCAGCAGACAACAACAAGGCTCCTCCACTGAGAAGCAATCATCCATGAGGAAAAACCAACCTGTGTTACAGCAGACAACAACGACAACCAACATCCAAGTTGAACGTAACAAACCAAACTGATTGTACAGAGTAACTAGAGGAACCAACAACCCACTTCAAGAAACTGAGCAAACCAAACCGTATAAAGCAGCAACACAAAGCCAGAGAAGTTGAGCCATCAGACCACATCAACTCCAGCAAACCAACAAACCAGTAGCAGGAACCAGACCGCAAACAATAACAGCAGTATATAAGCCCAGCCAGCTTCAAGAAGCACAACACATCAGGCTGCATTTAGCAGCAACAACAACCACTCCCTTAGAGAGAGGGAGTAGCGAACCTAGCAGCAGTTACAGAAAGTGCAGCAAACAAAACTGCATATAGCAGCAACAAACAGGATCAAAACAACACATAACAGACCAGCAAAAGCTAGTAGAAGTTCTAGTAGCTAGCTTCAAAGAGCTTAGCAAACCAAGCTATAAAAAGTAGCAACACAAGCTAGAGAGGGAATCCACAAATCTACTCTAGCATACCAAAAGTATCCCATAGAAGCAAGCCCAGCAGCATTCTACATATAGTAGTAACCGAGGATCACAACAGCCAAAGACAAACAACAACAGCAAAACCAGCAGCAACCTGGTAATAGCAGCTCCAGCATACCAAACGACATTACAAGTAAAGAAATAGCCAGCTTCTAGGAGTTGAGCAAACTAACTACAGAAAGCAGCAGCCTAGAGGATCTGTACAGTTGCAAGCAACACATCCAGCAACAGGGAGAACATACAGATGAGGACTGCAACAAACCCAAGAACACCAAGACAAGCACAACCAACATATGGTGACAGAGCACCAACTGTAGCCACAAGTAGGCCTTGACCAGACAAATCTCTATTATACCCAAAGAAGTATAAATGAATTCTGGCAATTTGAGGAGTCAGGAAACCTCCACAAATGCACATGGCATAATTGGGATTTAAATGATATCCTTTATTTCCAATACTCTAGCCTTTTATAGGCTTTTAACAAACTTGCAATAAATAGTAACTGACTCTCTTAACTAGCTTTTAATAGGAAATAACTGACCCTCTTAACTAGCTTTTAATAGGAATTAAATGACCCATTGTTTCCAAATAATAAATTGCGTAACAGCTGAATTGAAAATATGAATAACCTAAAATACCCTTTAATAATTAAGTAATTCCTTAGCTTATTTGGCCTCATTTTACTTAAACACTTTGGGCGTATAACATAACCTTTCCCTTCAAAAGTACTCGCTCACGAGTTCAGGATATGTCTTTCTCAGCTCTTCTGCATCCACCTAGGTGGCATCTTCCTCGTTAGCTCCCTTCACAATTCTCTTTTTTCTTGAGCCTTCTTTCTAATATTTTCTCTGGTTCAGGTGCCAGTGTGCCTTCTTCCATCACTGTCGGTAGTCTAGGGTTAGGGTTTAACTGAGTTCCAATCTTCTTCTTGAGGCAAGAGATGTGAAATACTGGGTAAATCTTGGAGCCTTTAGGTAAATCGAGTTTGTATGCAACTTTCCTAATTTTTTTGAATGATTTGGAAGGGCCCAAAATATCTTGGAGAAAGCTTCAAGCTTTTCCTTACTGCTACCGTCATCTGTCTATAAGGTCTTAACCTCAAATAAACCCAATCCCCCATGCTATATTCCCTCTCCGATCTCTTTTTATCCGTGAATAACTTCATTCTTGTTTGAGCTTCTTGCAGGTTTTCCCGTGCCAAAGTTAGGATGAAATCTCGACTTTTCATTTCGTCTTCAGCTGCTTGTACTGCCGTGGTCCTAGGCTCATATGGAAGGAGCCGTGGAGGCTCTTGTCCGTAAACGATCTCAAAGGGAGTAAACCCTGTGGAGGAGTGCTCTAAAGTATTATATGTCCACTCGGCTAAAGGTAGCCAACTGACCCAATCTTTGGGTCTATCACTGGTAAAACACTTGAGGTACCCTTCAAACCATTTGTTCATTACCTCTGTATACCCGTTTGTTTGAGAGTGATATGCTGAACTCATTAACAGCTTGGTTCCACTTAAATGGAAGATTTCTTTCTAAAAATTACTTGTGAATATTTTATCTTGATCACTGACTATGCTCTGTGGTATGCCGTGTAATTTGAATATGTTTTCCATGAATGCCTTTGCTACTGTTGCTGCTGTATATGGATGTGCCATTGGTATGTAATGATTGTACTTGCTGAACCTATCTACTATCACTATGATTACATTGTACCCTTTGGACATAGGTAACCCCTCTATGAAGTCCATACTAATATCCACCCATACTTTACTTGGAATTGGCAGAGGCTGCAAAGCCCCAGCTGGTTTGAGGTTTTTGGTTTTGTTTCTTTGTCATACCTCGCATTCTCTAATGAATTTTCTGATGTCCTTTCTCAAGCCATGCCAAAAGAATTCCCTCTTGAGCCTGGAGTGAGTCTTTTGTGAACCAGTATGCCCTCCCATGGGGCTACTATGGAATTGTTGCATGACTTGCTCCTGCTGCATCTTTAAGGTCCCCAAGTGTAGCCTCCCTTTGTAGAATAAAACCCCTCCTCTAACCTGATACTTGAGGGGATCCAGATCACCTTGATCGTAGTGGTTGAGTAATTGTTACAACTGGGGATCTTGGTTGTATACTTGATGGAGCCCTTCCCACCAATTAACAGTAACCATGCTGATGGCCTTGGCTTCTCCATAACTAGTCATAGTCCCCTCTGGTTCTGAATTGTTCCCCTGATCCGGTAATTTAGAGAGAGCATCTGCTGCCTTATTTCCTTTGCCACTATGATATTCCACACTAAAATCAAAGCCTAACAACTTTGTTATCCACTTTTGTTGAAAAGGTGTTCCAACCTTTTGTTCCAAAAAGTGTTTTAGAGCTTATTGGTCAGTTCTTACTTTAAATATGTGTCCCAGCAGATAATGTCTCCATTTCTGAATTGCTAACACAAGAGCCAGAAATTCTTTTTCATAAGTAGATAAGAACAAATTTTTACCTTTTAATGCTTGGCTTAAATATGCTAGAGGCCTCCCTTCCTGCATTAAAACTGCTCCCAACCCATTTCCAGAAGCATCACATTCTACCACAAACATTTTGGAGAAATCTGGCAAAGCAAGAACAGGAGGTGTCACCATGGCTGCCTTTAAGGCTGCAAAAGCTTGGCTGGCTTGCTCACCCCACCTAAAGGAATTTTTCTTAAGTAAGGCAGTTAGAGGAGCTACAATATTTCCATAGCCTTTTACAAACTTCCTGTAATAACCCGTTAACCCTAAAATTCCTCTAAGAGCCTTAGGATTCTTAGGTTCAGGCCACTCCATCATTGCTGAAATCTTGAATGAATACGCTTGGACTCCCTCTTTAGAAATAATATGGCCCAAGTACTCCACTTCCTGACAGCCAAAGATACATTTTGAGGCCTTAACATATAGTTGATGTCGTCTCAAAACTTCTAAGACAGCTCTTAGATGCCCCACATGTTCTTCAATAGATTTACTGTACACAAGTATGTCATAAAAACAAACTAACATAAATTTCCTAAGATATGGCTTGAATATCTTATTCATCAATCCTTGAAAGGTTGATAGGGCATTAATGAGCCCAAAAGGCATCACCAAAAACTCATAATGCCCCTCGTGGGTACGAAAGGTAGTTTTAGGCACATCTTCAGTCTTCATTCTGATTTGATGGTAGCCCGATCACAAGTCAAGTTTAGAAAACATCTCAGCACCATTAAGCTCATCTAATAATTCATCTATATTAGGAATGGGAAACTTATCTTTGATGGTATCTTTGTTGAGAGCTCGATAATCAACACACATTCGCCAACTTCCATCTGTCTTCCTCACCAAGAGAACTAGTGAAGAGTATTGACTTTGACTTGGTTTTATGATCCCAGCTTTTAGCATTTCCCTGATCAGCTTCTCAATTTTTTTTTTTTTATAGTAGGTGTATCGATAAGGCTTAACACATGTTGGTTTAGCTGCTTCGTGGAGTTGGATCTGATGGTCGTGACTCCTAGGAGGTGGGAGTCCATTGGGTTCAGCAAACACTATTTTGAATTCATTCAAAATAGTTTGTAGGGCAGGCTCTACTGGTGCTCCTCCTGGACTATCACTGATTTCCAGAAACTGCAGCCATATTCCTCTCCCTTCTACAAGGGCAACCTTGCTCAAACTATGTTCTTCCTCAATGGCTTCCTTGGGTAACCTCAAGCCTTGCAGAAATAATTTCTCTCCGTCCACAAAGAAACTCATACTTAAATCAGTAAAGTTCCACTGAATAGTTCCCAAACTTCTTAACCAATCTACCCCTAACACAACATCACACCTACCTAGGGTCAATAAAAACAGATTGGCTAAAACTTTACAGGTTCGCATCTTCAAAAGAACTGTCTTACAGCAACCTTGGCAAGGAAGGGTGTCCCCGTTAGCAACTTGGACTACCAATTGGCCTTCCTCCACTGGTAGTTTTGCCCTCTTTGCCACATTCACATCAATAAAACTATGTGTGCTACCGGTATCAATAAGAACAATAACTGAACATGTCTCAATTTCCCAACTAATCTCATAGTTTTGGGAGAAGGTGCCCTTGCAATGGCATGCAAGGATATGCCTAATAGATCAGCTTGTTGGAATGCAAGTATATTCTCTGTATCAGGTTGATTAAATATCTCTTCTTCTCCCTCCTCTTTGAATTCCATTCCCTCGAGTAAGTATAATTTGGGTCTGCTGCATTTGTGTCCTTGATGGTACTTTTCATCACAAAAATAGCACAAACCTTTTTCCCTTCTTTCCTGCATTTGGTTAAGACTTATACGCCTTATGGGGTATAGGTTTCTTCTCTAGAATGGTGGGTTATATCTTGGTTGTTAGGGGGGTGGAAGTTTAAGTGCTGAGTTTGGGGCTGGTAATCTGGGCATGGGATTTTGTCCAGGTAATCTGAGAGGAGTAGACTTGAATGAAGGTGTATATGAGTTATTTTGGTTTTGAGTGTATCAATGAGAGAAATGTTTTCTAATTACTTCTTCTTCTTGTAGCCGAGCCAAACTAAAAGCAGCAACAAGAGTATTTGGTTTGAACATGGTAACAATAATTCACAATTCATCTTTTAAACCACTTAGGAAGGTACTTATACGAAACTCTTCACTTACCCCATTTATTTTATTGGACAAGATCTCAAAATTTGTTTGGCACTCCTCTACGCTTCCAGTCTGCCTTAATTTGGTGAATGCACCCACTGGATCCTCATATGCCGAAGGTCCAAATCTGGTGCGAAGAGCCTCCAAAAAGTCACCCCATCTGGTCACTGGGCTTGATTCTTACAGCCAATAATACCAAGTCAGCGCCTTTCCTTCCATGTGGAAAGAAGCAATTTCCAACTTGTGGTCCTTTGGAGTCTTAAAATAATTAAAGAATTGTTGCGCCTTTAAGATCCATTCGCTAGGATCTCCCCCATCAAAACAAGGAAAATCCAATTGAAGAGATCGAGCCTGAATTCCCTAGTGTCCATTAAACATAGGATTAGCATTTATTTTGACACTGTTAGAAGTTCTTTCCCCTGAATGGGTTTTAGTTGTAATTTGTACCAGGCTATCATAGCTTGATGCCAAATTATAGAGTTGTTGTAGCACACCTTCTATAAGCATTCCATGCTTGGATTGCTCTTCTTTCATGGCAGTGGTTGCCTCTTGTAAATTTTGTATTGTTTCAGATAACTGGGATAATCTTGTTCCCTCAATCATGTCGCAGGAATGCCTGCTCTGATACCAACTTGTTATACCTAAAGAAGTATAAATGAATTCTGGCAATTTGAGGAGCCATGAAACCTCCACAAATGCACACGACACAATTGGGATTCAAATGATATCCTTAATTTCCAATACTCTAGCCTTTTATAGGCTTTTAACAAACTTGCAATAAATAGCAACTAACTCTCTTAACTAGTTTTTAATAGGAAATAACTGATCCTCTTAACTAGCTTTTAATAGGAATTAAATGATCCATTGTTTCCAAATAATAAATTACGTAACAACTGAATTGAAAATATGCATAACCTAAAATACCCTTTAATAATTAAGTAATTCTTTAGCTTATTTGGCCTCATTTTACTTAAACAGTTTGAGCGTATAACAATCTCACCAACAAACATAAGGAGACAGCCACCACCAAGCCATAGCTTAGCAGAAGCAAACCCAAGCAGGGCATGACAATAGAACACCAACAACCACTACAACCAATAAAAGAGACTCCAACGAGAGCACCCCACACAGAGCAAAACAAAAGCCAAGCAAATGTAGCAGCAACATTGCAGGCAGCAGCAAAATACAAACATATCAACGAATATATAGATCGGAAAAACAGACTAACTAGGGAGTCATGAGGTAAACACTTCATGGGCTACAGAGGGTGATTACACCCTCTAATAAACAACAGAAGAAGCATTATAGAGTGGGAAGGGTAGGGGAGTTCCTACCATGTCCAGATATGAGAACTTAGTCTTGCCATGTCCCTACAATAGGTGTTGTGAAGGTACTTGAGTGAGGAGAACATCATGTAGCACTAGCAACTAAAATATGTTGGGCATGAACACCAGAGGAGTGAGGGTCCCTATCGGCGCTGGCAGAGAGAGTCAGTAGTCTACCACCGGATGAACAAGAGATCCCATTAATGCATGGGGATCTAAGACAAAAGGATCTTGGTATGCCGAAGGCATAACCACATTGCAAAATAGATTTAACTGAAACTTCTCTGGGATTCGTTGTTGTTGAATCGAAGATGAGTGAGGCGTTAATTTCTGTGGGTAGCCAGAAATTAACAACGGAGAAAAGAGCTCCAAATGAGAACTCAGTAGCTGCAAGACACCATGACGAGGAGAGAATTCCAAGAAGAAAGAGAGCATCTCTATCTAGATTCTCTCTCTAGCTGCAGTGAGGACTAGGAGCTCTTTCTTTTGTTGTGTCCTATTTATTTGTTGGTCTGGGTGATTTAATTTTAGCATGCATTTTTTTATATATTATTCATGCATAAGTACATTGAATTTGAATTCATGCCTTTATGTGTTTTAATTATGAGAGTATAAACCAAATTCCAGGTTAGGTGAAGGATTATTAGTCTGCCTCATGACTTTTAATCGGGGTTTAGATTCATGAAACTCCCAACTATGATCTAGTGTTTGCTTGGTAATAACAGTCATATTATGCCCTAACAATTCCTTGTAAACCCGTATACTACCTTTACGAGAGGTAGTCACTAGGTAATGACTAGAACTTACCCTCAGGATGTTTGAGTCCCTAATAATTCATTTTGGATTAAAGAAAACCATATTGAAGATCTTGAACTCTACATGATTTTTCTGAGTTGAGACCATAACTTCCATAACGTTTTTCTAAATATGGACAAAAATATGAGATGATGCAATTAGCTGAGGGGAATTACCCAAGGACCAAGGCTATGGAATTACTAAACATAACTAAAGTACATCGTTCTATAAATAATAAGGAGAAACTTGTGTCAATTATAGGTTATGTGGATGAGAATCTTTTTGAAAGAATGTATAGAAGGATCTCCCATCTAATAAAGATTCCGATACAAATCTCAGTAGTCAAAGCCCTGTTGCATTTCTAGGACCCAAATTAAAAATGTATTTCCTTGAAAGATATTGACATAACCCCTATTGTTGAGGAGTATGCTCAAATTTTGAATTTCTCAAACAACCTTTATAAGGACCAGTAGGTTTTCTAGTGACCATAATACTAGGTAGCGACTTATAAACCCTTCAAATTATAATTTCATGATTAATACCAACATCTCTTGATCCACGAGGAATATCCATCATTCTACTTCATCGATGCCACAACAACCCTTATGCCTATATAGCTAGCTTTTTTTGAAATTTGAGACACTTTAAAGCACAATGGAGTTTCTGATGATGTCATTCGCTTTTTTTTATTTCTATTCTCTCTTCAAGATAGAGCAAAAAATTTGTTAAAGTTAATGCCCACAGACTCAATCACTAATTGGAAAGCTTTAGTTTAGGATTTTCTTGTTAAATTATTCCTATTAGCCAATACAACAAAGATGAGCACCAATAAATTATTCCTATTAGCCAATACAACTAAAATTATTCCTATGTTTAATTTGAGAGTGAATCACTTATGAGAATGAAAAATGTCACATTCTTCTCCTGTAATGTTTAGTATTTTATACTTATTTGATGCCTAAATGTACTCATTATTTTTATATTTTAATTTAGGATGCAAATGGAGGCGTTAAAGGCAAAACGAAGTTAATTAGGTGATTTTGGAAAGTTTCATCTCAACTTTGTGATCTGGGATTAACTTTCTCATACAAGATCCAATTTAGATGATTCAAACTGCCATAGAACCCTAAGAAATAGTTCCACAACTTTCATGTTTTGAGTTTTGAGAGATACTAACTGAATCGAGGTTGAAAAGGCATAAAACCATTGTACTTGTACTGCCAATATGCTAGAACATTCTTTGGCTTGCAAATTTAATATGAAGTGATTTATTTTTGAAAGCTTCCAAATTTGGTGCATGAATTCTAGCTGAAAAAATCATTTTCCTTGTTATATTAGGACTTTATTTCATTATTTAATAATTTCATTAAATATTTAGATTTGGTGATTATTATTGGAGGATAATTTTGAGAGTATTTTTAGGTTTTAGGCTTCTAAAGAGGAAAAAATTTGTAAAAGAAAAAAGGAGAGACAAGATTAGACATCTTGCTTCTCTCTTCTCTCTTCTCTCTTTCCTCTTTCCTCTTTCCTCTTCCCTTTTCTCTACTTTCTTTTTATGCTTCGAGTTTTCATGATAGTACTGTGTAACTAAATTTTTATTTAGTCAAAGAAAATGGAAGCCTTAGAATCAATAAAACTATGAAATCTAATTTGTTTTCACTGTTCAGTTTATTCTTTAAGTATTGAATGTTCTTCGATGCCTATTTTCATGATTATCTCGTTTAATTACTATGAGGACTAGTTTATTATTTATTGCAATCTATTGCTAGGTTAAATATCAAATTCATAAATGTTTAATCTCTCTAATTTGTGAAGCAATTAAGGTTAATGATTCTTTGCGTCAAAAATTAGCAAATCTTAGGAAGAATATCAAATAAATTAAATGCAACTACTTGTGCTTATGTTGTTTAGCTTCATTAATCTCTCTAATTCCTTAGGTTGCTACTAGATTAAATTTGTAGTGCTTGTCTTAAGTTGTTTAGTAATTAGGGTTAATTAGATTGTTTGTTTTTTAATTGATTATGACTAAGAAGAGATAGAGAAATAGCTCCAATGGTGAATATTAAAAGTATGAATTGATATATATTTCCATTGATGATCAGTTGTAGAACACCGGGTGGTGGATGTTGACTTATACCAATGTTTGTTCTTTTGATTTATTTTGATATTTTAATTTGAAGGAGGAAATTTTGTAAATTGGGTGATATTATGTGTAAAATAGAAGGAAATGTCAAATAAATCAATGCATGACCCTTTGCACGAGAAACTTCAAATTTCAGTATAATCCCCATACACAATCGTGATATTGGGACTAAAATTGGTAAGAAACTTAGAAACAAATTTATGATTTAACTAAATTATATGGTATGCGAAATTCAGATTTTTGGCGTGAAATTTTCAACTGTCTAGTTTTACAATATTGTATGTATCTCCCAATCCGACCGTTGGATCAAGTTGAAATTTTACGTGCGGTCTTAAGATATACTTTTTTATGTTAGGTTATAATGTGAATTCGATCAGATTTTGGGAAGGTCCTAAAAATAAAAATACAATGTCGGGTCAATGCAATAAACCGAAATTTAAGAGGGATAAGTTGGGGTATAATAGTAATTGACCTATAAAACCTAATGTCAATATGCTTGCTACTATTGTTAACATGGAACAACAGCTAAAAAGAGATAAAGAGGCTTCTCTCTTGCCTCTCTTCAAAAAATCACTTGAGAAATCTTTCCAAATTGTGATATTGAAGCTTGCAAATAGGTTTGTGAGGAGATAAACACTTTTAGGCCAAAATTAAAAATCTTGGTTGGAGGAGAGGAACTTGAGGGAAAAGCATGGGTGATGAAGAGGAAGAACAATTGAAGAAAACTTGGCAAGAACTCTTCAATTTGTTGATAAAAGTGTTATTCCTTAGTTTTTATCCTTGATTTCATAGTTAGTAAAGGATAATTGAAAAAATCTCAATGTTGTGATTCTAGGGTTCTTGAAAATGTGTAGGAATTGAGAGTTTCTTTGAACATGGACTAATGATAATGGATGTTGTGATGCATAAAAATACTTAGTGTGTTTATCAAATTTATCTCTTATATAATTAAAATTCTGATAGTCTTACTAGCCAACTTCTAGTCAACCTTACAACTTTAAAACAATGTAATTTGGAGTTAATATCTTCATAAAAGTTGTAGGTATGGATGTTATCATATAAATAAAACTAGTTTAAACTTATTTGGAGTTGTATAACTCCGAATATGAGAAACACACTGAGTAAAGGTCCAGACCGATATAGTACTTGACATATTTTAAGTGCTACTATAATTGTTACATTTGAGCCTTACAACGATGCAATTTGGAGCTGGTGTCTGCATACAAGTTGTAGATATGAATGTTATTTTTCAAATGGAACTAGTCTCGACTTATTTTGAGTTGTATAACTCTAGATATAAGAAAAAAAAAATTGAGTCAAAGTCCAGACTGACATAGTACTAGACAGATTTTGGGTGCTACAATAATTGTTAATTTTGAGTATTAAAACGATGTAATTTGAAGCTGGTGTCTTTATAAACATTATAGGTGTAACATCCCTAGTACCGAAACCAATGCATCATCCATAAAAAAAAAAAAAACATGGTAAATGCTTTATCATTTGTACACATCCTATATTCATTGTTTATACACAATCCAATCATTCCAAGTCTCAAACTGTAACACCCCAAACTTTTAAGATAAAAAATCACACAATTATCAAGTTATAAAAATGAGAAGAATCCTAGGATTTAAGAGGTAATTATTAATTAACCATCGTAATTGCATTCATACATTAGCATAATGAAGATTCTAAATTTCAAATTACTACTTAAAGTTTTAACAAAATAATACTACATAACTTTACCCAAAAGAAAATTCTTCCATCTTCCTATTAACTTAAGTGACTATACAGAGGGAACACCCATGCTTCAACTAAAAGTTATGCTGCTGAGATGAATCTGCATAGTAATTTGTATAAACATAATTAAATTAATTAAGATGATCTAGTACATTTTTCATTACACTAACAATTTGCTTTTTAATTCATTTATCATCAATTTCTATAGTTTCCCACCTATCAGCACACCAATATCGTCCAATAATAACTAGTTCTATTGATCGCTCATTCGCAGGGCACCAGTTCCAAACCAGGACACTGGTCCAACCATCAGCCCCTTCGCAAGGCCCTAGTTCCAAACCAAGTCACTGGTCCAATCATCAGCCCATTCACCAGGCGCCAGTCCCAAACCAGGAACTGGTTCCACCATCATTCAGACACTATATATAAATACAAAAATTTGAACTACATCTTATTAGGAACTAAGTTAAAGAATTAAACAAGACTTTAAATTAGAAATCTAAGTGTCAGACACCTACCTGAAATCTATGCTCTGCTAGTCGTACCCTTCTCTCGTCTATTTTCTATAATTTCACCTGTACCAATAGTTACACTAATTTAAATTTCAAGTCTTGACCACACATACACACATATACATACTACCTTCATAATTCAACATTTTGTAATAAAAAAACAATTCCAAATAGAAGTTACCAATTTACAAGTTTTAGATGGCTCAACATAACGGATTCCAAACACTGTTTAGTATTTGGAGTATAACCGGAGCTATAGAGCTCGGTTTTATGCGTGGTTTATTTCTTTGGAACACTACAACATGGGTCTACAACTTTCAAAGATGAATATACCCAGTTTTTCCATCTACACGCCTAAATGCCCAAATTTTAGAAACCCAAAAATCTATCTTGCTGATTCCCAGGTTTTGACCTATCTTCAGTTTTTCTTTCATATTTAGTGTTTTGTCACTCCAATTTAAGCAATGTCAATTTCATTTGAAAGGCAATATCCATGTCTACAACTTTCATGATGAAAAGTATCTCAAATTCTGTTATCTTAGGGTCCAAATCTTAGTAGAGAAATTGAAAGACAACCTGTCTAGTTTTGATTTCTAAGTTCAACAAGTGTAAATTCGTTTCCCATGCAATTTCCCATCTTTTTCAGCCACTATAAACACAAAATGCCTGTACCTATCATTATTTAACAAACTTCTTAAACCTATACTAAGGTATTCTAAAATCTTAATTATTCAAGAAAAACACAAACAAATTCAAGTGACTTAATAAGAGAGCTTGTAACCTTCTATTACAAAACAATGTGTCAAGAGATTGAGAACAACCCCTTTTCCTCTTCTCCTTCCTTACTTCTTCTAACCCTTCATTTCCCACTAGTAAATTCTCTAAGTTTTCTTCCTAAATCTTACTTGAAGCACTCTTAGTTCACTTACTCTCACTTTTCTTTGGATTCAAAGGATGAATTTACAAGGTTTCCTCTCAATTTTTCTTTTCTCCTCTTTCTTCCTCTCCTTGGCCGGCCATTACTCTAGGGATTTCTAGAGATTTCTTGTTATATATAATTATGTTATTTCCTTATTTGCATCTTGCCCCCCATATTTACTTCTATTTTCACATTGACCCCACCATTCCTTTTATCAATCCATTGACCCCCACTACTTCTCTTTCTCTTTACTAACTCCTTACTCCTTTATTATTGTTTTCAATTTCACCCCTCTCATTAAATAACTTCTCTTTTAATCCAATTAATTTGTTTAATTTAATCATTTCTCCACATCCTTTGTATTTTATTTTATTTTACTAAATCAAGATGAGATTATTATATTCGAGGGTTTACGGTAGGTATGGATGTTACATTTCAAATGGAACTAGTCTAGACTTATTTGGAGTTGAATAACTCCATATATGACAAAAACACTAAGTAAAGGTCCAGACTGGCATAGTACTTGACAAATTTATTATGTTACTGTAATGAGTGAGTTAAGACATGTAGATGGAAAAACTGGGTGTTATGTCCTTCATAAAAGTTGTAGTCTTATGTATTAACTTTCCATAGAGACAAACCATGCTCGAAAAAGAGTTTGAAACTTTAATTACGATTAAAACACCAAATAATGTTCGAAGTTAGGTGGACTAAACCAACTAGGATTACTCAAGCTCTAATATTTACTTGGAATTTGTTGTTGATTAAAGGTTCTAACACTTGGAATGATGTAGTAAAAAAATTGATGAAATGAACACTTATGAACTTGATGAGGTTATGGAAAATAATATGATCCTTGAACATATTTAATAGTACTTTATAATTGGAATGCATAGAACACCTTATGCCACGCGATAATGAATGAGAATTTGATGTTGCCACATGAAGAACACAAAAATATGCTTGTTAGGGGAATGACATAGGCTTCGGCCACCTTAAGAGAGAATAGCAAAAAAAGACCCTCATAAAGATAGTAATGAGTGATGGTTCCTCTTTAATAATGTTTGATAAATGTGTGATATTATTATAGAATATAAACATTTCATATTTCTTTTGCTTCATAAACTTGGGAAGTGAATTTGGTTGTGGTTTATGTCCAAAACTAGGTTAAAGTATGGTTTTTAAGAGGAAAACTTGGTATTGACCATATGTGTGAATTTAGGAAAAAGAAATGTTAGAATGACTTAGTTTTCATTGATGATTTTTAGTGTCAAAATGACTTAGTTCTTTCGTTGATGATTTTTAGTGTCAAAATGAGATTAGCTTCGACTAATAATATCCATATTGGATAACCAGGATTCATTGATGAGATTAGCTTCGACTAATGGTATTCAAATTGGATAACCAGGATTAAATGATGTGATTAGCTCTGGCTAATAGTATCAATGTTGGAAAACTAGGAATTAATGATGAGATTAGCTTAGGCTAATGGTATCCATGTTGGACAACTAGGAATAAGCATTGAAGATTAACTTTGGCTAATGATATCTATGTTGGATAGCTAGGAGTAAAGGATGAGGTTAACTCCGGTTAATGGAATCCATACTAGGATAATGAGTGTTGTGAACCATCTCATTTGAAAATATTTACTAATATGATGAAATAAAGAGTATGATGTGTTATTCACAATCGAACTTAATGTTTAAAGAACCATATACAAAATTGATCATAGTTAGGAATGAATAGTTATGAATGAAAGAATCCTATATGTACAAGGATTCCTAAACCATAATACATGTCATCAGTTATTTGTTGAACATAGCTCAAATAAAATAATGTGGTATAAGGATGTATGAAGATGTGGAGTAAAATATTAAAGATAGCTCGGTAGGAAGATATTAATAGTCGAATTTGTTGGCAATCAAATGGGTTTTCCAGAATTATTGTCATCCACGAGGGGATGACCAGATTATACTTAGTGGCCATAGTATCAGCGACTAATGATGAGATATGAATGATACTTAGTGGCCGCAGTGTCGGTGACTAAGGATAAGAAATGAACGATACTTAATGACTGCAATATCAGTGACTAAAGATACGATATACATTAATAGTCAACGATTAACTACAAATATCTATAAACATGGTAACTTTTGATGTTTAGTTGCCCAAAAGAATGATGACCAAGGAAGCAAAGTACGATTTGATTAATTATAAGATGATGTAGATTCTCCTTTCCCTGTGCGCTTCTATTTAAAGTGACAAGTTCTTTAAATTAAATTATGAGCAACAAAGTTACTTCCTAGTTGTCCCAAATAAAAAACAAAATTTATATGGTTGTCATTGTTTTGAATAGAGACTATTGTATTGTTGTTTCCAATGAGTAGAAATCATGGTGTTGTTGTTTTCAAATAATAGAAACCATTGAAACTATCCTAGATTGTATGATGGAAATGTGGTTACTCCAAGAATTGTACCCAAGAAAATTGGTAACTAAGGGAATGAAATATTAATTATTGATTAGGGAATCAAAAATTAAGCAAATGAGTTGCTACGTGGTGACATATAGTCGACAACCTTAGATTTGAATGTATTACATAATTCATTGTAAAGGCAACATCAAAAGTGACAAATATAAATTTAGATGCCACAACAGCTAGTGCGTAATTCAATATGTATATGATGTAATCGATGCTAACAGAATTCTGGATAAGCATATTGTTCTCATTCCTTATAAAAAAACCACGTATATGTATTTTATGGCTAGATGTTAAATTTGTAATGTTATTTTAGTTGCAATGATGAGCACAAGTATTGTCATATGATTTGAGGTATTATTGAATTTGAGTTGAATGTTTTGAGCAAAATTGTTAAAAGTGTTAATTGACATAATGATTCCTTTCCCTCATAAAAAAAAAAAATGAGCATAAGCCTTATTGATGACTAATAACTCTTATAATGTTGTATATGTTGCAGGTCTATAAGCACTGATTGTGTTGTTTCACTATTTATAATTTTGTTAGGTATTTATTTTTATGTACTATGAATACTTAAAATTGTGTTAATAACTTCACGTTAAAATATACTAAATGGTATCATTGTATTTCTAGCATTTGGTTATTGCATTTCTTTTGTTATGTGTGTATGTGTATCCATCACATGTATATTTTAAATAAATTAAAAGTGGATCCAAAAAAACAATGTAAGGCTCAAACTTTAAGAAGATACATAGAATTATAAACTCCAGTTACAGTAAAGAAATCTAACAAGGAAGATCATGAGAGGCAACTCTAAACACCACATCCCTTCATAGAGATTTTTGAAATTCAACCAATCCCATCACAAGATCTAACACCTGGAGTTCCATTCCCTTAATTATTAGAAAAGAACAAACTTGATAAACAATTTTTTAAATTTCTAGATGTGTTTAAAAAATTACATATTAACATTCCTTTGTGGATGCTCTTGAGCATATGGCAAGTTATATGAGATTTTTAAATGATATCTTGTTAAATAAGAGGAAGTTGGAAGAGTATGAAATGGTTCCTCTTATTGAAGATTGAATGTTATTTTACAAAAGAAATTACCTATAAAGCTTAAAGATCTAGGGAGTTCCATTATTCCTTGTTCAATTAGAAATTCTTTGTTTGAAAAAGCTTTATATGATTTACATGCAAGTATCAATTGCATACCTTTGTCCATTTTTAGAAAAGCTTAGATTAAGTGAAGTGAGATCTAATATAATTTCATTATAATTAGAAGATAACTCAATAAAACACCACGAGGAATAATTGAAGATGTTCTTGTCAAAGTGGGTAATTTTATTTTTTCAGTGGACTTTATCATTCAGAACGTAAAGGAGGATAGGGAAATCTCCATCCTTATTGGCATGCCATTCTTAACTACTAGATGAGCTTTAATTGATATCTTAAAAGGAGAATTGGGGTTAAGAATGAACAAGAAAGAGGTGACTTTTAATGTTCTTAATACCATCAAGTATCCATCTATAGGTGAGAGTTGTTTTATCATCCAAACAATTGACACTTTGGTTATCAATGGGTTTAGTCAACAAAATGAATCCTTAGAAGCTTGTTTAGTTGATCTTAATTAGACTATGGTAGAGGATCTTGAAATGTTAAAATATACCTTGTGGATCAATTTATTTGGACCTAACAATAGGAAATATTTTGAACGATTTGGACAAGGACCTTTAAAACCCTTTCTATCTATTGAGAAACCACCTATTTTAGAGCTCAAACCTTTACCAAAACACCTTCGGTATGCTTATCTTGGAAAATCATATATTTTTTGGTAATTATTTCATCAAATTTTTCCAGTGAAGAAGAGGAAAAGTTGTTCAGAATGCTTAGAAATTATAAGTCAGCTATTGGGTGGATCCAGATTTTATTGGAAAAGAAAAGTAAGATTACTATAAAGCACCAAAGAAGACTTAACTTGACAATGAAGGAAGTGGTGTATTAAAATATCTTAAAATGGTTAGATGTTATAGTAATTTATCTGATTTCTGATCGCTCATGGGTCAATCATGTTCAAGTAGTACCAAAGAAGGGAGGAATGACAGTGGTAAAAGATACAAACAATAAGTTAATCCCTACAAGAATCGTGACTAAATGGAGAATTTAAATGGATTACTGGAAGTTGAACAAGGCCACTCAAATGGATCATTTTCTCTTACCATTCATTGATCAAATATTAGATAGGCTACTTGGGCACGTGTACTATTATTTTTTAGATGGCTATTCAGGGTATAATCAAGCATCTATAGCACCAAAAGACCAAGAGAAGACCATTTTCATATGCTTTTATGGTACTTTTCTTTCAATGATGCCTTTTGGACTTTGTAATGCGCCAACTACGTTCTAAAGGTGTATAAGAGAAATCTTTTCAGATATGAAATTTTTATGGATGTTTTTTTTATATTCGACTTTTTTTTTTGTCATAACCCAATTTTTGAATCTTATTTTATTAAAAAAAACAATAAAAAAATATGAAATGGAAAAAATGAGGAATAAATTGAAATTTGGGCCAAGAAAATGAAATCAAGAGCTTAATTGAAGAAATATCAAGGTTTGGGGCTGATTCGGGTTAAAATTACAAGAAATTAAAGTTCAAGGATCATTTTGTAAATGACGCTAAGATACAGGGTTCCAATTATAATTTACCAAGGGGCTTGATTACAAAACTTTCAAAACTTCAAGGACCAAAATGCAAATGGCCATTAACATTTTGCTGTTCATCTCCTCCATCCCGATTCAACAGAAACGGCAGAGAACGTGGTAACGTTTTTTTCCCCCCACGATGTGCCACTAATAGTCCAATAATGGATGTTATCCCAGCGGCTGCACGATCACTCTGAGAGGCGCAAGTGCTTTCCCTTGCCTATAAATACGAACACAACAGGACGCGACGGAGGAGGAAAAAAAAAAGGCAAAACCAGCAAAAGGGGAGAAACCCAGAAACAGGAGAACGAAGACACTGGAAACACATACAGGGGAGCCGAGAACCAGCAAGAAAAAACCCAGAAGAATTCACGAAGAACAGGGGGACGAACGAAAAAGAACAAAAAAACAGAGGAAGAACAAGAGGACGACACAGGAGCATACAAAGGAACCGAAGCAGAGCTTTGGCCGGTCATCCATCACGCCTCCATCTGCTAAATCAGAGAGCAAGCCAGGCGAACAAACACGGAGAAGAGCCAGAGAACAAGAAAGAAAAGACTAGAGGAAGGGAAAGCAAGAAAGAGGCTGGTCAATCAGCAACCGCGCGCCTTCGCTTCCAGAAGACCAGGTAAGTTCTTCCTCTTCCCCACTTTTCAAATTCATTTCACTTATTACTTTGCAAAGGTAATATACTTACCTTATTACTGTTGCAAGCATGCGTGGATAATTCATTCATGCTCGCAACAGTGCCTCACTAGACTCAGTCTTCCCTCGCCAATCTCACTCGTGTTTGCCTAGTAACTAAGCAAGCGGAATACACAAGTAGAATAAGATAATCAAAGTGCACAACAAGCTTTACAGGAACTCTTTCCCAACCTTTATTAATCTCGTACACAAAGGAAACTACACACAAATCCGTATGTGTGCTATGCACAAAGATTGTATGCTACACCAAGCTATTTCTAACTAGTGCTCTACATGTTTTTGCATGCCCTTACATGCTGAACATTCCCCACGCATGCTGCTGCATTCCCATACATGCCGCCCCCTCAACCAAGAGCTACAACAAGTATTTATAAACAAGCATTTACAAGGCACACCCCTCATTCCTACTTTTAAGGAAGTAGTGGGACACTATCTCACTCATGTCCACCCATGAACATAGTGGCCCCATTATCTACCAAGTAGTGGAAAGTTTTCCCCCCCATGATCTTAGTGGGTTGAGAGTAACCCCTGGTCAGCCCCCATGTTCAGCCCCTATGATCCCATGATCTTGGATATCCATAACTGCCACTACCCACGTTCTGCATGCCCACCTGGCAGCCCCATCTACCAGCTTTTGCTGCGTCATCTGTTGAGTCACTCACATGCCTTGGACAGTCCTTCGTCCAAGTTTCAGATCGTGCCAAGTCGAACCAACGACTTGCACAAGCCGTTGCGCGCTGTCGAATTCGCATCTGCGTGCAGGCTGCCAATGTCTGCACTGCCGAATTCGCATCTGCGTGCAGGATGTCAATGTTTATGCTGCCGAATTCCGCGACAGCCCCAGTTCTCATCAGCCTATTCCCCCCTGACGAGTTTTGCTGCCTGGCTTGGACATTCCATCGTCCAGCCCATGTTCGTCAACAATCTACGCTGCCGATTTTCCTTTGACGAACCTACAGCTGCACAAATCCGCGCTGCCGATTTATGCCCCTGTAGGCATGGCTGCCAGCACCCCTAGGCACTGTTTTGGACAGTCTGCCGAAATATGCACCTCGTGCAAATTTGACACTGTTACAACCTGCCTCTTTCAAACCCAAAAACGTGAAGGAAACCCTATAAAATGGCCAACAGGCTACAATATTAGAAGCCCATACTAATGAGAAATTAGGCTAGCGATGAAAGCAACATTACTATTGTGGCATCAAATTCGAAGTCCAGCATGCTGTAGAAAATCAGCCCAAGTCAGGGAGGGATTTATTTAAAGCCTAAAATTGTGTGGTTTAAACTTCAAACTGTGAGAAGGAAGGCGAGAACACCATGAAAGAAAGGTTATATGACAAATTTCCAACTGTGAGTCAAGGATCAGGGGGATTAGGACCACAACATAACAGTAGCTTTTGCTTGAAAAACGAAATGAAATGAAAGTGATTTGAAAAGCCAATCAAGACACATGCAATTCCATCCAGGTTTGGATAAGTGACAGTTCGACAACACAGAGTATCAGAATATATAGTTGAAGATGGAACCGATGACAGACAACCAAAGTCACTATAAGTACATAATTGTAACCATTCATACAAGGGCAAACAATCCATGATTCAGAACAATTGATCACAGCAGCAACTATACAATTTAAGTCCATAATAATTGTTGCTATCCAATTTTTTGTTTAATTTTTTTTTAAAAAAAATTAAAAATAAAAAATAGCAAAAAAACAACAAAAACCCGAAAAATATATTTTTGACGTCTTCGACCTTCAGCCCCACAGCCCCCTTATCACCTCTTCTCCAATGGATAGCCACACCTCGCCTTCAACCCAAGCCAGTCGATCCTCCACCCAGTTCGACAACAACCACCCTCACGACCTCCATCTCACCTTGTTCAGACAACCAAAAGACCCAAACCTAAAACCAACCAACATCGCCTCCCTCATCTACATAGTGACCCACCATCAGCAGCACCGCCAGCTCAGGGAGAAAGAAGAAGATGTGCATCTCGCAGATGAGTTTACTCCCCCCGAGTCCTATCATTGCATGTACTGACGCGCCACCAGTCACGACAGCTTCTTCTCCTCCCATCTCCAACCATCAAGACAGCAGCAAGCAATGGTGGCTTTGAACCTATGAAGGAGAAAAGATTGGTGGGGGGAGGAGAGAGAGATCGAGAGAAAAAGAAAAAAACTTAAATTGATTGTTTGTTGATTTTTCTTGGTTTTGCAGGTGGTGTTGGTCCTCACTGCCGGCACAGGGAGAAGGGAAAGGAGTAGATATTCCCGATCCCTCAATTTTTTATTTTCATCGAAGGTGACACGTGGCCCCATGCACCGCCAGTGGCGGCAGCACGTAGAGCAGATGTTCTACCAACATTCCTGCACTTCCAAAATTCCCCAAGCAATGTTCCTAGGTTCCCAACATTTCTTCAGATTGATTTGGGAATTTTGGAAGGCTTGTTTTGTAAATTATAAATGTTTAATGTGTGTTTAATTTATATTGAATGTAATTGTAGTGGGTGTAGTTTAATTAGTAAAAAGAAGATGAGTGTATGCGTTTGTAGTTTTTATTTATATGTTTTTAAATGTTTAAAACCAAAAGGATAAAAACAATTAAATGTTTTAATTGCATTCAGTCAAGTGTCTAAAACATACAAAGAAAAAGAAAATCATATTGCTTAACATTTCCATATAAAAATTTATAATATGTACTCACATGGATTTTAGAATTTAATAATTAATTTATTAAATTCATGAGAATTTAGTTAATATTTCAATAGACCACTATTTTTTTAATCTATGAGAATTAATAGTTAAAAATCCTAGTATAGAATGTTAGACGTACAAATGAGGTTGGTATTTGAAATACTAGAGTTGACTAGAAAATTTTTAAAGTTATTTTAAATATTCATCAATTTTAATTTAGAGTATTTTTCACCATTATACAAAAATTACAAAGAACCTTTTTCTAAGAATTTATTTGGGTACACGGTCCATAATAAATTCTTAAACGTCAAGTTTATTCATACAAGTAAATCTCAAATCCTAAACGACAAATAGTCCACCAACTAAAAAACCATCAAAACCTCTAAACCATATCAAACCACAAAACAACTTATTTCAGGTAAGATGTGCTTGGAGTGTTAATACCTTCTTTAACCACAATCAATCACTTACCCTCAAATCTCTGATAAGACCAGTACATTCGGGTTTCATAAATACCCTAAACTAAACAACTAAGTGGCGACTCCAAACACCGCATGTCCGCGTACCGCATACGACAACAACTTAAGTATATCATTAGCATTTTGTACAAAATATTTATTTATGCTACCTAATAATTATAGAACCATACGAGGGTAATAACATGCAATTGCAATCACAATCTCAACCTCAATCTCGCATTCATTTAAATACATGAAAGAACAGCATCCATCCGAGTGTGAACTTGCTTTTATAGTACTGTCAATTAATAAAAAATGAATCAGAATATTATGTAACTTATTTCTGGGGGTGGGGATCGTAAAAGAACATCCCTTATAATGTTTCACACTAGCAGATAAGAAAAAACCTCAAATACAATCTGGGAGAGACAAATAAAGAGGAAAAATACTGAAAGCAACCAGCACCTTAGGCAGGCAAAATCAAAAAAGAAAATGAAAGAAAATCCTTCTCTTTTTTTTTTAACCAACTACCACTACCACAGGGGCACCTCGCTGAAGATGCACATACATTTATGGAACCAATCTTCCTGAGTATATGTCCCACAATCCGATTTTACACCTCACTCAAATGCCAAAGGAACCTAAGCTTTTGACTAATGTAGAAAGAAAAAATAATCAAATCTCAAACCTTAAACAAAATCCCTTGTAACTGCTTTCTCTCAATGTGTATAATGCAAATCAAGAACCCTCGTTAGCTCTGTAAGATAAATTTCTTTATAAGCTGAACGTAATCAAGACGGGACGTATGAAATTCACAATTCTTCACCTGTTTAAAGAGATTCCTTCACCTACAATTATCAAGTGATATCCATTAACAGATCTCCTAGGTAGCAATTCCTGAAGCAAGTACCAATTAAAAGAAAAGCTAAAATTAGTACCAGATGTTAGCAATTAGCTACTGAATATCAGCAACCAAAATAGCTAAAAGCTGAAGATGCGTCTTAATATTTTATTATATCTTTTAAAACTCAGATTGCTCAAATGCATGTTTGGACAAGTCAATGTTTTAGATGAACTCGCATATTTAGATAGATATGTACACACGTGTCCACTAAGTCAAACATAGCATAGGAATACTTTTTGAATATAGAGATTATTGATGTCCACTTCCACTCCCAAAGGAAAGAATGAGAGAACTATAAATATATATATATATATATATATAAAAAAACCTTCTGCGCAGTTTTTTATGCAAGTGAATTCCAGCATAAGAGAATTAGACAATATATAAATAGGCCTACCAAATTAAAGTTCTGAAATGTCATCGATCCAAATTGTTAAGAATTCAAGGATTATATGCAAGACAAGGTCAGTCAAAATAATTAAAAAAAAAAAGAAATCCATGTAGAATTAACACGTCTAGAAAATTACTAAAGCATGTGTAGTCGAGGCAGCAGTGTGGATCCTTTTCAACAAAAATGCAGGTGAAGGGAAATAAAAAGTTATGATACCAATCCAAAGATATTAATATTGATAAGGGCATGTCTACATGGAAATGGATAACATCGTTCAATGAGGAGATAAAACCCATCTTTTACTTTATAAGCAAACCTAATTGAGATTTTGCTATGAACTTGTCAATGCAAAAGAAATAAAAGAGCGCTCAAACATCATATAATTGTTTTGATGCTCCAGTAAAAGAATTCTTCTAGAAGTTTTCACTCAACATAAATGTTTGTGACAATTTCAAAGAATGTTCAAAGGAAAGTGTTACCTCTATTTGACTGTCTACTTGTAACACCATAACTCCCAATATAACCCTCAGAACTCTTAGTTGTAACATCTGAAGCTACATCTCCGAGTCCATAACCAAATGATCCGGACCCATCTAGCTCGGGGATTGCAGTTCGCCAAGTTGAATCACCATAAACTGAACCACTACGGTAAAGTTCCCCATAGGACCCCTCATAACCACCAATTGAACCAGAGAATGATGAAGTTGGTGGTACACTAGCTCCACTGTTTCTTGCATATCCTGACCCACCAAAACTATAATTGCTGTCACCATTCCCATAACCCATGCTGCCACTAGTATAGCCAGAAGCAATCCCTCCACCTTGAGCTGAAACAGTAGAGGTGCCCCAATTTGCTCCATTATTCCCAAATGAAACTCCAAAACTTCCAGATCCAGATCCCACCAGAGGACCAGGGCTGCCAGGATTTGTGGCAGTGTTGAGGCCCCCATTTCCCCAAACATTCCGAGTAGCAGGGCTCAAGAGAGAATCATTTCTTGCATTCCCAACACCATAACCTATGGGGGTGCTGTACCTGCTTGGATTACTACTATAATAGGGACTTGAGATCCGCCCATATGCAGGAGCGTTGCCAAAGTTGGAACCTCCACCATAGCTTGGACTCAAGACCGGCTCTAAATTCATACTCGTTCCATAACCACTGGTGCCAAATGGAGCAAAGCCACTTCGACCAGTGACAAGTGGATTAAACCTACCATCCATCCTCATTCCAAAACCTCCAACAGAGCTCATATTATATCCCTGAGCATATGAATTAAGAAAGTTGTTGGCCCTAGTCAAACCGTGGTTGTACCCCATCAGAGGGCTCCGACTAGGCCCTGGTGATAACTCCTTTGGGACTGCCCGCTTGACCTCAACCATTTTACCATTGAGTTCATGAAATGTTTTATGCAGAACTCTGTCAACTGCTTCCTCTGAATCATAAGTGATGAAGCCAAAGCCTCTTGGCCTTTGAGTGTTATGATCATACATCACTACAACGTCAATAATAATACCATACTGCTCAAAGTACTTCTTAAATTCATTTTCGGTAACTGTAGATGCCAGGCCTCCAACAAAAATCTTTTTGGTGCGTCCAGGACCTGGAGAACCATGAATATTACTAATGCTTCTACTTAAAATGTGCTGATCATCCCTAGGAACAGCCTTCTTTGCTTCAACCTGAGACATTGAGAGCGGAGTATCTAAAATCAAGCAGTTACATTTCATTCTAGTTTCTAACGTCAATAATAAAGTCTCTTTCACTCTTTAATACAGAGTACTAAACTTGAAGTTGATACATTTCAAAACATTCTGCAACTAAATTAAAATACGAATATTTTAATCGTCCTAATATTAATTTCACAATACTAACTCTGAGTTAAACATGGGAGAAAGAGTATGTTCAACTCATGAATTTGGACATCTAAACAAATATGATCTGAATTAGAACAAGAAAGTTAACATTGCGCCATAAATTTTCACAATGCACAGAAGATTTTTGCAATCAAGCTACTCACCGTGCGGCCGTCAATCACATGCTTCTCCATGATGACCCTCTCGGCAACAGTAAGATCTGCAAAGACAACAAAACCAAAGCCACGGGCACGGCCTGTTGCTCGATCTCTCATGATCACTGCCTCAACCACTTCCCCATACTTGCTAAAATATTCCTTTAGACGTTCCTCATCAGTGTCCCATGAAATCCCACCAATGAAGAGCTTACCAAGATCTGATTCCATCTCTTGCTACAAGAATCCATTACAACAAATTCTCTCATCCATTGCGAATACCAATCAAAAGAAAAGGTAGTTCAAAATATAACATCCAAATCAAACAAAATTTATAATTCAGTTGATAATCTAATAATCATTAGCTTAATTAGTAGTAAACAAATATGAATTATACAAGTGAATAAATACTTCGATGCTAATGCTCAATGTTTATCAATAGAATAAGAACAGATCAATCTGTCAATAAGAACAGTCAGACAAGCAAAGAAAAAAGAATACCCGTTTAAAATGATTTAGATAGAATCTGATTGATGCCCAGTCAAAAAAGGAAGGTGGGTGTTTAATAAATCCAATCTAGGACCATCTGATCCTTCTAGCACCGATCAAAAGCCAATCCATGATAACTGATGAACCAAAAAAATAATAATAATAAGCACAGGAATTGTTGTGGATGTATCACGACCCAGATAATGCTTGATTGAGATCAGGAGAAAAGAAGAGTGAAAGATTAATAATTTACCATATTGGAGAGGACCCAGATGGGAAATTTGAGAGAAGCTAAGATCTAAAGGGAGGAATTGTTGAAATGTAAACAGAGGAAGAGGTGCTCATGCTTTGAAGAGAGGCTTTTATGTGTCCCTCTCCGTTTTTTTTTTTTTTTTTTTTTTTTTATCTTTTCTTAGTTATTCCACTCCTCTTAATTAAACGAAAAGAACAGAAATGGAATTTGTAGCTGAGAAGGTGAGTGAGAGAGAGAATATATTTATATAATACAAAAATGGAGAGAGATATTGAGATTTGGCAATCCTCTGTTGTGAGAATATTTGAAGGAGCCTAAAGAGTGAAGACAGGAGAGAGGATTTTTTTTCCTTTTTTTTTTCTTTTTAGATTCATTAGGGATGATGATTTCATTTTTAAAATAAATAAAAAAGATTCCACAGGTACATAATTTATTTTCGTGCTATTTTACTACATTACATTTTAAATATTTCTGTGTAGCATAGAGTTTCCTTCTTCTTCTTCTTTACAATGCATGAGTATCATAATAATGGTTTGCACTATTTTGTTGAAATCTTAGAGGATGGAGCTCAAGGCTTGTGGGAGATGTTGAATTTGAGATTATGTTAACGTATCATATAACTATTTCCTGCTTGGATCGGATGCTAGAACCAAATCTTAAATAGAACTTTTGCATTTTTTAGGACATGCTCTCTCTTTTTTATGCACATTTCTTTCTTTCTTAAGATGAAATTAAATTTAAAATTCTTTTTTCCCCTCCCATTCTCATTTAAGTTTTCATACATTTGGACCAAATATAATTATAGGAGATCATTAATATCCAAATTGATATAACTACGGCCACTTTCTTTCTTCTGACATTATATGATTCAAAACCTAGGTGATAATATGATTTTAATGTGGTTTTAGGTTGCACATTTGTCTTTATACACCTCACCATTGCTATATATATGAATTTCCTCACCTATCGAATTGAGGAAGTGCTTAATTGGCAATATGAGAAATGCACAGGCACATAATAAAATACTTGGCAAAATTGCTAAGCAAACAAAAAAATAAAATTGAGGAACAACTCCATGAAACTTTACCTATCATGGAGCAAACAACTCAATAGTTTTCCAAGATAATTCATCATTTACATGTAGAGTTAATTCATATGGCTTCATTAGCCACCTCTTTCACTCTAGTTATAGTTATGATGGCTAAAGAATCTTAACTCAAAAACCTACAAAGTCAACTTCAGTTACTTCAAGCCTAAAAAGTTTTTGCTTATAATTATCTGATTCCTGAATAGTATATATATAGCATAAATAATAAAATAAAATTATTCGAGAGTCTTTAAGATCTCTTTAGACAGATTTAGAATTATTTAAAGATTTATTACCTGAAAATATGATATTTTTTTACTTTGAATAATTCTTTAAAGGTTGAGTTGTCGCAAACCACAAGTCGTCTAATTGTCCAACCTCCAACGACAATCCACGCGAACTACCAGTAAGAAATCTCATAAATCTTTATGTAAACAAAAAAAAAAGTAAAGACAGAAATGACTCCATCATCTGATAAATTGATTATACTAAAACTGATACGTTCCAAATATCGAGGGTTTCGTAGTTAGTAATGATGCCTCGAAGAAAGAACTTAGGTGTGATTGATGTAACATGGGGAAGTGATCGTTTATGCGTCAAGATAGTTAAATACTCACATAGAGAATTACCCGATACACGACCTGAAATCGGTTACTATGATATTTGCTCTGAGAATTTGGAGGCACTATCAATACAAGTCCCTTTAATTTTGAGGATGAAATTTATATTAGGAAGGGAGAATGTAAACACCCAAAAAAAAAAGTAAAGCCAAAAACAACTCCATCGTCGCTGCTGATTTCTGAATTGGCAGCGACATGGTTTTTGTTGATGATTTCTGAGTCGGCACCGACTCAATTTTTGTTGATGATTTCTGAGTCAACAAGGGTTATGTGCGCTGACGAATTCATGTGTTAGCTGTGGAAGCAGTTTCGTTGATGATTTCTAAGTCGACAGCGACTCAGTTTTCATTGATGATTTCTGAGTCAATAAGGGTTGTGTGAGCTGATGAATCCATGCGTTAGCTGTGGAAGCAGTTTTGTTGATGATTTCTAAGTCATAAGCGACTCAGTTTTCATTGACGATTTATGAGTCAACGGTGGTTGTGTGCGCTAAAGAATCCATGTGTTTTGTAAAACCCGATAAAAAATTTAGTCTTTGGCCGACAAAAATTAGGAAGAATTAAAGGATATAAACCGGTCAACCTTAAAGAAAATCCTGGAGGAGGAGGGTTGGCCAATCCTAAAGGAGAATTGGAATAGAAACTAGCCTAAAATAACCCAAAAAAAGGATAAGTACAGCCTTGACCAGCACCCAAACACCCTCATCTCATTAAAAAAGGGGTATAAATGCAAGGGAGAGAGAGAGAAGGTGACCCTTCCTCTTCCCAAAAATTAACTACAGCAGCTGCATGTGCTCAACTGCATGCTCTTGCTTCTCTTCCTCTTTCCTAAAGAAAACTTGACAAAACCCTAGCTGCATGCAAACCTCCTTGGGTGCTAGGTGAGAAAAGAGTTAGAAGAAAGGAGAGAAAACCATGAAAGGAAAGTGAGCTGGAAGGGTCGGCTACAGCCAGTAGAGGAAGAAGAAGAGAAAACCAAGATTTGAGGGAAGAACCATACCACCAAAACCTGCTCACAAGTTGTCTAAAAACATGAGGTAAGACCAATATCCTTTTCTTAGCTGGTTGTTACCCTAGATTTTAGACAAAAGAGAAGGGAAGAAAACTTAAAAAATAAAAGGGGTAGTGTTCTTACACCTTAACTCAAGGAATCTTGAATAAATGAACAAACCTAAGTAGAACAAAGGATGAATGAACAACACATGCACGGACCCTTACCTAAGAAACATGAACAATTTTAAATGCATGAACCTAAAAAAGGGTTGGACAAAATGTGTTTGTGTGATGAAATGCAAAGATGATGGCCTTGTCAAAGTTGTTTGATCATGTGAAACTAAAACAAAAATTTGTACATGTGTTAATGACATAAATTATGCATGTGTTTGAAGAAATGGTGTGAAAATATGTTAGAAGGATGTAATGCACATAATAGTGACCTTGTTGAACCTTTAGAAGGATCTTTGAGCTGAAAAAGAATTTATGTTAAAGTTAATGCTTTGAACCTGTCATGTAAATGGCGAAATTGCATGGTTATGAACCAAGTGAACGAAGTTATAATTATATCATGTTGTTATGAATACACTTGCGATAAAAATAAAGAATTGCATGTGTAAACTAGGGAGAAAATAAACAACAATGTCCGGTCAAAGAAGAGGGAAAAATCATGAAGGAAACTATGCATGATGAACACATTTAGAATGACATGAGATGGAATGAAAATAGAACCTTTATGTGTTGTAGAATTGTATTAGTTGTGTAGGTGCATTACCAAGATAAAATTGTGAATGTAAGAATATATGGTTGTAGCAATGCTAGGTGCCGGTCTTGGAAGTGATGACTTGGGAGAAACCTTGGTAAATGTACTTACGGAGATGTTGTTTTTGTGTTGTGTAATAATGTATGATGAAGGAAGTGTGGTTAGTGATGCTTATATTCAGCTAGGTTGAAATATATGTAAGGGAAAACGTGTAGCATAACCTTATGCATTACTTAGGGAGAAGGCAAAACCAGAAATGACTCACCTTGTCACTGACGATTTCTGAATCGACAATGACTTAGTTTGCGTTGATGATTTTTGAGTTAGTAATGCCTCAATTTTCATCAATAATTTCTGTGTTTACAGTAGTATATGTGCGTTAATGATTTCAGCATCAGCCGTAGAATCGGATTGCGTTGATGATTTCTAGGTCAACAATGACTTAGTTCTCGTCCACGATTTCTGAGTAAGGAGTAGCCTATGTGCGCTGACGATTTCATTTGAATGGGTGTAATAAGAAATTAATTCATTGATTAATGGGATTAGTACCCTGATGAATGAGTGAATTGTTGAACTAATTCCTGGATTGATGGAATTAGTGTCCTGGTGAATAGGCGTAATAAGGAATTTAATTCCCTGGTTAATGGGATTAGTACCCTGGTGAATGGGCAAATCGTTGAACTAATTCCTGATTTAATGGAATTAGTGCCCTGGTAAATAGGCATGATGAGAAATTAATTGTCTGGTTAATGGGATTAGTACCCTGATGAATGAGTGAATCGTTGAACTAATTTTATGGATTGATGGAATTAGTGCTTATTGAATGAATGGACGAGAAATTAACCACCTATTAGTTGAATTGATGCCCGGGTTAATGGGCAATAAGAATAATTATATTTTTTGTTGATGTTAAAAAAAATTAAGGTTTATTCTGAAATTTAATTGAAATATATAATATTAGATGAGCAAATTAATTTAATGATTTTATGAGTAAATTTTCAAAAAGAAAGAAAGAAAATAAGAAAAAATTTATTGATATTTTATTTCATCCGTCTAATCGAATAATCATATCAAATCAATTTTCAGGTACCTCCCCATATCGGATTGAATAGTAGATTAGTTTTTTTATATTTTGTTGGGTACCATTTTTTAATGAATGAATTTATTATTTTGTTGGCTAATATAAATTCCAGAATTTATGTGTCAATAGTTTATCGAAAGCTTTTTTTTATATATAGTATAATTTTAATTATGAATTTCTTATATAATTATGTATTTATTTCAATTATTATTTCGTTAATGGTCTTTATTTGTAAATCTTTGAATTATATAGTGTACTTTAGTTATAATTTGTAGAATAATTCATTGAATTACATCTATGTAAATGTGTGATATTGAATTGTTTAAATATGTGTGAATTTGATTATTGAGAAATTATGATGTAATGAGAAGAGGAAGTCCTGGATGATAAGATGAGTATGAAATTTGATAATTGGGAATTGTGGAAGAAGAGTTGATAACTTAGTACCTAAAAATATAGATGAAACTCTGCCGGATTTTTGATTGATTGCAAGAAAAAAAATACCCTAATCTTAACTGAATTATTATGTCCTTGCTCTTTATTTTGAACATAAATTTTAGGGTTGTTATAGATGGTATCAGAGCTCTGGTCTGGGTTTAGGAATTGAATTAGAATATGATATGTATCAAATTGGTTCAGGGTGGTGCACATAAGGCAAGGTGAGATGATGGATCGCTCTCTAGCATGGGAACGATGTCAAGATCCCGGATTAGATCATCAAGAGAGAGAGAGAGAGGATTCTTTAGAGGATTCAACCTCTCACATACCTGTAGCACCTCATCTAAGAGAGGTGCCTCCTCTAATAATAGTAGTGCCAGTTACAACCCCTGCACCATATTCTGATTCGGTATTTATAGCCCAGATTGTGAGAGCTGTAACAAAGATGATACCTTATGTACCAGTACCGACACCTCTAGTGGCATTAACAACAAAGGTACCGTAAGTTGCCCCTACACCGGTGGACAATGTGGTTACACTGGTTCGGGTAGTGAAGAGTATACAAGAGTTGGGATGTGATTCATTTTCAGGAGAGCCTGATGCTGAGATAGCAGGTAGATGGCTACGTACAATAGATGAGATTATGAAGTAGATTCGGGTAACAGAGGATTTACGAGTAAATTGTGCCACTCACTATCAGGCACGATCTTGGTGGGATATAATGCGATCTAGGAGGCCTGTGGGGTCTTGGACATGGGCTGAATTTGGAGTTCAGTTTGAGAACTAGTTTTATTCATCATATCATTGGAAGATGAAGGAGCAGGAGTTTCTAGCTTTGAGGCAGAAGGATATGACAATACTTGAGTATGAAAAGAGATTTCATGATCTCTCTATGTTTGCTCCATAGTTTGTTCCCACCGAACAATACATGATTGACAGACTGCGGGATGAATTACGCCATGATTTAAGACATGGCTTAATAACACTTAAATTTGGGATAACTAGATAACTTATAGAGGCAAAATAGGCTCTTAAGATATGTATAGTTGAAGGGTAGCAAAGTCAGGTAGAGGTGGGTAAAAGAAAGGATATCAATTTTTCCTCAAATAGACCTTTCCATTCTAAAAAACGTAAGGGATAGTTCATCTAGTTTAAGAGGAAGAGAGGAGCAGTGTCTAGGCCTATTCAGAGTACTAGTGTTGGGACTGCTAGTAGACAACCACCTTCTTAGGGAGGCTCTGTTGGAGGGGCATTAGGACTAAATACATTATCTTATCCTTATTGTGTCCGATGTGAGCAGAGACATCTGAGGGATTGTTTAGTGTCACCAGGACAATGCTATATTTGCAGAGCTGAGGGGCATAGATGGCGTGATTGCTTTTATTTAGGCAAAGGATGTTACTACCGTGAAGGATAGGGATATATCTGTAGGGATTGTCCACGGAGAGCTGAGTTCATATAAGGATAGAGGCAACAAACCCCAAGCCAGCAGCAATCTATCACTATGGATAAATTGGGTAGACTAGCACAGTCAATGGCAAGTGGAAATAGAGACGCCTAGGGTGCAGGGTGACAGGACCCAAGGTAGAGTATTTCATATGACACAAGAGGAGGTCAGAGTTACCCCAAACATAGTAACAGGTACTTTATAGTTAAACTCATTGTATGTACATGCATTGATTGATCCTAGGGCTACACTTTCATTTGTGGCTAATAAAATTATGGAAAAAATAGGAAAAAGACCTAGCAGGGTAAAAAAAGGATTTACGATAAGTACTCCTCTATGTGAAGTTATAGTCATTAATATATCTACAAGGGAGTTGGGATTAGTATAGATGGGCTCGAGTTGGGAGTAGATTTAATTTCCCTAAAATTACAGGATTTTGAAGTGATACTAGGTATGGATTGGTTAAGTTTATATAAGGCTCAAATGGACTGTTTCATGAAAACGGTGACTCTCCAAGGATCGAATGAGAGGAGAGTGCTATTAGAGGGAAAAGAAATGTTATACCGAATTGCATCATCTCAGTTATGACTGCAAGAAAGATGGTTAAAAGGGATGTGAAGCTTACATTGCCTATGTGTTGGATTCGAAGGACAAAATTAGAGAGTTGACAAACATCCTTATAGTGAGAGAATTTCTAGACATGTTCCCAGATGAATTACCGAGGTTACCACCAAATAGGGAAGTGGAAGTTTCCATTGATGTACTACCCAAGACAACACCTGTTGCTTAATCACCATATAGAATGACGCTTGTCGAATTAGCCGAGTTGAAGATTCAGCTATAAGAATTACTGGATAAAGGATTTATCCGTCCAAGTAATTCACCTTGGGGAGCTTCAATATTATTTTTGAAGAAAAAAGATGGGATTCTTAGACTCTGTATTGATTATAGACAATTAAACAGAGTAACAGTAAAAAATAAATATCCACTCCCACAGATAGATGATTTGTTTGATCAACTTAAGGGAGCTAAGGTATTTTCGAAGATAGATCTCAGATCCGAGTATTATCAATTAAGAATAAAGGAACAAGATATAGCAAAGACTGCATTTATGACTCGGTATGGGCATTAGAGTTTCTTGTAATGCCATTTGGGTTAACAAATACACCAACAGTGTTTATGGACTTAATGAATCGGGTTTTTTGACCTTATCTAGATAAATTTATGGTAGTGTTCATATATGACATCTTGGTCTATTCCAATTCGTATTTGGAACATGAACAACATTTGAGACCAATGTTATCAACCTTAAGGGAGTATCAATTGTATGCCAAATTAAGTAAGTGTGAGTTGTGGTTGAAAGTAGTTTTTCTAGGATATGTTATATTGGTTGAAGGAATACTAGTAGATCCTAGAAAGGTTGAAGCGGTATTGAAATGGGAGAGACCTATGAATGTGACTAAGATTCATAGTTTTCTTGGATTGACAAGATATTACAGGAGATTTATTGAAGAGTTATCCACTATAGCTATCCCAATGACTCGAATGACGTGAAGAAAGACAAAATGAGAATGGATCGATGAGTGTGAACAAAGTTTTCAGGAGCTGAAAAAGAGACTAACAACAACACTTGTGTTAGCCCTTCCAGACTGAAGGATTTGTAGTTTATAGTGATGCTTCAAGTAAAGGATTGGGTTGTGTTTTGATGCAGCACGGTAAGGTAATTACCTATGCCTCTAGACAACTGAAAACTCATGAGATTAATTATCCAATGCATGATTTAGAATTGGTAGTTGTTGTATTTGCTCTTAGAGTATGGTGGCATTTTTTGTATGGATCCCGAGTTCAAATATTTACCAATCATAAGAGTTTGAGGTATCTGTTGACGCAAAATGAATTGAATATGTGACAAAGACATTGGGTAGAGTTAATTAAGGATTATGATTGTGTAATATAATATCATCCGGGTAAAAGCAAATGTGGTTGCAGATGCCCTTAGCCGTAAAAAATAAGATGATAGAGGTTGAGTTGGATGACAATGATGAAAGAGAATTGTTTGAGTTGAGGAAGATAAATGCTAAGGTAGAAGTTGGACTCGCAAGTTCTTTATTAGCTCAATTGTGAGTAAGGTCAATACTCCGAGATAAAGTATTAAAAGCACAATAAAATGATGACAGAGACGACAAAATAAGGAACAAAGTGAAGTCAGGGGCTGGGACTTCCTTCCAAATCCTGGAGGATGGAATGATAGCGTTTGGAAAACGAATGTATTTAGCTGATGATGAAACACTAAAGAGAGAAGTGCTGCAAGAAGCACATGAGTCTAGATTTGCGACTCATCCCGGGAGTACTAAAATGTATCAGGATTTAAAGGAATACTACTGGTGGCCAAATATAAAAAAAGAAGTAGTTGAATAAGTGGTCATGTGTGGTGTATGCCAGCAATTAAAGGTGGAGCACCAGAAGCCAACATGGTCTTTACAACCATTATTGATATCCCAACGGAAGTGAGAAGACATCTTTATGGAATTTGTATCAGGCCTGCCTAAAGGGAAAAGAGGCAATAATGTTATTTGGGTCATAGTGGATAGATTGACCAAGTCTGCTATCTTCTTGCCTATGAGAACGACATATTCGGTTGATAAGCTGGCTAAATTGCATGTAAATGAAGTAATAAAATTGCATGAAGTGCCAGTGTCTATAGTATCATATCGGGATCTTAAATTCACCTTTCGATTGTGGCCAAGCATACAACGGGCTTTAGGGACAAGATTGAATTTAAGTACAACCTTTCACCCTCAAACTGATAGGCAGATAGAAAGGACAATTCAGAACTTGGAATATTTACTGAGGGCTTGCATATTAGAATTTAGGGGTAACTAGAAGGATCACTTACCATTGGTAAAGTTTACGTATAATAATGGCTACCAAACAACTGTGGGGATGGCTCCGTATGAAGCCTTATATGGAAGAAAATGTCGAACGCCAATATATCGGGAAGAGGTAGGGGGCAAGAAGTTATATGGACCAGAGATTGTTCAAATCACCATAGAAAAGTGAAAATCATAAAAAAAGAATGAAAGCAGCTCAAGATAGACATAAGAGCTATGCAGATATTCGAAAAAGACCTTTTGAGTTTATTGTGGGTGATCGAGTATACTTGAAGGTTGCTCCTTGAAAACACATGTTAAGATTTGGTATGAAGAGGAAATTAGCCCCAAGATATATTGGTCCCTACGAAGTCATCGAAAGGATTAGACCGATGGCTTAAAGATTGGCTTTGCCCCCACATCTGAATAAGATCCATGACGTATTTCATGTTTCGATGTCAAGAAAAGCTTAAGTGGATCCATCTCGAGTACTACCACAAGTTCCTTTAAAGGTTGTAGAAGACTTGAATCTAGAAGCAAAACTAGTTAAGGTGTTGGATTATATTCAGAAAGAACTAAGAAATAAAAAAAATTCCTATGATTAAAGTGTTATGAAGAAGTTCACAAATCGAAGAAGTAACGTGGGAAAAGGGGTCCGAAATGAGAAGGAAGTATCTTGAGTTATTATTGAATACTAGTCAGGAGCTAATGATAAAGGGGTATATTTATAAGAGTATGAGCCTTGTGTTGTACTAGTGTTACTTGTGTTTAAGAATGATGGAATATGGAGGATGTGTGTTGATTATCGAACCATCAACGACATAACAATAAAGTATAAACATCATATTCTTAAGCTTGATGACATGCTAAATTAGTTATATGGATCATGTATTTTCTCTAAAATTGATTTGAAAAGTGGGTACCATCATATTAGAATGAAAGTAGTGGATAAATGAAAAACTACATTTAAGACTAAGCATGGTTTGCATGAATGGTTAGTTATGTAATTTGGACTTACAAAATACACCTAGTATGTTTATGAAGCTAATGAATCATGTGTTGCATGAATTTATAAATAAATTTATGGTTGTGTATTTTGATGACATCCTAATCTATAACAAGAACATGAATGAGAATCTTAATCATTTGTGTAGTGTACTTAATGTATTGCATAATGAGTAATTATATGTTAATCTTAAGAAGTGTACCTTTTGCGTGGAAATTGTGTTTCTTAGAAATGTTGTAACTGCACAAGGTGTCAAGATAGATGAAGACAAGGTTAAGGCCATCCAAAATTGGCTTACAACTAAATCTATAACTGAGTTAAAGAGTTTCCATGATCTAACTAGTTTTTATAGATGTTTTGTGAAGGATTTTAGTACCATAGCTACACCATTAATTAAGATAGTGAAAAATTATATTAGTTTTAAATGGGGTGATCAACAAGATATGGTTTTTAACTTATAAATAGATAAATTATATATTGCTCATGTTTTAGCTTTGCCATACTTTAAAAAGGCTTTCGAGATTGAATGTGATGCTTCAACTATAGGTATTGAAGCCATGTTAATGTAGAACAAAAGGCACACTGCTTATTTTAGTGAAACGCTCAACAGGGTAGCATTGAGCTACCTTACATATGACAATGAGCTTTATACCTTGGTGAGAATGTTGGAGACATGACAACATTATCTTTGGCCCAGGCTTAAGAAAGAATTTTTTTTATTTTTGTATTATCATATTCTTAAGCTTGATGACTTGCTAAATGAGTTATACGGATCATGTATTTTCTCTAAAATTGATTTGAAAAGTGGGTACCATCATATTAGAATGAAAGTAGTGGATAAATAAAAAACTACATTTAAGACTAAGTATGGTTTGCATGAATGGTTAGTTATGTAATTTGGACTTACAAAATACACCTAGTATGTTTATGAAGCTAATGAATCATGTGTTGCATGAATTTATAAATAAATTTATGGTTGTGTATTTTGATGACATCCTAATCTATAACAAGAACATGAATGAGAATCTTAATCATTTGTGTAGTGTACTTAATGTATTGCATAATGAGTAATTATATGTTAATCTTAAGAAGTGTACCTTTTGCGTGGAAATTGTGTTTCTTAGAAATGTTGTAACTGCACAAGGTGTCAAGATAGATGAAGACAAGGTTAAGGCCATCCAAAATTGGCTTACAACTAAATCTATAACTGAGTTAAAGAGTTTCCATGATCTAACTAGTTTTTATAGATGTTTTGTGAAGGATTTTAGTACCATAGCTACACCATTAATTAAGATAGTGAAAAATTATATTAGTTTTAAATGGGGTGATCAACAAGATATGGTTTTTAACTTATAAATAGATAAATTATATATTGCTCATGTTTTAGCTTTGCCATACTTTAAAAAGGCTTTCAAGATTAAATGTGATGCTTCAACTATAGGTATTGAAGCCATGTTAATGTAGGACAAAAGGCACACTGCTTATTTCAGTGAAACGCTCAACAGGGTAGCATTGAGTTACCTTACATATGTCAATGAGCTTTATACCTTGGTGAGAATATTGGAGACATGACAACATTATCTTTGGCTCAAGGTTAAGAAAGAATTTTTTTTATTATTGGTTAAATTTAGGTTTTTAGATGTATTTCATGATGTTTTTGGTTGAAAAATTAATTTATTGAGATTTCAAGGGTGTTTATTAGTTGTTTTTAAGTGAAAATAAATTGAAAAATAATTTTTAAAATTAAAAACAAAATTTCCATCAGCTCCACTTTTCACCTCAAAACAAAAATTAGTCTCATTTTTTACAACCATTTAGATGGTTGGAAACTAGGCAAGCAAGCAAAGCATTATTTACTTTCATTTTTTAAAAAAAAAATGGATGGACAATGCATTTTAAAAAGAAAAACAAAAGTCCTTGACCTCTAGGTCTAGCTTGATTTTTAATGGGCCATGTGTGATAGATCTTTCAACTCTGCACGTTTGGTTTGTTTGTAGTTCTTTATTTTTTTTAATGTTGTTTTCTAATTCAAATTTATCTTTAAAAAATAAATAATTAAAAATATGTTAGATATATTAATTTATTGAATTCTTAAATTAATTCTGAATATATTTCAGGTATTATTTTATTAAATGCCATTCAATTTTTACTTTGCTTTCAAATAGTATTAAAGCTATCATTTTATAACATTAACAATCATTCTTTTTTGCAAAACCCATAATAATTTATTTGTCTAAATCAATTTGGTGACTTTTCTAAACGCATCTATTTTTATTATTATATAATTAAATAAAAAATAGTTTTTTAATAAATTATTAAACTCAGCTATGTACATGATCGAGGGTATTAATTTGACAAGTTAACTCGAGTTAATCCAGATTATTCCAAGATATCGATGTTTTAATATTAAAAACTCAAATGAGGCAAAAAGCTGGGTTGTAGGTCTTCAAGTTGATTTGTTAAGCCTAGTTTAATAACATTATCAAAGAGTTCCCGACAACAACTCACAACATTGGATTGTTTTTATGATTTCTTATTAGATTTGCATCAAAATTATCAGAATGTTTTTTTTTTTAATTAAAGTTAAAAACGAGTTGTTAACAAGAGTTCTAATAATATAGAGACAAAGATTTTGAGTTCACAATTCAAATATTATGATGGATCAATTGTGTTAATAAATATGAAAAGGAAGGTGTCGAATATTATAAATAATGTTATCTACAAACATAATGAAAGGAAATAAATCAAAATGTACTGGTTAATAATTCTGAATAAAATAACTAAAAGAAAGAATTCATTCTTTTATTGGGTATTGGAATATCTCTCGATCAATCCTTGATAATAATGTTTACTGATCTCATTCATTCTTTTCGAAAAGGCTGATAGCCAAATCATTATATGCGTACATTAATTATATAAGCAGGAAGAAGAAAAGATTATGCAAAACATTGGTTGGCAAAGTAAACACATCAAAGGTCAACTCTCACTCGTCATTGATGTAGTCGGCTTCTGCCTTCATTCGCAGTTACAGGCTTGGACAAGCTGTTTATTACATAGAATATTAAATCATGCGATTGAGATGTCTTCGTACGTAAAAGCCAGATGACCAAATCAGAAGAAGGGGAAGAAAAGAGAAAAGAAAGAAAGGAGGGAAAAAGCTCCTAGTACTGGATCAAAGAAATACCGTCCGTGGTCAATAATTTGAGCCAGGAGTATCCCAAGTCTCAGGTATGACAGAGTGAAGTATGCACCACTCTGGTGGACTGGATAGTATTGAGCCCATAGAAGAAATAGTGAATTCCTCATTTGCATTCACTACTTCCTCTATCTTCTCCATCACTTCTCCCATAGGTGGGCGCTCTTCCGGTGATTTTGATACACATTTGAGAGAGATAATGAGCAAAGGGAATGCATATTGCCTCGCAGCGTGATTGAACTCCTTGTCGAAAACTTCTCCTGTCCATTCCTCCCTTACTATGGATCTGACCCATTTAGGAAGGTCTATCCCACTCTTCTCCACAGTTTTTCCTGTTAGTAACTCAAGCATAATTATTCCAAAACTGAAAACATCGCCTTGTTCCGACAAGATTTTCTCAGGGGCTGTATAACCATTGGAGGAAAAGGACCAAACTCTCTTGGGGTCCAAAAATGTTGAAAATCCGTACTCACTAATTAGTGGTTCTTGATTTTCATCCAGCAGGATATTTGAAAGCTTAATGTTCCCATGAGGTTTGATCTCATGCTCAATAGGATTCCTGTATATGAAGTCCAAACCCCTTGCAATGCCAATTGCTATTGACAGCCGATGTTTCCATGGGAACTCCCTCTTGCCTTCAATGTAGTCTGCAGGTTACCAACAACAATCTGCTGATATATATGTTTGCATGTAGAAAAAGTAACACATTTCAAGATCTGAACGTGCTGGTCATAAGAATAAGGGTCACGTGATACTATGTTGTTCTTTATATCTTAACCTCATTAGTTACAACGAAAACCGAACATTAATTCTCTTAAGAATATATTCTGAATGGAAAGGCATATAAACTATATTCGAGAAGCAACAAGTTCAGACATTCTTTTATTCTCTTTAATTTGATGAATGTGGAACAATTTCAGACATGGGAGAGAAGTTCAAGAGTGGCCAAGCATGCCGCCTTTTACACTTCTCAGGCCTGAAATGGCTTGCACAGATCCTTTTGCATTTGAACACCCACGTGTGTGCATGCATGCTTGCTTCTCTGAGTCTGAGTGCTTTTGTGTGTGCATCAAGCATGTTTGGGACAATTTTAAATCAAGAATAGCAAAACTTACCCTCTAGCAGGTTTAGCAGGCTTCCACTGCTTTGATACTTGTATATTAGAAGTTTTTCCTCATCAGTGGAATTGTAACCAACAAGGGGTAGAATGTTTGGGTGCTTCAAATTCCCAATCTGCCTCATTGTTTGGCCAAACTCCTCAAATGATACCTGCAATTTCTTCAATCTTTTGACGGCGTATACGATATTACCAAGCTTCACCTTGTACAGACTGCTGCTAGGGGTCTGACTTTGTAAGTCAGCGGTAGCTTCAAAGAGGTCATCCAATCCGAATCTTTCTTTCTCTTCAACAAAGAAAACGAGCTCTGAGCATCTTTCTTTAGGCTTCAAGTCTTCTTGAGGCACAGGTGGAGGAGTTTTCTGAGGAGAATGTGCCAGAGATTTCAGAATCTCCCTCTCTTTGGCCGAATCAGAGAACCTCTTATTCACAAAATAAGCTAATACAGAGAGAAATACAATGCCAAAAGCTAATGGGACGACGTATATGGCTTTGTCGTACCATTTCCTTTTGCCAGAACCAGGCTTGCTTCCATTAGATGGGTCTGCAGGATGTTCGACGGAACCAGCGTCAGTGCTATTTAGGGCCACGGAGTCTGCCACTATTGCCAATTTTTGAAGATTGTACATCTTCACTGCACTATGTTTCATAGAATAATGATTTAGATGCTTGAATTCCAGTTCGGGACGAGGAATAATTACAGTTAAATAATTGTTAGAGATATCCAAGGTCCGGAGATATTTCAACTTGAATAGAGGCACAGGCACCCTCCCAGTCAGAAAATTACTGCTTAGATTTAAATAGGTCAGGCTTCTGCAATTCAATATGGAGTGAGGAATATTTCCTTGGATGTGATTCTTTGCTAAGCTCAGGACTTGCAGGTGTTGGAGCCCACAAAGGGAGTCTGCATCAATTGTCCCAGTAAAGTTCTGCCTGTCAAGCCTGATTTGTGTTATAGCAGGAGGCTGAAAATTGCACTTGACTCCCCGCCACCTATACGAGCAAGGATGTGGCACTATCCCACTCCAGCTGATTCTCAGCACATTTTGGGGATCAATGGCTCTCATGAAAGTGAAGAAAGACTCAGTTTCGGACAACTCACCTCCTGAACATGCTGTGATGAAGAAAAACACGGTGATGTGTGCCAGGGCCTTCAATAGCAGATAGCAATTCCTCCTCCTCCACATTTTACTAACATCTACTTATTTGTTTGAACATTCGAAAACAGGATGAAAATGTGATCAAGGTGGAAAGTTTTAATCAGCAGTTTTTTCACTTTCTTTTAAGGTATGTCAAATCAGAGAAATGGACTGATACTACAAACATCACTCCTCCATTGTTTTTGTTCCTCAGACGAAGACATTTCTTTCATCATTTCCAAAGATTATGTAGATATGGCCAAAGTTTCAAATATTGTTCAATACTTCGTTGTCTTCTATGGGATACCGAAAAGCATATTAGAGATTCTTCACTATAGATATAATCAAAGTTGAGATTGACCCACAACCAGATATATTAGGCTGCGAATCCAGGCTCGGCGTTTGCTTGATAACAGTTTGAAGTTGGCCTTGCATGATTGTTCTTCTGAAATTATCACATTAATGAATGTTTGTAAAACCTCGGGTTACCGTCGGCCAAATTATTAAAAAATTACCCTGAAGTTTGGATGAAATTGAATTTAGTTTTTGGATTTTAAATTTTGATCGCTCAAACTGTTTTTTATAAAAATAGATTTTTTTTTATTAATTTTGATGTGAAAACATATTATTTAAAAAAAAATAACAAAGTGATGGAAACCTGAACAGAGAGGATTGTTTTTTATTAAAAAATAGTTCATTGTATTTAATTAAAAAAATTTAATAACTAATAAACCCAAAATTCATGATAACTTTGAGTAACTTAGGCCATTAGAATAACATGTCACGAACATCAGAATCAAAGGATATTTTGTAGAAAGCAATGCATGTCCTCTGGAACATCTGTGCTCAAAGAACATGCATTTTCAAAGCTGCCATCATTTAATTCATCGATTAAAAAAGAAAAAAAGAAGCTCATGTTTGATAAAACCAAGTGGGAATGGACATACGTGAAAAACATAAAGCAGTTGAGGGAAGTTGCACACACAAGACGACAAATTTGTGGGAATTTCTTCAACTTCAATTACAATGGAATTTTTCAATATTTTACTCCAAGAATCATGTTTACATTTGAAGCACCGTAGCTCATCGTAGGGATATCAGAAGCTGTCAGTGCTGGAGACCGACAAAAACTAACCTTCTGGGTTGGAAAAGCATTTGGATGTTTTTGCATCTGTTCATCATGTTAGGATTATTCATAACATTTCATCACCACTTCATCAAATGTTTATATTTGGCTAAAGAAGGAAAAACAGGTGAAATTACTTTATATTTGGCTAATAATAATAATGAGAACTCAAGGAGTATTATTGCCCTTCGCTAGTAACGGCTTTGATTTCCTTGCATGGGACTTCTATAAATAACAAACTGGTGCCAGGGGAGAAGGGTGGAAATGTAGTAGTGCCGTGCCGTTCAGTCCATGATTATTAGCTGTCGTTTGTATGTATATCAGTTTCATTTGCGATAAGGTTCACTGAACCTCACAAGGATGATATTTCTTCCAAAGCTGATCGATCATTAGGATAAAATGTTGAGAATAGATTATTAGATATTGGAATCACCAACATTTACAAAACAAGGTTTTTCTTTTTTCTTTTTTGTTTTGTGTGGATAAGAGAAGTATATTAACCCAAAAAAAACAAAATAACAGCAATAGGGTAAAACTCACACAACTCAAAAACACAGACAAAACCCCACCTAACCTAAAGCAACGAACAAGAAAACTGGGACGTACCCCGGAGACAGAGGCTAAGAGGGCATGCCCTCAAAACCTAAACAAGAAACAAATCAACAAGAAATGAAAATATCATCAGAAAATCCTCATAAAATATGAAGTAGTATGTTAGTATTCAAAGATACCATATTATGAAGAAGATTAACTTTAGAAACAATACAATTAACAATATCGCTATAAACAATTGAATTGTTGTGAGGAGCTTCACCATGGAGCCGAGCATTCCTTTCCCTCCAAATGTAGTAAACTACAACATCTAATATCAATATGGTTATCAACGATTTAAGAGAACTACCTCCACCCAAAAGAAAGAGCCGTAAAATGGTACTAATCCAGGATCTGCGCCAAAAAAGAATGAGGCATTTAGAACAAAGATCATACCAAATGCGATGAAAGAACATGCAGTAAAAAAATAAATCATCAAAATCTTCCCTACCACCCCCGTATAAAAAGCACTGGTCAACCTGAATGGAACCGTAGGACATGAACTTATCCCAAGTCGAAAGTGTCTCGTGAATAGCAAGCCATAAGATGAAAGAGAATCGCAGGATAGCATGTTTATGTCATACAAGCTCTCACCACTCCACTTTGTTCTATAATGGACGGATAGAATTCCAAACACTATGAATGGAGAAAATACCTTTAGGATCATCCTTCCAACACACAATATCAAACATCCTATCATCCAAGTGAAAAAAAAAAACAGGGGTACATCTAGTAGGAGTCCAAGTTCACTCTTGACCAGCAATAATACAACTCAACCTTGCTTCTCTACCCAAGCCAGAGTCAATAATAATTTTGTCCCCAAAAACCTTCACCAAGTGACCCCCAGGATGCCAATTATCAAACCATAGAGAAGTGGAACAACCATCACCTATGCGGTAGCATATAAACCTTCGAATAAGACTGCGAAGACCAAGAATCTTCCTCCAACTCCAAGAATAGTTCCTAGGACAAATCACCTCCTAAATACTCCTACCTCGCAACAAGTATGAATGTATCCAAGACGATTAAATTGAATGAACCAGTCTAATGCATATAGTCCATAAGTGTTTAACCATGACGGCTTGATTCTAAACCTTCAGATTTATATCACCTAAGCCCCCTTCCTCCTTTGGTAAGCAAATCTTATCCCAAGAAATTTTAGCACCACTTAAAGCAAGATTACTATCATTCCACAAAAAAGATCTCAACAAAGAAATGATTTTCACAACAACAGCCTTCGGAAGAATGAATAGAGAAGACCAGTATAGGTGAATAGAGAAGAGAAAGGATTTGATAAGCTGAAGTCTAGCCGGATATAAAAGAGTGCAATTAATTCACTCTTAGCCTTAGCCATAATATGGTCCACAAGGATCAAACAATTAGGAGATGTGAGTTTTTTAGTAATAAAAGGAACACCAAGGTACCTAACGAGCAACTTCCCTTCCTTGTAATCGAGAACATTAAGAAGCTGCATTTTAGTATCAGGCTTAACACCATATAGGAACATGCTACTCTTGTTATTATTAGGAGACAAACTAGACAAAATCCAAAATTGATCAAGGCTATGGTTAATTAAGGAAACCATAACCACCTTAGCTCGACAAAAAATCATCAAATCATTAGCAAAACACAAGTGAGTAAGATGCTCCTTCTCACAATGCTAGTGAAATATAAAGTCATTTTCTCTAACCATCTAACCTATCAAACCTGAGAAAACTTCCATAGCAAGAATAAACAAGTAAGGCAATACATGATCTCCTTGCCTTGACCCTTTACCACTAGGAAAGAAACCATGAACCTCACAATTGATAGAGACTAAAAATATAGAAATAGAGATACATTCAGCAATCCAGTTAACCATACGGGAAGGAAAACCAAACATATGAAGAACAACCAATAAAAAGTCTCACCTAACTGAATCATAAGTTTTCATCAATTCCACCTTCAAAGAACACCTAAAATGACCCTCTCTCTGATAATAATTATGAAGAAGCTCTTGAAATGATAAGATGTTAGCACTAATATTTCACCTCTCAACAAAAACAGAATGAAATGGGCCATCTAAATCTGGAAGCATACTCTTAACTCTATTAGCAATAATCTTTGCAATGCATTTGTAAATGGATTACAACAAGAAAGTCATAAAATCCTTAACCCTTGAAGGATTAGGAACCTTAGGATTTAAAGCTATAGTAGTAGCATTCACCTGTTTGAGTAACTGGCCAGAATTGAAGAAAGACCAAACAACATTAATAGTGTCTCGACTAACAATACTTCAAGCTTTCTTAAAGAAACCCATATTGAACCTATATGGATCGGGATTCTTATTATCTTTAAAAGAGAAGAGGACCTTCTGAATTTCATCATCACTAATATGAGTTTCAAGACTCATGGTTTAAAAAGAAGATAACCGCCAAGAAAAAGCCTCACAAATAAAAGAATAGTCAATACTAGAATTTGAACGAGACCCCCCAAAATATTCTCAAAGTAGTTAACAATGGTGTCATTTACCTCCTTTGCATCAGTAATAAAAGTGTCAATATCATTATGAATGAAAAGATATTTTTTGCGACAGTGATGATACTTGACCGAGTTAAAGGAAAACTTTGAATTCTTGTCCTTTAAATTCAACCAATGAACTCGATATTTTTTCCTAATACCAGAATTTGACCGAGACCCCCCAAAATATTCTCAAAGTAGTTAACAATGGTGTCATATACCCCTTTTGTTCAGTAATAAAAGTGTCAATATCATTATGAATGGAAAGAATTTTTTTACGACAGTGATGATACTTAATCGAGTTAAAAGAAAACTTTGAATTCTTATCCCTTAAATTCAGCCATTGAACCCGATATTTTTGCCTAATAAACCTCTCATCGGCTTGAGCAAGTCTCACATACTCCTTTACCAATATAGACTCAGTTCTATGAATATCCAAATCAAGAGGGTTTTGCTACACCAGACATTGAGCATCTTTTATGGCTTTCTTAGCCATCAAAACCCTCTTCGGTATCTTAGCAAAAAACTTCTTATTAAATTCTTTCAAAACAACCTTAACATACTTTAACTTTTTACATAAAATGACCATCAAGTACTAGTGACTTTCTCCACCTAGGCCTTGACAATAATCTGTACAAAGTGAGGATAATCAACCTAAAAATCAAAATACTTGAAAGGAACCTTCCTTTTAGGTATGTACACAAGCTTAACTAACATCCAAAAATGATTCAAGATACCAAAAGCATGCAAAAATAGCTCTAGAAACTGCAAAATCACACTTCCATTTCATATTAATAAGCACATTATTACATTGCTGATTAATCCAAGTAAACATAGAACCAAAGAATCTAAGGTCCTCTAAACCTAATTGAATAATATTATTAAGGTTATTTTTTCATAACGGCCACCATATAGCACCACGTCTCTTCTTATCTAGAGAATAAATAACATAAAAATCACCCATAAGAATCGATGAAGTGGACTCTCAACCATCACTATGACTCACAATATCAAACCATAAAGCCTCACGTTTAAACAAACTATTATCTCTATAAATGATAGAAGCGTTGAAGCAAGTATTGGTACCCAACATATTAACACAAATATAAATAAACTAATTCGAACTACCTAAAACATCCACCTTCACCACATCAGCATCCCAACAAATTCAAATTTGAATGCAACATGAAAAATCATAATAATACAAGAAAGACCAATTTTGAAGAAGAAGAAATCTAGAAACACTATCTTTATTTCTTTCTCTAACTTGAGTTTCAACTAACCCAAAAAATCCACCTTTTCATGTTGGACAAGACGACGCAATTATAAATGCTTTATAGAATCATTCAAACCTCTAACATTACAACATTTGATAAACATAGAAAATGTAGAGAGGAAGACAAACAACAACACAAAGATTACCTCAATTTACCCGTGCAAGGAGCCTAATTTCTTTTTCTTCTTGGAAGAACCTACCAAAACCTTCTTCTTTTTCTCAAGAAAGTCTTTATCCTTATTTGCAACTTGATTAACATTTCACTTGCTGACATAATTTAAATAAGATTAAAGAGGACTTACCAAAATTAAAAGCATAGACTCTTGATTAGTACACTCCCTATCCATATCACATTCCCTAACTTCAATATCAATCTCCTCCTTATGCCCATTGAACTCACTTATAGAAGAAAGAGATTGGATAAATTTTCCATTAATGGTCTTCCAAGTAATAGTGTTGGATTCGACAGTCCTTTGATCTAAAATAGTACATGTACCCCTTTCTCTTACATTATATCTCCTCATAAACAATTCATAACATAATTAGAAAAATGGATTCTCATTTTTAATGAGTACATTTGGACATTAGATAAGTATAAAGACTAAACATTAAGAGAGAAAAATATGATATTTTGCATTATCATCAATAACATAGTTTAATACATGTTGCGACTGGCGAAATAATACAGTTTGGTACACTCTCCATCGAAAGGAAAATGAGTCATCATTACATGTGGCCCACTCCGGTCACCATTACTGATCTTTCTTGATGTCATTGGATTCATTTCATCGAGATCTTTATGATGATATTGTTAGTGTCGTAATTGGAGTTTCAATGTGTCTCACTTGCCTTTGAACGGAGAGTGTGATCCACTTTTGTCAAAATTGATGACCTTTCTTAGTTTCATTGAATTTATTTTATCGAGATCTTTTTTATGGTAGTAGTGATGTCATAATAAAGTTTCAATATACTTTTAAAATCTCTTTATTTTTTTCTCTCTTCTCTGTCCTCATTTTAACTAATATAAGTTTATTTAACAATTTCTTTGAAATACAATATTTTTATTTAAAAATATCTTAAGATGATATATTTTTTTTAATCACGGTGCTAAACTATTTTATTTCTCCAAAACTTTTGATAATATTTGACCAATTTTGTTTTCAAATGGTGTTCGTAACAAAAAATAGCCTGATATATTCCTTTAAAATATGCTTTCAAAGGATTGGCTTCTGAAATTAGCACATGTAAATTGTAAGGTCATCTTTTATGTACTTTTATCCTCGCTCTATGAGCATTATCATAATACAACTCAATATAAAAAACCAGTTTGATATTAGAGGAAAATCTAAAGAAAAGAAAAACAAACAAGAAAAGAAACTTATTTTAATTTCTACATCACTAATTAAAACCACTATTTACATTACTATTTTCAGAAAATAAAATATTACTCTTTGAGATTTGCTTTTCAAAATACTTTTTATTTAAAAATATATTAAAATAATATTTTTATTTCATTTAACAAAAATAATTTAACATCACCACTTCAAAATCATTAAAAAAAAATTAAAACAAAAAAAATTCAAAATTTTTCATAAGCATTTACACTCACTCTTAGTGGTCACCGAAGTTGATATGGAAACAGGAGGGAGGAGAGTACACGTAAGGGAAGATCCCAACACCAGATATGAGCTCGAAGACCATCAGCAAGAATATATAAAGAGCAATACATAATTTTTAAATTCAGTTTCTAACCTTTCTGTTATTTACCAGCTATAAGGCAAGAGACAAATTTAAACAAATTAGACAAACTTATGGACCCGTTAATAAACTTCCCACGTTCTGCGGATATGGATACGAAGAACGGTTTAAAGGTGGAATTTCAATGCTACGGCCTTCACTCGGAATTTGTCTAGATCCATACTGATTCATGCCACCATTTAAAACACCATAGTAAGCCGCAATTGGGCTCGCATGAACTATTCTGAAACTGGAACCACTACTTGATTGGTTTTCGAATCTGACAAGTTCAGCATGCAAAGCTTGTTGCTGATCGCTGGACAAGTTTTCAGATGTAGAACTGATCCCGACCCCAAGATCAAGGCTAATTGTCTCATTTTTATCTGGTCTAGTCCTTGAGGTTCCATTCACAGCTGATGGTCCTGCTGTGTCATGACTGTTTGTCCTAGCTGTAGGTACATCATGGTTGTGTTTCCCCTCATATGTGGTTATAACTGCTTTTGGATCATGTGACGCCCTCTCCACATGCTTTCTAACTGGGCATCCAGCATTTGTGCATTTGTAGTAACTCCTGAAGGATCGGTAAAACATGACAAGAAAACATCATATCTCATAAGAAATAACGAAATGGGGAAAGAGTAGAAATTTTGTTTTAAGAATGAAAATTAACAAATTAGCTAGAAAACAAAGGTAAGTTAAAGCAAAGAATTACAAATAAAATTCAAAAAATCAGCTATCACTGCATGTGTGTGTGTTCTGATCATCACTATTGTTCTGTTAGTACTATGGTAGAAGTCCCTAGAGATTGTTCTTTATGGTTATTATAATTGCAATCTTCAGGCCTCCACTGCAAACTCCCAAGTTTCTCCAGAATATTGATTAACACAATATCAAGCATAGTGTTTCACATCCATAAGAATTCCTATTGATCTTTCAAGGACCCTCAGTGTTGACAGAGACTTGAAATCAGCATATCTGGTTCAAATTAGCTTACTTTCATCTTCCTAAAAGGAATTCAAAAGCCTGTAGTACTTTTGGGACAAGGAAAAGGTCCTCTAATGGCAACCTTGACAAAAGATTTTGATCAAAAGCAAGGGATTCTGGCAAGGAATAATAAGAAATGAAAAATCAGCATTAAATCCCTACACTGACTAAGTTTTCCAAGAATCGGGGTGGGTATTGCATGTTATAATTACTAACGATTAAATATTCCAGTCCAATCAGATTTTAAGAAATTAAGCATTTTCCCGGTAGGTTTTGGCTTCATAGCGTATATTTTCCCCGCATCATCCTCACATACTTTCATTCTATGGAGAAGGGGGACTCCTTTTTTCTTTAAGATATTGAGAGGGAAGGAGGACTTCTTAAAAAGTCTTCACAACCTTCTTCTGCATTTCGCTGAATGTCTGCAATTTCTAGGCACAGAGATTCACTTGCAAAAACATATTAAAAGATCTTCATTTTCCCAACCTTTTACTTAAGTTTAAAGAATGATCTGATCCAGGAGCTTTCTTTCAATTTATGTTATTTTATTTCTGATATTAGAGCTACTTAATTAATCTAGGGTAATGTGATCAGCATGTGACTTTTTAAAGTCTTTATTTAGAAGCTAGGTAGTTTATTTGGGGACTAAGACTAGGAATCTTTTTCCTACAAGAATGTAGGGCTTAAACTAATATAAATAGGCTGCTAGGGTTATTTTATAGTTGCTCCTTGTTATTTTATCACTATATTCAAATTCTAATGGTTTCTTATGAACCCTAAACTCAATCTTGTTCCAATTTCAATTACATCTTCATTCTAGTCATTATTCTGCTGTAATTTCTGTTTTCTAATGTTTTCCCCTTCCCACACTAAGTCAAATGGCAGAGTGAAAAGATCCTCGCAATTGTGTTGGGTTCAATCCTTATAACCATGTCGGGATGTGTTGGAGGTTGTAAATGGAGAAATCAAGATTGGCAAACAATTTTGGTTGAGATAAGTGGGTTTAATTGAACATTTGATGTGCACTATTGATGTTTTGAAGCAACAGGAACTAGTGGAAGCCCAAGTGGAGATTCCAGAAGGCGATCACAACTCCTTAGACATACCAGAAGGTAATCATAAGGATGAAGACTATGAGGCTGGAGCCATAAATCTTTGGTGCAAGGTGGATTGGAAGGGTGGAAAAACTCTGCATGAAAAAAGTTGAAGGGCAGCAAGTACAAATGGATGAAACGTTCATTGGAAAGGAGTATATGTGGATTGGGATTCTCCACCAATCCATGATGTTTATTACAACAATGATTATGAGAATAATTATGGCAGCAACAAAAACATTAATGATAGAGATGATGTTAAAAACGATGCCCTCGTTGAAAAGCTAGTAGTTGAGTGCAAAGAGAATAGGAGAGTTGTACAAAAACAGTAATGATAGTTGGTTGCTCAACAAAAGAAATTTATCTAGTGAGGCCATGCAGATCCTTTCGATTACATGCATGATATTATCCCAAAGGCAAAAGAATTGTGCAAAGGTTATCTGTACAAAAACACATGTTGAAGCAAGTTTTAAGGTTTGCAATTCATTACTCTAGAAATCAATGTGAGAAATATAATTCGCATCTAGATGTTTGTTCTGCAAGCATTATCATGGAGGAACTAATTCTAATATCTATTCGTGTTATACAGTTGAAGCAAAGAAAGAAAAGGGGGATAGAGACTCTTAATTGGACATCCTTAAGATTGCGGCAAGAATCGTTTTAACTCAAGAACAGGTTTCTTCCAACCCAAGGACAGTAATGCAAGAGCTTTCTATACAATTTATTTTATTTTATTTATGATACTAGGGTTAGTTATATAGGATCATATGATTAATGAGTTTTTGAAGTATTTCCTTAAAAGTTTAGTTTTACTGATGGAATAAGATTACGAACCCTTCTTCCATAGGGATCTAGGGCTTAGACTAATATAAATAGGTTGCTAAGGTTATTTTATGGTCGTTCTTTGTTACTTCTATCAATCTTTTATATTTTATCAATTCATTCAGATTATAGATGTTTCTTATGAACCCTAACCTCAGCTATCTTGTTCCAACTTCAAATTTATAAAAAATTTATCATGCTACAATAGCAATGCTAAAGAAACAATCCAAGTAGGAATTATCTCCTATTGTTGAAATATAATCCAACCCATTGTCCCACGACAATGTGCATATTGTAAGACGGTTTCACACTAAAGCTCATATTTATGAGAGTAGTTAAATTATGAATCACAATGATTTCATGTCAAACCCATAGTCAGAAAAACAGGGCATTAAACAATTCAAGAGATGATATCTGCCCATTCCATCACTTTATCCATTATCCACATCATGAGAAGGCAAATATGACTGCTACAAAGGTACTAATGCACAGGACATTCCCCAGAAATTCAATAAATTACTGAAGAAAAGAGTTACAACATGTTAGAATGGACCATAACAGTGAAAAAGCAGAAACTATTTAACTCATCATCAACACAGAAAACATACCTTGGATTAGGATTTCCTCTCACCACTTTCTGGCCATATTTGCGCCACCTATACCCATCATCCAGTATATCAACCTCACTCTGAGTTTGCACGACAACACGTGGTTCTCGAATAGGTTTGATCACGGGAGTAACATCAAAACCTCCAGCATCCAACCTCCTGCTCAAATGGTGTTTTATGAGACCATATTATGGTTAATATATGTATTTTATGAGTAAAATGGTGTTATGAACTGATACCTTCTTTTCGAGAAGGGATCTTTGTCATCCTCAGCACCCTCTCCAGTATCATCATTTGTTGTGCCAGGAGATAGTTCAGGGGCACCATCTGGTTCGATAGCATGAGACACCTGTCCATATGCACCAGGTGACTTGTCTGCAATGTAAGTGATTGAAAGAGAAAATGAAAGGAGTGAAGGAACATTGGTTAGTACATATGGAAAGTAGATAGCAAACTGAATTCCCTAAGAAGTTTCCATCCATACCATCTTGACTAGGTAGAGAAGAAAACTTGTCAAATCTTTCTTCCAGCATGAACAAACCAGAGCCAGAGGCATATCGCCGGCTTGGTTGAGGTTTAGGATGATCGTGTGTACCCTTGTAAATAATCTCTGTTATTTGTCCATCATGAGAGCACTCAAATAACTTTTTCACTTCACAGTTAGGATGTGTGCATTTGTAATAGCTGCGTGGGAACTCACTTCCTTTAACGTGTTTCTGTCCATATTTTCTCCACTTATATCCATCATCAGATGACACTGTAGGTGCACTTCCTGACTGTGATGCACGAAGCCCACTGCTAGAGAGCCCCATTTGGTTTAGTTCATCTGAATCAACTTCAGCAGGAACACTAGAACCTGAAGTAACCATGTGAAGTGGTGTTGATAGAGTCAGCTCATTTGTACAGACTGCCATCTCACCTTTTACTGAGGGTGATGATGGAAATGATTGAGACTGGCATTGGCTTTGGACTTTAACACATTGTGCACTTCTCTGATGGTTCATATCAGCAGAAACCTTGAAATAAATGAAACACGTTAGGCAAACAATGCCCCTAAACCAGCAAGGCTACTTGTAGATATCAGGAATTGAAATGAGTTTATAAACATTTAGTAATTCCAGAGAAGGGAAAACAGGAAGGTCGAGTTAAAAAACATGCCTCATCATCTAAGTCTTCATTTTATCCTTCTGCAAATATTGTTCAGAATGAGAATGAATAAAACCAATGGCTCATTGGCAGTGAATATTTCAGTTTTGTGGAGAAACCACAAACTAGTTAATATAGGTCAGGTTTTAGGTTTAGAAGCTCTTGTAAAATTAAACGCGTTAAAAAGTAGAAGACACTGAGTGATGTGAGGAATTATTGGAGCTGTTATTTAAACATGAATGTGGGGATAGAAGCACCATATAATTTATTGGAGTAATATCAAGCAATTTAAGTCCACAAAAAATTACATAACACTAAGTACCTAAAGTCGCCACGCATTTTATGAGAGCCTGAAATTTCATTGGGATCTTACCATGTCTGACCTAGCATGTGGTCTAAACTCAAAGCAGTTGGATTTTCTTTCTCCAAAGTTGGTGGAGTAAACAGTAGTAGCTGGATATGAAGTGGAGCTAAGAGAACCAAGCACAGTTTGAGGATTAGTAAATGTGCCAGTAGTGGGGGAAGGCTCTGCCTGTGAAGTCAAGAAGATAGGAATCAGCCTAAAGATATTTCTAAGGCAAAGTACAAGCAGATCAAGTAAACAAGACTTGAAAGAATACAAAATCAAGATGAAGGCAAGTTTCATAATCCCTGAATGTCCTAAGGCCCTCATCAATGGCGCAACTGATAACTATTATGCCACTGTCTGGAGTCTGGCACCAAATCTGTGAAGCTCTTAGATCTTTCTTATCAGCATCAATACATAGAAAGATCAGTGCATCTAAACAAGTGACGTGAGCTAACCGATCATTGCCAGGTTACACAAGCGTAAGGAAATTCAGAAAATATAAAAAGAGGGAAATAAATATATATTGAACCCAGTAAGAGAGACATCAATTTTCAAATATTTCCATTTGGACCAGTACTTCAAATGTAGAAAACTACATACCCAACTGAACAAAGCCGCAAACCCAATTTCTCATGCTTGAACTCAACATATGCTGTCTATCACATTTAAGCTTCTGCTCTATATGGTCATGGACTCATGATGGGCAACCAAGTTTGTTCTCTCTATGGATAATCAAGTTTATTCTCACTTGTTTGATTCACATATACCTTCAAGCTTCTTTGCAGTCATATCTGTAAACCCAACAAGACCAATAGAACATAGACAAGAAGAAGCATGGCAAAGACTCATTATGTGAGAACACAACACAGGCATCTAAAAGAACAAAAAAAGATTTTTTTTTTTTTCTAAAAGAAAAGAGAACATAAAAAGGGGAAGCTTAGGCTAATAGTAATTAAAAAAAAAAAGGTAATATTCTCCAGACAAATTCCACACGAGACATGGTACCAAATTCATAAAGCATCAGAATCTATAACTTCAGGCTACGACATAAGCACTCCCGAATCACATAAATTAAATTAACACGAAACGAGACAAATATAGTAACTGGCATTTCGTTTTTTCTTTTTCTTTTTTTTGAAAATAAAAAATGAAAGTAAGAGCATCTTGTTTTTTAAAGTCAATTCTCCACTTCTTGAACTCAACAACACGAAGCTGTAAAGAGCACCGTTCTTTTGAGAGCTGGTGAGATGAAATAGTAGAAAACACTGTTTTATCATTATTATCATATATATATAACAGCGACAAAACTACTTTGATTATTACCTTGCCTTGGTGAATGCGACAAAACAAAGATTTTTAATTTAATAATGGTCTGTTTGGTCACTTCAATTATCAAGTCCTCCAGTTGGCTCTACTTATCTCACCTCCCAACCACCCACATCCTTAAACAACTCCAACCAAACAGAAAAAACCATCAACTCCGATCCAAAAAAGTATATATACTAAAACCACTAACCTTAACATTCGAGAGAAGAACTGGAGACTCAAGAAACGAGGTCGGGCTGAGTCCAGGAGAGATCATGGTGCAAGCCGATCTCGAGATCGGAAGCTTGGCCGGCGACATCAGCTTGTACCTAGCGCCGCCGCCACAGGTATCCGGCCTCGTCGGATCGCCGCCGTCGGGAACCTCAGAGCGAGAGTTAATGTTGTCCATGGGGAGGGAGGGTTCTAAAAAGGAAAGGGGGGAGGGGTGGTTCGGTAATTTAAAGAGAGTGTTTGTGTGTTTTCTGGTCAGGAGAGAAGTATGCAGCTGTGAGTTACGGTGACAACTGACAAGTGTGAATGAAATGTGTTTGCGAAGGAAGAAAGGTTTTGAGGATTGAGAGAGAGAGCGAGAGCGAGAGCGAGACCGAGTAGTTGACTTGTTTAATACATTGGATCTGGAAGGAACTATTGGTTTCATGTTTCCATTTTTCTTACCGTTGGTTATCCTCCATCTCATTAATTAACACTTCATTAGTCACTCGTAATTATAATATATATTTGATCTTCCAAATATCTCAATTCAAATCTTCATATCATCATTACTTCAATTCTTACCTCTATAGAATGAGAAATATATTTATTTTTTTATTTTTTTATTTATTGGCATGAGCTTCCAATATCCATTTAGGTTTCCTTTTATATTTATTTATTTCAGATATTGATAAAAGGAATCTTTGTTCTATTTAATTCTAATGTTAGACATAAAAACCTCAAAAAACATAATTGATACTGTGTTTCATCGCACAATTAATTTTATATAAAATCAATAGGTTAAGTGAATTGATTAAAAATCTTTTTATTTTATATAAAATCAAATACACATAACAAAAATATGTCCAAAAACTTTTCCTCCATAAGATACTTGTTTGGTGATTTTAGTTTTTCTATTTAATGTAGATATTTTTTTAATTTCACTTATTAAAAATAAAAAATATGATTAATTTTTTTTTATTTTTAAGTTTTTTATTATAATTATAAATTTATTTTTTTATTATTTTCTATTGTATTTATAAAAAGAAGTTTATTTAGTCAATTTTGTTGACTAATAGTTATCAATCATGTTATAAATGGAGGGATCGCATTTAAGTAAAGTGCCTTGTTAAAAACAAATCATGAATAAAAATGATTATTTTATTATAATTTATTTTTACATTCCCAATAATTTTTTAAAAAATAGTCAAAACATTTTTAAAATTAAAATATTTCAAGCATATTTTTCATATCAAACTTTTCAAAGTTTTTTATTTAAGCTTATCTAGATAAAAGTTTCAGATTCATTATCGGATGCCTTTTTGTTTTTTTTTGATCATCGAGAGATTAACGGATGCTTTTTTGTTGCGATGTCGCGATCATACAAATTAATTACCCTAACTTAAAACACAACACACAAGATAATATAGAGCAAGCAAGTGGTTGATCCCACAAAGAAGGTCTAGTTCGGATTTGTATGCTATATGATACGCAATTTGGGGGGGGGTTTGGAAGTTATCTAGGATAAAGCAAAAGAAAATATAAAACTATCAAGCGAAAGTAAATAAAATCAGAAAATTATCAAGAGAGCAAACCTTGGTTTCAAGTAAACATCCACCTACGAAAATCAGAACTGATAATGGAAACGAAACATCAATTTATACTCTGAATATTTATCTTTTCTTATGTTGATTAGTTAACAGATCCGCTGTATAACTAATCCTAACCATCAAACAACCATAGTGTCCGTATAATAAATCTACAGACAATACTTCAAAGCTTGAATTACAATAGATGGCAGCAGTGCCTTATATTTACAATAGTAGAGTCTATCTAAGGAATGTTTGAAAGTCTATGCTAAATCTATGCTACCGTTACAGCCATAGTTATTGAGCATAGAATCAGGTGTAATTACAAATTGAATGACAGAATAATTAGCATAATTGGAGGCTAATTGTGTGTTGTTTCATGATCTGCAGAATCTTCCTTGATACGCCCCCGCAAGATTGAGCTTCCATCGGTAAGACCAATCTTGTGACGCAATAACTCAGTGCGCTGCCTGGACAGTGGCTTTGTTAAGAGATCAGCTAATTGGTCTTGAGTGTGAACGTGGTGGACCTGAAGACTGCCTTTTTGTACCAAGTCACGGACAAAATGAAGATCTATTTGAATGTGTTTCATGCGTGAGTGATTAACAGGGTTGAAATTGAGATATGTTGCACTGAGATTATCACATAGCAGTTGGGGACATTGTGGTGCTGAAAAACCTAGTTCTGTTAGAAGAGTGGACAACCACACCGTTTCAGAGGCCGCAGTGGCGAGAGCCCGATATTCAGCTTCGGTTGTGGAACGTGCAACAGCCCGTTGCTTCTTGGAACTCCAAGAAATAGGATTGGAACCTAAAAAACTGATATAGGCAGAGGTGGACGTGCGATCATCAATGTTGCCAGCCCAGTCAGCATCAGAATAAGTCCTTAAGGTAGTGGTGCCAGTCTTGCGGAGCTGAAGGCCATGGAAGATGGTGTATTTTAAGTAACGAATGAGCCTTTTGGCAGCAGTCCAGTGTGTTGTTGTAGGTTGGTGCATAAATTGAGATAGTTTGTTAACAGCAAATGAGATATCAGGGCGCATCAAAGTAAGGTACTGGAGGTTGCCAATGATACGATGAAAATCTGAGCTATCCACAGCAGCAGTGCCATCAATTAATTTAAGAGGCTGAGTGGAGGAGAGAGGAGTGGAGACATTTTTCCCACCGCTCATACTTGTTGTAGCTAAGAGGTCACGAACATATTGATGTTGAGAAAGAAACAACCCGACTAGAGTGGGGATCATTTCAACACCTAGAAAATAATGAAGTGAACCCATGTCTTTGAGAGAGAATTGGGAACCAAGCTGCTGGATAACAAAATGCACAAAGGATGGAGTATTCCCTGTAATGACAAGGTCATCCACATATACGAGGAGATAACAGAGAGTTGAGTCGTCTCTGTAAATGAAAAGGGAGGAATCTGCCTTGGAGATATGAAAACCCAGCTGAAGGATGCCAGATTTAAAAGCTGTATACCAAGCCCGTGGGGCTTGTTTGAGGCCATAGAGTGCTTTGTTTAATATGCAAACATGATGAGGCTTGGATAAATCCTTGAAGCCGGGGGGCTGCTGCATAAACACAGTTTCAGTTAGTGCACCATTTAAAAAAGCATTGTGAACGTCCATTTGCCTCAGTTCCCATGCATGCATGACAGCAATAGAGAGGACAACCCTGATGGTGGCTGGTTTAACCACGGGACTGAAAGTCTCTTTGTAATCAACACCAGGACGTTGATGATAGCCTTTGGCGATGAGACAGGCTTTGAAACGATCCACTGACCCGTCGGCTTTGCATTTTGTGCGGAATACCCACTTGCAACCCACTGGTTGACAATCGGAGGGAGGTAGAACCAAGTCCTAGGTGCCATGTTTCATAAGAGCAGTAAGCTCATGAGACATGACAGTACGCCAGTGAGGTTGAGATAAAGCCTGACTCACACTTGTTGGCTCAATGGTTTGGGGAAGGGGATATTTGGATATAGTGTTGAGTTGCTCGGGTTTGAAGATTTGGTTCATTGATCTGGTGGTCATGCTGTGAATACGGTAGGAAGGTTTAGGTGCTTCGGGAAGGATAGGGTGAGGAGAGTGGGGAAGGATTGGAGGGAAACTAGAGTTGGTAGTAGAAAGTGATAGGGAAGAGTTAGGCATAGCAGCAGGGAGAAGATCGGGTGAAGAAGGTGGGTGAAGGGTTGGGTTTTGGAAGCAAGGAAGAGTGGAGTGATCAGAGGAGTTATCGAGATTACCTGAAGAGGATGTAACGATGGCAAGTGGACCTTCCTGGTGCTGGCAAGTCAGGTTTGATGGTGAAAGAACAAACATGGAAGGAACAGGAGGGAAGGGAAGCCATGTTTGAGACTCTGAAGTTGTGTGAGATGAAGAAGAGGACACGGGAGTGGATGGTCTGAAGAAATATTTATGTTCATCAAATAGCACGTGTCGTGAAGTGAAGAATTTTTTTGTAGTGGGTTCAAAACATTTGTATGCATTTTGCGTTAAAGAGTAGCCAAGAAAAATGCAAGTTTGGGATTTTGGCTGCATTTTGTTTGAATTATAGGGCCGGGTAAACGGGTAGCAAATACACCTAAATTTTTTGAACTTTAAGTAATTTGGTGGTTGACCAAAAAGAACTTCCAGGGGTGATTTTTCGTGGAGAAGAGGTGTAGGTTGTCGATTGATAAGGTAAGATGCAGTTTGAAAAGCATATGGCCAATACGAAAAATCAAGATTTGCATCATGAAAAAGAGTGAGGCCCGTTTCAACTAATGACGGTGGCGACGTTCTGAAACACCATTTTGTTGGGGGTGTGTGTGGAGCAGTAGTATAATGAGATGTGCCATGAAGTGAGAGATATGATTTTAAAGCAATGAACTCTCCACCATTATCAGAATACAGTGTTTTGATGGTTTTTTGAAAACGATTTTCCACAACCTTTTTAAAAAGTGGGAAAATAGTAGAGACACCGGATTTTGTGACCATTGGTAAAACCATATATATTTTGTATAATGATCCACAAAAATAAGATAATATTTGGATCCATCAAGACCAGTATAACTAGCAAGACCCCACACATCAGTGTAAATAATATCAAGTGGTGCATGGCTTTTAAGACTTGTGACACGGAATGGTTGTTGATGTGCTTTATTAATAGAGTAGGAATGACATAATGAAAGCAACTTTTGATTGGAAGTAATAGGAAGGGAAAAACTCTTGACAAGACTGTGAACGATTTTGGTAGAAGGATGTCCAAGGCGCTTGTGCCATCCATCAAGTGATGTTCGTATATGAACATTAGCGACCTTTTTGGAGGAAACGGGGACCATTGATGTGGGGAAGGTATAGATGCCATCGTTACATGCTCCTTTTAGCAGTATCGCCCTCGTGATCATGTCCTTCACAAGAAAATGAAAAGGGTGAAATTCAACAAACACATTATTTTGTTTGGTAAGATAATGAACATATATTAAATTTTTGCAAAGGTTTGGAACACAAAGAGTATCACGCAAAAGGAAAGTTCGGTTGGGGGAGTGTAAAGCCAAAGAACCAACGTGTGAGACTACCAAACCTGAACCATTACCAAGAAGTACTTCGTCAGTGCCATCATATTCAGAATGAATAGATAAATTAGAGAGATCTCCTGTGATATTATGAGAGGCTGCGGAATCAAGGAGCCAATTTTTGTCTTTGCCCGTGGATGATGTGGCACAGTTTGCAGAAATATTTGAGGAATTTGAGTGGGAGCAGAACTTGGCAGTGTGACCAAACTGATCACAAAGTTGGCATTTGGGCTGATAGCGCCGATTGAAATTAGTGGACCTGCCAATGTTGTAATTTGAGCTGCGTCTGTCACGGTGAGCCCCGTTAGGATTTTGTCCTGGACTGAAAGTGTAAGGCCCACGTTGAGAGTGTTGCCTATTGTGCCGTGAGGATCCCTGATTATATCCTCCTTGCACATACTGCTTTGTCTTCGTGTAGTTGGCAGAGACAACCATGGTTTGTGTTGCAATTTCCAAGCGCTTTAGATACGCCTCATGGCCAACCAGAAGATCATGTAACTCCTCAAAGTTTAGAGAGGACTCCCTGGCATGGATAGGTCCTGCAATCTCTCAAAAATCTGAACCTAAACCATTTAACACATAAAGGGTTAGGTCATCATCCGAAATTGGATGATCAATAATGGCTATTTCATCAACCAGTTTCTTCACAGCATGGAGATAGTCTGTGATTGATCGATGTCCATGCTGGATTAATATGAGCTCCTCCTTCAACTGCATAACACGTGTTCTGGATCTGCTAGCATATAGAGTTTTGAGTTTTTTCCAAGCTCCATGAGAGGTTGGGGCCGTGGCAATGAGAGGTGTTATTGATGAGGAAGTAGAGGCTAGAATAGCACTCAAGATGAGTTTATCTTGTCTGATCCAGTGGTTCTTGTGCAGCTCATCAATAGTGGAACCAGAGGAGGAAGGACATAAAAACGTGCCTTCAACATAATTGAGCAAATCATACCCGACGAGGAGTGCTTCAAACTGAGCACGCCACTGGAGGAAAGTGGAGGGGGTTAATTTTTCATTGATTTGTGCAGTGATATTAAGAGCAATGAGTGGCTTGTCTGTTGCGGAAGAGGGTTGGGGTTGAAGAGAAAAAGTTGAGGTTTGATTTAGGGAAGCAAACATGGTGGATACTTGGATCGTTGGCTCGTTAGAGATTTGCTGCTCTGATACCATATAATAAATCTACAGACAATACTTCAAAGCTTGAATTACAATAGATGGCAGCAGTGCCTTATATTTACAATAGCAGAGTCTATCTAAGGAATGTTTGAAAGTTTGTGCTAAATCTATGCTACCGTTACAGCTATAGTTATTGAGCATAGAATCAGGTGTAATTAAAAATTAAATGATAGAATAATTAGCATAATTGGAGGCTAATTGTGTGCTGTTTCGTGATCTGCAAAATCTTCCTTGATAGTCCGCACTAGTAATTTAATTCAATGGCAGCCTTAAGAACTAGATAAGTTAATTAATCAAGAAAACATAATTGTTTGCAATCCATGTTTGATTTGTTCGAATGTTTTTCCTAAGATTAATAATGTAGATCCGTCATAATTATTAAACTTAGTTGCTTCACAAGTTTAAATATCACAACTCCAGTTTTGATAGCAAACTTAACAATAGATTGTTCACAATAATAACTTAGAGTCTACTCTAGCAATTAAAATAAAAAAATCCTAAGAAATAAGCATAGGTGAACAAACATATTCATTCATCATATAAACTGAAAGGAAGAGGTAAAATAAATCTCACAATTCTTGAAATCCGAAGGTTTTCGTGCCCTTGCAACCAAGAAAAAGAGTTTGGCCTTGCATGTTTGTTGAACAACTAATCAAAAAGAAGGAGGAATGCATGATTTTGGGTTTCTTAGAGGAAGGGGGTGTTTTTCTCTCTTGGTTGGCTCTCCTCCCTTCTCTCCTCTTATTTTTTTTATATCCTAGAAAATTCTAGTCTTTATTTTACAAAATAATCCTATCTTAAGTCGACAGTTTACATTTAAGTACTTCAATAACTATTTTCCTAAAAACAAGAAATAGCCTTGCATGAAATGTAACATCCCACATCGAAAGAAGAGTGTCCAGAGCCAGGGCATATGAAGGCAGTTGGTACCTAGCCTTGTAGGACGCGTTTTGGGGCCTGTGGGCTGCCAGGAACAAAACCGTGAGGCGTGGAAGCCGGGTTGGGTTGAGCCATAGCGGACAATATTCTGCAAGGGGGAGTGGGCCGGGCCTTACATGAAATCTTCAAGCTTTGATTTAGAGGAGCTAAATTGCTGAAATAAAAAATTGGATGTCGGTTTAGATGCTTCAGAACGTAATTTGGACTCGTTTCTTTACGAAACCTGTTTGATGGCAGAATTCAGTTGTTATATTTGAAAAATCATATCTCCCTCATATGACATCATTTTTTGCTGAAATTTGGAGAGTGTATAGGTCTTTGAGTCAGAAATCCAAAAAAATTACGTTTGCATCAATTGGACTTCTATAGCTTACGATATTCAAGTTAGAATGATCGAAGGTCAACACTAGTAGATTGTGAGATTTGACTTTGAAGGCTGCGATTTTCATGCTCTTCCTTATTTTATTTTCTTGTCTTAGATTTTCAGAAAGGTATGGATGTTAGCTTTTTAATGCCACTGGAATCACTTCATTTAGCCCTCTAGAACTCACACTCTGCACAAAACATCTACTGAAGGTTAAATATGCTAATTACCTCCAATTTACTCATTTTTGCATCTTTCATCCAAAAGTGCCTTCAAAACATAAAATAAAGAATATCAAGGCATTTTATATATAAAAAATAGGCAAAATACTGGAATCACTTCATTTAGCCCTCTAGAACTCACACTCTGCACAAAACATCTACTGAAGGTTAAATATGCTAATTACCTCCAATTTACTCATTTTTGCATCTTTCATCCAAAAGTGCCTTTAAAACATAAAATAAAGAATATCAAGGCATTTTATATATAAAAAATAGGCAAAATACTAGGTAAATGTGGGTGAAACTATCAAATAATATGGTTACATCAAATACCCCCACACTTAGCTCTTGCTCGTCCTCGAGAAAGGATAGGTAAAATCAACTTGAAATTAAATTAAATCAAACCACTATGACTAATCTCCTAATCTCCCATCAATATTCAAGAATATATGCATTATAAACAAGAATACAATCAAGAAGGATAAAGAGTATAAAGTTTTATGAATTTATTTACATACAAACTTCAAAACTCAATTACTCGTCGGGATTTAAAAGAAATTTATGTCATGCCAAAGTGATAGGTCCTCTCATTGATATACACTTCAACACTCATGTGTTTAGGGCTTATGTATTTAAATCTCTTAATTCAATCAATGAATATGTTCTACCATAAGCTTGCAATCTCATCTCTATTACTAAAATGTTACAAGCAATGCATGAATCAAAAGGTCTTACTTTTTTGTTGTAATGGGGTTAAGGTTAAGGAGAGGTAAAAGAAAGGAAAAGAAAAGGCTAAAACCAAAGGAAGTAGAGCATTCTAAAAAGATGATTTTTGAAAGAAGATATCCCATCAAAGCACATAAATTTTCTATCTTTAAGGACCAATACTTAACTTCATTTGATTTCAAGCTCCATCAACATAAAATCTTAAGAACACAAAGGAACACTTTTCTTTTTTATTTTCCTTTTCTTTCCTTTTCTTTTATTTTCCTCACCTTTGGCAACTTTGCCCATCTTTTCATCAAGCATCACTTTTTTTTTTCTTTTCACATAATTTCGAACCATAATCCATGAGATATTAACAAGTATATGCTCTACTAATCCTTGGCCAAGGAAAAATGAAAAAATATAAAAATTTAAGGCTTACACATGGGTAAAACAAAGAAAAGATAAACAAGCTCAAAAGGGGCTCACTAAGGATAATATGCTTTAGGTTGGCTTTTTGGCTCAAGTGGTTAAAATTTCTAATGCCTTTATCATCTTCATGTACACATGTAATGTGAATGTAATCTCAACAAGATATGAAGCAAGTTCTAGAGATACATATCATTAAAAGAATGTACAATCAAAGAATATAATGTTGAAGGCTCGAAAGCTTGCATTAGTATAACACTATAAAGTCAATATGACATATTTTTAAAGTCAATCCCTAAACCAATTAAACGTTAAAACTTGCATGCACACTCATTCATTTGATTTATATCTTCATCTATCTCATTTAATTATCAAACATAATACTCATATTCTCATAAACTAATGGAAGTTCAAAAAGATTAAACATAGATTTTAAAAAAAAATAACAAAGAAAACCAAAATTCTCTTAATACCCCCACACTTTAAACACAACATTGTCCTCAATGTTGAAATAAAAGAAAAGGAATATAAGAGAATGACAAAAATAAAATAAAATGCAAAAAATAAAAGATAAGGGAAAAAGAAAGCAAATCTGATTTTTGTTTTTCCTTTGGTGCTGGGTTGCCTCCCAGTAAGCGCTTTTATTTTATGTCATTGGCTTGACATGTGGCATGTTCATTCTTCATAGATTGGTTCAGCTAACTCCATAGAAGCGATGAGTTCTGCCATCCAACCGTCATATAAAGGTTTCAAGTGATGCCTATTGACTTTGAGCACTTTGTTTGTTTCTAAACTTGTAATTTCAACTGCACCATAAGAAAAAACATTAGAAACAACAAAGGGTCCAATCCAACGAGAGTGCAACTTTCCAGGAAAAAGTTTCAAACGCGAATGATGAAGGACTTTGTCTCCAACATTAAACTTTTTTCTTGTAATCATTCGGTCATGAAGACTGTTGGTCTTTTCTTTGTAAATCCTTGCATTCTCATAAGCTTCATTTCGTATCTCTTCCAATATGATTCCAGTCTTTTTGGACACTAAAAGGATAGGCACCACCCATTTACTGTCTGTGATGGGGTAAATAACTCCTGCATCATGGAGGACAGTTTGCAAAGCTTGCAAAGCCAATGCTGATTCCTGCACATTTTGGGGAACACATATATGCCTCTCCATCTCTTCCATCTTGGTAAAATCATAGCCATAACTCAAAGCCACACTTAAACCGTTCTCACAGTCAAAATCAAAAACTTGTTGCACACACTTATCAACTTAGTCATAGCATGTGATAGAATAAACATTGCTGTAATGATATTTCATTGCATCATGAAAATTAAATTCAATTTTTTCATCTCCTATCTCCATAGACAAAGTATCCTTACCACAATCAATCTTTGAATTGACAGTTTTCAATAATGGTATCCCAAACAATATAGGAGTGTCGTTTGATGAATCACAAGAGTCATATTCCATATCAAGAATATAAAAGTCGCATGGAATAACCAAACTATCAATCTTGACTAGGACATCTTCTATCACACCAAGTGGAAAAACAAAACTACGATCCGCAAGTTGTATTACAATACTAATTTTATTCAAAGGCTCCAGACTAAAATAATCATAAACATGTTTAGGCATGACACTAATGGATGCACCTAAATCGCATAAGACCCTTTTAAAACTAGAATTACCAATAACACATGGGATAGTAAACGCATCTGGGTATTTTTGCTTCAAAGACATATTCTTTTGAACAACAGCAGATACAACTTCACCCATACTTACCGTTTTGTAGCCTTTCAGCTTGAAAGCTCTCTTGGTGGTACACAACTTCTTTAAGAATTTGGCATACTTAGGAATTTGCTTGATAGCATCAAGCAAAGAAATGCTAAGTTCCACTTTCTTAAAAACCTCTAAAATCTCTTTTTCTTTGTTCTCTTTCTTTGACCTAGAAGAACTCACAGGAAAGGGGGAAATTGTTTTAAAACTGGAATTCATTGAGTGAGGAGTTACCTTTGGAGTGTTGGTCGTTGTTTTAGTTTATGGAGGAGGAGCGTGTTTCTTTTTTGCACTCAATTTCGTTTCTATCTCTTCTTTTTCCTCCATCTCAATTTGTTTCGACCTTTTCCTTTCAAGTTCTTTCCCACTTTGCAACATGATCGCACTAACATTCTCTTTTAGATTTAATGCTTGGGAGGGCAATTTTCCATTCATTTGTGCTTCCAATTTCCCCACATTTGAAGCTACTTGCCCCATTTGCTTCTCCAAGTTGTGAATACTTGACCTTGTTTCCTGTTGAAAAGACATGACATTTTGTTGCAAGGTCACAGTGTTAGAAGCCAAAGTTTTCATCATGTCACAAAGATCATCACTGAATGACGACCCCATAAAAGGAGGAATGTTTGATTTCATGTTTCTTAGATGAAGGGGGTGTTTTTCTCTCTTGACTGTCTCTCCTCCCTTCTCTTCTCTCATTCTTTTGATATCCTAGAAAACCCTAGTCTCTATTTTACAAAATAGTCCTCCCTTAAATTAACAATTTACATTTAAGTACTTCAATAACTATTTTCCTAAATATCCTAGAGAAATAGCCTTGTATGAAATCTTCAACATTTGACTTGGAGGAGTTAAATTGCTGAAATAAAAACTTGGATGTCGGTTTAGATGCTTCAGAATGTAATTTGAACTCGTTTCTTCACGAAACCTGTTTGCTGGCAGAATTCAGTTGTCATCTTTGAAAAATCATCTCCCTCATATTACATTGTTTTTTGCTGCAATTTGAAGATAAGTCTTTGAGTCAGGAATCCAACACAATTGAGTTTGCATCAATTGGACTTCTGTAGCTTAAGATATTCAAGTTGGAATAGTCGAAGGTCAACACTGACAGATTGCGAGATTTGACTTTGAAGACTGCGATTCCCATGCTCTTACTTATTTTATTTTCTTGCCTTAGATTTCCAAAAAGGTATGGATGTTAGCTTTTTAATGCCACTGGAATCACTTCATTTTGACCTCTAGAACTCACGCTCTGCATAAAACATATACTGAAGGTCAAATCTGTCAATTACCTTCAATTTACTCATTTTTGCATCTTTCATCCAAAAATGCCTTCAAAACATAAAACAAAGAATATCAAGACATTTTATATATAAAATATAGGACTAGGTAAATATGGGTGAAACTATAAAATAATATGGTTACATCACTTTTAAAGGGTACACTTGAAAAACATTGGCTAAAATTGAAAGAATTAAGAGGTCAAGGGTTAGCATGACTTGAGAGGTCCCATTAACTCAAGCATGGGCTAAATTAAAGAAATTTCTAACTTCATAGCCAATTTTCACTTTAATTGAAGAGAATTGTGGAACCATGAATCATCACATAAAAAAAGGAGAACTTTGAGGGGGCCTATTAATTTTGGTCGAGGACCCAATTGAGAAATTTTTTTGTTCGAATCAATTTATCCTCAATTGTATAAATTAAAAGTCTCATAGGATTGAACTGTAAAAGGCATTGAAAGTTAGGGATTGATCCTATCTTCGATCACCCCATATGGAATGAGGAATATAAAACTTTTATACCTTTTTTGTCTTTTTCCATTAAGACTAAAACCTTAACACTATGCAGTTGATCGCCCTCTCTCTAAAAGACCTATAACCCCTATTGTTTTTGTCAATTTATCATCGTTGAACCTAATTTATGTGTTGGACCTCTTTATTTTGGGGTCGTTTATGTTTTCTTAACTAAGACAAACAATAAAGCTTGCACCGTACCAACTCTCTTTTAGCGATTTATTCATTTTGCACCTACAAGAGCCTACATGTACCTTTGCATTGCCTCATCTAGTTGTAATTGACATGAACCTCATGATCATATGGTCACACAACCATAATAAAAATTGAGATTTAATCCCGAAAAGCCAAAAGAGGTATAATAGGAGTGTGACACAATGAGAACCTATCCCAAGGCACCAACACTATTGGAATGAAATCGAATGACACCACGAAGCCGATTAATCTTTGATATGCTAGATTTAGTTCATTCAAAAACCTCTCTTATATATTAAACTAAAAAGTTCAGAAATATTATTAATCAAAAGTCCTGAAATTTAGGTTTACATGTGTTTAAATAGTTTTGAGAAATTAACCATAATGAATTTATTCTTGTGAGCTGAATTTACCCACTTACAAAAATTGACCCAAAACCTTTACTAGTAAGCACAAACCGTGATCCAAACAAGCTGTGGATCCTAACTAAAAACAAAGTATTAATTAACCTCAAACAAGCCTTAGATTATAGCTAACAAAATAAAAATAAAGCTCATAAGTCTAAGTCTTGTTTTGCTGTGAGAAGAGAAGAAGAAAAGAAAACATTGCAGGTTTGATACAAGACTTATTTATAACCTATAATGTTGCACAATAATCCTAGGAACTGAAAGAGAAGTTGTTGCCCATTTGGTTTCCAAGTTAGAATATAATTCTAATCTTAGCCTTATATTTATCTTTTTTTTGGAAGGAAAATGATGTTATCTTTAATGCTCCTCTTTGTCGCCTCTTGGTATCCTTTCAATACTAGGAAACATATTTAAGTTACTGAATTATTATCCTTGCATAACAAGGAAACTTTGTAACCATATGTGTTCCCTAAGTCAGCTTGGATTCCTTTGTTTTCTTTGTTGTGTTTTCTCCTTACCTGACAAGGAAATAAAATAATAAATTCTGATATTTAAAGAAAATAATTAATGTTTCCACATATAATAGAAAATCCAAAACTAGTTAGGAATTCAGAAAACACATGGAAACATCATAAAACAAGGTTAGCTGAAACTGATACAAAATTGGCAGCCTTATTATCAAAACTTTATGCCCAAATAAAGGTGGATTAGGCCCCTATTTCACATGAATTAAATGTACTCAGACCTCCTCTTGATGCTTCAAATGATCCCCAAGTTCAACTTTAGCTGAAACATCCACAACCAGCGTATTTAATGCTTCTTCAAATGTCTTCATTTTAGACCTTGTGATTGGCCCATTTGGAACACGTAATGGGTCCTTGGTGTTCATAAGATGATCCACATCATCTCCTCTCTCCTTGAAAGTATTTGACCTTGAATCAAAACATGTGTCAAACAAAGTAAGATCATTAACATTAAAGGTAACACTAACACTATACTTACCTAGAAGATCAACTTTGTAAGCATTATTATTGATCCTCTCTAAAACTTGGAATATACCATCACCACGAGGCTGTAACTTTGATTTCCCATGGTTAGAAAATCATTCCTCATGCATGTGCACCCAAACCCAATCATTGAGTTGGAAAACAACTTGTTTACGCCTTTTATTTGTTTTATAAGAGTACAACTTGTTTCTTTTCTCTATTTGCAGTCGAACTCCCTCATGGAGTTGTCCCATCATCTTTGCCTTATTTTCACCATCTAAACTTACTCTTTCTTCTAAAGGTAAAAGAATTAAGTCTATAGGAGTTAATGGATTAAACTCATAAACAATTTTAAAAGGAGAAAAGTTAGTGGTTGAATGAACAGTTCTATTATAAGCAAACTCAACAAAAGACTAACATTCTTCTTAACTTTTCATATTCTTTTGAATAACAACATGCAAAAATTATGATAAAGTTCTATTCGTTCCCTTAGTTTGTTCATATGTTTAAGGATGACAAGTTATCGAAAATAAAAGTTTAGTACCCAACTTTTCCCACAAAGTCTTCCAAAAGTAGTTAAGGAACTTAACATTATGATATGAAACTATACTCCAAGGAATGCCATGCAAACGTACAATTTCTCTAAAGAACAAATCTACGATATGAAATACATCATCAGTCTTATGATATGTAATGAAATGCGTCATTTTAGAAAACTTATCAACCACAATAAAAATAGAGTCTTTACCTTTATTTGACCTAGGTAAACGTAAAACAAAGTCCATAGAGATATCTACCTAAGGTTCTATAGGTATAGGCAATGGTGTATACAATCCATGTGATTGTACTCTAAAGCTTTGTTTAAAGATTTGTTGCACATCCCTTTTCATTTTTGGCCTATATAAATGTTCATGCAATACATCTAAAGCTTTTTAAACCCCAAAATGACCCATTAACCACTCATATGTGCTTCACGAACAAGCAATTCATGTAAAGAATTAGTAGGAACACACAATCGATTCTTTTTGAAAAAGTAACAATCTATTAAATAAATCTTACCAAAAGCCGAGTGTCTACATGCATTATATATTTAGGCAAAGTCATAATCATTAGCATACAATGCTTTCACATATTCAAAGCCTAGCAATCTAGTACTTATAGTGTTTAGAAGAACGTACCTAAGCGAAAGTGCATCAGCCACTATGTTCTCTTTACCTTGCTTATATTTGATGACGTAAGGAAAAGTCTCAATGAATTCAATCCATTTTGCATGTCTCCTATTCAACTTACATTGTCTTTTTAGATGTTTCAAGGACTTGTGATTTGAATAGATCACGAACTCTTTTGGCCACAAGTAATGTTGTCATGTCTCAAGTGTTCTTCCCAAAGCATACCATTTTTTGTCATAAATGAGATCATTCAAAGTCACTCCACTTAACTTCTCACTAAAATAAGCAATAGGTCTTCGATCCTACATTAACACAACTCTTATTCTTATTTCATATGCATCACATTCAATTTTCAATGCTTTTGTAAAGTCAAGTAAAACTAAAACTGGTGCAAAACATAATTTTTCTTTCAAAAGAATGAAACTTGATTATTGTTCCTCCTCTCATTTAAACCCAAATAACTTTTTAACAACTCCATTCAAAGGTGCAGCTAATGTACTGAAATCTTTCACAAAACACCTATAAAAACTAGTTAACCTTGTCGCACCGTTGCGAGTGCGCGGCGTCGCGACGACCCTTCCCGGAGCGTGGAATCATGTCGAGGTCTTTGTTTTGTGAATAAGGGAGTCGCCACCTAGTATTATGGTCACTAGGAAACCTAACTGGTCTTTTAGAGATTCTAAAGTAAGGGACTGGTTGTGTAAATGAAAGGTTTTAACACCCCTAGTACGCCTTACCTAAGATAAGCTGCTTGGTGTTTGGTTTGCCTTATAATTGCTATGGTGTTGATGTTCTCTAATCCCATCAGTTTTCCTAGGATAAATTTGCTATGATGATCAAACTTGGGCTTAAAGTCTAAAAAGAAATAACCTTTGGCCAATGTTGATCATACCTTAGGTATATCTACAAAGTACCAAGGAGAACCAATGCAGATCTCTTGAAATTTGTGTTTGATTCAGACTAAATTTGTAACTTGTGGATTAGGAGACAACTAAGATAGAAATCGAAAGAGATTCAATGTGTTTAAAAGTTCATTTTCCCCTTAGTATTTCAAGTGTTCGCGACTCGTAAATCGCAAGGAAGAGAAACAAAAAAACTAAGTTATAAATCTAAGGAAATTCAAGATGCTTTAAAAGCCCTTTTTGCCTTAGTATTTCATACTTTCATGACTCATAAATCGTGGAACAAAAAATTGAAATGTCTCTAATTATAATTGAGGTTTCTTTCAAGGATGTGCAATTAAATTGCTCTAAATAACATTTTGGGCATAAATCTGTCCTTATGTTAAAAATGAACAAGTTGTGTTACTCTCAACAATATTTTGGACATTTACCTTTCATAGGCTTCTTTGTCCTTATATTATTAAAAGATAATGACTTATTATTCATAAAACAATATTTTGGATATTAACCACTTGAGGTTTCTTTATCCAAATATTAACAGTGAATAATAGCAAATTATTCCTAATAATATTTTGGATATTAACCATTTTGAGATTTCTTTATCCAAATATTAATAGTGAATAAAGACGAGTTCCCCAAAAATAAAATTTCTATATTTTTGGAATATTGGTCAATACCCTTTGGAGTTTTACAAACATGTTGTAAAATCAAGAATGCAAGAAAATAATTTTTGTGTTTAATAAATCCATGCTAAAACACATTTTCTTTTAAACTTCAAATATTGGTTTTTTTTTAAGAGAAATGTTCAAAATATGTTAGGGTATTGGCCGTATGCAACACATAAGAGAAATGTTTAAAAAATATATATATTTGCAACATTTCGTGGAAAACCAGGTACTTTAATATCAAATTTGTATTTCCATAATATACAAAATACAAACCATAAAATAAATACACGAGAACACCACCAATCTCACATTTGTTTCGGCCCATGTGGCTGGGCTAAACCCAGCAGGCCTAGCCGGGTCACTTGCCCAAACCAGTGACCCGGCTGGACACAAGAGGCACGCGTGAGTTTTCTCAAGCGTGCATTGCTCCGCTACTGTTCAAGTGAATTATAATTCACTTGAACAGTAAACACAAAGGCATGCACATCAACTATGTAATTAAAATGCAAAGTGAAAGGAATGCATGGAAACTTACTTGGCACTGAGATAGGCGAAGACGATGGCGGTGAAGCTTCTGCGCACGGCCGGTGGTCACTGGTTCTGGAGACAAAACAACGATGGCCACACTAGTTTTGGTCTTTTTTTCTCTTCTGCTGATGCTCTCTCTGGAGATGGCGAAGATGATGATGATGAAGGCGTGGTGTGCTGGTTGAATTGACGTCTTTGCCTTTATGTTTTTTCTTGCTTTCGACTGTGTTGTTCTGTTGCCTGCCTCTTTCTCCTTTCTTTCTCCTGTTTTCTTCTCTTTTCTTTCCCTCTTCTCTGTTCTCTTTTCCTTTTTCTTTCTTTCACAGTAATGAAAGGATGAAAGAAAAAAAAACTCTTTGTTCTTTGTGTTTTTTCTCTCTTTTCTCTATCTCTTCCTTTTCGTTTCCCTGCTCTCTTTTTTCATCTCGTTTCCCTGCTCTCTTTTTCCATCCCGTTAGCAGAGGAGGCTTACATATAGCCTACATGCAGCTCCATTTAGAAAACAAAACACACTAATCTAGGATAATTTTGGGTTACTTACAATTAGATAAAACAAAATAGGAAACCAGAATATTCTAATTGATATTCTGATGATTCTAGTGATTACTTTCCAGTAATTAGGGATGGCGTGGCTCCTTTCTGTCCTTCCATAACTAGCACTGTGGGCACCAACTATTTCCTTTGGATTAAGGCAGAAAAAAACATGATTTGCAGCTCAAAAATTGGGCGAGAGAATCATGGAAACCATCAGGAATAGTTGTGTAGAGAAAAGAAACGAATTGCAGACGGGGAGGGTTGTGTAGAGAAAAGGAAAGAATGGCAGACGACGAGGATTGTGCAGAGAAAAGAAAAGAATTTTAGATGGGGAGGGGTACTATTTAAAACACAAATGAACAGTACCATGCTTTAAAGTTGTATTTCCTTATCCGGCATGGTAGAATTCCTGTCATTTTCTGATGATCCAGTCCCCCTCTTCAACTTCTTAAAAACCAACCCATTTCCTTCTAATTTATCTTCAATTAAATCCCTTATTTTAGCACTTTTCAATTCAGTACTTGGTCCAAAAAAATTCCTTCAAACCGGCCCGTAATCCCTCGAATCAGACCCGCGAGCTCAGGCTACAACCCTTCTCGCGACAAGATTCTTTGCTATCAAGCTAGACCTTCAAACAGGGATATCTTAAGCTTCTGATATCGAAATTAGTCGATTCAAAAACCCAAATTCATCTACACGTACAGGACTACAACTTTCATGAGGGATTCAAGTTTAGATAAAATTGTTTTGAAGAACAGAATTGCAAAACAACTCAGGTTGGAATCCTTCTCGCGGCAGGATTCTCTGCTTTCACATTAGATATTGAGCTTCTAATATCGAAATCAGGAGATTCAAAAACCCAAATTCATCTACACATATAGTACTACAACTTTTATGAAGGGTTCAAAGTGAGATAAAGTTTTTTGAAGAACAGAAACTGACCATAATCTAGTTGGTCAAAAAGATCTCTCGATCTGATTCGGAAACTGACAATGTCGAGCATGCCAATCTGAATGAGAGTTTGACAGAAGAACAGTGAGCCCTAGGACCCAAAAAAGGTGCAGATCAATTCTTTAACATGTCATGAATGACGGAATATAGCTGGGATGGTTAGATATTGCACAAAACCAAGTCAGAATCAAAGTCTAAGTTGGAACAAAATTGGTATTACAACAGAATTGCGAGAGCAGCAGAATCAGTTTTTTAGTGTAAATTCTGAGAGATTTATCCAAACATAAAGACCAAATAAAGAAGGAATGAATTTAGCATTATGAAAACTCCTAGTTAGCCTAAGAAACCTGACGATTTCGACATCAAAAGAGGGAGGATAAAGAGAGCAGGAAACAGCTAAAACAGGGTTAGAAAAACACTTTTTTCTTCTCTGCTTTTTTCAATTCCTCAACAATCATGAACTAAACTCCTACATTTGGTTCAAAAGAGGTACACACCATCTCCAGCACGTGGGGCTCAAAAATGTGTAACAACAAACCCCATGAAAACTCCTTACCTCACTTACCGATTTTGGTGTAGGCCAATCTCAAATGGCCTTAACTTTCTCCTCATCCATCTTAATACCTAGTGTAGTTACAACATAGCCAAGAAACACAATTTTCTCCATGTAAAAAGTACACTTCTTAAGATTAGCATACAATTTCTCACTACACAACACACTAAGTACATTACACAAATGATCAAGATGCTTCTTTAGGTTCTTGCTATAGATCAAAATATCATTGAAATACACAACCACAAACTTACCTATAAGCGCATATGATACATGATTTATTAAATGCATAAACGTACTAGGTGTATTTGTAAGTACAAACAACATCACTAACCATTCATACAAACCATGGTTAGTCTTAAATGCAATTTTTCACTCATTACCTTCTTTCACCCTACTCTGATGTTACCCACTTTTCAAATTAAATTTTAAAGAAAATATATGATTCATGTAACTCATATAGCATGTCATCAAGCTTAGAAATGGGATGTCTATAATTTACCATTATGTTGCTGATGGCTCGACAATCAACACACATCCTTCATTTTCCATCCTTCTTAGGCACAAGTAACACTAGCACAACACACAGGCTCATACTCTCATGAATGTACCTTTTCTCCATCAGCTCATCAACTTGCCTTTGAAGCTCTTTTATTTCCTCGAGATTGCTTCTGGAGGCTAGTCAATTAGGAATCACATTTTTTGGTAGAAGAACAATCTTATGTTCTATTCCCCTCAAGGGTGGTAATCCGTTAAGTATATTTTTAGAAAACACATCTTCAAACTCCCACAACAAAGAAATAGCAACACTAGGCACAACATGATCAAGATCATTAATATTAAAATAATTCTCCTTGTACATAAGTAAAATCATTGGCTTATTAGTGAAAAATATAGATCTGACCTTACCCTTCCTAGCACAAAGATTAGGTTGTTTATTGTTTTTGTTTTACCACACAATTTTTATCACACTTACTGATTTTTTTCACTCCTCTTGTCTTATATCCACTTACGACCAAATTTGGGTGTTTTTAGGTAGTGGCTGAATGGTCTAATTTGTTTGGAGTGTTGGTTGAATGTTTGTTTTTGTTTAAATGGGTGGGTAAATGGCTTGCAGTAGTGTTTTGGGTTCTGACCAAATTTGATGGTTCTTGCCCCCCTTGTTCCTCACTTTGATTTTCACTCTCCATAGCCTCATGCTCACCTTTTAACTTTATTTGATCATTATATACCTGTTTAGGTGTAAGAGGTATAGTAATGATGATTTTACCATTTTTTAAAATGGTATACTTATTTTTAACCCCATCATGAATTGCCTTCCTATCACATTTCTATGGTCTCTCCAATAAGATTTGACTCATTTGCATTAGTACAACATCACATAAAACCTCATCAACATACTTTCCAATTGAAAACGAAACCATAACCTGTTTAGTCACTTTCACTTCACCACTATCATTCAACCATTGCAATCTATAAGGTCTAGTGTGCTTACCAATACACAAATCTAGTTTACTAACAAGGGTAATGTTAGCCACATTAGTAATTAAACTACACATTTTATTTTGTACATAGCATCACGTATAAAAGATGTTTTCCCTTTGCTAATCACTTTCATCTTCCTTCATCTGAACCTAAAATGTATGCCTTATAACAAAGGACTCCTCAATAGGTAATGCCAATTCATCCTTAGTACAAACCTCAAATGGTGGAATGTCTTCACAATTTGATTTTTCACTCTCGAATTCCACATCACCATTGTCTATCATCACCATTATCCTCTTGTTTGGACACTCTGAAATGTAATGTCCAAGCCCTTAACACCTAAAACATTTAACATCATTAGTACGTTTAGGTTGAGTGTCAGATTTACTTTTGAAACTCACAAAAGCTTTAACCTTAGCTTTAGATGGTTTAGCTTTGGTAGGGACAAAAGGTTTTGGTTGGGTAGCCCCCTCTCCCCTCAAATTCAACTTTCATGGAGATAAAAAACCTGAATTGAATTCTGACCGAACATGTCCTTTCTTTTTGAGTTGTCTCTCCACTTTTATACCCATATAAATCATGTCATCTACCTCCATATAGTGTTATAACTCAACAACATTAGCTATCTCTCTATTCAGCTCATTAAGAGACCTAGACATAGTAGCTTCCCTATCTTTAGCCATATTAGCTTTGATCATTGCAATCTCTATCTTCTTGTGGTAATCTTTCACAATTTTTGAACCCTGATGTAACCTCTCTAATTATTGAAAGAGCTCTATTTAATAAAAGTTAGGAATAAATCATTTTCTTATAATGGCCTTCATGTCACTTTTGATGAATAATACTTCTAAACTTTTCAGTTTAACGTGTGTGAGAGATTTTTGCATTCTTTGGTTCTTAAATGAACTGAATCTAACTTATCAAAGATTAACTAGCTTCGTGGTGTTATTCGATTTCAATCCAATAGTGTTGGTGCCTTGAAACAAGTTTTCATTGTGTCACACCCCTATCAGACCTCTTTTGGCTTTCCAAGATCATATCTCAATCTTGATTGTGGGTTGCATGACCATGTGATCTTGAGATTCACATCAGTTGGTATCAAAGCTAGGCTCTAAGAACAAGTCATAGCTTTTTGAAAAAAAAATTTCCTAGTGTTTTGTTAAGTTTTCAGTGTTTACGCCAATATTCCTCTTCTTCTTCTTCATCTTCTTCTTCATTGTGTCTGTAGTATACTAGTACAACAAAATATATTTCATTATGTTACTATCCCTAAACATATCAGTAACATAACATTTAATATATATATATATATATATATATATATATATATATATATATATATTTTATGTTT